>Ga0126307_10000049_pt1 | contig 63259 bp, 55 predicted proteins | sample Plot28_FD_89955 | JGI IMG/M metagenome (GOLD analysis project Ga0126307, IMG submission 89955) | Serpentine soil microbial communities from UC McLaughlin Reserve, CA, USA - Plot28 | ecosystem: Environmental > Terrestrial > Soil > Grasslands | place: USA: UC McLaughlin Reserve, Lake County... | reverse complement strand
CTGGATGGCCGAGTAGTGGACGAAGACGTCCGGTCCGCCACCGTCGGGGGTGGCGAAGCCGAACCCCTTCTCAGCGTTGAACCACTTCACTGTTCCTTCGGGCATTGCTCGCTCCTAGCTGAGGTCGTGCATCGGGGTTCTGCCATAGCGCAGGGCCTTCCCGACGGCACAACCCTAGCCGTTGATCGTCCCAGCGGAAGATCCCGGGCGCACGAACTGCAGGAACGTTCCCACGGATACGCCCCGGGGAGAGCTCGGAGTGGGGGTCCCGGCACTCTCCTCGGTCAGTCCGGCTGCAGGATCTCGTTCCACGGACGGACGGTCCAGCTGGCGACGACGCCGTGCACGACGAACGGATCGCCGGCCACGAACTCCTCGGCGGCCTCCCGGGTGGTGAAGACGCCCATCGCGTCGCCGTTCATCGGCTCGTCCATGGTGCCGACCATCAGCAGCACCCCGCGGGCATGGAACTCCTTCAGCCGCGCCACATGGGCGGGCCCGTGCTGGCGGGCCAGGGGGAGGAAGTCCTCGACCGCGTGGTAGGTCATCACGTACTTCATGGCCCGCATCCTGGCGGCACCGGGCGGTCTTGCGCTTTTCCTGCGGCTTTCTCGGCGGGGACGTGCGGCCGGCGCCGCAGGGTCGTCCTCAGCCGGGAGTCCCCGGCACCCGACCGAGCCTGGAGATGCCGTCATGGAGACCGCCTTCTTCCCGACCGCCCGTTTCGTCGCCTTCCAGGACGCCGCCCCGATCGACGCGGCCTCGGTCCCGGTCTTCCTGCACGAGGTCGAGGACCTGCACGACGCAGATCAGGACCTGGTCCTGGCTGACCGGCTCGCCGACGCCTACACCGCGGCCGACATCGCGATGGCACTCGCGCGTCTGGTCGGGGCGCCCGGCCCGGCGGCGCTGGAGGCCCACGACCTCGGAGCGTCCTCCGCCCGGCTCGCGATCCGCTGATTCAGAGCAGCGGGCCGGGCTCCTCGGGGAACGGCTGACCCGTCGCCCGGCTCTCGTAGGTGGACGTGGCGTAGGTGCCGCCGCCGGAGGGGCCGGCCGGGAGCGCGATCGGCTCCGGGCGCCACGAGGCGACGCCGATCGGGGAGTCGTCCCAGACGACCTCGGCCTGCGCCTCGGCGTGGGCGCGCAGCCGCTCCTGGTGCCACGCCACGAGGGCGGGACCCCAGCGCTGGCGCGCGAGGTCGGAGCCGACGACGAGGGCGATGCAGACGACGACGAAGAGCAGGGCGTTCACCAGCGCGGACGCGACGTCGAGCGGGGTCAGGTTCGGCCAGCCCACGTCCTCGAGCTGCTGCCCGACCATCTCGATGACGACGTAGAACACGCCGTACACCAAGAACGAGACCCTCATGCCCGCTGGATCGACCGCCTGCGGACCGCGCTGGAGTCCCGGCGGGCCGCGCGGCCCCGCTCCTCACCCGATCGGGTGACCGCTCAGACCTGCGTTGCTGCCTGGTGCAGCGTCGCGGTGGCGGTGGTCCGGCCGCGACCGTTCCTGACGACCGCCGATGGCTGCCCGCCGGTGGCGCGGGTCGTCACCTCGATCCGCTGCTCCCCGAAGGTCGGCGCCACGAGGCGGTACGAGAACGTGGAGCCGACCAGCGACCGTCCGGAGCGGCGGAAGCACTCGCCCATGAGCAGCGCCTGCAGCGGGCCGTGGACGACGAGCCCCGGATAGCCCTCGCTCTCGGCGTACCCGGCGTCGTAGTGGATGCGGTGCGCGTTGTAGGTGAGCGCGGAGAACCGGAAGAGCACCACCGGGTCCACGACCAGCTCCAGACGGCCCTCCGGCGGCGCCTCGTCGGCGTCCGGACCCGGCGCCCGGCGGGCCGGCACCGTCGAGCCGGCCCTCCGGTACAGGATGTCCTGCTCCTCGGTCACGGCTACGTCGCCGTCCTGCTCGATCTCGATCCGCACCGTCGTGAGGGTCATGGGCCCGGACGCTCCATGCTTGTCCTCCTCGCGCACCAGCCGGGTGGTCCTCGTGGCCGGCCGCCCCAGCCGCAGGGGCCGATGCGTCGTGACCCGCCCGCCGCCGAACATGCGGAGCCGGCCCGGACCGGGCGGGGCCGGGATGCCGTCCACCGGGTGCCCGTCCGGGCCGAGGTCGCGCTGCGGCCGGCGTTCGAGCAGGTAGACCCAGTGCCACAGCGGCGCCAGGTCGTCCTCCGCCGGCAGGTCGGTGTCCAGGAGTCCCGCGAGCGCCTCGGCCGGCCCGGGGGTGAGCAGTTCGGTCCGGCTTCCCGAGGGCGCGCGGGGTGTCACGGCGCCACTGTTCCGCGTTCCACCAGCTGGCGGGCGATGACGTTGCGCTGGATCTCGTTGGTGCCCTCGCCGACGATCATCAGCGGCGCGTCCCGGAAGTACCGCTCGACGTCGAACTCGGTCGAGTAGCCGTAGCCACCGTGGATGCGGACGGCGTCCAGGGCGATCTGCATCGCGGTCTCCGACGCGAACAACTTGGCCATACCGGCCTCCATGTCGCTGCGCTCACCGCCGTCGTACCGCCGGGCCGCGTGCAGGACCAGCTGCCGGGCGGCGAGGAGCCTGGTCGCCATGTCGGCGAGGTAGTTCCCGATCGACTGGTGCTGCCAGATCGGCTTTCCGAAGCTCTCGCGCTGCTGCGCGTAGCGCAGCGAGTCCTCGAGGGCCGCGCGCCCCACGCCGAGCGCACGGGAGGCCACCTGGATCCGGCCGATCTCCAGCCCCCGCATCATCTGGGCGAAACCGCGTCCCTCGTGCTCGCCCAGCAGGGCGGTGGACGGTGCCCGGAAGTCCTCGAAGGACAGCTCGCAGCTCTCCACGCCCTTGTACCCGAGCTTGGGCAGATCCCGGGACACGGTGAGGCCCGGGCCCTTCTCGACCAGCAGCACGCTGATGCCACGGTGCGGTGGATCGGCGGCGGGGTCGGTCCGGCAGAGCAGCGCCAGAAGGCCCGCCCGCCGGGCGTTGGTGATCCACGTCTTCGCGCCGTTGACGACGTACTCGTCGCCCGTCCGGACGGCGGTGGTGCGCATCGCCTGCAGGTCGGATCCACCACCCGGCTCCGTCAGCGCCATGGTGGCCCGGAGCTCGCCCGTCGCCATGCGCGGCAGGTACGCATCCTTCTGCTGCTGGGTGCCGTGGTCGAGGATCAGCTTGGCGACCACCGTGTGCCCGCCCATGGCGCCGGCCAGGCTCATCCAGCCGCGCGCGAGCTCCTCGGTGACCAGCGCGTAGCACGGGGTGCTCACACGGGCCTCGCCACACGGCTCGGGAATCGCCAGGCCGAAGATGCCCAGCTGCTTCATCTGCTCGATGAGCGCCTCGGGATAGGTGTCGGCGTGCTCGAGCTCCCGCGCCACCGGGCGCACGGAGCGGTCGACGAACTCGCGCACCGTCTCGACGATCGCCCGCTCTTCCTCGGTCAGCCCTTCCACGGGGCTCCTCTCGGCTCAGGGCTCGACGGCGTCCGGAGACGACTCAGTCGCGCGGCTGCCTGGCCCGGCTGGGCTGCACGCGCATCGGATCGCCGGACATCTTCAGGGTGCGGACCTGCCGAACGCTGTGCCTTCCGCCATGTCTGGTGGTGAGGGGCTGAGCGTAGGTCGATGGGTTATCGGGCGGATCCCCAGCCCCCAGGTGGCGGGGGCGAGGCGAGCGTGACGCAGGCGGGGCAGACGTCGCGGGCGGCGGTCGGCCACGAGACGTCGGTCGTGATCCGGACCAACGCTCCGCAGACCGTCAGCTCGCACGCGCCGACGATCTCCCCGGCCGGCGGGTGAAGCTGAACCGCGTGCCACAGCGGTGCCGTCGGGCCGTGGACGCGGCTGCGGGCGGCGACGTATACGGCAGTGGGGGAGGGGGCCGAGGCGGGAGCCGAGAGTGTCATGTGTCACACGGTCGGCACGACACGGCTGGCGGTCACCGTCTGGACCTCGCTCCTCCCCCGTACGGGGGAGGAGGCATCGCGTGCTCACATGGGAGCTCGCGGAGGGAGGGAGGGGCGGACCGCCCGCCGACTCAGCGGGACGCGTGCCGGGCCGCGCGTTCGAGCCCTACTCGAGAGCCGGTTCGACCGGCCGCACGGCGTCGAGGTCGAGCACGACGATCGCCGACGCATCGGCCTCCGGTGGGACCGGCGCCCCTGCAAGGGCCCGGGCCGGCGGATGGCAGAGCTCTACAGGACCCGGCGCCACGACAGAGCGTCGAACGCGCCGAACCTGATGGTGCCGTCGGCTCGGGTGCGGCCGCAGCCGGGGCCTGAGCGGGTCCGGCCCCGTCTGATGGACTGGTCGACCGTGTTCGCCGGCGTGCTGCACGAGGCCTTGGGCAGGGGGGTCGAGGGGCAGCCCGTGGGTGTCCGGCGGGAATACGCGCACCGCCCCGCACGGGCAGGCGGTGCGGCCCGCCCAATCCGGCGTTCCCAACGGATGCTTGCCCAGCGAGCCCCGCGGCGCGCACCGGCCGTCGCCGATCACCGTTCGCCCGCCTCGAACGTGGAACGCCCGGCAGCAGCCCGGTCGCCGTCGTGTTCGTGGGATTCCCCGAGACACGGGCGTAGGAAGATCGGCTTGTCGCGGCGGCTGTCGAGCCGATCGCGGAGGTGTTCGGTCCCGCAGTACGAAGAGTTCATCGCGGACCCTCTCGTCGAGGAAGTCGCCGCAGGGGCGCTGTCGATGTCATCGCCCACACCCGGCGCAGGGGTGTGCCGCAGTCACTCAGACACCTTCCGGCGCATTCGTCTCAGGCCGCTCCTGGCGTTCCGGGTGGCGTAGTGCTGCGGCTCGGCCACCTCAGCCAGGTCGGCCGGCGAGGCAGGCCACGGGGCACAGCGTCATGCAGGGGATCCTGGGCTGTGCCGGTCCTCGCACCGCCCCGGTCTCACTCCTCGCCGTCGGCCGGCCGCTTGGCGCGGCTGGGCTGCACGCGCATCGGCTCGCCGGGCATCTTCGGGTAGTCCGGCGGCCACGGCATCTCCCCGAGCCCGAGGTCGCGCTCCTGGCGCTCGGCGAGTTCCAGCAGCGGCTCGATGGAGAAGGCGTGGTCGGCCAGGCCGGCGTGCTTGTCGCCGACCCGCCGGAACCGTTCCGGCATCGTCAGGACGTCGAAGTCGGTGGGGACGACGTCGGGCAGCTCGTCCCAGTCGAGGGGTGCGGAGACCGGCGCGTGCGGCTTGGGCCGGATCGAGTACGCCGACGCGATCGTGCGGTCCCGGGCCATCTGGTTGTAGTCGATGAAGATCTTCTCGCCGCGCTCCTCCTTCCACCACGACATGGTCACGCGGTCGGGCAGCCGCCGTTCCAGCTCGCGGCCGAACGCAATGACGGCGCCGCGGACCTGCTGGAAGGTCCAGCGCGGCTGGATCGGCACGTAGATGTGCACGCCCCGGCCGCCGGACGTCTTCGGCCAGCCCTGCATCCCGAACTCGCCCAGGAGCTCCCGCACGTGCGGGGCGACCCACACCGCGTCGGAGAAGTCGGTGCCCGGCTGCGGGTCGAGGTCGATGCGGATCTGGTCCGGTGACTCGACGTCCCCCTTCGACACCGGCCACGGGTGGAAGGTCAGCGTGCCCAGGTTGGCGCACCACGCGACGACGGCCACCGAGTCGGGCGCGACCTCGTCGGCGGTCCGGCCGCTGGGGAAGGTGATGTGCGCCGTCGGCACCCACTCGGGGGCGTTCTTGGGCACCCGCTTCTGGTAGAAGGCGTCGCCGGTGTTGTCGACCCGCGTGGAGATGCGCGCGCCCTCGAACACCCCGCCGGGCCAGCGCTCCAGCGTCGTCGGCCGGTCCCTGAGGGCGAACAGGATGCCGGGGCCGACGGCGACGAAGTACTCGACGACGTCGATCTTACGGATGCCGCGATCGGCGAAGTACGGCTTCTCCGGGTTGGAGACGCGTACCTCGTGGCCGTCGATCTCCAGGACGACGGCGTCCTTGCTGCTGGCCATGGGCGTCCTCTCCGAGTGGATCACCGGGCGAGGAGTGTCACGCAGGGCAGGTGAGGCCGTCCACCGGCGGGGCGAGATCGATGAGGTACGCGTCGACCGTGCCGCGGACGCAGTCCGTCTTCGGATAGGCCGTGTGCCCCTGTCCCTGCCACGTGAGCAGGACCCCGGACTCGAGGTCCGCGGCCATGTCCACGGCGCCGGGGAGCGGGGTCACCGGGTCACCGGAGTTGCCCACCACGAGGATCGGCGCGCTGCCCTCGGCGTCCCGCTCGGGGATCGGCGTCCGCTCCGCCTCCCACACCGAGCAGGTGTAGAGCCCGACCGCGGACCCGGCACCGAACAGCGGGTACTTCGCGTTCCACTCCTCGGCGAGGTCGCGGATCTCGCCCTCCTCGAAGGTCTCCTCGCTGTCGGCGCAGTTCACCGCGATGTTGGCGTCGTACAGGTTGGAGTACGTGCCGTCCTCCAGCCGTCCCGCGTAGCTGTCGGCGAGGGAGAACAGCCCCTTCGAGTCCCCCTGCTGCGCCGCCGACAGCGCCTGGGCCAGCTGCGGCCACGACGCGGTGTCGTAGAGCGCGGCCTGGATGGCGGTCATGACCACCCCGGGCGTGGCCTCGCGGATCTCGCCGTCAGCTTCTGGCTCGCTGCTGGGGATCGGCGTCACCGCGGCCTGCCCGAGCAGCGCCTCGACGAACTGCCGGGGCTCCGCCCCGATCGGGCAGCCGGCGATGAGCCCGGTGCAGTTGGCGGCGAAGGCGTCGAAGCCGGACTCGTAGCCCTTGGCGCCCTCCTCCGCGTCGGTCACCTTGTCGGCGTCGGGGTCGACCGCGGCGTCGAGCACCAGGGCCCGGACCTTGTCCGGGTAGAGCTCGGCGTAGGTGGAGCCCAGCGTCGTGCCGTAGGAGTAGCCGAGATAGGTGAGCTGCTCGTCGCCGAGGGCCTGCCGCAGCTGCTCCAGGTCGTGGGCGGTGTCGACGGTGTTGAACGTGCCGAGCGCGTCGCCGTACTCCTCGGCGCAGCCGTCGGCGACCTCCTGGGCCAGGGCGAAGGCGTCGTCGAGCTGCTCGTCCGTGACCGGGCGGGGCTCCGAGGCGACGAGGCGCTCCTTCAGCTCGTCGGGCACGCACTCGATCGGCGTGGACAGCCCCACGCCCCGCGGATCGAACCCGACGATGTCGAAGCGGGTCATGATCTCCTCCGGCAGGCTGAGCGCCAGGCTGATCGCGGCGTCGGCGCCGGAGGCACCGGGCCCGCCGGGGTTGATCACCAGCGAGCCGATGCGGTCGGTCTGCCCGGCCATGACGGCGCGGACCAGGAAGAGCGGCAGGGTGGCGCCCCGCGGCTCGTCGTAGCTGATCGGCACCTCGGTGCGCCCGCACTCGAAGGCAAGGTTGCGGTCGCTGCCGGGCTGGTCGGCGATCAGCGGCTGGATCTGCTGGTCGCAGTCGGTCCACTCGATCTCGGCGGCCTCCGGCGGCGCCGTCGACGTGGCCGCCGCGGTGGGCGACGGCTCCGCGTCGACGTTGTCGGAGAACGAGGCGCAGCCGCCCAGGGCGAGGCTCAGGACGAGCAGGCTCGCGGGGACGGCCGCCGATCGGCGGAGCGGACGCATGATCATAACCCTAGGAGGCCGCTCGGGCTCGCGCAGACGCGTGCTCCCGATCAGGGGACGCTCAGCCGGCCAGGACCTCCGCCAGGTCGTAGCGCACCGGCACCTCCAGTTGGTCGTACGTGCAGCTCAGCGGGTCCCGGTCGGGGCGCCACCGGAGGAACTGCCCGGTGTGACGAAGACGACGGCCTTCGAGCTGGTCGTACTTGATCTCCACGACCAGTTCCGGCCGCAGCGGCACCCAGGACAGGTCCTTCTTCGCGTTCCACCGGCTGACCGCTCCGGGCATCCGTCGCTCGGGACCCTCGGGCGCCTCGCCGTTCGCCGCGGCGGCCGCGGCGGCCGCCTGGAAGTCGGCCCAGTCCTGCCACGGGTGGTTCTCGACGGCGTTCTCCCGGTAGGGCGCCAGCTCCTCGACGAGCTCGGCGCGGCGGGCCATCGGGAAGGACGCCGCGACGCCGATGTGCTGGAGGTGGCCGGCGTCGTTGTAGAGGCCCAGGAGCAGCGATCCCACGATCGGCCCGCTCTTGTGCCAGCGGAACCCGGCGACCACGCAGTCGGCGGTGCGCACGTGCTTGACCTTGGTCATCAGCCGCTGGTCGGGGCCGTAGGGGAGGTCGGCGGCCTTGGCGACGACTCCGTCCAGGCCGGCGCCCTCGAACGTCTCGAACCACCGCTCGGCGGTGGCGGCGTCCTCGGTGATCGCCGTGACGTACACCGGCGGCCGGGCCCCCGACAGCGCCGACTGCAGCCGCGCCCGCCGGTCGGCGAACGGCACCTCGAGCAGCGACTCGTCGCCGAGCGCCAGCAGGTCGAAGGCGACGAACGATGCGGGCGTCTGCTCGGCCAGCAGATCGACGCGGGACTGCGCCGGGTGGATGCGCTGGAGCAGCGCCTCGAAGTGCAGCCGGTCGCCGGCCGGGACGACGATCTCGCCGTCGACGACGCAGCGCTCGGGCAGCTGGGCCTTGACCGCCGCGACGACCTCGGGGAAGTAGCGGGTCAGCGGCCGCTCGTTGCGGCTGCCGAGCTCCACCTCGTCGCCGTCCCGGAAGACGACGCAGCGGAAGCCGTCCCACTTCGGCTCGTAGAAGAAGCCGTCGCCGACGGGCAGCTTGGTGGCGGCCTTGGCCAGCATCGGCTTGACCGGCGGCATCACGGGCAGGTCCATGCGCTCAGTCAATCAGCCCGGGCCGGGCGTGATCACCCCTGCGACCCCGTGGCAGGGTGCGGCATGGCCACGATCCACACCGGGACGACGCTGGTTCCCAGCAAGCTGGAGCTGCTCGCCGACTGGCTGCCGCGACAGCCCTGGTACCGGACCACGGGGCGGCCGCCGGAGCCGTCCCGGGCCGGTGGCTTCCGGCTGGACGACCCCGCCGGAGAGGTCGGCATCGAGTTCCTCATCGTCACCGACGGGACGGCGGAGGAGGGGACGACGTACGCCGTGCCGCTGTCCTACCGCGGCGCACCGCTGGCCGGGGCGGACGCGGGCCTCGTCGGCACCACGGAGCACGGTGTGCTCGGCCGGCGGTGGGTCTACGACGGGGCACGCGACCCGGTCGTCGTCACGCAGCTGCTCGACTTCGTGGCCGGCCGGACGGAGGCGCAGCACCAGAGCCGCAGCGACACCCCCGACCCGTCGGTCGGCCGGTCGTGGACCGGTGGCGCTCCGCCCGTCGTCCCGGACCCCCCGGCTGTGTCGGAGACCGGGACCGGGACGAGCGTCGACCTCGGGAGGCTCGTCCTCGAGCTGGTGCGTATCCCAGTGGACGGCGCGGTCGCCGGGAACGTCGAGGTGAACTGGACGCGGCCGGACGGGACTCCTGCACGCGGCGCGGTCGTCGTCGTCCGATAGAGGCGCGTGGCGGGGTCTCGACGCGGCCGGCGGCTGCCCCCTAGCGTCGGCGCCGCGGGGGGCGACGGAAGGCACTGCCATGCCCATGTACCTGACGCGGTTCAGCTACACCCCCGAGACCTGGGCCCGGATGATCAAGAACCCCGAGGACCGGCGGAAGGCCGCGCAGGCCTACATCGAGTCGGTCGGCGGAACGCTGCACGGGTTCTGGTACGCCTTCGGCGAGCACGACGGGATCAACCTCTGGGAGGCCCCCGACAACGTCTCCATGGCCGCCGTCGCCCTCGCGATCGGCAGCGGCGGTGCGCTCAGCTCGATCGAGACGACCGTGCTGATGACCGTCGAGGAGACGATGGACGCCCTGGGCAGGGCGCAGGACGTCACCTATCGCCCTCCCGCGACGTAGCGGCCGCTCAGCTCAGCGGCAGCGTCATCTGCTGCGCGCCGACCCGGAAGCCGAGCGCCTCGTACAGGGCGATGGCCGCGGTGTTGTCGCCGAAGACGTTCAGCGCGAGGTGGGCCGCCCCGCGCGAGCGCACGTCCGCCGCCGTGCGTTCCACCAGGCGGCGGCCCAGCCCGCGCCGCCGTTCGGCCGGATCGACCCAGAGGAAGTAGATCCAGGCCTCACCCTCGCGGTCCGGTCCCTGCACGGCCGCCCACACCCCGCCGAGCACGCGGCCGTCCTGCCGCGCGGTGAGGAAGACGGCGCCGGGCGTCCGTCCGCCGTCCGGCACGAGCCGGCCGGTGTCGGCGTCCGCCTTCGCGCTGGCCTCCTCGGCCGTCAGCCCGCGCCGGCCCTGCAGCCCCTCGACGTAGGTCTCCTTGGAGCGCTCGAGCAGGGCGGCGGCCTCGTCGTCGGTGGCGGGCGAGATCTCGATGTCGTCCACGCGCCGGGACGCTACTGAGCGGACACGGCGTAGCGGGTGAACAGGACGCCGTCCTCCTCGAGCAGCTGGCGCAGCTCCAGCCGCTGCGCCGCGGGGAGCGCCGCTTCCAGGAGGTGCTTCTCGCCCCCGGCGAGCACCGGCGCCACCGACAGGTCCAGCTCGTCCACCGCGCCGGCGGCCAGTGCCGCGTGGAGGAGCTGCGGCCCGCCCTCGCAGACGACCTGCTCGTGCCCCAGCTCGGCCAGCCGGTCCAGCGCCGCCGGCAGGTCGACGTCGTCCTCGCCGCAGACCAGCACCGTCACGCCGGCCTCCTCGAGTACCGCGCGCCGTCGGGGGTCCGCGGCGGCGCAGGTGACCAGGATCGTCGGCGAGACCGCGCCGGTCACGAGACCGCTGTCCGGATCGAGGGACGCACGGCGGGACACGATCGCGATCGGCGCCGTCGCGGGCCGGCCGATCGAGGTCCGCAGCCGGCCGACCGGGGAGCCGGCCAGGATCGGCCGGTACCCCTCGGCGTTCGCCGTCCCGCTGCCGACGAGGACGACGTCGCTCAGCGCGCGCAGCAGCTGGAAGATCCGCAGGTCGCCGGGCGAGCCGAGGCCGCCGCTGCGGCCGGCCAGGGTGATCGAGCCGTCGAGCGAGACGATGAAGTTGACCCGCAGCGAACGGCCCCCCGGCAGCCGGTAGGCCTCGATCAGCCCGGCCTGGTCGAGGTCGCCCGGGGAGGGGAGCAGCCGGCGCACGTCAGCGGGTCGCCAGGACGGCGGCGCTCTCGGCCGGCAGCGTCACCGTCGCGCCGTCGAGGACGGGCAGGTCGGCGGTCGTGAAGAGGACGTCGGCGGCGGGCACGTCCAGGTCGATCTCGCGGGGCTCGGCGGCGAGATTGACCACGACGCGCAGCGAGCCGCGGTGCACGACCATCCATCGGTCGCCGTCGTCCCAGGTGACCTGGATCGACGACAGGTCGGGGTCGAGCAGGTCGGGGTGCGCGCGGCGCAGCGCCAGCAGCGACCGGTGGACGGCGAGCAGCCGGTCGTGCGGCTCGCGGTCGAGCTCCGACCAGTCCAGCTTCGACCGGGTGAACGTCTCCGGGTCCTGCGGGTCGGGGACGACGTCGGCGTCCCAGCCGTGCTCGGCGAACTCACCGATCCGGCCCTCGGCCGTGGCCTTGCCGAGCTCCGGCTCGGGGTGGCTGGTGAAGAACTGCCACGGAGTGCCCGCGCCCCACTCCTCGCCCATGAACAGCATCGGCGTGAACGGGCTGGTCAGGACCAGCGTGGCGCCCACGGCGAGCAGGCCGGGGGAGAGGGTGGCCGAGATCCGGTCGCCGACGGCGCGGTTGCCGATCTGGTCGTGGTCCTGGAGGTAGCCGAGGAACTTCCAGCCGGGCAGGGTCGCGGTGTCCACCGGGCGGCCGTGGTGCCGGCGGCGGAAGCTCGACCATGCGCCGTCGTGGAAGAACGCCCCCGTCAGGGTCTTGGCCAGCCCGGCGACGCCGGCCGCCGCGAAGTCGGCGTAGTAGCCCTGGCCCTCCCCGGTCAGCGTCGCGTGCAGCGCGTGGTGGAAGTCGTCGCTCCACTGCGCGGTCAGGCCCATGCCTCCGGCGACGCGGGGAGTGACCATGCGCGGGTCGTTGAGGTCGCTCTCGGCGATCAGCGTCAGCGGCCGGCCGACGGCGACCGACAGCTTGTCCACCTCGTGCGCCATCTCCTCCAGCACGTGCGTCGCCCGCTCGTCGACGAGGGCGTGGACGGCGTCCAGGCGCAGCCCGTCGACGTGCATGTCGCGCAGCCACATCAGGGCGTTGTCGATGACGTAGCGCCGCACCTCGTCGGAGTCGGGGCCGGAGAGGTTGACCGAGTTGCCCCAGGTGTTCGCCCCTCCCTCGGCGAAGATCGGGAAGAACTCGGGCAGGTAGTTCCCCGAGGGCCCGAGGTGGTTGTAGACGACGTCCTGGATCACGCCGAGGCCCTGCTGGTGGCAGGCGTCGACGAAGCGCTGGTGGGCGGCCGGGCCGCCGTACTCCTCCTGGACGGCGTACCAGAGGACGCCGTCGTAGCCCCAGTTGTGCGTGCCGTTGAAGGCGTTGACCGGCAGCAGCTCCACGAAGTCGACGCCGAGCCGGACCAGGTGGCCGAGCCGGCCGATCGCGGCGTCGAGCGTGCCCTCCGGGGTGAACGTGCCGACGTGCAGCTCGTAGACGACGCCGCCCGCGAGGGGCCGGCCCGTCCAGGCGCCGTCGCCCCACTCGTGCGCATCCGGGTCGAAGCGGCGGGACAGGCCGTGGACGCCGTCGGGCTGCCGGCGCGAGCGCGGGTCCGGGCGGGGCGTCTCGTTGTCGTCGATCAGGTAGCCGTAGTCGGCGTCCCGCCCGGCCTCCACCTCGGTCCGCCACCAGCCGTCGTCGTCCCGCTGCATGTCGTGCACGGCACCGTCGACCTGGACGCGCACGCGCTTCGGCAGCGGCGCCCAGACGGCGAACTCGGCGGGAGCGGGCATGCAGGGTCCTCCTGGGACACGGCGGGGACGGTGCGGACGGCGGAGCAGATCATGCCCTCCGCCTCGCGGCCGAACCCTCCGGCGTCGAAGGAGGCTCGCGCAGCATCGGCACGCAGGGCTGCCCGGCCCCCCTGTTCCGTCAGGCGACCGCTGGCGCGGGAACCCCGCGCCGGCGGTCGCCCCCGGGTCAGGTCAGAGGGTCAACCGCTGGCCGACCCGGATGTGGTTGGGGTTCGCGACCGTCGTGCGGTTGGCGGCCCAGAGGGCCCGCCATCCGCCGCGCACGCCCTGGGCTCGAGCGATCTTGGCAAGGGTGTCCCCGCGCTGGACGGTGTAGCTGCGGCCCGACGCGGCGGCGGGCGTCGCCGCCCGTGCCGGGGCTGCCGCTGCGGGGGCAGGCGCGGGAGCGGCCGCGGCGCGGGTCGTGCCCGCACCCAGCAGGCGGCCGCAGGTGGGCCACGCGCCGATGCCCTGGGTGGTCAGCACCCGCTCCGCGACCGCGATCTGCTGCGCGGGCGAAGCGAGATCGGCTCGCGGGGCGAACTGGCCGCCACCGTGACCCAGCCAGGTCGAGGAGCTGAACTGCAGGCCGCCGTAGTAGCCGTTGCCGGTGTTGATGCTCCAGTTGCCGCCGGACTCGCACCGGGCGACCCCGGTCCAGTCGTGCTCCGCCGCGGATGCCGGGGCGGCGAACGCGCCGATGCCGATGGCCGCGGCGCCGAAGACGACGGCCCCGGTGCGCAGTGAACGGCGGGTGAGGGCGCGCATCATCGAAACGTGCTCGGACATGGGTGATCCTCCGATCACCGCCTACGGGGTGAGCTGTCGGGTTCGGGCCTCGGCTAGCCCGGCCACCCGTGCTGTCGGCACGGTTCGGCTTCACCCCAAGACGCGCGTGCGCGCCGGGACGTGGGTCCCCCGCCCCCGTCCTGGGGTGGGTCGGAGTCAGGCAGCCGGCGGACGGGGTTCGGCGGTCCGGTGCCTCACGCCCGGCCGGGAAGGCCCGAGCGCGCGCACGACGCTAGGTACCGGTTGGCGACTCGGCTCGATGAACCGACGAGTTCCCGGGGTTGCGCCCCGGTACGGCGGCGCCACGCCGCCTGGCGACTCCGTGCGGTTCGTGTCCGCCTCCACTCAGTCGCGAACCAGCAGGGGTGACGACGGCATCCCGCTGGCCGACACCCCGAGCCGGCCGAGATCCGCGCCGTTGCGGCGACCAGGCCCCTAGGCGAACGGACTCGACGTGTCGCGGTAGCAGATCGGGCACGCGTGTTCGTCGGCCCCCTCCGGTGGCCAATCGCCCACCACCACGTCGACCCGTGCCCCACATTCCGCCCGGAACGGTGGCTCTTTCCGGGTGGCGGCCGCGATGACGGCATGACGTTCTCCGACTGGCTCACCGTCTGCACGCTGCCGACGGCCGATCACGAAGCTGCTGGCCATGGGAACGACCTACCACAGCCGGCGACTCCCCGCTGTGGGACGAATGCCGTCGCGGTCGCGCTCACCGGGACCCTTGTCCCGCGGCCCGGAGATGTACAGGGCCGGAGCGAGGGCGTCAGTCAGTCGCGGATCAGCAGGGCCACCGGCAGTCGGGGCAGCAGCCGGTCGGCGGCCACTCCGGCGACGTCGGAGACGACGCGCGCGCCGGTGAGCAGGTCGCGCCAGGCACCGTTGGGCAGCTGCAGTGCGGTGTCGCCCCAGCCCTCGGCGGCGAGCCCCACGGGGAGCCGGGTGGCGACGGCGACGACCCCGCCCCGGTCGAACGCCACCACGTGGTCGGCGGCCGAGCCCGTCACGGCGACGGGCTCGTACCCGGCGAACCACTCCGGGTGGTCCCGCCGGGCGCGCAGCACCCGTGAGACGACCAGCAGCTTCGCCGCGCCGCTCTCGTCGACGGCCGGGACCTCCCCGCCGTCGAGGGACGCCAGGAGCTTCCGCCGGAGGGCGTAGTCCACGGGACGGCGGTTGTCCGGGTCGACCAGCGAGTGGTCCCAGAGCTCGGTGCCCTGGTAGACGTCGGGGACGCCCGGCATCGTGAGCTGCAGGAGCTTCTGGGCCAGCGAGTTCGACCAGCCGGGGGACGCGAGGCGGGCGACCAGGTCGTCGATCGCGGCGCGCGTGCCGTGGTCGTCGAACGCGGCGTCGACCAGGGCGTGCAGCTGCGCCTCGAACGCCTCGTCCGGGTCGGTCCAGGCGGTCGAGGTGCCGGCCTCGCGGGCCGCCTTCTCGACGTAGGCGTGCGCCCGCTCCCGCGACAACGGCCAGGCGCCCACGAGGTTCTGCCACACCAGGTGCGCCAGCGGCCGGTCGGCGAGCGGGTGCCGCCGGAGCAGCTCGCGCACCAGCTGCGCCCACTCGGTGGGCATCTCGCTCAGTACGGCGAGGCGGGCCCGCACGTCCTCGCTGCGCTTGGTGTCGTGCGTCGACAGCGTCGTCATCGACTCGGGGTAGCGCTCGGCCCGGCGCTGCTGCGCGGCGTGGAACTCCTCGACCGTGCCGCCGAAGCGGGCGGGGTTCCCGCCGACCTCGTTGAGGGCGACGAAGCGGGCCCACCGGTAGTAGGCGCTGTCCTCGACGCCCTTGGCCATGACCGGGCCGCTCGTCTGCTCGAAGCGGGTCGCGGCCTCCGTGCCGGCCTGGGCGAGCACGGGGTGCAGCGCGTCGACGGCCGCCGCCAGGTCGGGACGGCGCTCGCGGACAGCGGCCACCGTCGCGTCGAGGTGCTCGCGGCCGTCGGGCAGGTAGCTGCGGTAGACCGGGAAGCCGGCCAGCAGCTCGGCCAGCGCCTCGGTCTGCTGCTCCGCGTCGATCCCCGGCAGCTCGCCGATCACCCGCACCAGCCGGGCGACCTCGGAGCCGAGGATGCCGTCGGTGACCTCGCGCTTGCAGTCGTGCACCAGCCGCTCGTAGTCGACGGGACGGCCGGCCAGCTCGGTGTCCAGCGCGGTCAGGGCGGCCTCGCCGGCGGGGTCGACCAGCACCTCGTCGACCTCGGCGAGGGCGTCGTAGCCCGTCGTCCCGGCGGTCCGCCACGACTCCGGCAGGTCCTCACCGGGCTCGAGGATCTTCTCCACGACCGTCCACCGGCCACCCGAGGCCTCGGCGAGGCGGTCGAGGTAGCCCTTCGGGTCGGCGAGGCCGTCGGGGTGGTCGATCCGCAGCCCGTCGACCGCGCCGTCCCGGACCAGCCGGAGCACCAGCTCGTGGGTGGCGTCGAAGATCGCCGGGTCCTCGACGCGCAGCCCGGCCAGGGTGTTGATCGCGAAGAACCGTCGGTAGTTCAGGTCGGAGTCCGCCCGGCGCCAGTCGACCAGCTCGTAGTGCTGCCGGTCGTGCACCTCCTGCGGGGTGCCGCCGTCCGTGCCCGGCGCGAGCGGGAAGCGGTGGTCGTAGTACCGGAGTTCTCCGTCCACCACCTCGAGCTTCTGCACGTCGTCGTCCGAACCCAGGACGGGGAGCCGGACCCTGCCGCCGCCGAACTCCCAGTCGATGTCGAACGCGGCCGCGTGCGCGCTGCCCTGCCCGTGCTGCAGGACGTCCCACCACCACGGCGCCGCGGCCGGGTCCTCGACCCCCATGTGGTTGGGGACGAGGTCGAGCACCAGCCCGAGCCCGTGCTCGTGCAGCGCGGCCACGAACCGGTCGAAGCCCTCCTGTCCGCCCCGGGCCTCGTCGATGTGCGCGTGGTCGACGGTGTCGTAGCCGTGGTTGCTGCCCGCCGCCGAGCGCAGCAGGGGAGAGGAGTAGGCGTGGGTCACGCCGAGGTCGGCCAGGTAGCCCGCGATCCCCGCGGCGTCCTCCAGCCGGAAGCCGGCATGGATCTGCAGGCGGTGCGTGGCCGCGGGCACCCCCCGCGCGCGTCCGTCTCCCGGCACGACGACCGGCCCCCCGTGAGGCGTGGTCACAACGCCGGACCGGTGAGGACGACGATGGACCGGCCCTCCACGGTGATCGTCTCGCCCGGTTTGCGCTCGGCGTGCTCGACCTCGCCCATCTCGGAGGTGTCGAGCACCGTCGTCCACTTGGACGCGTAGTCGTCGCTGGGCAGGGTGAAGTCGATCGGCTCGTGCGAGGCGTTGAACGCCAGGTAGAAGTGGTCGTCCGTCAGCTCCTCGCCGCGCTCGTCGGTGCTGCGGATGCCGAGGCCGTTGAGGTACACGGCCAGGGACTTGGCGTAGGCGGCGTCCCAGTCGTCGTCGGTCATCTGCTCGCCCGACGGCGTCAGCCAGTCGATGTCCGGCACGGGGTCGCCGTGCCCGCGGCGCACCGGCCGGCCGTGGAAGAACCGGCGGCGCTGGAAGGTCGGGTGGTCGGTGCGCAGCTTCGTCACCGTCTTGGTGAACTCCAGCAGCCCCTCGTCGACGTCGTCCCAGTCGATCCAGGTCAGCGGTGAGTCCTGGCAGTAGCCGTTGTTGTTGCCCTGCTGGGTGCGGCCGAGCTCGTCGCCGTGCAGCAGCATCGGCACGCCCTGGCTGAGCATCAGGGTGGTGATGAAGTTGCGCCGCTGCTGGGCCCGCAGGTGCAGGATCTCCGGGTCCTTGGTCGGGCCCTCGACGCCGCAGTTCCAGCTGCGGTTGTGGCTCTCGCCGTCGTTGTTGCCCTCGCCGTTGGCCTCGTTGTGCTTCTCGTTGTAGGAGACGAGGTCGTTGAGCGTGAAGCCGTCGTGCGCCGTGACGAAGTTGATGCTGGCGAACGGCCGGCGCCCGGAGTGCTGGTAGAGGTCGGACGAGCCGGTGATCCGGCTGGCGAACTCGCCGACGGTGGCGTCCTCGCCCCGCCAGAAGTCGCGGACGGTGTCGCGGTACTTGCCGTTCCACTCGGTCCACAGGGCCGGGAAGTTGCCGACCTGGTAGCCGCCCTCGCCGACGTCCCACGGCTCGGCGATCAGCTTGACCTGGCTGACGACGGGGTCCTGGTGGACCAGGTCGAAAAAGGTGGCCAGCCGGTCGACGGCGTGCAGCTCGCGGGCCAGCGTCGAGGCGAGGTCGAAGCGGAAGCCGTCGACGTGCATCTCGGTGACCCAGTACCGCAGCGAGTCCATGATCAGCTGCAGCGACTGCGGCGTCCGGACGTTGAGCGTGTTCCCGGTGCCGGTGTAGTCCATGTAGTACTGCTTGTCGTTCTCGACCAGCCGGTAGTACGTCCGGTTGTCGATGCCCTTGAACGACAGCGTGGGGCCGAGGTGGTTGCCCTCGGCGGTGTGGTTGTAGACGACGTCGAGGATGACCTCGATGCCCGCCTCGTGCAGGGTGCGGACCATCCCCTTGAACTCCTGCACGTGCTGGCCCGCCGTGGTGACGCTCGCGTACTCGTTGTGGGGGGCGAAGAAGCCGATCGTGTTGTAGCCCCAGTAGTTGCGCAGGCCCTTCTGCTGCAGGGTGTCGTCCTGCACGAACTGGTGCACCGGCATGAGCTCGATCGCGGTGATGCCGAGGTCGGTGAGGTACTCGATGACCGCCGGGTGGGCGATGCCGGCGTAGGTGCCGCGCAGCTCCTCGGGCACCCGCGGGTGGGTCATGGTCAGGCCCTTGACGTGGGCCTCGTAGATGACCGTCTTGTGGTACGGCGTCTTCGGCGGTCGGTCCACCCCCCAGTCGAAGTACGGGTTGACGACGACGGACTTCGGCATGTGCGGCGCCGAGTCGGCGTCGTTGCGCTTCTTGGTCTTGAAGTCGTAGCCGAACACCGACTGGTCCCACTCGATCTGGCCGTCGATGGCCTTCGCGTAGGGGTCGAGCAGCAGCTTGTTCGGGTTGCAGCGCAGCCCCTGGGCCGGGTCGTAGCGGCCGTGCACCCGGAAGCCGTAGCGCTGGCCGGGGTGGATCCCGGGGAGGAAGGCGTGCCACACGAAGCCGTCCATCTCGGGCAGCTGGATGCGCTCCTCGTTGCCCTCGTCGTCGAAGAGGCAGAGCTCGACCTTCTCGGCCACCTCGCTGAAGATCGCGAAATTCGTGCCGGTGCCGTCGTACGTGGCCCCGAGGGGATAGGCACTGCCGGGCCAGACCTGCGTCATCCTGGGTAGTTCCTTCTGTTGGCGCCCCGGGCATGGGGCGATGGCCCCCGCACAGGCGCGTGCGAGGGTCGTGGGGGTCCGAGTGCCCCTCCCCAGCTTCCCGCAACCCTGAAGGTCGTGTGAGCTGAGCCCGTGTGAGTCCGCTCGCGGGGCCGGACGACGACGACGCCCCTCGCGGCGTACCGCGAGGGGCGTCGTGCGCAGGTCCGGGAGGGCCCGGTCGGCTCCGGCCGGGGCCGACCTCGCCCGGGGGGAAGTCCCCCAGGTGGCGCTGGCCCCCGGTCTGGAACCACTGCGGGAAGGCACGCTAGGGCGGTACCCGGCCGAGGACAAGTGGTCGGCGCGCCCCACCGGCCACGCGCGGACCAGAGGTCCCGGGGAACCGCTCGGACGCGTTCTGTCACACCCTCGTCGTACCGTCGTCCCGTGCGCGCGACCACCGACATCCGGCCGACCCAGGGCAAGTTCCGGGTCGTCAGCGAGTTCGAGCCCGCCGGCGATCAGCCGGCGGCCATCGCCGAGCTCGCCACCCGGGTGAAGCGGGGGGAGAAGGACGTCGTCCTCCTGGGCGCGACCGGTACCGGCAAGTCGGCGACGACGGCGTGGCTGATCGAGCAGGTGCAGCGGCCGACGCTGGTCATGGCGCCGAACAAGACGCTCGCCGCGCAGCTGGCCAACGAGTTCCGCGAGCTGCTGCCGAACAACGCGGTCGAGTACTTCGTCTCCTACTACGACTACTACCAGCCCGAGGCGTACGTCCCGCAGACGGACACCTACATCGAGAAGGACTCCTCGATCAACGAGGAGGTCGAGCGGCTGCGGCACTCGGCCACGCAGGCGCTGCTCACCCGGCGCGACGTGGTGGTCGTGGCGACGGTGTCCTGCATCTACGGCCTGGGCACGCCGCAGGAGTACGTCGACCGGGCGCTGAAGATCTCGGTGGGGGAGGAGCGCGACCGCGACGACCTGCTGCGCACGCTGGTCACCGAGCAGTACACCCGCAACGACCTGTCGTTCAGCCGCGGCACCTTCCGGGTCCGGGGCGACACCATCGAGGTCTTCCCGGTGTACGAGGAGCTCGCCGTCCGCATCGAGATGTTCGGCGACGAGGTCGAGCGCCTCTACTACCTGCACCCGCTCACCGGTGAGGTGGTCCGCGAGGTCCAGGAGCTGTTCGTCTTCCCGGCCACCCACTACGTCGCCGGCCCCGACCGCATGGAGCGGGCCATCCGCGGCATCGAGGCCGAGCTCGAGCACCAGCTGGGGGTGCTGGAGAAGCAGGGCAGGCTGCTCGAGGCCCAGCGGCTGCGCATGCGCACCACCTACGACATCGAGATGATGCGGCAGGTCGGCTTCTGCTCCGGCATCGAGAACTACTCGCGGCACATCGACGGCCGAGCCCCCGGCACCGCCGGCAGCTGTCTCATCGACTACTTCCCCGACGACTTCCTCCTGGTCATCGACGAGTCGCACGTGACCGTGCCACAGATCGGCGGCATGTACGAGGGCGACATGAGCCGCAAGCGCACCCTCGTCGAGCACGGCTTCCGCCTGCCGTCGGCGATGGACAACCGGCCGCTGAAGTGGGAGGAGTTCACCGACCGGATCGGCCAGACCGTCTATCTGTCCGCGACACCGGGCGACTACGAGCTGGGCCGCACGCAGGGCGAGGTCGTCGAGCAGGTCATCCGGCCCACCGGTCTGGTCGACCCCGAGGTCGTGATCAAGCCGACCAAGGGCCAGATCGACGACCTGGTGCACGAGATCCGGGTCCGCACCGAGAAGGACGAGCGGATCCTCGTCACGACGCTCACGAAGAAGATGGCGGAGGACCTCACCGACTACCTGCTCGAGCTCGGGATCAAGGTCCGGTACCTGCACTCCGAGGTCGACACGCTGCGGCGGGTGGAGCTGCTGCGGGAGCTCCGGCAGGGCGAGTACGACGTCCTGGTCGGCATCAACCTGCTGCGCGAGGGGCTCGACCTGCCCGAGGTGTCGCTGGTCGCCATCCTCGACGCCGACAAGGAGGGCTTCCTCCGCTCCGGGAAGTCCCTGATCCAGACGATCGGCCGCGCGGCCCGCAACGTGTCCGGCCAGGTGCACATGTACGCCGACACGGTCACGCCCTCGATGGCGCACGCGATCGAGGAGACGAACCGGCGCCGCGAGAAGCAGATCGCCTACAACACCGAGCGCGGCCTCGACCCGCAGCCGCTGCGCAAGAAGATCGTCGACATCCTCGACGGCATCTACCGGGAGGCCGAGGACTCCGAGTCGTCGGCACTGGTCGGCGGCTCCGGCAGGCAGCAGTCCCGCGGCAAGGCACCGGTGCCCGGGCTGTCCTCCAAGAAGGCGGCCGCCAGGGGCAAGGCCGGCGCGATCGACGTCCAGGGCCTGCCGCGCAACGAGTTGGCCGACCTCATCGCGCAGATGAACGAGCAGATGCTGGCCGCGGCCCGCGAGCTGCAGTTCGAGGTGGCCGCCCGGCTGCGCGACGAGCTGAGCGAGCTGAAGAAGGAGCTCCGCCAGCTCGACGCCGCGCACGCCTGACGGCAGCCCGGCGCCCTAGTTGATCATCGGCATCTGGTGGTGACCTTCGGCGTGTCGGCTCGCCATTCGCCGATGATCAACAACGGGGAGGGGCGCCCGATGAACCGCGAGCAACTCGTCGCCTACTGCCTCGCCAAGCCCGGCGCGGAGGAGACGTATCCGTGGGGCGAGGAGGAGCTCGTGGCGAAGGTCGGTGGCAAGGGCTTCGCCTTCATCGGGCCGGGCACGGTCAGCGTGAAGTGCGGGCGAGACGCCCTCGAGGCAGCCGAGTGGCGCGACCGCTACCCGCGCGCGATCACGTCGAGCCACTACGTCGGCCGGTACGGCTGGAACTCCGTCGACTGGACCGGCCCCGTGCCCGACGACGAGGTGCGCGAGCTGATCGATGCCTCGTACGACGCCGCGGTCGCGGCCCTGCCGAAGGCCCGGCGCCCGCCGGCCGGCTGACGGCGGTCAGAGCGACCGGCGGGCGTCCAGCCGCGTCTTGGCGAGGCTCGCACCGACGGTGATCGTCAGCGTCGCGAGGATGAAGAGCAGCGAGGTCGCGATCCCGATCTCGGGGAGCGGGATGGCTCCCAGGTGGTCGATGTGCGAGCCGTGCAGCGCCTCGATGACGAGCTTGACGCCGATGAAGCCGAGGATCACCGACAGCCCGACGTTCAGGTAGATGATCCGCTCGAGCGCGCCACCGATGAGGAAGTACAGCTGCCGCAGGCCCATCAGGGCGAACGCGTTGGCCGTCAGGACGATGTAGGGGTCCTGCGTCAGACCGAAGATCGCCGGGATGGAGTCGAGGGCGAAGACGACGTTCGCGACGCTGATGGCGGCGATCACGATCACCAGCGGGGTGAGCATCCGCTTGCCGTTCACCCGGGTGGCCAGGCGCGGGCCCTCGTACTCCGTGGTCATGGGCAGCACCCGTCGCAGCCCACGCAGCAGGGCGTTCTCCTTGAAGTCGTCCTCGTCGTTCTCGCCCTCGAACGCCAGCTTGACGGCCGTGTAGATCAGGAACGCGCCGAAGATGTAGAAGACCCAGCTCGCCGCGGAAATGGCTGCCGCGCCGGCGGCGATGAAGACCCCGCGCAGCACCATCGACGCGACGATGCCGATGTAGAGCACCTTGTCGACGGCCAGCTGGGGTACGGCGAACCTCGCCATGATGATGATGAAGACGAAGAGGTTGTCGACGCTGAGGCTGTACTCGGTGATGTAGCCCGCGACGAACTCGCTGCCCGACGTCCCCGACCGGAACACGAACAGGCCGACGGCGAACAGCGCCGCCAAGGCGACGTAGAAGAGGACCCAGAGCGTCGCCTGGCGCATCGTCACCGCGTTCTTGCGGCGGGCGATGACGACGAGATCGAGCACGACGATCGCCAGGAACCCGACGGCGGTCAGGATCCAGACGACAGGCGGCACGGCAGTGAACACGAATCCTCCGAGGGGTCGTCGGCGACGACGGTTTCGAAGGTCTCTTCCGCCCGCGTTCCGAGGACCAGCAGCACCGGGGACGCCGACGAGGCGCTCCGCGATGACGACACCGCTGCGAAGGAATACTCCCCTTCAAGCGGGCGAAGAGTAGCCGACGAGTTCCGCGTCGACAGACTGCCGCAGCCGGTGAGAATCCTCACCTCGTGGGGACACGGGGAATTCTCGGGTCCCCGCTGGCCCTTGCACCGAACGGTCACCTAGTGTGGCCGGTGGGCGCCGTCGAGCTGCACTCGGCGTCCGCACGTGGAGGGGAGTATCCCCCGCGGCAGCGTCGTCATCACGAGGTCCCGCGACCTCCGGCGCTGTCGGTCGTCGGCGTCCAGCCTTCGGCGGGAGAGACCTCCGGTACTGACTGATGCCAGTTGCCGGAGGGCTTTTTTTCGTATGGACGTGCCGTTCCTCGTCTGGGCTCTCACGATCGCCGTGATCGTGGGGATGCTCATCTTCGATTTCGTCGGGCACGTGCGCACACCGCACGCCCCGTCGCTCCGAAAATCCGCGATCTGGTCGGCGGTCTACGTCGGCATCGCGGTCATCTTCGGGCTGCTCGTCCTCTGGTTCTCCGGGGCCGAGTACGCCGGCGAGTACTTCGCGGGCTACATCACCGAGAAGAGCCTCTCGGTCGACAACCTCTTCGTCTTCGTCCTGATCATGGCGGCGTTCGCCGTTCCGCGGGAGCTGCAGCAGAAGGTGCTGCTGTTCGGCATCACGTTCGCGCTCGCGCTGCGGACCGTCTTCATCCTGGTGGGCGCCGCCGCGATCGAGAACTTCAGCTGGGTCTTCTACCTCTTCGGCGCGATCCTCATCTACACCGCCTGGGTGCAGGCGCGCAGTGGTGGACACAGCAGTGACGAGCACTACGAGGAGAACGCCGTCCTGCGGCTCACCCGCAAGGTCCTCCCGACCACCGAGGACTACCAGGGCGACAAGATGATGGTGACGGTCGCCGGCAGGCGCTTCATCACCCCTCTCGCGATCGCCCTCATCGCGATCGGCACGGCGGACGTCATCTTCGCCGTCGACTCGATCCCGGCGATCTTCGGTCTCACGCAGGAGACCTATCTGGTATTCGCCGCCAACGCCTTCTCCCTGCTCGGCCTGCGCCAGCTGTTCTTCCTCATCGACGGGCTGCTCGACCGGCTCGTCTACCTCGCGTACGGGCTCGCGGTGATCCTGGGCTTCATCGGCGCCAAGCTCGTGATCCACGCGCTGCACACCAACGAGCTGCCCTTCATCAACGGCGGCGAGCACGTCACGGCGATCCCCGAGATCTCCACCCCGCTCTCCCTCGCCGTGATCCTCGGAACCCTGCTGGTGACCACCGTGGCCAGCCTGGCCAGGAACCGGGCCGTCCGGCGCGACTCCGACACACCTGAACCGACGCCACACCGCTGACCCTGCGGTCCGGCGTCCGCCCGGACCGTGCCCGTTCCGACCGTTAGGTGGAAACCGTGGATCTGCCCACGTGGTTCACGATCGCGACCTTTGTGGGGCTGACCGCCCTGCTGCTCGCCGATCTCGCGATCGTCGCGCGACGCCCGCACGAACCGTCGATCAAGGAGGCGTCCCTCTGGGTCAGCTTCTACGTGGCCCTGGCGCTGGCCTTCGGGGTCGTGGTGCTCGCGGTCGCCGGCGGGCAGTCCGCGACGGAGTTCTACGCAGGCTGGCTGACGGAGTACTCGCTGTCGGTCGACAACCTGTTCGTCTTCGTGATCATCATGGCGCGCTTCCAGGTGCCGCGGAAGCTGCAGCAGGAAGCGCTCATGGTCGGCATCATCATCGCGCTCGTCCTGCGTGGCGTCTTCATCCTCCTGGGCGCCGCCGTCATCGAGCGGTTCACCTGGGTCTTCTACATCTTCGGCGCGTTCCTCGTGTACACGGCGATCAACCTCGTCCGGCACCGGGGCGAGGAGGACGACTACGAGGAGAACGCGTTCATCCGCCGGATGCGCAGGGTCCTCCCGATCACGCAGGACTACCACGGCAGCAAGATCCGGGTCACCCAGGACGGCAAGAAGTTCTGGACGCCGATGATCGTGGTCTTCCTGGCGCTCGGGACCACGGACCTGCTCTTCGCGCTCGACAGCATCCCGGCGATCTTCGGGCTCACCAAGGAGCCCTTCATCGTATTCACCGCGAACGTGTTCGCGCTCATGGGCCTGCGACAGCTGTACTTCCTGCTGGGCGGCCTGCTGAAGCGGCTGGTCTATCTGTCCATGGGGCTGGCCGTCATCCTGGCGTTCATCGGCGTGAAGCTCGTCATGGAGGCGCTGCACACCAACGAACTGCCGTTCATCAACGGCGGGGAGCACATCGACGCGGTACCGGAGATCCCCATCTGGCTGTCACTCGCGATCATCCTCGGCGTTCTCGTCGTCGCCACGGCGGCCAGTCTGCTCACCACCCGGGGGCAGCTGCCGGCCGCCGAGCGGTCCCCCGAGCACGACGAGGCCCTCGAGCATGACGAGGCCCTCGTCGGACCGGAGACGGAGGCCGACGCCGAGGCGCACCTGGTGGCCGACGAGGAGCGCAGCCCCCGCTAGCCACCGAGCCCTCCGGGGGAACCGTTCCGTCGGAGGGCTCGGCTAGCGTCGCCGGTCATGCGGCCGACCGACCTCGCACTGCTGCGGACCCCGGGCGTCCCGACCGTGTCGCCCGACGGCCGGATCGCCGTCGTCGCCGTCAGCCGGCTGGACCTGGACGCCGACGAGTACCGCGGCCAGCTGTGGGCGGTGCCCACCGACGGGTCGGCGCCGGCGCGGCCGCTGACCTCCGGGCATCTCGACAGCGCGCCGGCCTTCTCGCCGGACGGCCGCTGGCTGGCGCACCTGAGCGCGGAGCCCGGCGGCAAGCCGCAGATCTGGGTGCTGCCGACGGCCGGGGGAGAGGGGCGCCGCCTCACGGACCACCCGCTGGGGGCGGGCGCGCCCGTCTGGGCGCCGGACTCCCGGCGGCTCGCCTACGTGGCCCGCGTTCCGGAGCCCGGCCGGTACGGCACGGTCGAGGGCGTGGGACCGGGCGCCGAGCCGCCGCGGCTGATCACGAACCTCAAGTACCGGCGGGACGCCGTCGGCTTCCTGAACGACCGGCCGAGCCAGGTCTTCGTGCTCGCCTTGCCCGAGGACTTCGCCGACGAGACCGCGCCCCTGCCCGAGCCGGTGCAGGTCACCACCGGCGACGCCGACTGCGAGGACGTCACGTGGCGCCCCGACGGCGGGGAGCTGGCCTTCGTCTCCGCCCGCCATGCGACCGCCGACCACGACCTGGTCCGCGACGTGTACGCGATCCGGCCCGACGGCTCGGGGCTGCGACGGGTCACCGACTCGACCGGTGACTGCGCGCTGCCGGCCTACGACTCGTCCGGCGGCTCGATCTACCTGACCGCGGTTCCCGACCTGGGTCCCGACGGGCTGGACTTCGTCGCGAGGCAGGCGGTGCCGTGCCGCGTGCCGGCCGCCGGCGGCCCCCTCGAACCGCTGCTCGACCCGGCGGAGCACGGCCGTGCCGACGAGACGCCGGCGACGGTGCTCGCCGGCGGTGCGGTCCTGGTGGGCCTGCACCGACGGGGGGCGGTGGAGCTGGTCCGGGTCCCCCTGGACGGCGGCCCGCCCGAACCCCTGGTCGACGGGCCGTTCGTCGTCCGGAGCTTCGCGGCTGCTGGGGACGTCGTGGTGGCGGTGGTCGCGCACGAGCGGTCCGCCGGTGAGCTGATCGCGCTTACCCCGGGCCGCCGCCGGCTGCTGACCGGGTTCGGCCGGCCGCTCGGCGAGACGGGCCGCCTGCACCGGATGGGCGAGCGGACCGTCCAGGCGCCCGACGGGTATCCGGTGCACGGCTGGGTCACGACGCCGCCGGGTCCCGGGCCCCACCCGGTGCTGCTGACCATCCACGGCGGGCCGTTCGCGCAGTACGACCGGGCCCTGTTCGACGAGACCCAGGTGTACGTGTCCGCCGGCTATGCGGTCGTGCAGTGCAACCCGCGCGGGTCCGCCGGCTATGGCGAGGCGCACGGCCGGGCGATCAAGGGCGGGTTCGGCGAACTGGACGCCGGCGACGTCCATGCGTTCCTCGACGCCGCACTCGCCGAGCCGGAGCTGGACGCCGACCGGGTGGGCGTCATGGGGGGTTCCTACGGCGGGTACCTGACCGCCTTCCTGATCGGGCGCACCTCGCGCTTCACCGCGGCGGTCGTCGAGCGGGCGTTCCTCGACCCGGTGAGCTTCGTCGGCTCGTCCGACATCGGGTGGTTCTTCCCGGACATCTACCTCGGCAGCGATCCGGAGCAGGTAGCGGCACAGAGCGCGATGGCCGGCGCCGGGGCGATCACCACGCCGACGCTGGTGATCCACTCCGAGGAGGACTGGCGCTGCCCGGTCGAGCAGGGGCAGCGGCTCTACGTGGACCTCCGGCGCCGCGGCGTTCCCACCGAGCTGCTGCTCTTCCCGGGGGAGGGACACGAGCTGTCCCGGTCAGGCCGGCCGAAGCACCGGCTGGCCCGGTTCGAGCACATCCTGCGGTGGTGGGCGCGCTGGCTGCCCACACCGTCGAACCCGGGCGAGGCGACGGCGGAACCGGTCGCCGTGGCGCCCGGGTCGGACGGGCGGGTGCCCGACGGCGAGGCGTCCGCGGAGCCGCTGGCCGTCCGGGCCACCCGCGTCGACTGAGGACGTTCCGTGATCCCGGTCCTCGGCCGTCGGGCGCTCGGGCGGGCCACGCTCGCCCGGCAGCTGCTGCTGGGCCGGGTGGACCGGGCCGTCGCGCCGGCGCTGGAGCACCTCGTGGGGCTGCAGGCGCAGGCGCCGCGGGTGCCGCACCTGTCGTTGTGGAACCGGCTCGCCGGCTACGACCCAGGCGAGCTGGACACCCTGATGACGTCTCGGGCGGTGGTCCGCACCCAGCTGATGCGCACGACGATCCACACGGTGACGGCGGCCGACGCCGCCGCCCTGCGGCCGCTGCTGCAGCCGGTGCTGGACCGCACGTTCGCGAGCACGGCGTGGGGGCAGCGACTCCGGGGGCAGGACCTCTCGGCGGTGGTCGCCGAGGCGGCGGAGCTGCTCGCCGAGCGGCCGATGGGCCGGGCGGCGCTGCAGCGGGAGCTCGCCCGCCGCCACCCGGACCTCGACGCGGAGGCGGCGACCCTGGGGGTCAGCTACTGGCTGCCCTGGGTGCAGCCTCCTCCGCGTGGGCTGTGGGCGGGGTCCGGCGGGGCCGTGATGGTGCCGCTGGCGGTGTGGCTCGGGGCGCCGGACGTGGTCCCGGCGACGCCCGACGACCTCGTCGTCCGCTACCTCGGGGCGTTCGGGCCGGCGAGCGTCCGCGACGTGCAGACCTGGTGCGGGCTCACGCGGCTGCGCGAGGTGGTCGACCGGCTGGGCCCACGGCTGCGCCGGTTCCGCTCCGAGGACGGCGCCGAGCTGGTCGACGTCCCCGACGGTGTGCTGCCCGATCCCGACGTCCCGGCGCCGGTGCGCTTCCTGGCCGAGTACGACAACGTCCTGCTCTCCCACGACGACCGGACCCGCGTGATCCCGGAGCGGATCCCCGTTCCGCTGCCTGCGGGCTCCGGCGCGCGGACCGGCACGGTGCTCGTCGACGGAGCGCTGCGGGCCACTTGGGCGGCGGGCACGGACGCCGACGCCACCGTGCTCACCGTGCGGCCGTCGGGCGCGCTCTCCGCGGCCGAGCGTGCCGAGGTCGAGGAGGAGGGCGGCCGGCTGCTCGGGTTCCTCGCGCCGGGCCGCCGTCACGACGTCCGTATCGCCTGACTTTCCTCAGACCCCGCGTCGGACGACCGAGCGGGCGGCCGCCCGTGCCCCTAGCGTCCCGGTCATGGCGCTCATCTATCCCGTCCTGTCGGACTCCGCCGAACCGGACGACGACGCGGCCCCGGACTTCGCCGAGCTGGCCGCCGACCTCTCCGACCAGTGGCTGGTCGAGGTGGCCGTGGGGGAGGACGGTGACGACGCCTGCTTCGGGCCGCTCGCCGCGCGCATGGCCTGGGACCTGGCCCTGGAGATCGACGACAAGCGCCCCGACTGGTCGGTGTCGGTCGTGCCGCTCTACGTCGCCGAGCCGGCCGACACGATCATCGACCTGTTCGAGGACGACGAGTAGCCCGGCGTCACCGCGGGCCGCGTGGCGTCGTCGGCCCGGTCCGGCAGTTCAGGCAGGTACGTGCCGGCGCAGGGGTCGAGCCAGTGCGGCGCGTAACGCGGCGACGGCGGCGTCCGGTCGCTCCCAGCACGGGTCGTCCCGCACGTCCTCGATGACCTCGAGCGGCCAGCCGAACCGGGCGGCGGCGGACTCCGCGATCCGCACCCGGTTCTGCAGGTCGTGCCGACCCCAGATCATCGACACCGGAACGGCGATCCGGGCGAGGTCGCGCCGAGCGATCGGCCGCATGCCCATGGCCATCACGAACGACAGCACCGCCGACCGGGCGCCAGCCGCTCGGATGCCTTCGAGTGCGTAGTTCGCGAACGGGTCCCAGCGGGGGCCCAGCCGGCTGCGCATGCCGTCGAAGTCGTACATGCAGCGGTCGAGGAAGCGGTCCCGGCTGCGCTCGGTCGGGTGGGCGAGGAACCGCGCCAGCGGGGCCGAGAAGGACGGAGCCGGTCGGCTGAACGACAGACCGGCGGAGTCGACCAGCACGATGCGCTCGGCCGGGCCTCCCTCGATGACGTGGCGGAGCGCGAGGGCCCCGCCGGCCAGGTGACCGACGAGTGCCGGGGGGTGGGTGCAGGTCCGGGCCACGAGATCGCGCAGCCAGGCCAGCCAGCGCTCGGCGTCTAGTGGTCCGTCGGTGGGCCGACCGGAGGCGCCGTGTCCGGGCAGGTCGGGGACCACCACCCGGTGCGTCTCGGTGAGGTCCGGGACCACGCGGCCCCAGAGCCCGGCGAACTCCCCGGGCCCGTGCAGCAGGATGGCCGTCGGTCCCTCGCCGCCTTCCAGGACGGCGGTCGGGATCCCGGCCAGGTCGTAGCGGCGCTCGGCGACCGGAAGGTCGCCGATCGTCGCCTCGCGGAATCCGGCGGTGGCGGTGGTACCCGGCATGGCGGCCTCCTCGGTCGTCTGACGTACGGACGACGTCGACGCTAGGAAGTGCGAGCACCCGCCGGCATCGACCAGGACGACCAATTCGGTCGGTCGGTGCGTGGTCCGAACGGGCCACGCCCCTGGCCCGTCAGATCAGATCGTGCTGCACGGCGAACGTGGCGGCGGCCGCCCGCGAGGACACCCCGAGGCGGCCGAACACGTTCTGCAGGTGCCGCCGGACCGTGTGCTCGCTGAGCACGAGCGCGTCCGCGATCTCGCGGTTGGTGCAGCCCCGCGCCACCAACCGGAGCACCTCGACCTCCCGCTCGGTGAGTCCGCTGGGGCGCGACAGGGGCTCGGGGGAGAGGCGGGCCTGGACGCGGGCCAGGTCGTCGACCGCCCCCAGCTCCTCGAAGGTGTACCGGGCCGCATCCCACTCCAGCAGCGCACCGTCGCTGTCGCCGAGGGTGTGGGACACCTCGCCCAGCAGGAGCCGCACGCGCGCGGCCTCGTAGGGGACGTGCAGCTCCCGCCACGCCCGAAAGGCCCGGCGCAGGACCGTCGCGGCGTCCCGCGGGGTGCCCTCGGCCAGCAGCACGCTCCCCATCGCCGTCGCGGCGAGCGCCTGCAGCCACTCGCCGGCCTGGTTCCGGGCGACGTCGTCCAGCTCGTCCGCGGCCGCGTGAGCCGCTGCCGCGTCGCCGCACGCGCAGCAGACCTCGCTGGCGGCCGCCAGCAGGTGCCAGCGCTCGCCACCGCTGGTCGCCGTCGCGAGTGCCGCGTCGACGGCCGCACGAGCGTCCGTCCCGCGGCCCTGCGCCAGGCGCAGGAGGAGCATCCCCGGCTGCGGCGGGTGACCGTGCTGGCTGGCCTGCCGATAGCAGTCCTCGGCGTCGCCGTGCCGGCCCAGCCGGCGCAGCAGCTCCCCGGTCTGGTACCAGGCCAGGCCGAAGGCGGGTTGGCCCGGCGGATCCGCCAGCCGCTCCCGGGCTCGTCCGATCTCCTCCATCGCCTCGGCCCAGTGCCCCTCGAGCGCCAGCACCTGGGCCCGGTGGACCAGGCACTGCCCCCGGTAGGGCACGAGGTCGGGCTGTGCGGCGCACCACCGGGTGAGCTCCCCGGTCCACTCGCGGGCCCGGTGCAGGTCGAACGCCAGGTGGCAGGTCTCGATCACCGCGCAGTAGACGATGCCCACGGTGATCGGTGAGACGTCCTCCGCGGTGACGGCGACCATCGCCTCGTCGAGCAGGGCGAGACCCGCCTCTCGGTGCCCGCCGGCGACCAACGCCTGGCCGGAGCCGACCACGCCGAACGCGGTGACGTCCGGGTCGCGGAAGCGGGTCCCGACCTCGACCGCCTGCTGGAAGACCGCGACTGCCGCCTCCGCGTCCCCGGAGAACAGGTGCTGAAGTCCGCTGGGGATCAGCAGCAGCCCCTGCTCGGCGCATGCGGGGTCGCCGTCCTCGGCCAGCAGCCGATGGGCGCGGGACAGCCACCCCCCGGCTCGGGCCGCTTCGCCGCGCTGGAACAACCCGAACGCCAGCCAGAACGCCGCACGTGCCGCCCGGCGCCGGTCATCGTGGTCCAGCAGTCGTCGGACGGAGCGCTCGAGGGCGCGATCGCAGGCGTCGTCGTGCCCGGTCAGGTAGGCCGCGAGCGCGAGGCGGTCGAGGTCGTCGACGCCCAGTTCGGCGGCCTCGTCGGCCGTGGACAGAGCCTCGTAGGCCTGCGCCCACGCCCGGGCGGTGAACGCGTCCCGCCCGATGGTGAGCTGCTCCGTGGCCGGCATCCGTTGCTCCTCGGCACCATGCAACACGCGAACCGCGGATCGGTCCAGGGACCACGGACACCCGCCTACCCGCCGGCGCGTGGCCCTGGACGTGCCGCCACCAGCCCGACGAGTGACCAGAAGACCACCACCAGGGCTCCCGCCCCGACGAGGAGGGCCGCGGTGAACGGCAGGAACCGGGACGCGGCAGCCACCAGCAAGGCCGTCACCACCAGCGTCGTCCGGCCCCGCCCGAGGACTGCGGCCGAGACCACCGAGCGGGCGACCAACGCGGCCCCTACGGCGAAGACCACTGCTCCGGAGAGCAGCAACGGCATGAACCATGCATCGAGCTCGAGCAGCACCGCGACCGGGTCCGCGCCGGACAGCGTCGCCGCGAGCACGGAGATCTCCATGGCGGGCAGCAGCGCGAAGAGGGTGCTGCCGATCACCACGAACGGCACGGATCGGGCGCTCCACCGCCACTCGCCGCGCTGCCGCAGAGCCCCGGCGACCGCGAGGAACGCCAGCGTGACGAGCGGGGCCGCGACGGCCACCACGAGGTGCGCGACCGACCACCGGGTCACGTCGGCGGTGAGCGCGGCCGCCACGGCCTCCTTGTCCCGCAGGTCGGCGATGAACGGGTGGTACCCGATCCCGGCGAGCAGCACCACCGGTGCCGTTGCCACGGTGGCCGCGGCGGCGGTCCGCCGCGCTCGGCCCCACCTGACCGGCTCGCGCGGGGCATCGTCCGTGTTCTGCGGCGGCGGACGGACGGCGACCGCGTGGTCCGGCGCCCTCGCGGCCGCGGTCACCGCGGTCCTGGCGGCGGTCATGCCGGCACCCCCGTCGTCGCGACGTTGTGGAGCGGCCAGAACTCCGGGTCGGGCGCGGGACCGGGCGCTCCGGCAGCACGCAGGGCCGGGCCCAACTTCTCCCTGAAGAACAGACGGCCCTGATCCTCGGTGTCGAACACCTCGATCACGCGCCAGCCGCCGCCCGGCCGCGGACCGGCCAGGTGGACCCGACCGCCGATGGGCAGCGTCACGCTCGAGGCGACCTTCTCGTAGATCTCCTGCGAGCCGTTGGGGTTGTCGATCATCATCACGACGGACATGGCCGCCTCCTGGGGTGCGGTAGGGGTTTCCTGACGGTGATCGACGCTAGGAACCCGCCCGTCCCGCCCGCATCGCCCGAAGCGACCAACCGGAACGGCACGCCGCGTGGTCGGATCGGACCACGTGCCGGCAGCCTTCCTGTCGCCCTGGCAGCGCAACAACTGGGACGAGACCCTCCCGCCGCGGCAGTCTGACCGGCGTCCCCGGCCCGGGGTGCCGACGTCGCCTAGCTCCCTGGGGCGCGCTGATGCCGCGCTAGAGGGACCGGACCGTGGGAGCGTGAGGCGGCCGTGGCCCAGGCAGAGGCTGCTGGAGCGCCCTCGAAGGAGACCACCATGCTCCGAGGTTTCAGGAACTTCCTGATGCAGGGCGAATTGATCGTCATCGCGGTGGGCCTGGTGGTGGCTCTCGCCTTCAGCACCTTGATCAAGTCCTTTACGGACCACATCATCGCGCCGCTGGTCAACGCAGCCGGTGGCGGCGGTGCTGCCGGTAAGGGCCTGGGCTGGACCATCAATGGTCAGCGAATCGACCTCGGGGCTTTCATCGCAGACATCATTTACTTCATCATCCTCATGGCCGTCATCTACTTCCTTATCGTGGTTCCCTATCGGGCCTACATGAGACGGCGAGGCATGACCGTGTTCGGCGAGCCGGCGCCAACCCGCACCTGCCCGGAATGCAGGGCAGCCGATTTGCCCGTTGACGCCATCAAGTGCAAATACTGCGCCAGCCGGCTCTAGGCGGCGGCCATGCCCCTGTCAGACCTCCCATCCTCGAGCGTGGTGGCCGGCCCGTGGGGCGAGGTCCAGGGGCTGCTGGCCCGGATGGCGGTCGACACCTGGTCGGCCGCACCCCATGCCTGCCTTCGCGCTGGTCGTCCGACGAGGCGGGGGCACATGGAAAGCGGTGCCCCCGCGGCCGCGGCGACAGCGGGAGCGGGCGGCCTGACAGCGGCCGAAGCCGCCCTTAGGGCTACCAGCCGCGCGCCCGCCACTCGCCGAGGTGCGTGTTCCTCGCCGAGCGTGCTGTGGTTGCCGTGGCCGGGGTAGAACCACGATGAGTCGTCGAGCCGCCCGAAGATCCTGGACTCCAGGTCGTCCATGAGGGGCGCGAAGTTCTCCGGGGTTGTTGTCTTCCCAGCACCGCCGGGGAACGAGGACGGACCGGGGCTTCAGCCGGCCGCCGTGAGGCCGGCCTTATCGGCGCTCCTCTGTCACAGCCGCGCGGCGGTCCCCTCGCGAGGGGTCACCGCCCGGCGGTGACGGGAGCCGGTGGCCCTGCGGTCGGCTGCCCGAAGGGCGCGGGAGGGATGGGGCCGCTGGGTACCCAGCCGGGGTCCGTGCCGCCCTGGTCCAGCCGGAACGGGGGATAGCGGTCTGTCATCAGCGCCGCGTAGGCGCCCACCCGGAGCGCCCACCGGTCCATGCCCATGACGAAGTCGTACAGCGGCTTCGGATAGCGGCCCGTGAACAGGAGCACGATCGCGGCAATCAGCACGAGCAGGCCGACCAGACTCCAGCCGGCGTTCGAGCCGTTGTCCCAGCCGTTGTCGGCGTCGCCGACGCGGGTGCCCAGCCACAGCCCGCCGCCGACGAAGATCGCGAGGACGAGGAAGTGCGGAATGGCCAGCAGCCATTTCACGAAGATGAGACCTCGGGACAGCCGTTCGGGATAAGGGACGGCCAGGTGCGCCGGGTAGTCCGGCACCTCGGCCAGGGTGAAGGGCGGATAGCGGTCGGTGCCGAGGGCCCAGTAGCCGTAGTAGTGCACGCGCCAGGACCAGCGCATGACCCCGACGTTGAAATCGAAGAGCGACCGCGGATAGCGGCCGGTGAACAGGATCGCGAAGAAGGCGATCACCGTAACGACGACAAAGGCCACCCACAGGAAGAACAGCACGATGAGGTGGGGGATCAGCAGCAGCCACTTCACGAGCCACAACCCGCGGGAGAGCGACGGGTCCAGCGACGCATCGACGCGGACGGGATATGGGGTTCGGTTCTCGGACATCGGATCGTCGCTTTCGTCGTCGCGTGGGGGTCAGTTGCTGGGCCGCTGCAGGTAGAAGTCGTTCTGCCCGTGGTGGCCAAGTGCCGGATGTGCAGCGCTCCGGAGCAGGCCAGGCCGCGGATGGCGCGGTTGGCCTCGTCGTGGACCCAGAGGGCTGTAACGGCCGTCGCGGGCGTGCCCGTAGTAGAGGGGGTCGTCCGGCGAAGGCGCGGGCCCGGGACCATGGCTGTCATCAGAAAGCTTCCTGGACGCTGTACAGAATTTGTACGATGTGCAGGAGCGTTCTACTGTGTGGTCACCGATGTCAAGGGGGTCGTCCGCGCCGATGTCCGCTCCAGCTGTCCCGCGCCGCCGCGGTCCCCGACGAGCTCTGACCGAGGACGAGATCCTGGATGCGGCCCTGAGCCTGCTCGACGACGGAGGGCCGGACGCGGCGTCCGTCCGAGGCATCGCGGCGCGGGTCGGCGTCGCGCCGAACGCCGTCTACACGTACTTCCCGGACAAGGCCGCCGTCGTCAAGGCACTCGTGGAGCGGCTCCTGGGCGAGGTGGATCACGACGTCTTCGCCGACCGAGGCCGCCCGTGGCGCGAGCGCGTCGAGGCGCTGGCCCTCGACCTGCGAGCCCACCTCTCGGCTCACCCAGGCGCGGTCGGCCTCATGATCGGCGGACCCATGGACGGTCCGCACGCCCTCGCCCTCAACGAGCGTCTGCTGCAGTTGCTGGCCGACGCCGGACTCGACCCGACGGATGGTGCGCGGGCGTCCTACCTGCTCATCGTCTACGTGTTCGGCTCCATCGCACTGGAGGTCGCCGACGCTCATCAACCCGGGCCGCTCCCTCCCGAGTCGGAACGGATCACCGGCCGGCACCTCACCTTTTCCGCGACGCCGTCCGATGCGTTCCCCCACAGCGCGGCAGCCGCCAGGACCATGGCCGAGTACATCTCGACCGATCAGTACCTATGGGGTCTGCGGCGGATCCTCGACGGCATCGTGCCCCGGGACCGCGACTAGGTCACCGGGGTGCTCGGGCCCGGCCGGAGGCTTTGGGTGAAGCCGGACCCGGTATCGGATGCAGCTGATGGCTGACCGGACACGGGCGATCGCCCGGATGGAACTGGCGGTCCGTGGACGGTCCGTGGACGGTCCGTTCGCCATTCCTGCCGTCGCAGTTGCGCCGGCGGTCCAAAGCCTCTCATCGCCCTGGCACCGTCGTCGAAACTGTCAAAGCGTCAGCCGATGTCCCTTGGCGGCCCACTCGGTGACACGCCCAGCGGGAAGAGGACGCTGCCGCCACCAGGCCCCACGGATGACCCGGTCGAGCAGTCCAGCTAGCGAAGGACGCGCATCCACACGTTCGTCGCGTGCGGGACGGTTTCGGCGCTGAGGCGCTCCAGCTGGACTTGCCGGCCACCCGGATGCTGGAACAACCGGGTTCCATCGCCGAGAAGGACCGGCGCGATGATCGCCAGGACCTCGTCGAGCTCGCCGAGCTCGAGGCACTGACGGGCGATGTCGGCGCCGAGCACATTGACGTAGCCCTCGCCTGCAGCCTCCTTGGCCGCCGCGAGACCGGACGCCACGTCAGGCAGGAACGCCAACCCGGGCACCGGGTCGGGAGGCGGGTGATGCGTCACGACAAAGGACGGGCCGGTCCACGTTCCGCTGAATGCTCCCTCTTTGTCCGTACCCCGATTCGGGTCGTCTCCGCGGAATGTGCGACCGCCGATGAGTAGTGCGCCGATGCCCCGCTGCAGGGCATCCACCTGTGGATTGGGGCCCAGGTAGGGCGCGAGCCAGGACATGTCCCCGTCCGGGCCGGCGATGTACCCGTCCAGCGACATGGTCGCCGAGTAGAGCACCTTGCCCATCGGTTCTCCCTCCGCGGACCGAAGGTCGCCGCTCGCCACGGTAGGCGGCCACCAGGAGCGGAATTCATCGGCTGTCGCGGGTGTCCTGAAGCCGCCTTTCCCGGTCACCAACCTCGGGCGCGCCACTCCCCGAGGTGCGGGCGCTCGGCGCCGAGCGTCGTGTCGTTGCCGTGGCCCGGGTAGACCCACGTCTCGTCCGGCAGCGTGCCGAACAGCCGCTGCTCGACGTCGTCGATGAGGCTGGCGAAGCGCTGCGGGTCCTGCTGGGTGTTGCCGACGCCGCCGGGGAACAGGCTGTCGCCGGTGAACACGTGGGTGCCCGCGTCGCCGGGGCCACGCCACACGAGCGCGATGCTGCCCGGGGTGTGCCCGCGCAGGTGGATCACCTCGAGCGTCTGCCCCCCGAACGTCAGGGTGTCGCCGTGCTCGACGGTGCGCTGCACGGGCACGGGGAGGTCGGCGGCGTCGGATACGTGCGCCACCGTCTCCGCGCCGGTCGCCTCGACGACCTCGGGCAGCGCGCGGTGGTGGTCCCAGTGCCCGTGGGTGGTGACGACGGTTCGCACGTCGGCGTCGCCGATCAGCGCGCGCAGCGTCTCCGGCTCAGCGGCCGCATCGATCAGCACGGCCTCCCCGGTGGCGGTGTCGCGCAGCAGATACGCGTTGTTGGCCATCTCGCTGACGGCGACCTTGCTGACGGTGAGCCCGGGCAGCTCCCGGACGGCGGCCGGGCCGCCCACCTCCACGTCGCCGGTGTAGGCGCTCATCTGGACTCCGATCGGAAAGTGTCGGCGGCTCTCGTTACGGTCCTGGCATGGACGCTAGCGGAGATGCCAGTGCCTCCCCGATCCCCGAGGCTGCCGCCCGCACCGTGGGCCTGCCGGCGACCGAGATCGCGTCTCTGGTGCGGTCCGGCGAGGTGACGGCGGTCGACGTCGTCCGGGCGCACCTGGCGCACATCGACGCGGTCGACGCCCGGATCGGCGCCTTCCGGGTGGTCCGCCGCGAGGCGGCCCTCGCCGAGGCGCACGCCGTCGACACCGCGCTCGCCCGGTTCGCCCTGCCGCTGGCCGGCGTCCCCATCGCGGTGAAGGACAACGTGGCGGTCGCCGGCGAGACGTGCACCGACGGCTCGCCCGCCTGCGCGAAGGGCCCCGAGGCGAAGGACCACCCCGTCGTCGCGCGGCTGCGCAAGGCCGGGGCCGTCGTCGTCGGCATCACGCGGGCCCCGGAGCTGTGCCTCTACGGCGCCACCGACGGCCCGGGTGCGGTCAGCCGCAATCCGTGGGACACCGCCCGGTCCCCGGCCGGCAGCTCGGGCGGCAGCGCAGCCGCCGTCGCCTCCGGGTCGGTGCCGCTGGCGCACGGCAACGACGGCATGGGCTCGTTGCGCCTCCCGGCCGCCGCCTGCGGGCTCGTCACGCTCAAGCCCGGCCGGGGGGTCGTGCCGGCGGAGATCGGTGCCGACAGCTGGTCCGGCATGGCCGAGAACGGCGCGCTCGCGACGACGGTCGCCGACCTCGCCGTCGCGCACGCCGTCCTGGCGGGGGAGCAGCCGGCACCCCCCGAGGCGCCGGGCCGGCCGCTGCGCATCGCCGTGTCCACCCGGTCTCCGTTGCCCGGCGTACGTGCCGACGGCCCCACGCTCGCCGCGGTCGACGCGGTCATCGCCCAGCTCACCGCCGCGGGGCACACCGTCGTCCGGAAGAACCCGCCGATCACGCCGGGTGCCGCGGCCGGCGCGATGGCCCGGTGGATGGCCGGCGCCGACGCCGACGCCGAGTACCTCGACCTCGACCGCGCGGCGCTCCAGCCGCGCAGCCGCACCCACGCCCGGATCGGCCGGTTGGTCCGCCGGGCCGGGCTGGTGCGGCCCCGCACGGCCGAGCGGTTCCGCGAGCGGATGGTCACCTTCTTCCAGGACGTCGACCTGCTGCTGAGCCCGGTGACGACCGGCCCGCCGCTGCCCGCGCGGCCATGGCACGAGCGGTCGTTCCTGGCCAACGTGACGGCCAACGCCCGCTGGGCACCGTGGACCCCGGCGTGGAACCTCGCGGCCCTGCCGGCGCTGGTGCTCCCGGCCGGCACCCGGCCCGAGGGCCTGCCGGTCGCCGTCCAGTTCGTCGGCCCCCCGGGAGCCGAAGGGCGACTACTCTGGCTGGCCGGAGAACTGGAGAGCCGGCTGCCGTGGCGCCGCTACGCGCCGGTCTTCGACCCCACCGCGCAACCGGTCGCGGCGCACGCCTGAGTGCCCGCCCGGCGGCGGTCTGCGTCCGCGGCACACCGGGCGGGACACACCGAGCGACCGAGTACCGGCTCGACCCACCCGGGTAGGGCGCACAGAAGAGCACCACCGCCACAGCGACTGACAGGGATTCCATGGACCGCCTCGTCGTGCGCGGCGCCCGCGAGCACAACCTCAAGGACGTCCACCTCGACATGCCCCGGGACGCGCTCATCGTGTTCACGGGTCTCTCCGGCTCGGGCAAGTCCAGCCTGGCCTTCGACACGATCTTCGCCGAGGGGCAGCGCCGGTACGTCGAGTCGCTCTCGGCCTACGCGCGCCAGTTCCTCGGCCAGATGGACAAGCCGGACGTCGACTTCATCGAGGGTCTGTCGCCGGCGGTCTCGATCGACCAGAAGTCGACCAACCGCAACCCGCGGTCGACCGTCGGCACGATCACCGAAGTCTACGACTACCTCCGCCTGCTGTACGCCCGCGCTGGGCAGCCGCACTGCCCGAACTGCGGCAAGCCGATCTCCCGGCAGACCCCGCAGCAGATCGTCGACCAGGTGCTGGCCATGGAGGAGGGCATCCGCTTCCAGGTGCTCGCCCCCGTCGTCCGTGCCCGCAAGGGCGAGTACGTCGACCTGTTCAGCTCCCTGCAGACCCAGGGCTTCTCCCGCATGCGGGTCGACGGCGTCGTGCACTCGCTGACCGAGCCCCCGAAGCTGAAGAAGCAGGAGAAACACACGGTCGAGGTGGTCGTCGACCGTCTCACCGTCAAGGAGAGCGCGAAGCGGCGGCTCACCGACTCGGTGGAGACCGCGCTCGGGCTCGCCGGCGGCCTCGTCGTCCTGGACTTCGTCGATCTCGACGAGCAGGACCCGCACCGGGAGCGCACCTACTCCGAGCACCTCGCCTGCGTCGACGACGGGCTGTCCTTCGAGGCGCTGGAGCCGCGCTCGTTCTCGTTCAACTCGCCGTTCGGCGCCTGCCCCGAGTGCACCGGCATCGGCACCCGCAAGGAGGTCGACCCCGACCTCGTCGTGCCCGACCCCGAGAAGAGCCTGGCGCAGGGCGCCATCGCCCCGTGGTCGACCTCGATGAGCAACGAGTACTTCACCCGGCTGCTGACCGGGCTCTCGCAGCAGTTGGGCTTCTCCATGGACGACCCCTGGGAGCGGCTGCCCGCGCGGGCACAGAAGGCGATCCTGCACGGGTCGCCCGACCAGGTGCACGTCCGCTACAAGAACCGCTACGGGCGCGAGCGCAGCTACTACGCCGCGTTCGAGGGTGTGCTGCCCTTCCTCGAGCGCCGGCACGAGGACACCGACAGCGACTACATGCGGGACAGGTACGAGGGCTACATGCGTGACGTGCCCTGTCCCGTGTGCCACGGCACCCGGCTCAAGCCGGAGATCCTCGCCGTGAAGCTCAACGACCGGTCGATCGCCGACGTGACCAGCCTGTCCATCGGCGAGGCCTCCGAGTGGCTGAACTCCCTCGAGCTGGCCGAGCGCGAGCGGGCGATCGCCGACCGCGTGCTGCGCGAGATCCAGGCGCGGCTGTCCTTCCTGGTCGACGTCGGCCTCGACTACCTCTCCCTCGACCGCCCCGCGGCGACGCTGGCCGGTGGGGAGGCCCAGCGCATCCGGCTGGCCACCCAGATCGGCTCCGGTCTCGTCGGCGTCCTCTACGTGCTCGACGAGCCGTCGATCGGGCTGCACCAGCGCGACAACACCCGGCTGATCGAGACCCTGGTCCGGCTCCGCGACATGGGGAACACGCTGATCGTCGTCGAGCACGACGAGGACACGATCAAGACCGCCGACTGGGTGGTCGACATCGGTCCGGGCGCCGGCGAGCACGGCGGCGAGGTTGTGGTGAGCGGCACCGTCGAGGAGCTGCTGGCCAGCGAGCGCTCGATCACGGGTCAGTACCTGTCCGGCCGGCGGACGATCGAGACCCCGAAGGAGCGACGGGAGGTCGTGCCGGGCCGGGAGCTCGTGGTGAAGGGTGCCCGGGAGCACAACCTCAAGGGCATCGACGTGACGTTCCCGCTGGGCGTGCTCGTCGGGGTCACCGGCGTCTCCGGATCGGGCAAGTCGAGCCTGGTCAACGACATCCTGTACACGACCCTGGCCAACGAGCTGAACCGCGCGCGCCAGGTGCCCGGCCGGCACCGGACGATCACCGGCCTGGAGCTGCTGGACAAGGTGGTGCACGTCGACCAGTCGCCGATCGGCCGGACGCCGCGGTCGAACCCGGCCACCTACACCGGCGTGTGGGACCAGGTCCGCAAGCTGTTCGCCAGCACCACCGAGGCGAAGATGCGCGGCTACCTGCCGGGCCGGTTCTCCTTCAACGTGAAGGGCGGCCGGTGCGAGGCGTGCTCGGGCGACGGCACGCTCAAGATCGAGATGAACTTCCTTCCCGATGTCTACGTGCCGTGCGAGGTCTGCAAGGGCGCCCGGTTCAACCGCGAGACCCTCGAGGTGCACTACAAGGGCCGGACGGTCGCCGAAGTCCTGGACATGCCGATCGAGGAGGCGGCGGACTTCTTCGCCGCCATCCCGTCCATCTCCCGCTACCTGCGCACGCTGACCGAGGTCGGGCTGGGCTACGTCCGGCTCGGCCAGCCGGCGACCACGCTCTCCGGCGGCGAGGCCCAGCGCGTGAAGCTGGCCAGCGAGCTGCAGCGGCGGTCGACCGGCCGCACCATCTACGTGCTCGACGAGCCCACCACCGGGCTGCACTTCGAGGACATCCGCAAGCTGCTGCTCGTCCTGCAGGGACTGGTCGACAAGGGCAACACGGTGATCGTCATCGAGCACAACCTCGACGTCATCAAGAGCGCCGACTGGCTGATCGACATGGGGCCCGAAGGCGGCTTCCGGGGCGGCACGGTGGTCGCCGAGGGCCCGCCGGAGTTCGTCGCCACGGTGCCCGAGAGCCACACCGGCCGCTACCTCGCCAGGATCCTCGACACGGACGCGGTGGCCGCCGCGGCGGCCCCCAAGAAGCGGGCCCGGAAGAAGGCCAGTTGACGGTCTGCGCTTGACCGTCCGTCCCGGCACCGGTAGGCCGGTGCGGACACCGGCCGGCGGAAAGGACGTGCGATGACGACGAGCTCCGGGGACCTGCACATGCTGCAGGCGGCCGACGGGTCCCGGGTGCGCTACCGGGTCTGGCAGCCCGACGGCGACATCCGGGGCACCGTCCAGGTCGTGCACGGGGCCTCCGAGCACTCCGGGCGCTACGGCCGGCTGGCCAAGGCGCTGACCGGACGGGGCCTGGCGGTCTACGCCATGGACCTGCGGGGGCACGGCCGGACGGCGGAGAGCACCGGCATCGGGCGCTTCGGGGGGCTCGGCGTGGAGGGCGTCCTCGGCGACGTCGAGGCGCTGCACCTGGTCATGTCGGACCACCACCCCGGGGTGCCGCGCATCCTGCTCGGGCACTCGATGGGCTCGATCATCGCGCTCGCCGCCGCCGAGCGGGAGGGCGGCGACCTCGCCGGCCTGGCGCTCTCCGGGCCGATCGGGGTCGCGCCGCACCTCGCCGACAGCGTGACCGCGCTGGAGGAGGCCGTGGCGGCGGGGGCCGCCGACCACGCGCTCGACGCGCTGGGCGCCTTCAACGAGCGGTTCGAGCCGGCCCGCACCCGCTTCGACTGGCTGTCCCGCGACCCGGCCGAGGTCGACAAGTACGTCGCCGACCCGCTCAGCGGCGACGAGATGCCGCTGACCGTGGCCTACGCGGCCGGGGTCTTCGCGCTCGCCGTCGGCGCGGCCCGGCCGGAGGCGGTGGACAGACTGCCCGACGGCCTGCCCGTGCTCCTGCTGAGCGGCGAGCTCGACCCCGTGGGCGGCGAGGACGCCGTCCAGGTCACCGCCCTGGCCCAGCTGTTCACCGAGCGGGGACTGCCGGTTGAGCAGCACGTGTACCCCGAGGCGCGGCACGAGGTCTTCAACGAGACCAACCGCGACGAGGTCGTCGCCGACCTGCTGGCCTGGCTGGACGCGCGCGTGGCGGCGCCGACGCGCTGACCACCCGTAGCACCGGCACGGGCCGGCCGACCGCCCCAGGTGCCGACGACGTGTCGGCATCCCGACCTAATCTGGAGCCATGGCCGACCCGTCGACGTACCGCCCGGCGGTCGGCAGCATCCCCGAGTCCCCGGGCGTGTACCGCTTCCGCGACGCCTCCGGCCGGGTCATCTACGTCGGCAAGGCCAAGAGCCTCCGCCAGCGCCTGAACAGCTACTTCGCCGACGTCGCCGGCCTCCACCCGCGCACCCGCCAGATGGTGACGACGGCGTCGAGCGTGGAGTGGACCGTCGTCGGCACCGAGGTCGAGGCCCTCCAGCTCGAGTACAACTGGATCAAGGAGTTCGACCCCCGGTTCAACGTCCGCTACCGCGACGACAAGAGCTATCCGTCGCTGGCCGTGACGCTGAATGAGGAGTACCCGCGGCTGCAGGTCATGCGCGGCCCCAAGCGCAAGGGGGTGCGCTACTTCGGCCCGTACGCCCACGCCTGGGCGATCCGCGAGACCCTCGACACCCTCACCCGGGTCTTCCCGGCGCGCACCTGCTCCGCCGGCGTCTTCAAGCGCGCCGGCCAGGTCGGCCGGCCGTGCCTGCTCGGCTACATCGGCAAGTGCTCCGCGCCGTGCGTCGGCCGGGTGAGCGCCGACGAGCACCGGCAGATCGTCGACGACTTCTGCGACTTCATGGCCGGGAAGACCGAGTCGATGATCAAGCGGCTCGAGCGGGAGATGGCGGCGGCCTCGGAGAACCTGGAGTTCGAGAAGGCCGCCCGCCTCCGCGACGACCTGGGGGCGCTCCGGCGGGCGCTGGAGAAGCAGGCCGTCGTCCTCGGTGACGGCACCGACGCCGACGTCGTCGCCTTCGCGCAGGACGAGCTCGAGGCCGCCGTCCAGGTCTTCCACGTCCGGGGCGGGCGGGTGCGCGGCCAGCGCGGCTGGATCGTCGACAAGGTCGAGGCGGTCTCCACCGGCGAGCTGGTCGAGCAGTTCCTCCTGCAGGTGTACGGCGGGGTCGACGAGCAGACCGGCGTCGGCGAGGCGGGGGAGGCGGTGCCGCGCGAGGTGCTGGTGCCCGAGCTGCCGGAGGATGCCGACGTCTACACCGAGCTGCTCGAGGAGCTGCGCGGCGGAAAGGTCTCCCTCCGCGTGCCCCAGCGCGGCGACAAGCGCAGCCTGCTGGAGACCGTGGAGCGCAACGCCAAGGAGGCGTTCGCGCGGCACCGGGTCAAGCGGGCCAGCGACCTGACGGCCCGGAGCCTCGCGCTCTCCGAGCTCCAGGAGGCGCTGGAGCTGCCCGACGCCCCGCTGCGGATCGAGTGCATCGACGTCTCGCACGTGCAGGGCACCAACGTGGTGGCCAGCATGGTGGTCTTCGAGGACGGCCTGGCGAAGAAGTCCGACTACCGCCGCTTCTCCGTCACGCACGGAACCGACGACACGGCGGCGATGGCCGAGGTGGTCCGCCGCCGGTTCGCCCGCCATCTCAAGGAGGAGCAGGACCGGCGCGACGAGCAGGGCGTCGCCGCCGAGGAGGGCCGGCCGCGTCGGTTCGCCTACCCGCCGAACCTGCTGGTGGTCGACGGCGGGGCGCCGCAGGTCGCGGCGGCCAGCCGCTCGCTCGACGAGCTCGGCGTCGTCGACGTCGCCGTGTGCGGGCTGGCTAAGCGCATGGAGGAGGTGTGGCTGCCCGGCGAGAGCGACCCGGTGATCCTGCCGCGCACCTCGGAGGCGCTCTACCTGCTGCAGCGGGTCCGGGACGAGGCCCACCGGTTCGCGATCACCTATCACCGGCAGAAGCGGTCGACCAGCATGCTGGTCTCCCTGTTGGACGACGTTCCCGGCCTCGGGGACACGCGGCGGAGGGCCCTGATGAAGCAGTTCGGTTCCCTCAAGCGGCTGCGCGCCGCGACCGTCGAGGAGCTGATGGCTGTGCCGGGCATCGGACGGCGGACGGCGGAGGCGGTGCAGGCGGCGATCGCCGAGCCGGCCGACCCCGCGGGCGCGGCCGCGGACGCCGACGGGCCGGTCGAGTCGACGACGGCACCGCAGGGACCGGCCGAGCGGGGCACGCCCCAGCCCGGCAGCGGCGACACCGCCGAGGTCGGACTGGTGGCCTCGTGACGGATCCCGACTTCCACGCCCAGACGCCGCCCTCGCTGGACCCCACGACCACGGAGACCCTGCCGCTCGAGGTCGTCGTCGTCACGGGGCTGTCCGGGTCGGGCAAGAACAGCGCGGGGCGCGTGCTGGAGGACCTCGGCTGGTTCGTCGTCGACAATCTCCCGCCGGCGCTGCTGCTGCCGATGGTCGAGCTCGGCGCCCGCGGCGACCTGCGGCGCTTCGCCGCCGTCGTGGACGTCCGGAGCCGGGCGTTCTCCAGCGACCTCCAGGACGCCATCAAGGTGCTGGCCGAGGCCGGGCACCGGCCGCGCGTGGTCTACGTGCACGCCCGCGACGAGGTGCTGGTGCGCCGCTACGAGTCGGTCCGGCGCGAGCACCCGCTGCAGGGCAACGGCACGCTCATCGACGGCATCGGCGAGGAGCGGGCGCTGCTGACCGGCATCGCCGGCGAGGCCGACCTCTGGATCGACACCAGCGACCTCAACGTGCACCAGCTGCGGGCCACGCTCGAGAACGCCTTCGCCCGCGAGGGCCGGACGCCGCCGCTCACCGCCACGGTGATGAGCTTTGGCTTCAAGTACGGCCTGCCGCTGGACGCCGACCTGGTGGTCGACGCGCGCTTCCTGCCCAACCCGCACTGGATCCCCGAGCTGCGTCCGCACACCGGGCAGGACGCCGACGTGCGCGATTACGTGCTCAACCAGCCCGACGCGGAGGAGTTCCTCGACCGCTACACCGACGTGCTGCGGCTGCTCATCCCCGGCTACCGGCGCGAGGGGAAGCGCTACCTCACGCTGGCCGTGGGCTGCACCGGCGGCAAGCACCGCAGCGTGGCCATCGCCGAGGAGTTCGCCCGCCGCCTCGCCACCGAGGGGCTCACCGCCACCGCCCGCCACCGCGACCTGGGCCGCGAGTAGTGGGCGGGGAGACGCCTGCCGCCGCGTCGCCGCGCGTGGTCGCCTTCGGGGGCGGCCACGGGCTCGCGGCGTCCCTGGCCGCCTGGCGCCGGATCACCGGCGAGCTGACGGCCGTGGTCACCGTCGCCGACGACGGCGGCTCGTCGGGCCGGATCCGCCGGGAGATGCCCGTGCTGCCGCCGGGCGACCTGCGGATGGCCCTGGCCGCGCTCGCCGGCGACGGGGAGCGCCCGCGCGAGCTGGCCGCCCTGCTCCAGCACCGGCTCGGCGGCACCGGGGCCCTGGCCGGCCACCCGGTCGGCAACCTGCTCCTCACCGGCCTGGCCGAGATGCACGACGGCGACACCGTGCGGGCCCTCGACGAGATCGGCGACCTGCTGGCCTGCTGCGGGCGGGTGCTCCCCATGGCCGACGTCCCCCTCGACCTCGTTGCCCGGGTGGAGAGCACCGACCCCGACGACCCCGAGCGGGAGCGCACGATCCGCGGGCAGGTGGCCATCGCGACCACCCCGGGCCATGTCCGGGAGATCCTGGTCTCACCGCCGGACCCCCCGGTCAATCCCGCGGTGCTCGACGCCATCGCCCGGGCCGACGTCATCTCCCTCGGTCCGGGGTCCTGGTACACGTCCGTGCTGCCGCACCTCCTGGTGCCCACGCTCCGTAGCGCCATCGAGGCCGCAGAGGCCAGAGTGGTCGTCGTGCTGAACCTCGAGCCGCAGCCCGGCGAGACCTACGGGTTCTCCCCGGAGGAACATCTGAGTGTGCTGCAGGCGCATCTGGGCGGAGTGGCGTTGCACACGGTGATCGCTGATGCAGCATCGGTTGTTGACCGCCGTGGTCTCCTGTCTGCGGTGCGCGAGTGCGGTGCCGAGCTCGTCCTGGCTCCGGTCGCCGAGCTCGACGGCGCGCCACGACACGATCCCGTGCGCCTGTCGGCCGCGCTGGCATCCGTGGTCGGCTCGCGGTGAAGGAGTAGATGTGTCCGATCGGGTATCGGAACCGATGACGACACTCGCGGCTCCGGGGCCGTCGGTACGAGGGGGAAGGGGACGCCGTACATGGCGATGACCGCGATGGTCAAGGACGAGCTCTCACGCGTGGAGTGCACGAAGACCTCCGAGCGCAAGGCGGAGGTCACCGCGCTGCTGCGCTTCTCCGGAGGCCTGCACATCGTGGGCGGCCGGGTGGTCATCGAGGCCGAGCTCGACACCGGCTCGGTGGCCCGGCGGCTGCGCCGGGACATCAGCGAGGTCTACGGCTACACCAGCGGGGTGAGCGTGCTCGCCGGCGGCAACATCCGCCGCGGCGTCCGGTATCTCGTCCGCATCGCCAAGCACGGCGAAGGACTGGCCCGCCAGACGGGGCTGGTCGACCAGCGCGGCCGGCCGGTCCGCGGGCTGCCCCCCTCGGTCGTCTCCGGCGGCATCAGCGACGCCGAGGCGGCCTGGCGCGGCGCGTTCCTCGCCCATGGCTCGCTCACCGAGCCGGGGCGCTCCTCGTCGCTGGAGGTCACCTGCCCCGGGCCCGAGGCGGCCATGGCGCTGGTGGGCGCCGCCCGCCGGCTCGGCATCGCCGCGAAGGCCCGCGAGGTGCGCGGCGCCGACCGGGTGGTCGTCCGTGACGGCGACGCGATCAGCGCACTGCTCACCCGCATGGGCGCGCACGACGCCGTCCTCGCCTGGGAGGAGCGGCGGATGCGCCGAGAGGTGCGGGCGACGGCCAACCGGCTCGCCAACTTCGACGACGCCAACCTCCGCCGGTCCGCCCGTGCCGCGGTCGCGGCCAGCGCGCGGGTGGAGCGGGCGCTGGAGATCCTCGCCGGCGACGCCCCCGAGCACCTGCTCGTCGCCGGGCGGCTGCGGCTGGAGTTCGGTCAGGCCTCGCTGGAGGAGCTCGGCCAGCGCGCCGACCCGCCGATGACCAAGGACGCCGTCGCGGGCCGCATCCGGCGGCTCCTGGCCATGGCCGACAAGCGCGCGAAGGACCTCGGCATCCCGGACACGGAGTCCGTCGTCACCGACGACATGCTGGCGCAGTAAGGCACCCTTCAGGGGCCCGCCCCGAGCCTGCGAGGGGTGGGGGGAAGGGTTGTCCTTTTGCCGATAGGGTCGTCGGCGAGTGTGGTCGTGCCCACCGTCGAGCACGACGAGAACACGGCCCCAGGGCAGCAGTTCCCCAGACGAGTGGAGGACCCAGTGACGGTTCGGGTGGGCATCAACGGTTTCGGGCGCATCGGCCGCAACTTCTGGCGGGCCGCCGCGGCCAGCGGTCAGGACATCGAGATCGTGGCGGTGAACGACCTCACCAGCCCCGAGGTGCTCGCCCACCTGCTCAAGTACGACAGCATCCTCGGTGTCCTCAAGGAGGACGTCGGCGCCGACGGCGAGGGCATCAAGATCGCCGGCAACACCATGAAGGTGCTCTCCGAGCGCGACCCGGCCGCCCTGCCGTGGAGCGACCTGGGGGTCGACGTGGTCGTCGAGTCCACCGGCTTCTTCACCAAGGCCGCCGACGCCCGCAAGCACGTCGACGCCGGTGGCGCCAAGAAGGTCATCATCTCCGCGCCCGCGACCGACGACGACATCACGATCGTCATGGGCGTCAACGACAACCTGTACGACGGCTCGCAGACGATCATCAGCAACGCGTCCTGCACGACCAACTGCCTGGCGCCGCTGGCCAAGGTCCTCAACGACGCGTTCGGCATCGAGCGCGGCCTGATGACCACCATCCACGCCTACACCGCCGACCAGAACCTGCAGGACGGCCCGCACAAGGACCTGCGCCGCGCCCGCGCCGCCGCCCTCAACATGGTGCCGACCTCCACCGGCGCCGCCAAGGCGATCGGCCTCGTCCTGCCGGAGCTCAAGGGCAAGCTCGACGGCTACGCGATCCGCGTGCCCGTGCCCACCGGTTCGGCCACAGACCTCACCGTCCAGCTGACCCGCGAGGCCTCGGCCGAGGAGATCGACGCCGCCTACCGCGAGGCCGCGGCCGGCCCGCTGGGCAAGTACCTCACCTACACCGACGCCCCGATCGTCTCCTCCGACATCGTCACCGACCCGTCGTCCTGCATCTACGACGCCAAGCTGACCAAGGTGTTCGGCCCGATGGCGAAGGTGCTCGGCTGGTACGACAACGAGTGGGGCTACTCGAACCGCCTCGTCGACTGCGTCTCCATGGTGGGTAAGTCGCTCTGATGCGGAGCGTCGACGACCTCCTCGCCGAGGGCGTCTCCGGCCGGCGCGTGCTGCTGCGCACCGACCTGAACGTGCCCCTCGACAAGCAGACCGGCGAGATCACCGACGACGGCCGGATCCAGGCCAGCCTGCCCACCCTGCAGGCGCTCCGGGACGGCGGCGCCCGCGTGATCGTGACCGCGCACCTCGGCCGGCCCAAGGGCGCGCCCGACCCGCAGTTCTCCCTGGCACCGGTCGCGGCACGGCTGGGCGAGCTGCTGGGCACGACGGTCCCGCTGGCCGCCGACGTCGCGGGGGACGACGCGCGCGCGAAAGCCGCCGCCCTCGGCGACGGGGACGTCCTGCTGGTGGAGAACGTCCGGTTCGAGGCCGCCGAGACGTCGAAGGACGACGCCGAGCGCGGCGAGCTCGCCGACCGGCTGGCCGCCCTCGCCGACGTGTACGTCGACGACGCGTTCGGCGCGGTCCACCGCAAGCACGCGTCGGTGTTCGACGTGGCCGAGCGGCTGCCGCACTACGCCGGCCGGCTGGTCGCGCGCGAGCTCGACGTCCTCACCCGGCTGACGCAGGACCCCGAGCGGCCCTACGTCGTCGTGCTGGGCGGGTCGAAGGTCAGCGACAAGCTCGCGGTCATCGAGGCGCTGCTGCCGAAGGTCGACCGGCTGCTGGTCGGTGGCGGGATGTGCTTCACGTTCCTGGCCGCACAGGGCCACGGCGTCGGCAACTCCCTGCTGGAGGCCGACCAGGTCGACACCTGCCGGAGGCTGCTGGCCGAGGCCGGCGACCGGATCGTGCTGCCGGTCGACGTCGTCTGCGCCCCCGAGTTCAGCGCCGACGCCGAGACCACCGTCGTCCCGGTCGGGGCGATCCCGGACGGGCAGATGGGCCTGGACGTCGGGCCGCGCACCGTCGAGGCGTTCGGCGCGGAGCTGGGCGATGCGCGCACCGTGTTCTGGAACGGCCCCATGGGCGTGTTCGAGCTGGCCCCCTTCCAGGAGGGCACGCGAGGAGTGGCCACGGCCGTCGGCGCCATCGACGGGCTGTCGGTCGTGGGCGGGGGCGACTCCGCCGCCGCCGTCCGCCAGCTCGACCTCGACGAGGACGCCTACGGCCACATCAGCACCGGCGGCGGCGCGTCGCTGGAGTACCTCGAGGGCCGGGAACTGCCCGGCCTCTCCGTGCTCGCGAACTGAAGCGGGAGCAGACGATGGCACGCAAGGAGGCCGCGGTGCGCCGCGGCGCCTTCCAGGGCGAGGACCGGCGCACCCTGATCGCCGGCAACTGGAAGATGAACCTCACCCACCTCGAGGCCATCGGCCTGGTGCAGAAGCTGGCGTTCACCATCCCCGAGCCGGTGCTCGACACCGCCGAGGTGGTCGTCCTGCCGCCGTTCACCGCCCTGCGCAGCGTGCAGACGCTGGTGACCGGCGACAAGCTCTCCGTCGGCTACGGCGCGCAGGACCTCTCCGCCCAGGACTCGGGGGCCTACACCGGTGAGGTCAGCGGGGCGATGCTCGCCGCACTCGCCTGCCAGTACGTCACCGTCGGCCACTCCGAGCGGCGGGCGATGCACGCCGAGGACGACGCCGTCGTGGCGGCGAAGGCCCAGGCGGCCCTGCGGCACGGCGTCACCCCGATCGTCTGCGTGGGGGAGGGACTCGAGATCCGGCACGCGGGCGGGCACGTCGACCACTGCACGACGCAGGTGGACGCCTCGCTGGACGGGCTCCCCGCGGAGCAGGTCGCCTCGCTGGTGATCGCCTACGAGCCGGTTTGGGCGATCGGCACCGGAGAGGTGGCGACCCCGGAGGACGCCCAGGAGGTGTGCGGGGCACTTCGGGCGCGGCTCGCCGAGCGATTCGGCCCGGAGACGGCCGCCTCCGTCCGTATCCTCTACGGCGGGTCGGTGAAGGCCGCGAGCACGGCCGGGATCCTGGCCGGGCCGGACATCGACGGCGCGCTGGTCGGCGGCGCCAGCCTGGACGCCGACGAGTTCGCACAGATCTGTCGGATCGCCGCCGACGGCAGCTGAGCCCCGCTGCCGCCGCCGGCCGCACATGGGGTGGGGGCGGGCAGCAGCACGTGAGCGACACCCTGGACCGGCCCACCGGTTCCCTCCCGGCATGGGCGCCGGGCTGGTCCCGCCGGCGGATGCTGGCGGTGGCGGCCGTCGTCGTGCTCGTCGTCGTCCTCGCCGTCAGCTACGGGCGCGGAGCCGACGGCATCGCCGACGTGCCGGTCGCCGGGGGCAGCGCGGACGCAGGGGTCGGCGGGATGCGGGCGCCGTCCGACCGGGCCGGCGGCACCCTGCGCGTCGTGTCGGCGGAGATCGACAGCCTCGACCCGCAGCGGTCCTACCTCCCCGGCGTGTGGAACCTGATGCGCCTCTACGCCCGCACGCTGGTCACCTACAGCTCCGAGCCGGGGCACACCGACGAACTCGTCCCGGACCTGGCCACCGACCTCGGGTCCGCGTCCGCGGACGGGCTGACCTGGAGCTTCACCCTGCGGCCCGGCGGGATGTTCGAGAACGGGCGGCCGATCACCTCCCGCGACGTCAAGTACGGCATCGAGCGGTCGTTCGCCTCCGACGTCATCGTCGGCGGCCCCACCTACGTCGTGGACCTGCTCGACGACCCGGACAACCCCTACGCCGGGCCGTACCAGGACGAGGCGCCCGACAAGCTGGGCCTGGCCGCGATCGAGACCCCCGACGACGCCACGATCGTCTTCCGGCTGCGCGCCCCCCAGCCGGACTTCCCGTTCGTCATGGCGCTGCCGTCGAGCAGCCCGGTGCCCATCGAGGCCGACTCCGGAGCCGCCTACGGCAGCGACCCGGTCTCGTCCGGCCCGTACATGATCACGTCGGTCGACCCCGCGACCGGCGTGCTGCTGGACCGCAACCCCACGTGGGACCCGGCCACCGACGACGTCCGCACCGCGCTCCCGGACCAGGTCGTCGTCCGCACCGGGCTCAGCGGCATGGAACGCGACCAGGCGCTGCTGGCCGGCTCCGCCGACATCGACATCACCGGGACCGGTGTCCAGCCGGCCCGGCTGGCGTCCGAGGACGACGAGGACAACCCGGTCCTGGACCGCGTGGACGACGTGACGACCGGTGCCCTGCGGCTGCTCGCCCTGCCCACGGACGTCGCCCCGATGGACAACCCCGACTGCCGGGCGGCGGTCGCCGCGGCGGTCGACCGGCGGGCCGTGCAGGACCAGCTCGGCGGGGCGGCCAACGCCGTCCGGCGGTCGCAGCTGTGGCCGCGCGAGCTCGCCGGGGGACCCGAGGACCCGGATCCGCGCCCCGACCTCGACGCGGCCCGCGCGTCGCTGACGGCGTGCGGGCAGCCCGACGGCTTCGCCACCGTGCTGGCCGTGGCCGACACCCCGACCAGCGTCGACGTCGCCGAGGAGATCTCCGGTCAGCTCGCCCAGGTCGGCATCCAGGCCGAGGTGCGGCCGCTCAGCGCGACCAGCTTCTACGCGACCGACGTGGGCGATCCGAACAGCGTCGCCACCAACGGGTACGGCATCGTCCTGGCGACCTGGACGGCGGACTTCCCGACCCCCGCGTCGTTCCTCGTGCCGCTGGTCGACGGGCGCAGCATCCGTGCGGTCGGCAACACCAACTACGCGCGGCTCGACGACCCGGCCATCAACGGCCTGATCGACGCGGCACGGGCCGGCGGCGGTGCGGACGCCTGGCGCGAGGTGGCCGCCGCCGTCCGGGCCACGTCGGTCTACGTGCCGCTGGCCGAGAACCGGGCCCAGCTGGTCGCGGGGCAGCGGCTGCGCAACGGCGTGGTGATGCAGCCGTACAGCGGGCACGACCTCGCCACGGCCGGGGTGCGCTGACAGCCCCGGGAGCATCGCAGCGAGGAACGAGCGAGGAGCGGACTGGGGCGCGGAAGCGCACGGAGACGGGGTCCGCTGACCGCCTCGGTTAGGCTGGGAGACGAGAAGCCCGGTGCCCGACGCCGGTCGCCGACGCTGGAGAGACGATGATCGAGCTGGTCCTGAACGTGCTGCTGGTGCTCACCAGCGCGCTCCTCGTGGTGCTGATCCTGCTGCACCGCGGCAAGGGCGGCGGTCTGTCCTCGATGTTCGGCGGCGCCGTCTCGTCATCGCTGGCCGGCTCGTCGGTCGTGGAGAAGAACCTCAACCGGCTGACGGTCTTCTGCGCGCTCATCTGGGCGGTCTGCATCATCGGCCTGGGCATCCTGCTCAAGGCCGGCTGAGCCGACCCGAGACCAATCCGCGCGAAAACGTGACCGGAATTCCCCTGCCCAGGCCCTAGACTGCGCGCGCGGCGGAAATCGGCCGCACTACCCCCCGTGTCCTGAGATCAGGGAGCGCTCGTGGCTGGTGGCAACGCGATCCGGGGTACCCGGGTCGGCGCAGGTCCGATGGGTGAGGCCGAGCGCGGGGAGGCAGCGCCCCGCAACCGCATCCCGTTCTGGTGCGCCAACCGGCACGAGACCCGCGTGGCCTTCGCGACCGACGCCGACGTCCCCGACCTGTGGGACTGCCCCCGCTGCGGCCTGCCCGCCGGGCAGGACGAGCAGAACCCGCCGCCCGCGCCGCGGACCGAGCCGTACAAGACCCACCTGGCCTACGTCCGCGAGCGGCGCAGCGACGCCGACGGCGACGCCCTGCTCGAAGAGGCCCTGACCCGGCTGCACGCGCGCCGCGGGGCCTGACCCTCAGTCGCCCGAGCGCGGGCTGACTGGTCCGCGGGACCGCCAGCTGGCGGTCGCCACGTCCCAGTACTCCGTGCGCGGGTGTGCCGCCCGGGAGGAGCCCCAGGGCTCCGGCCACGGGAAGCGCTCGGGGGAGCGGCGGTCGGACTCCGACGCCTCCGGCTGCCGCGGGCGCGGCACCTGCCGACGGACGGTCGTGCTCCGGGTGTCGTCGATGGTCATCGCGGAACTCCTGTCGGGGAGAGGGGAGGGGGCGTCGGACGGGTGGTCCTCGGACTGCCGCTCCCGTCCGGGAGAGGCGGCCCGGAGGACGGCGGATACAGCTGCGTGCAGCAGCTCGCGGTCGACGGCGGGCACGGTCCGGGTCATGCACCGACAGTGGCGTCCCGCCCTTGCGGCGTACTTGAGAACGACTGGCGAGGGGCGGTCAGCCCGCGGCGGGGAGCGCCCCCGCGGCCGCGCGGTCCAGCAGCCACCGCGTCGCCCGGGTGCCGTGCACGCCGGCCCCGGGCAGCTGCACCGGGTCGGCGCCCGCCAGCGCCTCGGCGACGGCGGGTGCCTTCTCGTCCCCGGAGACGACCAGCCACACCTCGTCGGCGGCGTTGATGGCGGAGAAGCCCAGGCTCACGCGGGTGGGCGGCGGCTTCGGGCAGTCGCGCACCGCGAACACCGGTCGCTCGTCCCGCACCGCGGGCGACGCGGGGAAGATCGACGCCACGTGGCCCTCGGGTCCGAGCCCCAGCAGGAGGACGTCGAAGCGCGGCACGTCCTCGCCGGGCTGCGCGGCGCCCGCGAGCTGGCCCGCGTACCAGGCGGCGGCGTCCTCCGGCTCGGCGAAGCCGGCGTCCGACGGAGGCATGGCGTGCACCCGCTCGGGCGGCACCCCGACCCGATCGAGCAGTGCCTGCCGCGCGCCCTTCTCGTTGCGGTCGTCGCTGTCGGCGGGGACGAACCGCTCGTCGCCCCACCAGACCTCCACCGCCGTCCAGTCGACCGTCTCGCGCACCGGCTCGGCCGCGACGTCGGCGACCTGCTCGAGGACGGCGGTGCCCATCCCGCCCCCGGTGAGCACGACCGACGCCGTCCCGCGCACCGCCTGGGCGGCGGCCAGCCGCGCCACCAGTGCCTCCGCGACGGCCCGGGCCAGGTGCTCGGCGTCGGGCTCGACGACGACGTCCGGCGTCGGGTCGCTCACGACCCCGCGCTGTCCTTCGCAGCGGCAGCACGCTTCCTCGGCTTCGAGCCGTTGGGCTCTTCGGCCGGATCGAGCCACACGTGCTCGCGGACGGCCGACCGGTCCGCCAGACCCCCGACGCCGGTGGCGGCCTCCAGGGCGTCGCGGTAGGGCTCGTCGGTGTCCAGCCGGCGCAGCTCCTCGGCCAGCAGGTCGCCCAGGGCCCGTTCGGGCAGGGCCACCCCCGTGTCGGGCCGGTAGGGCTGGGAGATGACCGCGCCACCCTTGCGGTCGGCGTGGATCGCCACCTCCTCCTTCTGGTCCAGCTGCAGGACGACCGAGTCCACGCCGCTGGCGCCGGGCTTGCGGCCGCCCTCCTGAACCTCGATCGCGCAGCCGCAGCGGGTGGACAGCCAGCCGGCCATCAGCTGCGCGGTCGGATTGGCCGGGTCGCCCTCGATCCGCCCGCTGAGGACGTGGACCGGCTCGCCACGGCGCCCCGACACCGAGTCCAGGCTGGAGGCGAGGATCGTCCGCCACGCGGTGCTGCGGGTCCACGCGAGGTCGGTGTCACCGGGCGCGTAGTCGGTGGCCCGCGTCTTCAGCGCGGTCAGCGGGTCGTCGGCGATGGAGCTGTCGGTGATCCGCCGGTCGGCGAAGACGGCGAGGGCGTCGTGCGCCAGCCGCTCCGGCGGCGCCGCATGCCACCAGGCGACCACGGGGGCGTCGGCGGCGAGCAGCGGGAGCACCACGGACTCGGCGTGCAGCCCCAGCCGGCCGTACATGCGCATGACGACGGCCTCGCCCGGGCCGAGCCGGCCGCCGATGAGCACCTCGGCGTCCAGGCGGGGAGCGGGGGCCTCGATCTGCCGCCGGACCACCACGAGGATCCGGCAGGGGTGCATCTCGGCGGCGTGGGTGGCGGCCTCCTCGGCCTCGGTCACGCGGCTCTCGTCCGCGACGACGACCAGCGTCAGCGCCACCCCGGAGAGCACCGCGCCGCCGGTGCGCCGCTGGGCGGCGAGTTCCTTGACGACGGCGGTCCCGTTGGTGTCCCAGAGGGTCGTCATGGCCGGCGCCACCTCCTTCCCTCGGCGGCGAGCATCTCGTCCGCCGCCCGGGGGCCCCACTCGCCGGCCCGGTACGGGTGCGGGGTCGTGCCGGCCCAGAACTCCTCCAGCGGGTCGATGACCGCCCAGGACGCCTCGACCTCCGCGTTGCGCGGGAACAGCGTGGCGTCACCGAGCAGCACGTCCAGCAGGAGCCGCTCGTAGGCCTCGGGGCTGGACTCGGTGAACTGCTCGCCGTACAGGAAGTCCATCGAGACGTCCCGCACCTCCATGACGCTGCCCGGCACCTTCGACCCGAACTTGAGGGTGACGCCCTCGTCCGGCTGCACCCGGACGACGAGCTGGTTGTTGCCCAGCTCCTCGGTGTCGGTGTCGGCGAAGGGCAGGTGCGGGGCCCGCTTGAACGACAACGCGATCTCGGTGACCCGGCGGGGGAGGCGTTTGCCGGTGCGCAGGTAGAAGGGGACGCCCGCCCAGCGGCGGGTCTCCACGCCGAGCCGGACCGCGGCGAAGGTCTCCGTCTTGGACTTGGCGTCGACGCCGTCCTCCTGCCGGTAGCCGATGGCGCGCTGCCCGGCCAGCCAGCCCTGCTCGTACTGCCCGCGGACGGCGAACGTCTCCTTGTCCTCCGGGACGGAGATGGCGCGCAGGACCTTGAGCTTCTCGGTCCGGATCTCCTCGGCCGAGAACTCGACCGGCTCCTCCATGGCGGTCAGCGCGAGCAGCTGGAGCAGGTGGTTCTGCAGGACGTCGCGGGCGGCGCCGGTCTTCTCGTAGAACTGCGACCGCCCGCCGATGCCGACGTCCTCTGCCATGGTGATCTGCACCGAGTCGACGTGGTGGCCGTTCCAGATCGGCTCGAAGAGCGTGTTGGCGAACCGCAGCGCCATCAGGTTCTGGACGGTCTCCTTGCCCAGGTAGTGGTCGATGCGGAACACGTCGTCGGCGCTGAACACCGAGTCGACCAGCTCGTTGAGCGCCCGGCTGGACGGCAGGTCCTCGCCGAACGGCTTCTCGACGACCACCCGGCGCCAGCGGTCCGGGGTGCTCTCGGCCATGCCGGTGCGCTGCATCTGCTTGAGCACGACGGGGAACATCGCCGGCGGGATGGACAGGTAGAACGCGGCGTTGCCGCCGATGCCCTGGCTGCCCTCCAGGTCGGCCAGCGTCGAGGCCAGCTGGTCGAACGCGTTGTCGTCGTCGAACGACCCCTGCACGAAGGTGATGTCGGCGGCCAGCTGCTCCCAGACCTCCTCCCGCCACGGCGTGCGCGCGTGCTCCCGGGCGGCGTCGCGCGACAGCTCGGCGAAGTCCTGGTCGTCCCAGTCGCGGCGGGCGAAGCCGAGCAGCGCGAAGTTGGTCGGCAGCAGCCCGCGGTTGGCCAGGTCGTACACCGCGGGCAGCAGCTTCTTGCGGGCCAGGTCGCCGGTGATGCCGAAGACGACGAGGGCGCAGGGCTCCGGAACCCGGGGCAGCCGCCGGTCCCGCGGATCGCGCAGCGGGTTGGGGATCATGGTCCATCCTCGGTCTGGGAGGGAAGGTCCGCCGTCCGGCCCGGCGGGGGACCGGACGGCGGGGGAGTGCGGCGCGGGGCCGGACTACGCCTTGTTCTCGAGCTCGCTGCGCACCGAGGCGGTGAGCTCGTCCCAGGAGTCGACGAACTTCTGCACGCCCTCCTCCTCGAGCACGCGGAAGACGTCGTCGAGGTCGACGCCGGCGTCGCGGATCGACTGCAGAACCGCGGCGGCCTCGTCGTAGGACTTCTGCACCGGCGTGCCGGGGCTGCCGTGGTCGGCGTAGGCCCGCATCGTCTTCTCGGGCATGGTGTTGACCGTTCCGGGCGCGATCAGCTCGCTGATGTACATCGTGTCGGGGTACTCGGGGTTCTTGACCCCGGTCGACGCCCAGAGCGGGCGCTGTGGCCGGGCGCCCTTGGCCTCCAGGGCGCGCCACCGGTCGGAGGAGAAGACCTCCTCGTAGGCCTGGTAGGCCAGCTGGGCGTTGGCCACTGCCGCCTTGCCCTTGAGGGACGGGTAGGCGCCCGCCTTGTCGAGGCGCTTGTCGATCTCGGTGTCCACGCGGGAGACGAAGAACGACGCCACCGACTCGAGCCCGCTGAGGTCGGCCTCGGGGTGCTGCTCCAGCCGCTGCTCCAGGCCGGTCAGGTAGGCCTCCATGACGGCCCGGTAGCGCTCGAGGCTGAAGATCAGGGTGACGTTGACGCTGATCCCGCGGGCGATCGTCGCGGTGATCGCGGGCAGGCCCGCCTCGGTCGCCGGGATCTTGATGAACAGGTTGGGCCGGTCGACCAGCCACCACAGGTGCGCCGCCTCCGCAGACGTCGCGTCGGTGTCGTTCGCCAGGCCGGGCGACACCTCGAGGGAGACCCGGCCGTCGCCCGGCTGCCGCTCGTGCACCGGCCGGAGCACGTCGCAGGCGTCGCGGACGTCGGCCGCCGTGATGGTGCGCAGGGCCTCCTCGACGCTCACCTTGGTGACGGCGAGGTCGTGCACCTGCTCGTCGTAGCAGTCGGAGCCGCTGATCGCGGCCGCGAAGATCGTCGGGTTGGTCGTCACGCCGACGACCGAGTACTCGTCGATCAGGGACTTCAGGTCGCCGGTGAGGATCCGGTCGCGGGACAGGTCGTCGAGCCAGACGGCGACCCCTGCGGCGGACAGCTCGGCCAGTTTCTCGTTCTGTGCCATGTGCTCGTGCCTCTCAGGCTGGGTGGGTCGGGACGACGATGGGTTCAGCGGTCGCCGGTGGGGTTGTCGAGCCCGCCGCGGGAGGCACCCGGGCCGGCCGGGACCGCGACGTCGGCGGCCGCGGCCTGGATGCTCTCGCGGGCGGCCGAGACGACGGCGTCGGCGGTGAGCCCGAACTCCTCATACAGAACGGTGTACGCCGCACTGGCGCCGTAGTGGTTGAGGCCCACGATCCGGCCCGCGTCGCCGACGAACTCGCGCCAGCCCATCGGGACGGCGGCCTCGACGCTGACCCGCGCGCGGACGGTGGGCGGGAGGACGTCGTTGCGGTAGCTCTCGTCCTGGTCGGCGAACCACTCGACGCAGGGGATGGACACCACCCGGGTGGGGACGCCGTCGGCCTCGAGCTGCTCCCGCGCGGCGACCGCGATCTGCACCTCGGACCCGGTGCCCATGAGGATCACCTCGGGCGTGCCGGACGAAGCCTCCGCGAGCACGTAGCCACCGCGGGCGACGCCCTCGGCCGAGGCGAGCTGCCCGCGGTCGAAGACCGGCAGGTTCTGCCGGCTCAGGATGATCCCGGCGGGCCGGTCGTTGTGCTCGAGGATCGTCCGCCACGCGACGGCCACCTCGTTGGCGTCGGCGGGCCGGACGACGTCGAGGCCCGGGATGGCCCGCAGCGCGGCCAGGTGCTCGATCGGCTGGTGGGTCGGGCCGTCCTCGCCGAGGCCGATGGAGTCGTGCGTCCACACGTAGGTGACCGGCAGCTGCATGAGGGCGGCGAGGCGGACGGCGCCGCGCATGTAGTCGGAGAACGTGAGGAACGTGCCGCCGTAGACCCGGGTGCCGCCGTGCAGCGCGATGCCGTTCATGACGGCGCCCATCGCGTGCTCGCGGACGCCGAAGTGCAGGGTGCGGCCGTAGGGCCCACCGGACCACATCTTGGTCTGCCGGTTGGCTGGCAGGAACGACGGTTCGCCCTTGACCGCGGTGTTGTTGCTCTCGGCGAGGTCGGCCGAGCCACCCCACAGCTCCGGCAGCTTCGGGTAGAGCGCGGCCAGCACCTCGCCCGACGCCTTGCGGGTGGCGACGCCCTTCGGGTCGGCGTCCCAGCTCGGCAGCTCGTCGGCCCAGCCCTCCGGCAGCGTGCGGGTGGACATGCGCTCCAGCAGGGCGGCGGCGTCCGCGTTGCCCTGCTTCCAGGCGTCGAAGCGCTCCTGCCAGGCGGCGTGCTCCTTCTGGCCGCGGTCCACGACCTTCCGGGCGTGCTCGATGACCTCGGAGGCGACCTCGAAGGTCTGCTCGGGGTCGAAGCCGAGCACCTGCTTGGTGGCCTTGACCTCGTCCTCGCCGAGCGCCGAGCCGTGCGCGGCGCCGGTGTTCTGCTTGTTCGGTGCCGGCCAGGCGATGATCGTCTTGAGCTGGATGAACGACGGGCGGCCGGTCTCGGCCTTCGCGGCGGCGAAGGCGGCGTCCACGGCGGCCACGTCCTCGCCGTCGTCGACGCGCTGCACGTGCCAGCCGTAGGCCTCGTAGCGCTTGGCGACGTCCTCGGTGAAGGCGACGTTCGTGTCGTCCTCGATCGAGATCTTGTTGTCGTCGTAGACGAGGACCAGGTTGCCCAGCTGTTGGGTGCCGGCGAGGGACGACGCCTCGCCGCTCACGCCCTCCTCCAGGTCGCCGTCGGAGGCGAAGCACCAGATGGTGTGGTCGAACAGGCTCTCGCCCTCGGGGGCGTCGGGGTCGAACAGGCCGCGCTCGCGGCGGGCGGCCATCGCCATGCCGACGGCGTTGCCCACGCCCTGGCCGAGCGGGCCGGTCGTCGTCTCGACGCCGGGGGTGTGGTGGACCTCGGGGTGGCCGGGGGTCCGCGAGCCCCAGGTGCGCAGGGCCTTCAGGTCGTCGAGCTCCATGCCGTAGCCGGAGAGGTAGAGCTGGACGTAGAGCGTGAGGCTGGAGTGCCCCATCGACAGCACAAACCGGTCGCGGCCCACCCAGTGCGGGTCGCTCGGGTCGTGCCGCAGCCACTTCTGGAAGAGCAGATAGGCGGTCGGGGCCATGCTCATCGCCGTCCCCGGGTGGCCGTTGCCGACCTTCTGGACGGCGTCCATCGCCAGCACGCGGACGGTGTCGATCGCGCGGCGGTCGAGCTCACCGAAGCCGTCGGGCAGCGTGGGCTGCGGCTGTGAGGGGCTGCCGGTGGGGGCGTCGCTCGCGGCCTCGGCCGGGGCCTCGGACTCGGTGCTCTGCGTCATCTGCTGGGTGCTCCCTCGAGTAGGCCGTCTTGCCCGTGCGTCGTTCGGCCGAGCGGTTCGCGGGCGGGCGGACGGACCCGTCGCCGGACCGGGGCGCCGGTCGTCGTCGACGTCGCCCTACCCGCTGCACGCGCTGCAGCAACGCGATCAACCCTAGTCATCCACGCTCGTGCTGCGCGGTCGGGCAGATGGCCCGCGGGCTACAGTGGCCGCGTTCCTGTCCCCGGTTTCCGAAGAGGTCCGTTGCTGTCCAGGTGCGCGGCGCTGTGACCGCTCTGTCGGAGCGACGGACCGAGTCCCCCAGCCGCCGGTCCGGGGCCGCTCGTGCGCGAGTGATGGCCTACGTGGCGCTCACCAAGCCGCGGATCATCGAGCTGCTCCTGGTCACCACCGTGCCGGCGATGATGCTGGCGGCCCGGGGCTGGCCGACCTGGACCCTGCTGCTCGCCACGCTCGTCGGCGGCACCCTCGCTGCCGGCGCGGCCAACGTCTTCAACTGCTACTACGACCGCGACATCGACAAGCTGATGCACCGAACGCAGCGGCGTCCACTGCCCTCCGGTGCGGTCAGCCCCCGGGCGGCTCTGGTCTTCGGAATCGTGCTGTCGGTCACGTCGATCGTCCTGCTCGCCGCCACGACCACGCTCCTGGCCGCGGCCCTCGCGACGGGTGCGATCTTCTACTACGCCGTCCTGTACACGGTCGTGGCCAAGCGGCACACCCGGCGCAGCACGGAGTTCGGCGGGATTCCCGGGGCGGCGCCGGTGCTGATCGGCTGGGCCGCGGTCACGGGGTCGCTGGACTGGCCCCCGCTGGTGTTCTTCGGCGTCGTCTTCTGCTGGCAGATGCCGCACTTCTGGGCTCTCGCCATGCGCTTCCGGGAGGACTACGCGCGCGCCGGCGTCCCGATGCTGCCCGTCGTCGCCCCCGCCCTGTCGGTCGGCCGGCAGACCGTCGCCTGGGCGTGGATCACCGTCGCGGTCTCGCTCCTGCTGTGGCCGGTGGCGGCCGACTTCGGGATCGGCGTCGGCTACACGGTGGCGGCCCTGGGCCTGGGCGCGTGGTTCGTCGTCGAGGCGCACCGCCTGCTCGCCCGCATCAAGCGCGGCGGCGAGAACAAGCCGATGCAACTGTTCCACGTGTCGATCTCGTACCTGGCCCTGCTGTCGGTCGCGATCGTCGTCGACGCCCTCGTCTGAAAGGACGGCGCCGCGGATCGACCCCGCGTGAGTCTGCCGCGGTTCGCCGATCGACGTTGTCCCTGAGGCGGACATCTCTCCGTCCCGAATGTCCGCCTGGAGGACATCGATGCGCGGCAGGGCCCGCGTTCGGTGCCGCAGCACGCACGGCCCCTCGTCGAGTGGCGGGTTGTCGTCCCCTCAACCGTCCTGAGACGACAACGAGCCGACACTCGCGGGCGTCGAGCCGATCGGAAGTTCGGACGCGGGGCCGCGGACCGACCACGCCAGCCGTGCCGTGAAGGCCGTGATCAGCACCGCGCCGAGCATGTGCAGCAGGACCAGCACGACCGGCAGGTCAGTGAAGTACTGGACGTAGCCGATGACGCCCTGCGACAGCTGCACGATCAGCAGGTCGCGGGCGGCCCGGCGCACGCGGCCCGGGGAGTCGGTCGCGTGCAGCGCCACCAGCAGGGCCACGGTCAGCCCGAGCAGCAGGAAGACGACGTCGGCGTGCAGCTGGCTGACCAGCTCGGGGTCGAAGCCGGTGCGGCCGGCCTCCGGGTCGCCGCTGTGCGGGCCGCTGCCGGTGACCACCGTCCCGATGGTCAGGACGACGGCGGTGACGGCCGCGATCCCGACGACCAGCAGCACGAACGGACGACGGACCAGCGGCTGGCCCACACCGGGTTCCCCCGACCGCAGCCACAGCGTCGTCGCGACCGCCACCAGCACCATCGAGACCAGGAAGTGGGCCGCGACCGTCCAGGGATTCAGCCCGGTGAGCACGGTGACCCCGCCGAGCAGGGCCTGCGCAGGGATGCCGAGGAAGCCCAGGACGGCGAGCGGTCGCAGGTCGCGGCGGACCGACCGGAACACCACGACGAGGGTGGCGACGGCGACGGCGGTGAGCACGAACGTGAGCAGCCGGTTGCCGAACTCGATGACCCCGTGTCCGGCCAGCTCGCGGGTGACCACGAAGCTCGCG
>Ga0126307_10000048_pt1 | contig 63902 bp, 64 predicted proteins | sample Plot28_FD_89955 | JGI IMG/M metagenome (GOLD analysis project Ga0126307, IMG submission 89955) | Serpentine soil microbial communities from UC McLaughlin Reserve, CA, USA - Plot28 | ecosystem: Environmental > Terrestrial > Soil > Grasslands | place: USA: UC McLaughlin Reserve, Lake County... | reverse complement strand
GGAGGAGATCCGGGTCAACGTGCTCAACCGGCCCTACGGCGCCTTTCCCTGGCTGCAGCTGCCGCAGATCGCCTTCGAGAGCTTCGCCAACACCCACGACGGCTACGGCTCGTTCGTCGACCTCGAGAGCTCGACGGTCGACGACGCCGCCGACTTCTTCTCCCGCTACTACGCCCCGGGCAACGCCGTCCTCTGCATCGGCGGCGACCTGGACGTCGCCGAGACCGAGCGGCTGGTGCAGCGCTGGTTCGGGCCGGTGCAGGCGCGCCTCGTGCCGCCGACGCCGCCCACGGGCGAGCCCCTGCCCACCACGGCACGGACGGCGGAGGTCGAGGACGCGCTGGCGCCCGCGCCGGCACTTGCCCTCGGCTGGCGGGTGCCCGACCCGATCGGCGAGTTCGACGAGTACCTGGGCACCGTGCTGCTGGCCGAGCTGCTGAGCGAGGGCGACGCGTCCCGCCTCGAGCGCCGGCTGATCCACGACGACCGCATCGCCATCGCCCAGAGCAGCTACGTGGGCCTGTTCGGCGACCCGTTCGACGTCCGCGACGCCACGCTGCTGACCACCCAGGTGCACCACCCGGCCGCGGTGCCGGCGGAGCGTGTCCTGGCGGCCGTGCACGAGGAGGTCGCGAAGGTCGCCGATGACGGCGTGGGCGCCGACGAGCTGCGACGGGTGCAGGCGCGCACCGAGGCGCAGCTGCTGCGCCAGGCCGACTCCGTGCTGGGCCGCACGCTGGGCTTCGCCGCCGCGGAGCTCATCCACGGCCGGGCCGAGCTGGCCGGCGAGCTCGCCGCCCGGCTGGCGCGCGTCGGTCCCGGCGAGGTGCAGGCGGCCGCCCGGCGACTGGACCCCGACAGCGCCGCCGTCCTCCGGCTGAACCCCACCAGGGGGCAGGCATGACCGCCGCACCCGACCTCTCCCTGATCCCGCCGCTCGGCGAGCCGCGTCCCCAGCCGGCCCCGGCCGCCGAGGAGACGACGCTCCCGAACGGCCTCCGGCTGGTCGTCGTCCCGCGGCCCGGGGTGCCGCTGATCGAGCTGCGCCTGCGGGTGCCGTTCGCCGCCTCCACCGCGGCGGCGGCGGGCGAGCACACCGCGCAGGGTTCGGTGCTCTCCGGCGCCGTCCTGCTCGGCACGGAGCACCACGACCAGACCGGCATCGCGCAGCTCCTGCAGAGCCACGGCGCCGAGCTGTCGGTGTCCACCGATCCCGACCGGCTGCTCCTGGCGACCACGCTGCTCCCCGACGGCCTCGCGCCGGTGCTGGGACTGCTCGCCGAGCTGCTCACCTCCGCCACCTACCCGGACGACCTCGTCCAGGGCGAGCGCGACCGGGTGGCCGAGCGGATCGCGATCGCCCGCTCGCAGCCGTCCGTGATCGCCCGCATCGCACTGGCCGCCCGCCGCTACGGCGACCACCCCTACGCCATCCAGCTGCCCGACACCGAGCTGGTCACCGCGGTCGACGGCGAGGCGCTGCGCGAGCTGCACCGCCGCCGGGTGCTGCCGGCCGGGAGCACGCTCGTCCTGGTCGGAGACCTCGATCCCCGCGCCGCCACCGACGCGGTCGGCCACGCCTTGGGGGCGTGGGACGCCAGCGGCTCCGCCGTCGAGGCGCCGCCCGCGCCCGAGCTGCACCCTCCCGGGATCGAGGTGGTCGACCGGCCCGGCGCGGTGCAGTCCAACCTGCGGCTCGGCGGTCCGGCCCCCGGCCGCACCGACCCCGACCTGCCCGCGGTGCGCCTGGCCAACATGATCTTCGGCGGCTACTTCTCGTCCCGGCTGGTCGAGAACATCCGCGAGCGGCGCGGCTACACCTACAGCCCGCGCAGCTCCGTGGACCACCAGTCGGCCGGCTCGTCCTTCCTCGTCGAGGCCGACGTCGCGACCGAGGTGACCGGCCCCGCGCTGCTCGAGACCTGGTACGAGCTGGGTCGCATGGCCCTCACGCCGGTCACGGACGCCGAGCTGGACGGCGCCCGCCGCTACGTCCTCGGCAGCATGGCGCTCTCGACGGCCACCCATGCCGGGCTGGCCAGCACGCTGTCGGCCCTGGTCGGCGCCGGGCTGCCGGCCGGCTGGCTGACCGAGCACCAGCAGGCCCTGGCCGCGGTCACCGTCGAGGAGGTGCAGGACGCCTCCCGGCGCTACCTGGCCGCCCCGGGGCTCACCGCCGTCGTCGTCGGCGACGCGGAGCGGGTGAGCGGGCAGCTCGCCGCCCTGGCGCCGATCAGCCCCGCATGAGCGTTCCCGCGGGGGGAAGCACTCCGGCGGACAACCCGCCCCCGGAGCAGCGCCCGATCAGCACCGAGGCCTGGCCCGAGGGCAGCCGCCCGTCCGACGGCGCCGTCCCTGTCCTGGCCCGCGTCGCGCACGACCGCGGGCACCTCTCCCGCTCGCTGCCCGACCCGACCGGCGGGCGGCCGGTCCGGGTGCTCACCGTCGACGGCGACCGCGCCGTGCCCGTCGCCGAGGGGCCGGACGGGCCGGTCCTCGTCTGGGACGAGCAGCCGGAGCTGCCGCTGGGCGCGGTCTACCTCGGCGAGGCCGACGGGGTGCCCTACGCCGCCGTCCGGGGTGAGCGGTCTTTGACCGTCAACGGGCGGACGGTCGACGCCTGGTCGGGCCTGCGGGAGGTGGGGGCCCACCTCGGCGACCTGGACGCCGGGCTGCTCGTGCAGGCCATCGGCATCCTGGAGTGGCACGAGCGCCACCGGTTCAGTCCGCTCTCCGGGGCCGCCACGACCATCGAGCGGGCCGGATGGGTGCAACGCGACCCGGTCACGGGCGCCGAGCTCTTCCCGCGCACCGACCCCGCCGTGATCATGCTCGTCCACGACGGCGCCGACCGCGTCGTGCTCGGCCGGCAGGCGGTGTGGCCGCCGGGGCGGTTCTCGATCCTGGCCGGTTTCGTCGAGCCGGGCGAGTCGGCCGAGGCCGCCGTCGCCCGCGAGGTCGCCGAGGAGGTCGGCCTGCGGGTCACCGACATCCGCTACGTGGGCAGCCAGCCGTGGCCGTTCCCGCAGTCTCTGATGCTGGGATTCGTGGCCCGCGCCGACGGCGACGACACCCTGAGGCTGGACCCCACCGAGATCGAGGAGGCCCGGTGGTTCACCCGCGACGAGCTGCGGTCGGGGGCCGGTCCCCGGGCCCTGCCGCCCCCGGTGTCGATCGCGCGGCACATCCTCGACCGTTGGCTCGCGGGCGAGTTCAGCTAGCGAGGCGACCGGCCAGCACCAGCGCCGGCCGGTCGGGGTGGTCGGCCAGGACGACCGCATCCGCGAGCCCCGCCGGGTCCACCTCGGCGTCGTAGCGGTCGAAGGCGGGCAGCTCCCAGGCCTGCTCCGGCGGCGTCAGCCTCCGCCGGGCGGCAGGGGTCATCCGCAGGTGGACGACGACGTCGAACGCCAGCCCGACGCCCTGCAGCAGGGCCCCCGGCACCAGCAGAACCCCGCCCCCGGGCATCGGCCGAGGGCGCTCCCGGGCCGCGCGGTCCCGGTCGAGGTCCCACAGCACCGGGAGGTAGCTGCCGGTGCCGCCCGGCCCCAGCGGATTCAGCACCTCACGCGCCAGCGCGCCCGCGTCGAGCCAGTCGGAGTACCGGGCGTCGGGATCGGTGCGGCCGTGCTCCAGCCGCAGCGAGGCCGGCCGGTAGAAGCCGGACGCGGGCACGACGGCGGCTCCGCGGCCGAGCGGGGGAAGCCGGTCGGCGACAGCGGCCGCGAGCCGGGCGGGGGCGGCGACATCCGGTCCGTCGAGCGCGACGCGGAGCGCGGTGGCTCCCGGCTCCGGCGGGACGGCGGCCAGCAGGACGGCGAGGCGGTCGGCCAGGGCCGACGGGGTGAGCGGCTCCGGCCGGCTCAGGACCGGCCGTCCGTGGCGACCGGCGAGCCGGTCCGCGGGTGCGAGGGGCCGCGGGGGACCGGCGGCGTGACCGAGCTCACGACCGATCCGCGACGGCGCGCCACCGGCGCGGCCACCGATCGGCCGGTGGCGCTCGCGGCGAGGGGGACGGCGGCGGCCGGTACCGACGGGACGATGGTGGGCGGCGCGGGGGCGGCCGCCTCCAGGCTCAGCCCGTCGAGCACCTCGCGGGCCAGCTCGGCCACGGGGCGGCCCTGGGAGCGGGCGTCCCGGCGCAGGGTCTCGAACGCCGCCCGGGCGCTGCTGCCGTGCCGCTCGGCCAGCACGCCGATCGCGCGCTCGGTGGAGACGCGGGCGGCCAGGGCGTGCTCGAGCTGGGCGACGGTGCGCTCGAGGGCGGCGATGCGCGCGTCCGTGGGGTCGTCGACGGTCGACGGCGCTGTCCCGCGGGCCGACCGGCGCGCCGTGCGGTCGGGCTCGGCGAGGACCCCGAACTCCTCGGCGACGAGGTCGGCCAGCGACAGGCCCTCGACGAGGTCGGCGGCCTCGAGGACTCCGGCGGGGGACTGGACCGACCAGCCGTGCGGTGTGCGGACCAGCGAGACCGCGGGGAGTGAGTCGTTCCAATCGGCGGCCGGGAGGAACTGCTCGGCAGGGCTCACGCGGGCCTCCGCGGACGTGGTCGGCCGGAGCGCGTCGAGATCACGGTCGCGGCCGTCCGAGGGGCGATCGTGCCCCTTCGGGGGGCGTGGACCAGGGATCACGGGTTGCTCATGCCTCCGACAGGTGACCCAGCTGGGACTTCACCTGGTCGATGCTCGGATTGGTCAGGGCGGTGCCGTCGGCGAACAGCAGCGTGGGCACCGTCCGGTTGCCGCCGTTGGCCTGCATGACCAGGTCAGCGGCCTGGGGGTCGTTCTCGATGTCGACCTCGGCGAAGTCGATGCCCTCGCGCTCCATGAGCTTCTTCAGCCGGACGCAGTAACCGCACCAGGACGTCGTGAACATGGTCACGGCGGCCGAGTCCGCGGGCATAGGGCTCGTGGTCATCGATGCGATACTCCCTGTTCCTGGCGAGCGGGTCCACCCCCAGATCGGGGTGGCGCGCAGTGTGTGCAGGACAACGCTGTGCTCCTGGGGATGCTTCCCCGCGGCGTCGGACCCGGCTGCGAGGATCGGACCGTGACGCAGATCGGTGGTGAGCGGGCCGGGCGGGTCGGCACGGGCTCCCGCGCGGAGGACGTGCTCGCCGCCCTGGACGACGAGCAGCGGGAGGCCGCCCAGGCGGTGTCCGGTCCGGTCTGCATCCTCGCGGGCGCCGGCACCGGCAAGACGCGCACGATCACCCACCGGATCGCCTACGGCGTGCACACCGGGATCTACGTGCCCGAGCAGGTCCTGGCTGTGACGTTCACCGCGCGGGCAGCCGGCGAGCTGCGCGGCCGGCTCGCGGCTCTCGACGTCGGGGGTGTCCAGGCCCGCACCTTCCACGCCGCCGCCATGCGCCAGTTGCGCTACTTCGCCCCGCGGGTCCTCGGCGGGCCGATGCCCTCCCTCGTGGAGAACAAGCTGCGTCTGGTGGCCACCGCGGCGTCGCGCTCGCGGCTGTCGACCGACCGCACCAGCCTCCGCGACCTGGCCAGCGAGATCGAGTGGGCCAAGACGACCCTGGCCACTCCCGAGGACTACCCGGCCCGCGCCAGGGCCGCCGGGCGGGAACCGCCCTTCGAGGCCGCCGCCGTGGCCGCCGTGTACGCCAGTTACGAGTCGGCCAAGCAGCGGGACGGCGCGCTGGACTTCGAGGACCTGCTCCTGGTCACCGCCTACGCGATCGAGGGCCATCCCGACGTCGCCCGGCAGATCCGCGCCCAGTACCGGCACTTCGTCGTCGACGAGTACCAGGACGTCAACCCGCTGCAGCAGCGGCTGCTGGACGCCTGGCTAGGCGGCCGGGCCGACATCTGCGTCGTCGGCGACCCCAACCAGACGATCTACTCCTTCACCGGCGCCGACCCCGACTACCTGCTCGGCTTCGCCGACCGCTATCCCGACGCCGCCCTGGTGAAGCTCGAGCGCGACTACCGGTCGACCCCGCAGGTCGTGGGCCTGGCCAACCGGCTGATCGGGCAGGCCGCGAAGCGCAAGGGGCTGCCCGGCCTGCGCCTGCTCGGCCAGCGGCCCGACGGCCCCGAGCCGACGTTCAAGGAGTACCCCGACGAGCCGGCCGAGGCCGCTGCCGTCGCGGCCCGCTGCAAGGCCCTCGTCGACGACGGGACGCCCGCGGCCGAGATCGCCGTCCTCTTCCGGATCAACGCCCAGTCGGAGGTGTACGAGAACGCGCTCACCGACGCCGGCGTCCCGTACGTGCTCAAGGGGGGCGAGCGCTTCTTCGAGCGCCCGGAGGTGCGCGAGGCGGTCCTCCTGCTGCGCGGGGCGGCAGCCGGCGGCAGCGAGCCCGGCGCGCTGGTCCCCACGGTCCGCGACGTGCTCGCCTCCACCGGCTGGGTCGAGCACCGGCCACCCGCGGGCGGTGCGGCCCGCGACCGCTGGCAGTCACTGGCCGCGCTGGTCGACCTCGCCGTCGACCTGGTCGCCGAGAACCCGACCCTCGACCTCGCCGGGTTCGTCGGCCACCTCGCCGAGCGCGCCGACGCCCAGCACGCCCCCACCGTCCAGGGCGTCACGCTCGCCTCCATGCACGCGGCGAAGGGTTTGGAGTGGGACGCGGTGTTCGTCGTCGGCCTGGTCGACGGCGTCGTCCCCATCGCCCAGTCCCTCGCCCGTCCCGAGGCGGTCGAGGAGGAGCGCCGGCTGCTCTACGTGGCGATGACGCGGGCGCGCGAGCAGCTGACCCTGTCGTGGTCGCTGGCCCGCAACCCGGGGGCCAAGCGCGCCCGCCCGCGCAGCAGGTTCCTCACCGGTCTCGCACCCGACTCCGGCCCGACCGCCCCCGCCGCCCGCCGCCCGGGCAAGCGTCCCAAGGTCGTGCTCGAGGGCGAGGCCGGGGAGCTGTTCGAGCGGCTGCGCGCCTGGCGCAGTCAGGCGGCCCAGTCGGCGTCCGTGCCCGCGTACGTCGTCTTCACCGACGCCACGCTGCAGGCAATCGCCGAGACGCGGCCGGCGTCCCTCCGGGAGCTGTCCGGCCTGCCCGGCATCGGCGCCCGCAAGCTGGAGCTCTACGGGGCCGACGTGCTCGCCACGGTGAGCGGCTGAGGGGTTTCTGACCGCCGTCGGATCGATACCGAGAGCGACGGCGAGCGGTGCCCGTGACCTGCGGCGACCCGTCCGGAGGACGCGCCGGTTAATTCGATTGACCCCGTAATGACGCCGGTCATAGTGTCCGGCACACACGAGCTGCACCCCGCGCGTTCCCGGCCGTCCGGCCGGGACCGGAACCGAGAGAGGAGGGGGCACCTGATGATCACCACCACGTGGACCAAGGCCCCCGCCGACCTCCTCGGCCTGGGCAGCGACGCCGTGCGCCCGTACCCCGGCGTCGTCGTGTGCCCCACCCCGGTGACGGTCCAGGGGACCGGTCTGCCCACCGGCGGCGCCGACGTCCGGCAGCGCCCGGTCTTCGAGCCGGCCACCCAGGCCTTCGCGCACAACTCCATCGGCACCACCCTCGGGATCCACTCCTCGAGGAGACCGCAGAGCTAACCGCTCGACCGGTCCTCCACGAGGCCGCGGAACCCGAACCCCGGGATCCGCGGCCTTTCTCTTCGTCCGCGACATCCCGGCACCGACCACCGGTCGGCGGGACCCCGCCGGCCGTCGCAGACGAGAACGAGGAGGAGCGGCAGTGCTGCAGACGATCGAACGCCCGTCCCACCGCCGACCCGGGCTCCCCTGGACCGGCGGTCCCCACCCGAGGCGACCACTCACCCCGGTGGCCCCCGCGCCGGTGCGGCGTCCTCTGCCGTGCCGCGTCGAGGACCCGGAGCTGTGGTTCGCCGAGTCACCCGCGCAGCTCGAGCTGGCGAAGAGCCTGTGCGCCGACTGCCCGATCCGGAGCGCCTGCCTCACCGGCGCCCTGGACCGCGGCGAGCCGTGGGGTGTCTGGGGCGGCGAGATCTTCGAGCGCGGTGCGGTCATCGCGCGCAAGCGGCCGCGGGGACGTCCCCGCAAGGAGGTCGCGGCGTGAGGCCATCCGCACGACCGGCATTCCCCCCGCCCGGTGGTGGGGGACCGAACCCTGAACCGAAGGAACCTGTCATGTACATGCTCGAGCACGACCTGGCCCGCAGCCGGATGACCGAACTGCAGGCCGAGGCCGAGGCGGCCACCCGTGCACGCCGGCTCTACCTGGCCCGCCGGGCCGCACTGCGCGCCGAGCGCGCCGTCCGCCGGGCCGCCCGGGCCAGCGCCGCCGTCTACTAGGTGATCTGTGCTCCTCCGGAGCACACCGCGGCCACGAGCCTGCTCCGGTCCGCGGAGCCCCACCGGTCGCGCCTGCGCGGAACCCTGCGGGTCCCACTCGGCGCGACCCTGCACCACACCGACCGAGGCCGGTCCGGACGCTCCCGGTGCGTCCGGACCGGCCTCCTGTCATGCCGACGGCGGTCGGCGAACGGCTCAGGCGAGATTGCTCGCAGTGTTCGACCATTGCTCGTCCTGCAGGACCAGCAATCCACGAACAACACGAGCAATGGGTGGTAGCTCGGGCGACCTCACTCCACGAAGCCGGGGAGCCATTCCTCGAGGATGGCGCGGAAGTCGCCGGCCGCGTCGAGCTGGCAGAGCACCCCGATCGAGCCGATCGTCACCCGGTGGATGAGCAGGTACGCCGGCGGCAGGTTCAGCTGGCGGCCGAGGCGGCTCATGTCGCTGCGCGGGTCGGCGATCCGTGCCGCCTGCTCCTGCATCCAGGCGCGCGTGAAGTGGAAGTGCCGGTCGACGACGGGCTCCAGCAGGGGACGCAGGTAGTCGAGCACCCCCTGGGCGTCGACCTCCACGCTGGGCCGCACGAAGCCCTCGGCCCGCAGGTCGCTGAGCACCTCGTCGGCCTTGCCCGCCAGCGCCCAGCGCAGCAGCCGGCCGATCGGCTCGGGGTGGCCGTCGGGCAGCCGCGCGGTGGCCCCGAAGTCGATGACGCCGAGCCGCCCGTCGTCGAGCAGCCGGAAGTTGCCGGGGTGCGGGTCGGCGTGCAGGAGCCCCGCCCGCTGTGGCCCGGAGAAGTGCAGGACCGACAGCAGCAGCCCCACGTGGTTGCGCTGCTCCCGCGTGCCGCTGGCGATGATCCGCGAGAGCGGCGTGCCGTCGAGCCACTCGGAGACGATCACCTTGGGGGCGCTGGCCACCACCCGCGGGACGACGATCTGGTCGTCACCGGCGTACGCGGCGGCGAAGGTGCGCTGGGCGTCGGCCTCGAGCCCGTAGTCGAGCTCCTCGACGACACGGGCCTTCAGCTCGGCGATCAGCGGCTTGACGTCGAGGCCCGGGAAGAGGGCCGCGAACAGCCGCGCGAACCGGGCGAGCTGGTTGAGGTCGGCCATCAGGGCGGTCGCGGCGCCCGGGTACTGGATCTTGACGGCGACGTCGCGGCCGTCGCGCCATGTCGCGCGGTGCACCTGGCCGATGCTCGCCGCGGCCGCCGGCGCGTCGTCGAAGTCGGAGAACCGCTGCCGCCAGGTGCCGCCGAGCTGCTGGGAGAGCACCGCGTGCACGGTGCGCACCGGCATCGGCGGCGCCTCCTCCTGCAGCTTGACCAGCGCCTCCCGATACGGGGCCGCCATCTCCTCCGGCACGGCCGCCTCGAACACCGACAGGGTCTGGCCCAGCTTCATGGCGCCGCCCTTGAGCTGCCCCAGGACGGCGAACAACTGCTCCGCCGTGCGCTGTTGCAATTCGGCGGCCACGGCGTCGGCCGGCCGCCCCGACAGACGCTTGCCGAGGCCGAGCGTCGCGCGTCCGGCGGCCCCGAGGGGAAGCGACGCCAGGCGGGCGGTCCGGGAGACCGAGCCCCGCGGCATCACCGGTCCGTCGTCGGCCACACGTCCTCCTCGCCGGCGGTCGCGCGCCCTCGGGCGTCCGCCGGATGGTCTCGGGTGAGCTCGCGAGCTCGGTCAGCCGCCCATTCTTCCCTGCCGGGAGCCGGTTTCGCCGGGAGGAGGGGCGGCCGGGTCGCCCGGGAGGGTGGCCGGGACCGCCCGGACGGCGGGCCGGGACGGCGCGCCGCAGTCGCACTCGGGATGCGCCGGCCAGGACCGGCGGCGGGGGACGAGGTCGGGTGGGCGGAGCTCGACGGTTGCCTCCAGGGTGGCCGGCGCGGCGCCGCCGTCGAGGTAGGTGAGCACCTGCACGGCCGCGGTCGCGGCGGTCAGGAGGCAGGTGACCGTGGCCCCGCTCGGCGGCGGCTCGGTCGCGGTGAGCTGCGCGGCGAGCCGGGGCCAGTGTGGGTCGGCGTCGCGGCGGTGCCGGTCGGCACACCGCAGGCAGCTCGTCGCCCCGGGGACGACGAGCGGCCCGACGATGCCGGTCTCCCCCCGGACGGTCGCCACCAGGTGGGGGACCCCGCTGCGCTGGAGTCCGGCGACGAGCGGATCGGAGGCCGCCCATGCCCGCGCCAGGACGACGAGGTCGGCCTGCTCCCCGTCGGGCAGCGGGCGCAGGTCGGTGAGAGGACTCGCCCGCCGGACGGCGTCGGCGGCGGCGAGGGACCGCGGGCGTCCCTCGTCGGCGGCGCTCAGGCCCCCGACGACGGCGTCTCCGGCGGTGGCGAGCCCGGGGTCGCGCACGCTGACCCGGCCGACGCCGCTGGCGGCCAGCACGGCGGCCAGGGGCGTGCCGACCCGTGTCGCACCGTCCACGACCACCACGGCGCGCCGCCTCCCCTGCCAGCGGGCGGCGCCGGGCCGGCTGAGGGTGGACGGCAGTTCGGCGGCCGTGCGTGCCGCGGCGGCCGGGCCGGCCTCGGCCGCCAGGAGATCGGCGGCCTCGACGTCGACGACCAGGCCGGCCGCCCGCAGTCCGTCGAGGACCAGCCGCAGCGCGCCCGGGTCGAGGCCGTCCCGGGCGGCGTCGTCGAGGACCGCGCGCTGCGCCCGCCGCCCGTCCAGGCGGCGCAGCAGGGCCGCGGTCGCGGCGTCGGCCGGTGCGAGCAGGACGCCGTCGCCGGAGTCCACCCCGCCGATGCGCAGGGACCCGGTCCCGGTGTGCAGGACCGGCGTCGCGGCCGGCAGCAGGGGATGGGCGCTGTCACTCACGACGGCAGCGTCGCAGCGCACCCGCCGGGTCCGCTCGCGCCGTCCACAGGTCCGAGGGACACCGGCCGGGAACGACGAACGGCGGCGCCCCCGAGGGGGCGCCGCCGTCGGCCGGTCGGGCTCAGGCCTTGCCGAGGATCCGGTTCATTTTGGTGCCGCAGACCGGGCACGTGCCCTGGGCCATGCGACGACCGGACTCGCTGACCTTGACCTCGCCGTCGAAGTCGCGCTTCTCCTTGCACTTCACGCAGTAGCCGTTGTAGCTCTCCGCCACGGGATCTCCCTTGTACTCGGGGCGCCTCGGCACGCACGCCGGACGCGTCGGGCGGCACGCTACCCGCGCGCGGGGCGCCTGGAACCGTGGGCGCCCGACGGATCCGTGCCGGAATGCCGACGGCTGCCCACAACCTGTGGACAAGTCTGTGGAGCGCCTGGGGACTGCTCGGCGTGTCCCTGTGCGCAGGGCGGGGACAGAGCCGGGGGCAGCGGAACGATCCCGACCGGAACAGGGGCCGCCACCTGCAGGGACGCGGCGGGCTGAACTGTGTACCCGCCACGCTGGGCAACGGTGTCACCGGGGAGAGCGGCCTCGATGTCCACCGTCCGTGCGACCTGTACCCGAGAGGGTGCCTTCGCGCAGGCGCGTCGTCGGTCCCGTGGCTTACGGTGCCACCGTGCCCGGATCGACTCCCGACGCGACAGCGTTCCCCGAGCCGGCCGGACTGCTCCCGGCGGTCGGCGGGCGCCGGGCGCTGCCCGCGGCACGGGCCGGCCGCGGCGCCGGAGGGGACGACGGCACGAGCAACCTCGTCGAGGTGCGGCGCAGCGCGCGCCGCCGCCGGACGGTCACCGCCTACCGCGAGGCCGGGCGCACGGTCGTGCTCATCCCGGCGGCGTTCAGCCCCGCCGAGGAGCGGCGCTGGGTGGCCCAGATGGTGGCGAAGCTCCAGACCCGCGAGGAGCGGCGCCGCCGCTCGCTCGGCGGCGACGACGAGCTCATGACGCGGGCCCGGGCGCTCTCGGCGGAGCACCTCGACGGGCTGGCCGAGCCGGCCAGCGTCCGGTGGGTCGACAACCAGCACCGGCGCTGGGGCTCCTGCACGCCGGCCGACCGCAGCATCCGGCTGTCGAGCCGGCTGCGCACGATGCCGGAGTACGTCGTCGACTACGTGCTCGTGCACGAACTCGTCCACCTGCTCGAGCCGGGCCACGACGACCGGTTCTGGGCGCTGGTCGCCCGCTACCCGCGCGCGGAGCGGGCCCGCGGCTTCCTCGAGGGCGTGGAGCTGGCCAGCCACGCGGGCGAGGCGGGGGAGAAGCTCGGCATGCTGCCCGCTCCCGACCGCGTGGACTAGGAGAAGGACCCCCTCCTCCCCACCCCTCGCAGGCTCGGGGCGGGACCCGGGAGGGGGCCGTTGTCAGTTCTGCGGGTCGTCGTCCTCGTCCGCGGGGTCGGCCGGGTCCTCCGCGTCGCTCGCGTTGAGCGCCGCCAGCTCGTCGTCCAGACCCTGGCGCGCCACGAAGTCCAGCGGTTCGTCCAGGTCGTCGGAGGTCGGCAGCAGGTCGGGGTGCGACCACAGCCGGTCACGGGCGTCGGCCCCGTGCTGCTGGGTCATGGCGCCCCAGACCGTGGCCGCGTCGCGCAGCCGGCGCGGCCGCAGCTCCAACCCGACCAGCGTCGCGAACGTCTGCTCGGCCGGACCGCCGGAGGCCCGGCGGCGGCGCATCGTCTCGGCCAGCGCGGGCTGGCCCGGCAGGCGGTCGGCGGCGGCGGCCGCGACGACCGTGTCGATCCAGCCCTCCACCAGGGCGAGCAGGGTCTCCAGCCGGCGGAGTGCCATCTGCTGCTCCGGCGTCTCCTCGGGCTCGAGCACGCCGCTGCCGAGCAGCTGCTGGATGCTCTCCGGGTTGCTGGGGTCCAGACCGCCCTCCATCCCCGACATCGCCTCGCCGATCTGGCGCTCGATGGCCTCGCGGTCGATGGTGATGCCGCGGGCGTAGGCGTGGACGGCGTCCTGGAGCTGCTGGCGCAGCCACGGGACGTGCGCGAACAGCCGCTGGGACGCCGCCTCGCGCAGGGCGAGGAAGAGCCGCACCTCGTCGGCGGGCCGGTCGAGGCCGTCGGCGAAGTCCGCGACGTTCTGCGGGACGAGCACACCGGTGCCGGCGGGCGCGAGCGGCAGCCCGACGTCGGTGCTGGTCAGCACCTCGTCGGCGAGCTTGCCGAGAGCCTGGCCGACCTGGGCGCCGAACATCAGCCCACCCATCCGGCCCATGATCCCGGCGACCGGCCCGAACGACATCGCCGCCTCCTGCGGCAGCGCGCTGGTCATCGCCGCGACGACCTTCTCGGCCAACGGGTCGATCAGCGCACCCCAGGCCGGCAGGGTCTTCTCCACCCAGTCCACCCGGGACCAGGCGGCGGTGCGCTCGATGCCCGAGGGCAGCTCGGTGACCTGGTCCAGCCACAGGTCGGCGAGCCGGAGGGCCTCGGCGGTCGCGGTCTGCTCGGCCTGCGACGTCGGCTGGTGCCCGGGAGCGAGCTGGCTGATCGCGCCCTGGCGGGCGAGGTCCCAGTTGACCGGGCCACCCGACCAGCTCATCAGCTTCTGCAGCTCGGCGAACAGCGGCATCTTGCCCATCAGGTCCTCCGGGGACCCGCCGGCACCGATGCTGCCGAAGAGGGCCCCGAGGCCGAACGGGTCGCCGGCGGGGTTGCCGCCCTGTCCCTGGTCCCGGCGCTCGGGGTCGCGGTCGGGGAGCCCGAAGCCGAAGGGCACGTCACTCATGCGTCCACGGTAGACGCGTGATCTTCGGGTGGCGGCCCGCCCGTTGCGCCGTGGGCGGACGCCGCCGCTCAGGATCTGCACATAGGCTCGCCCCTCGTGACCCGCCGGATCGCCGTCCTGACCGTCGGTGTCGTGCTCCTGGTGCTCTTCGGCCTCGTGGGCACGACGCTGCCCGTGCCGTACGTCGCGCAGGTGCCGGGACCGACGTTCAACACCCTCGGCGACATCGACGGCGAGCCGATCATCCGCGTCGAGGGGCGCGACCGGAACGAGGTCAGCGGCAACCTCAACCTCACCACCGTCGGCGTCAGCCGGGGCGGCCTGAGCCTCGTGCAGGCGGTGCAGGGCTGGTTCGACGACGAGGTGAGCGTCGTCCCCGAGGAGTTGGTGTACCCGCCCGACCGGTCGGAGGAGGAGACCCGCCGCGCCAACCGGGAGGCGTTCCTGACCTCGGAGCAGGCGGCGCAGACCGTCGCCCTGGGGCACCTGGGCTACCCGGTGAAGGTCGTCGTGCAGGGCGTCCCCGAGGACTCGCCGTCCGAGGGGCGGCTGGAGGAGGGCGACGCGATCGAGGCGGTCGACGGCCGCCCCACCCCGGACGTCGACACCCTCGACGACGTCCTCACCGCCACGCCCGGCGGGACGACGGTGACGGTGTCCTACACCCGGCTGGGGGAGCCGGGCAGCGCGAGGGTCACCACCGGTACCGCCGAGCAGCGGGACGGCGCGCTGCTCGGCGTCACGATCCTCGAGCAGCCCTACGCCCCGTTCGACGTGGACATCCAGGTGGAGGACGTCGGCGGCCCGTCGGCCGGCCTGATGCTGACGCTGGGGATCCTCGACCTGGTGGGGGACGACGACCTGACCGGCGGCGCGGTCGTCGCCGGGACCGGAACCATCGACGCCCAGGGCGCGGTGGGGCCGATCGGTGGCATCACGCTGAAGATGGTGGCCGCGCAGGACATCGACGCCGAGCTGTTCCTGGTGCCGGCGGACAACTGCGCCGAGGCGCTCCGGGCGCCCGACCCCGGCTATCCGCTGGCCCGCGTGGCCACCCTCGACGACGCCCTGGACGCCCTCGCCGACTTCGGGGCGGGGCGCACGCCGGAGCCCTGCTGAGGGTCCTCCGCGGCCGCCGGCCGCTGGGCGCGGCCTGTCGGGGACGTGGGAACCCCGTCGCCGCCGGAGCGTTGTGCTGGGATGACCGGAGATCGCGCCGAGGGCCCGATTCCCTGACAGAACATGGCTGCGGCACTGCCGCGACCGAAGTGTGCAACTGAAGGAGAGCGCTCGTGGCCATGCGGCCCCCCGTGCCGGTGCCGACGCTGTCGCGGCGCGCGAAGCTGGTGCTCGCGGCCATCGCCGTGCTGCTGGTGCTGTTCACGGTCATCGGGACCTTGACCAACCTCTACGTCGACTACCTCTGGTTCGACGAGACCCGCTACACCGAGGTCTTCTGGACCGAGCTGCAGACGCGGGTACTGCTGTTCGCCGTGGCCGGTGTCGCCACCGGCGGGCTGGTCGCGACGGCGATCTGGCTGGCCTACCGCTTCCGGCCCACCTTCCGGCCGATGTCGCTGGAGCAGCAGAACCTCGAGCGCTACCGCCAGTCGCTCGAGCCGCGCCGCGGTCTGGTGCTGACCGCCGTCGCCGTCGTCCTCGGACTGTTCGCCGGGTTCACCGCCCAGGGGAGCTGGCAGACCTGGCTGACCTTCCGCAACAGCACCGAGTTCGCCCGCAAGGACCCGCAGTTCGGCCTCGACCTGTCGTTCTTCGTCTTCGACTACCCCTTCTACCGGCTGGCGCTGGGCTTCGGCTTCGCGATCGTGCTGCTGGCGCTGATCGGCTCGCTGCTGACCCACTACGTCTTCGGCGGGCTGCGGCTGCAGACGCCGGGCCAGAAGCTGACGGCGCAGGCGCGGGTGCAGATCTCGGTGCTGCTCGGCCTGTTTCTCGCGCTGAAGGCGGTGGCCTACTGGCTCGACCGCTACGGGTTGGTCTACTCCGACCGCGGTGAGGTCTTCACCGGTGCCAGCTACACCGACGTCAACGCGCTGCTGGTGCCGAAGACGATCCTGGTGTTCGTGGCCGCGGTATGCGCGCTGGCCTTCTTCGCCAACATCGTCGTCCGCAACTTCCTGCTGCCGGCCATGGCCCTGGTGCTGCTGCTGGTCTCGAGCCTGGTGATCGGGGTCGCCTACCCGGCGATCGTGCAGCAGTTCGTGGTGCGCCCCAGCGCCGACCAGAAGGAGGCCCCCTACATCAAGCGGGCCATCGAGTCGACGCTGGACGCCTACGGCCTCTCCGAGATCGACTACCGCGACTACGCGCAGGACACCACCGGCGACTCGATCGACACCGAGGCGGCGCAGGCGGCCCTGCGCAACGACACCGAGACCATCCAGAACGCCCGGCTGCTCGACCCGAACGTGCTGTCGGAGACGTTCACGGCACGCCAGCAGATCCGCAACGTCTACGGCTTTCCTGAGAAGCTGGACATCGACCGGTACACGCTGCCCGACCCGGCGACCGGCGAGGACACCCCGCGGGACTACGTGGTGGCGGTCCGTGAGCTCGACAGCGCGGGCCTGTCGGAGAACCAGGACACCTGGATCAACCGGCACACCGTCTACACCCACGGCAACGGGTTCGTCGCCGCGCCGGCCAACAGGGTTGTCGCCGGGCAGGAGGGCGGCGAGCCGAACTTCACCACCCGCGACCTCCCGACGGTCGGCGACATCGACGTCGAGCAGCCGCGCATCTACTACGGCGAGCTGATCCAGCAGGCCGGTCAGGACGTCTACTCCGTCGTCGGCGCACCCGAGGGGGCCGAGCCGCGGGAGTTCGACCGCCCGGAGGACGGCTCCGACGAGGGCCAGATCAACAACACCTACGACGGCGAGGGTGGCGTCGAGATCGGCAGCTTCTTCCGGCAGCTGACCTTCGCCATCTACTACCGCGAGCGGAACTTCCTGCTCTCCGGCGCGGTCAACGACGAGTCCAAGGTGCTCTACGTCCGTGACCCCCGGGACCGCGTGGAGAAGGCCGCCCCCTTCCTGGAGATCGACGGCGACCCCTATCCCGCCGTCATCGACGGCCGGGTGACGTGGATCCTCGACGGCTACACCACGTCGGACGCCTACCCCTACGCCGAGGCCCGGGAGCTGGGGACGACCGCGCAGGACTCGCTCACCGGGGCGGGGACGACGGCGCTGCCGAACGACCAGTTCAACTACATCCGCAACTCGGTGAAGGCCACCGTCGACGCCTACGACGGCACGGTGACCCTCTACGAGTGGGACGAGGAGGACCCGGTCCTCCAGACCTACATGAAGGCCTTCCCCGGCGTCGTGGAGCCGCGGGACGAGATCCCCACCGAACTGGTCAGCCACGTCCGGTACCCGGAGGACCTGTTCAAGCTGCAGCGCGACATCCTGACGCGCTACCACGTGGCGGACCCGGGCAACTTCTACAGCCAGAACGACCGCTGGCAGGTGCCCGACGACCCGACGAAGAACACCGAGGACGCCCAACCGCCGTACTACATCCTCGCCCAGCGGCCCGGCGACGACGTGGCGAGCTTCCAGCTCACCAGCGCCCTGAACGCGTTCAACCGGGAGAACCTCTCCTCGTTCATCTCCGCGTCCAGCGACCCGGACAACTACGGGGAGATCCAGGTGCTGCGGCTGCCCGGGAACACGCCGTTCCGCGGGCCGCAGCAGGTGCAGCAGTCCTTCATCACCAACAACCAGGTCCGGCCGGACCTCACGCTGTTCAACAGCCAGGAGTCCAAGGCGGTCTTCGGCAACCTGCTGACGCTGCCGATCGGTGGCAGCGGTCTGCTCTACGTGGAGCCGCTGTACGTGCAGGGCACGGGGGAGAACTCCTTCCCGCTGCTGCAGAAGGTGCTGGTCAACTTCGGGGACCGGGTCGGCTACGCCGACACCCTCGAGGACGCACTCGACCAGGTCTTCGGCCCGGGGACGGGGGAGTCGGCCACCGGCGGGGAGACGACGCCGCCGGACGACGGGACGACGACCCCGACGCCGACGCCGCCCGCGTCGCCGACGACGCCGCCCGCCGGTGGCGACACGGGCTCGAACCCGGCGCTGGACCAGGCGGCGGCGGACATCGCCGCGGCCATCGACGCCCTCGAGACCGCGCAGCGTGCGGGAGATTTCGAGGGACAGGGCCGCGCGCTGGCCGACCTGCAGGACGCCGTGGACGCCTACCAGGCCGCCCAGCGGAACGGCGGCGCGGCGACGCCGACCGGGTAGCCGGACCGGGGAGGGCGGCGCCGCAGCTCTCCCCGGCTGGTACTGTGGTCGTACCGACGCGGGGTGGAGCAGCTCGGTAGCTCGCTGGGCTCATAACCCAGAGGTCGCAGGTTCGAATCCTGCCCCCGCTACGAGTACGAGGGGCCCTCACAGGTGACTGTGCGGGCCCCTCGTCGTCCGCCCAGGCATCCGCGCGCCTGCCCAGCGCGGTCGAAGACGCGTCGTCGTCCCCGGCGGAGCACTACGGTCGGTTCGCCCCGGCGTCCACCGCGCGGCCCGACGGCCGGCTGAGGGGTGGTGGCGATGGCCAGCCCGCTGCTGGCGACCAAGCTGCACGTGCCGCGGCGGCGGCATGGCCTGGTCGCGCGTCCACGCCTGAGCACACGCCTGGACGAGGCGCGCCAGGTGACGTTGACGCTCGTGTCGGCCCCGGCCGGCTTCGGCAAGACGACGTTGCTGACGGAGTGGCTCGCCGCCGCTGACGGGCTGTCGACGGCGTGGCTCTCCCTGGACCAGCGGGACGACGACCCGGTCGTCTTCTGGACCTACCTCCTCTCCGCACTGCAGAGGGCTCACGGGGTGGGTGCCGGCGCGCTCGCTCTCCTCCAGTCGTCCCATGCGTCGATCGACGAGGTCCTCGCGACCCTGGTCAACGAGCTCAGCTCGGTTCCCGACGACGTGGTGCTGGTCCTCGACGACTACCACCTCGTCGAGGCGCGGGACGTGGGGAACGGGATGGCCTTCCTGCTCGAGCACCTCCCCCCGCAGGTCCACCTGGTGATCGGGACACGCGCCGACCCGGGGCTGCCGTTGGCGCGGCTGAGGGCGCGGGGCGAGCTGGTCGAGATCCGCGCCGACGACCTGCGCTTCACGGCCGAGGAGGCCGCGGCGTACCTGAACGAGACGATGGGACTGGCGCTGACCCCGCAGGACGTCGCAGCGCTGGAGGTCCGCACCGAGGGGTGGATCGCGGCCCTGCAGCTGGCGGCGCTCTCCATGCAGGGCCGGGACGACGTCGCCGGCTTCCTCGCGGGCTTCGCGGGCGACGACCGGTACATCGTCGACTACCTGATCGAGGAGGTGCTGCAGCGTCAGACCGCGGACGTCCGCGCCTTCCTCGTGCAGACGTCCATCCTGAGCAGGCTGAACGGCTCGCTGTGCGACGCCGTCGTCGGCGGGGACGGGAGCCGGGCGATGCTCGAGGCCCTCGACCGCGCGAACCTCTTCCTGGTGCCGCTCGACGACCGTCGGCACTGGTACCGCTACCACCACCTCTTCGCCGACGTGCTCCGGGCGCGTCTGCTCGACGAGCAGCCCGAACGGATGTCGGAGCTGCACCGGCGGGCGAGCGACTGGTACGCGGGCAACGGCGAGCCGTCGGAGGCGATCCGCCACGCGCTCGCCGCCAGGGACGCCGAGCATGCCGCGGACCTGATCGAGCTCGCGATGCCGGCGGCCCGCCGCAACCGCGAGGAGAGCACGCTGCGCCACTGGCTCGAGGCGCTCCCCGACGAGGTGCTGCGGGAGCGGCCGGTCCTGAGCGTGACCTACGCGGGCGCGCTCCTCCAGCACGGCGAGTTCGACGGCGTGGACGAGCGCCTCCGCGACGCCGAGCGCTGGCTCGCTGCGACGCCGGGACCGGGGGAGACGCCGGCGCGCCGGGTCCGCAGCGAGGTCGCTCTGTATCGCGCCGCCCTGGCGCACGTGACGGGCGATCTGGCGGGCACCGAGACCCACGCCCGTCGGGTCCTGGACCTCGTCGGGGAGGACGAACACCTGCTCCGTGGCTCCGCTGCCGGGCTCCTGGGACTCGCGCACTGGGCCCGCGGGGACCTCGAGACCGCGCACGGCTGGTGGTCGAACTCGCATGCGGACCTGGGCCGGGCGGGGCACCGCTCGGACACGCTCGGCGTCTCGATCGCGCTGGCCGACATCCGGATCGCCCAGGGACGGCTCCGCGACGCGAAGGCCGTCTACGACCGGGGCCTCGCCGAGGCAGCGGCCGGTTCACCGGTATTGCGGGGCGGCGCGGACATGCACGTGGGGCTGAGCGAGCTGTGCCGGGAGCGGGACGATCTGGAGGCGGCGAGGCGCCACCTGGCGGCCAGCACGGAGCTCGGCGAGCACGCGGGCCTGCCGCAGAACCGCCATCGCTGGCTGGTCGCGACGGCGCGGGTGCGCGCGGCGGAGGGAGACCTCGGCACCGCCGTCGACCTGCTCGGCGAGGCGGCGCGCCGCTACGTCGGCGACATGTTCCCCGACGTCCGGCCGATCGCCGCGCTACGGGCGCGGGTATGGCTCGCGCAGGGCCGGGTCGGGAAGGCGCGGGACTGGGCGCGCGAGCGCGGACTGTCCGCCGGCGACGAGCCCGTCTACCTGCGCGAGTTCGAGCACGTCACGCTGGCGCGGACTCTGCTGGCGCAGCACGCGGACGCCGATGACGAACGCTCGCTGAGCGACACGACCCGGCTGCTGGACCGGCTGCTGGCCGCGGCCGAGGCGGGGGCGCGGACGGGCAGCGTCATCGAGATCCTCGTGCTGCGGTCGCTCGCCCTCCAGGCCGCCGGAGACGTCCCGGGCGCGGTCGACTCGCTGACCCGGGCGACGACGCTCGCCGAGCCGGAGGGCTACGTGCGTGTCTTCGTGGACGAGGGGCCGCCCATCGTGTCCCTCCTGGAGGCCGTCGCAGAACAGGGCAGACGGCCCACCTACGCCGGCCGGCTCCTGACCGCCCTCGACGGGCCCCACGACGGAGCACCCGAGCCGAGGCAGGGCCTGGTCGATCCGCTGAGCGTCCGGGAACTCGACGTGCTCCGACTGCTCTGCTCCGACCTGGACGGCCCGGGCATCGCCCGCGAGCTGTTCGTGTCGGTGAACACCGTGCGGACGCACACCAGGAACATCTACGCCAAGCTCGGCGTGAACAGCCGCCGGACCGCGGTCCGCCGGGCCGCCGACCTCGACCTCCTCGCGCGGGGCCCTCGGCGCTGATCACCGGGGCGTCGTCCGCTCCGCCAGGATCACCACCTCGATCACCAGGTGTGGTGATCCCCGCTCACCACCTCGGCTCCTAGCTTTCGCCCACCGACGAAAGCGAGAAGCACGCGATGAGCGCAACCCCCACCGGCCGGTCCGGCGGTGCACCGCGGTACGAGATCCGGTTGCAGGGCCACCTCGACCCGCGCTGGGCCGCCTGGTTCGACGGGCTGAGCCTCACCAACGACAGCGACGGCACCACGGCCCTCCGGGGTCCGGTGGTGGACCAGTCGGCGCTGCACGGCGTGCTGCACAAGGTGCGCGACACCGGCCTGCGGCTGATCTCGGTCAGCCAGCTCGACCCGGACCAGCCGCCCGCCCCCGGCAACCCTCTCCGCTCACCCCGAAGGACGACGACATGACCACCACAGTGCACGCCCCCGCAGCGCCCCGGCCCTCGATCGACCGGATGCGCAGGACCTCCCTGACCGCGGGCATCCTCTACCTGCTCACGTTCGTGTCCATCCCGACCCTCGCGCTCTACCAGCCGGTGCTGGAACACGCCGACTTCATCCTGGGCGTGGGCAGCGACACCGGCGTCCGGTGGGCCGCGCTCTCCGAGGTCGTCGTCGCCCTGGCCTGCATCGGCACGGCCGTGGTGCTGTTCCCGGTGGCGAGACGGCAGAGCGAGACAGCCGCGCTCGGGTTCGTCGCCGCCAGGGTCCTGGAAGCCGGCCTCATCATCGTCGGCGTCGTCAACGTGCTCACCGTCGTCACCCTGCGACAGGACCTCGCCGGTTCCGCCGGCGCGGACTCGGCCTCGCTGGTCACGACGGGGTCCGCCCTGGGCGCGGCCTACGACTGGACGGCTCTGCTCAGCCAGAGCCTCATCCCGGTGTTCAACGCGCTGTTCCTGGGCTACGTGCTGTACCGGTCCGGCCTGGTGCCGCGCATCCTGCCGACCCTGGGGTTCATCGGCGCTCCGCTGCTCCTCGCCTCGGACATCGCCATCTTCTTCGGCCTCTACGACCGGATGTCCCCGATCGCCGCCCTGCTCGTGATCCCGATCGCCGTGTGGGAGTTCTCGCTCGGCGTGTACCTGGTCGTCAAGGGCTTCAGGCCTGCTGCCGTCGCCGCCCTGCCGACTTCCCAGGCCGTCCGATGAGGGCCGCGGTCTACCGCCGGTTCGGCGGTCCGGACGTCGTCCGCGTCGAGGAGGTGACCCGGCCCTCGGTCGGCCGGGACGACGTCCTCATCCGGGTTCACGCGAGCACCCTCAGCGCCGCCGACCACCGCGCGCGGAGTCGGAACGTGCCCCGGGGGCTGTGGCTGCTCGCCGCCGTCGGCATCGGGGCCTACCGGCCGAAGCGTCGCGTCCTGGGCATGGACGTCGCCGGCGTCGTCGAGGCGGTCGGCGCCGACGTCACCCGGTTCGGGCCGGGCGACGAGGTCATCGCCATGCTGGGCGCGACGTTCGGCGGGCACGCCGAGTACGCGCGCGTCCGGCAGGACGGTGCCATCGCGCTCAAGCCCCGGGCCATGACGTTCGAGGACGCCGTCACGCTGGTCTTCGGCGGGCTCACCGCCCGCGGCTTCCTGCAGCAGGCGGAGCTCGTCCAGGGTGCGACGGTCCTCGTCAACGGGGCGTCGGGCGCCGTCGGGACCGCGGCGGTGCAGCTCGCGAAGCACGCAGGTGCGCACGTGACCGGCGTCTGCAGCGGCGCGAACCGAGCACTGGTCGCCTCGCTGGGCGCCGACCGGGTGATCGACTACGCGACCGAGGACTTCACCGCCGAGGCGGCGCGCTATGACGTTCTCGTCGACTGCGTCGGCAACGCGCCGTTCGAGCGGGTCGGGCACCTGCTCGAGCCGGGCGGCGCGCTGCTGCTCGTGATCGCCGATCTGCCGGCGCTGCTGCGGGCGCCGATCCGAAGCCGGCGGACGGGGCGCGTGGTCACCGGCAACGTCGGCAGGCCCACCGCCGAGGACCTGGCCTTCCTGGTCGACCTCGCCGAGGACGGTCGCTACCGGGCGGTGCGCGACCGGACCTACGACCTCGCCGACATCGCCGAGGCGCACCGCTTCGTCGACGCCGGACGCAAGCGCGGCAACGTGGTCGTGCGCATGGGCCGGGACGAGCTCGCACCGACGTCCGCGCACACCGCCGAGAAGACGGTTGCCTCGTTCTGATCGAGGCGCACCGTGCGCTCCGGAAAGGCGCTACGGAAGCGCGCGCGCCGGCGTCAGACGGCGCGCAGGTAGGCGGCCCGACGGTCCAGTTCCCGCCGCGGCCGCTCGGCCGCCGGTCGGCCGAACGGGCGTCGTTCGGCGGAGTGTCCGGGCGGCGGCAGGTCGAGCGGCGCAGGAGGCGCAGCGGGCGGGCGCGGTGCCGGGGGCATGACGGCGTGGTCCGGCTTCGCCGGCCGGCTGCCCCGCATCGCGGCGAGGAGCGCGTGCGGACGGGTCGCCTCGTCGGGATCCTCGGCGACCACGGGTCCGGGACGCTTCACGACCGCCGGGAAGGGTTCCTTGTGCGGGGGCCGCTTGGGGTCGGGCAACCGGAGGTCGGCGAGGTCCTTCCAGGTGGAGTGGCGGAGGCCGTCGACCGTGCAGCGCACGCGCGCCGCCACCCGGCCGTTGCTCTCGTGCCGCCAGCCGATCAGCTCGCCGGAGTACCAGATGCCGCGGTGGTGGATCTCCACGGGCTGCGGCTGCCCGAGCATGCTCGCCGCCTCGATCCCCGCCACGTGCCGGACTGTAAGCCGCCGGGCACGCCGGGCACGGAAGGCGCGCGTGCCCCTGGGACCGGTGTGACGGGGTGGTCACGGGTGTCACATCGAGCGCCCCTCCGGTGGCCCGGACCGCCCGTGTAACCTGGGTGCACCGACGCGGGGTGGAGCAGCTCGGTAGCTCGCTGGGCTCATAACCCAGAGGTCACAGGTTCGAATCCTGTCCCCGCTACGACGAGAGGCCCGGTCATCACGATGACCGGGCCTCTTCTCGTCCCGGCGTGGAACACCGGCCGGGAGCGGGTCGTTGCCCCGGCCATGGAGCCCACCGTCCAGGACGCCCCGGAAGCCGGCCGCTACGAGATCCGCGACGGCGAGCGCGTGCTCGGCGTCGCCGCCTACGACCGGCGCGGCGACACCGTCGTCTTCACCCACACCGAGGTCGACCCCGACACGGGCGAGTCCGGTCTGGGCAGCACCCTGGTCCGCGGCGCGCTCGACGACGTGCGGGCCCGCGGCGGCCACGTCGTCGCCCAGTGCTCGTTCGTCCGCGGCTGGATCGACCGGCACCCCGAGTACGGCGACCTCGTGGTGCACCCCGACCGGTGACGGCCACCCGGAGGGATCCGGCGCCCGGCCTCACCCCGGCGCCCGGCGACCACGTGCTCGGGAACCCCGACGCGCCCGTGACCGTGCTGGAGTACGGCGACTACGAGTGCCCGTACTGCGCCGCGGCCGCACCGGTGCTGCGGCGCCTCGTCGAGGAGTCCGACGGCCACGTGCGGCTGGTGTTCCGCAACTTCCCGCTGGCCGACCGCCACCCGTTCGCGCTGACGGCGGCGCTCGCCGCGGAGGCAGCCGGCGCCCAGGGCGCGTTCTGGCCGATGCACGAGACGCTGATGGCCCGGCAGGACCGCCTCGACGACGTCGCGCTGCGCGGCTACGCCGAGGAGCTCGGGCTCGACGGTGACCGGGTGGTGGGGGAGGCGGCGCAGCCGTTCGGGGACAAGGTCGAGGCCGACTTCGCGGCCGGGCTGGCCGCGGGGGTGCAGGGCACGCCGGCGGTGTTCGTCGACGGCCGGCTCCACAGCGGCCGGGTCGAGCTCGGCGTCCTGCGCCGCGAGATCATGTCGGGCGGGTCAGACGCCGACCGGCGGGGCGACCCAGGGCCGCGGCGGCAGCGACGGCGGTCCCTCGCCTTCTGGCGTGCACAGCGAGAACCGCTCGCCGAGGACGCGCAGCAGGACGACGCCGGCGACGGCCGCTGTCACTGACCCGGCCAGGATCCCGATCGTCGCCTGCTCGTGGAGCCGCTCGTCGGCGAAGGCCAGGTCGGCGATGAACAGCGAGATGGTGAACCCGATCCCGGCCAGGGTGGCACCGGCCATCAGGTGCGACCAGCGCACCCCGCCGGGGAGCACGCCCCATCCGGTGCGCAGGGCGACGAATGTTCCCGCGGTGATCCCGATGGCGTTGCCCACGACCAGGGCGAGCACGACCCCGAGGGTGACCGGTGACGTCGCGGCCTCGCGCAGGGTCTCCGGCGCCAGCGAGACGCCCGCGTTGGCCAGCCCGAACACCGGCACGACCGCGTAGGCAGTCCACCGGTGCAGGAACTCCAGCAGCCGGGCGCCGGCCGGCACCGTGGCCTTGACGGCGAGGGTCGTCAGCCGCGCCCGCCCGGCGTCCGGTGCCTCCCGCAGCGCGCGGCCGTAGTCGCGGGTCCGGTCGACGACCTCGTCGTCCGGTGGCCGTGACGGCAGGATCAGCCCGAGGACGACGCCGGCGAGCGTGGCGTGCACCCCGGACGCGTGGACGGCGAGCCAGAGGGCGATGCCGGTGACGACGTACGGCGTCAGCCGCCAGACACCCGCCCAGCGCAAGCCGAGCAGCACCGCGATCAGCACGGCCGCGACCGCGAGCGGCACCAGGGAGAGGTCGCCGCTGTAGAAGAGCGCCATCACCGAGATCGCGCCGATGTCGTCGACGATCGCCAGGGTGAGCAGGAACAGCCGGAGCCGGTCGGGGCAGCGGGGTCCGAACAGCGCCAGGACACCCAGCACGAACGCCGTGTCGGTCGACATGACGATGCCCCAGCCGCCGCTCGCGGGGCCGGACGGGTTGACCGCCCAGTAGAGGAGTGCGGGTACCGCCAGGCCGCCGAGCGCACCGAGCGCGGGGGCGGCCAGGTTGCGGCGGTCCCGTAGCTCGCCGGTGCTCACCTCACGGGTGATCTCCAGGCCGACCACCAGGAAGAACAGGGCCATGGCGGCGTCGTTGACCCAGTGCCGCAGGTCCAGCGACAGCTCCAGGCCGCCGACGCCCAGCGTGGCCTGCGTCGACCAGAACGCGTCGTAGCCGGCCGACCAGGGCGAGTTCGCCCACGCCAGGGCCAGCAGGGTGGCGGCCAGGAGGAGGGCCGAGCCGCCGGCCTCGGTACCGACGTACAGCCGCGAGGACGGGGACAGGGTGGGGAGCGAGACCCGCTGTGCGGGCCCCGGGCGGGGTGGCTGGCTCATCGGTCAGAGGACGTGATGGCCGTACATCTCACCCAGCGGGTCGGCGATTAGCTCGATCCGGGCGCCGTCCGGGTCGCGGAAGTAGACCGAGACGCCGCTGTGCACCTCGTGCTCGACGCCGGCCTCGGTGAGCCGCTCGACCAGCTTCTGCCACCGCTCGGGGTCGACGCTGATCGCCATGTGGTGCAGCCCGCCGAGGACCTCCGCGTACGGGCCGACGTCCAGTCCCGGGAAGTCGAAGAACGCCAGCAGGTTGCCGTTGCCGATGTCGAAGAAGAAGTGCGAGGAGCCGGGGTAGTCGCGGTTCTCGATGAGCTCGGTGAGCGGGAAGCCGAGCACGTCCTGGTAGAAGCGCACGGTCCGCTCGACGTCGCTGCTGATCAGCGCGGTGTGGTGCAGCCCGCGTGCGGTCGATGCGGGACGGTCGCCCGCGGGCTTGAGGAACGCCTCCCGGATGCGGGCCCGCTCCTGCTCGAGGGCGGCCAGGTCGCGCGTGCTCTCGGTGGTGCTCATGGCGACTCCAACCGTCGCGGCGGGTGCGGGCTTCCCGATTCTGCCGTTCAGGCCAGCGCCTGCTCCAGGTCGGCGAGCAGGTCGCCGGCGTCCTCGATGCCGACCGACAGTCGCACGAGGTCGGCCGGCACCTCCAGCGGCGAGCCCGCCGCGCTGGCGTGCGTCATGCGCCCCGGGTGCTCGATCAGCGACTCCACCCCACCGAGCGACTCGGCCAGCGTGAACAGCTGCGTCCGCTCGCAGACCTTCAGCGCCGCCTCCTCCCCGTCGCGCAGTCGGAACGACACCATCCCGCCGAACCCGGACATCTGCCGGGCGGCGACGTCGTGGCCTGGGTGCGACGGGAGGCCGGGGTAGAGCACGGAGGCCACCGCCGGGTGGTCGAGCAGGAACTCGACCACGCGGGCGGCGTTCGCGCAGTGCCGGTCCATCCGGACGCCGAGCGTCTTGAGGCTGCGCAGCACGAGCCAGGCGTCGAACGGGCCCGCCACCGCGCCCATCGCGTTGTGGTTGTAGGCGAGCTCCTCGCCGAGCCCGGCGTCGGCGGTGACCAGCGCGCCGCCGACGACGTCGGAGTGCCCGCCGAGGTACTTCGTCGTCGAGTGCACGACGACGTCGGCGCCCAGGCTCAGCGGTCGCTGGAGGTAGGGCGAGGCGAAGGTGTTGTCGACGACGAGCCGCGCGCCGGCCTCGTGGGCGATCGACGCGAGGAACGCGATGTCCGAGACGTTGAGCAGGGGATTGCTCGGTGTCTCGCACCAGATCACGCGCGTGGTCGGCCGCATCGCGGCGCGCAGGGCGTCGGGGTCGGACAGGTCGGCGGGCGTGTACTCCAGCCCCCACTGCGAGAGCACGCGGGAGATCAGCCGGAAGGTGCCGCCATAGGCGTCCCCGCCGAGGACGACGTGGTCGCCGGAGCGCGAGAGCGTGCGCAGCAGGGTGTCCTCGGCGGCGAGGCCGGAGGCGAAGGCCAGCCCGCGGGTGCCATCCTCGAGGGAGGCGAGGGCCGCGTGCAGGGCGTCGCGCGTCGGGTTGCCGCTGCGGCTGTACTCGTAGCCGCCGCGCAGCCCGCCGACGCCGTCCTGCTTGTACGTGGTGGTGAGGTGCATCGGCACGATCACCGCCCCGGTCGCCGGGTCGGGCTCCTGGCCGGCGTGGATGGCCCGCGTGTTGAACCCGCCGCCGGTCACTTGGACACTCCCGTCAGGTGGCCGAGCACGTCTTGACGGGTGACCACGCCGGCCGGCTTCCCGTCGACGTGCACCAGGAGGGCGTCGGCCGAGCCGAGCGCCCCCACCGCGGCGGCGACCGGTTCGCCGGAGCCGATGATCGGCAGCGGCGGCGACATGTGCCGCTCGACCCGGTCGTAGAGGCTGGCCGTGCCGGCGAACAGCGCGTCGAGCAGCGACTTCTCGTCGACCGAGCCGACCACCTCTCCCGCGGTGACCGGCGGCTCCGCGCGGACGACCGGCATCTGGCTCACCCCGTACTCGCGGAGGATGTCGATCGCGTCGCGCACCGTCTCCCTTGGGTGGGTGTGCACCAGCGGCGGCGTCTCCCCGGACTTGGTGTGCAGCAGCTCGCCGACGGTCTCGCCGGTCGTCGACTCCAGGAAGCCGTAGTCGGACATCCACTTGTCGTTGAAGATCTTGTTCAGGTAGCCCCGGCCACCGTCGGGCAGCAGGACGACGACGACGTCGTCCCGGGTCAGCCGCTCGGCGGCGCGCAACGTCGCGACCACGGCCATCCCGCAGGAGCCCCCGACGAGCAGGCCCTCCTCGCGGGCCAGCCGGCGGGTCATCGCGAAGGAGTCGCCGTCGGAGACGGCGATGACCTCGTCGGCGATCTTCGGGTCGTAGGTGGTCGGCCAGAAGTCCTCGCCGACGCCCTCGACCAGGTAGGGCCGCCCGGTGCCGCCGGAGTAGACCGAGCCCTCCGGGTCGGCCCCCACGATCCGGACCCGGCCGCCGGAGACCTCCTTGAGGTAGCGGCCGATGCCGCTGATGGTGCCGCCGGTGCCCATGCCGGTGACGAAGGTGGTGATCCGGCCCCCGGTCTGCGCCCAGATCTCCGGGCCGGTCGTCTCGTAGTGCGACTGGGGATTGGCCGGGTTGGAGTACTGGTCGGGCTTCCAGCCGCCGGGCGTCTCGCGGGCCAGCCGGTCGGAGACGGAGTAGTAGGACCGCGGGTCGGAGGGATCGACGGCGGTGGGGCAGACGGCGACCTCGGCGCCGTACGCCTTCAGCACGTTGATCTTCTCCTGCCCGACCTTGTCGGGGCAGACGAAGATGCACCGGTAGCCGCGCTGCTGGGCCACGAGGGCCAGGCCGATGCCGGTGTTCCCGCTGGTCGGCTCTACGATCGTGCCGCCGGGCTGCAGCGCGCCGCTGGCCTCGGCGGCGTCGACCATGCGGACGGCGATGCGGTCCTTCACCGAGCCGCCGGGGTTGAGGTACTCGAGCTTGGCCAGCACCAGCGGCGCGTCGGGACCCAGGTCGCGGGTCACCGAGGTCAGGCGCACCAGCGGGGTGTTGCCGACGAGGTCCACGACGGACTCGGCGTACTGCACGGGGGTCCTCCTCCACGGGGCCCGGCTCCGGACCCGCCTCCCGCCCATCCCACCAGACGTCAGCCGTGCGGGGTCACGGCGGGAAGGCGCCACCCGTCCGGTCCAGCCGCTGCGCGACCGTGACCAGCCAGCCCTTCACGACCACCAGCTGCTCGGAAGACAGTTCGGCCTCGACCGTGCCCTCGAGCGCCCGGACGGCGGGGGTGGCCCGGTCGAGCCTGCGTCGCCCCGCGGCGGTGAGGTTCACCTGCAGGATGCGCCCGTGCGTCGGGTGCGCCGTCCGCCCGACCAGGCGCTCGCGGTCGAGCGTGGCCAGCACCCCGTTCATCGCCTGCGGGGTGGTGTTGCACGCGCGGGCCAGGTCGGCTCCGGACAACCCGGGACGACGGGCCAGGACGCTCAGCACCGCGTACTGCGCCCCCGTCAGCCCGTGCTGGCGCAGCGCGTTCTCCATGGCCGTCGAGAACGCGTACCAGGCCTGACGCAGCAGGTAGCCGCTGTGCCCCTGGATCCCGCGGAAGTCCGTCCCGGCGACCGGTATCTCCATGCGCACGAGGTTATCAAGGTCTTGATATGTCCAGTGGGAGGGGAGCAAGATATAAGGGTCCTGATAACCCGGATGGAGGTTCCGATGTCCGCACCGATGACCACGCAGCCGGCCATGACCCGCGAGCAGATGGACGCCCTCGTGGACGGCCACTACCGCGCCGAGGAGAACGGCGATCTCGCCGCAGTCGTCGCCGGGTTCCTGCCCGGTGCCGAGCACGACGTCGTCGGTCGTCCCGGCGATCCACTGCACGGAGCCGAACAGATCGCCGGCTTCTACCGCGCGCTCCTCGACGAGCTCCGCATCGACCGATTCGAGCCGGTCCGCCGCCGCTACGGCGCCGACCACGTGGTCGACGAGTCGGTCCTGCACGCCACCGCCATCGGCCACCCGTTCGGGCTGGACGGTCGCGGCAGGCCGGTGAGCAGCCGCTTCCTGCACATCTTCGACTTCGCGGACGGGCTGATCAGCCGGGAGAGCGCCTGGATCGACCTGGCCGCGATCCAGCAGCAACTCGCCTGACCCAGCTGCGGGCCGCCCTGGCGGGCGGATGAGCCGGCGGGCGAGGATGCGGGCATGACCTCACCCGTCGGAACCCGCACCCTCGGCCGCGACGGCCTCGTCGTCTCCGCGATCGGCCTCGGCTGCATGGGCATGAGCCAGGCCTACGGCGCCGCCGACCGGCAGGAGTCGATCGCAACCATCCACCGGGCGCTCGACCTGGGCGTCACGTTCCTCGACACCTCCGACGTCTACGGCGGGGGGCACAACGAGGAACTCGTCGGCGAGGCGATCGCCCGCCGGCGCGACGAGGTGCAGCTGGCCACCAAGTTCTCCATCTCCCGCGACGGCGGCGGCATGCGCATCAACGGCCGTCCGGAGAACGTGCGGGCGTGTGCCGAGGCGAGCCTCCGCCGGCTGGGGGTCGACGTGATCGACCTCTACTACCAGCACCGGGTCGACCCGCAGGTGCCGATCGAGGACACCGTCGGCGCGATGGCCGAGCTCGTGCAGCAGGGCAAGGTCCGCCACCTGGGGCTGTCGGAGGCCAGCGCCGCCTCGATCCGTCGCGCCACCGCCGTCCACCCGATCGCGGCGCTGCAGAGCGAGTGGTCCCTGTGGACGCGGGACCTCGAAGGTGAGGTCCTGGGGGTGGCGCGCGAGCACGGGATCGGCGTCGTGCCGTTCAGCCCGCTCGGCCGCGGATTCCTGACCGGGGCGATCACCAGCCCCGACGACTTCGGCGAGGACGACTTCCGCCGCGGCCACCCGCGGTTCACCGGCGAGGCGTTCGAGGCCAACCTGCGCCTCGTCGACGCCGTCCGGGCGCTGGCCGCCGAGAAGGGCGCCTCGCCCGGCCAGCTGGCCCTGGCCTGGGTGCTCGCCCAGGGCGACGACGTGGTCCCGATCCCCGGGACGAAGCGACGCGCGTACCTGGAGGAGAACGCCGGCGCTGCGGCCGTGGAGCTCACCGCCGACGACCTGGCGCGGCTCGACGCGATCGCGCCGCCGGGGGTGGCGGTCGGCGGCCGATACGTCAACGCCGCGTACACCTACGGCGACAGCCCGGAGAAGGGGGAGTGACCGCCGAGCGGCTGCTAGTGGCGGTGTTCGCGTCGCCGGTGGCCGACGTGCTCCTGCGGTGGGGGAGCGAGCTCGGTTTCCGCACCGTGCTGGTGGAGCCGGACGCCGACCGGGTGCCCGCGGGAACGCCGGACGTCACGGTCGCCGGCTTCGCCCAGCTGGACGGCGAGCTGGCCGGCGGCACCGCCGACGTGGTCGTCACCGACCACCACCGGGACGAGCTGGGCGAGCTGCTGCGTGATGCCCTGGCCCGCCCGGCCCGCTGGATCGGCGTGATGGGCAACCCGCGTCACGAGGGGCCGCACATCGCTGCGTTGACCGCGCTGGGTGTCGCGCCGGAGGAGATCGCGCGGGTGCACCGGCCGATCGGACTGGACATCGGGTCGAAGGCGCCCGCCGAGATCGCCGTCTCGACGCTGGCCGGGCTGCTGGCCGACCGCAACGGCCGCAGCGGCGGCTTCGCGCACGGCTGACCGAACCGGCATGGACGTCGTCCTCGGCGCCGACCTGGGCACCAGCGGTCTGAAGCTGGTCGCACTCGGTGCCGACGGGTCGACCGTGGCCGAGGCGGAGGCGGACTACGCGGTCGAGCGCCCCGCGCCCGACCGCGCGGAGACCGATGTGCGCATCTGGCGCCGGGCGCTCGACGAGACGCTCGCGGCGGTCGCCCCGGCACTCGCCGGGGCGCGGGTCCTCGCGCTGGGGCTCTCCGGGCAGATGCACGGCGCCGTCCTCGTGGACGCCACCGGAACGGCGCTGCGGCCGGCCCTGCTCTGGCCCGACCGGCGGGCCGTCGAGGAGCTCCGCGCGTGGCGGGAGATCCCTGACGCCGACCGGGCGGCGCTGGCCAATCCGCTGGTCCCCGGAATGACAGGCCCGATGCTGGCGTGGCTCGCCCGGCACGAGCCGGACGCCGTCGCGCGTGCGGCGGCCGTCCTGCTGCCCAAGGACGCGCTGCGGGCCACCCTCCTGTCCGGCACCGACCCGGCGGTCACCGACCGCAGCGACGCGTCGGCGACCCTGCTGTGGGACGTCGTCGCCGACCACTGGTCGCCCGCGGCCGTGGCGGCCGCCGGAGTGCCGCCGGAACTGCTGCCGGTCGTCCGGGCCTCGTCCGACGTCATCGGCACCGCTGCCACTCCGCTCGGCAGGGTCCCCGTCGTGGTGGGCGGGGCCGACACTCCGCTCGCCCTGCTCGCCGCGGGCACGACCGACGGCGTGCAGGTCAACCTCGGCACCGGCATCCAGCTGCTGCGCCCCCGCTGGACGCCCCGGCCGGTCGCCGATCCGGTGCTGCACGGCTACGCCGACGTGTCCGGCGGCTGGTACGCCATGGCCGCGCTGCAGAACGGCGGGTCTGCGTGGTCGTGGGTCTGCCGGGTGCTCGACCTGTCGTGGTCGGAGCTGTTCGACGCGGCGGAGGCGGCGCCGGCGGGCGCCGGGGGAGTGGCCTTCCGGCCGTTCCTCACCGGCGAGCGCGGCGGGGTGGCCGGACCGGACGACCGGGGCAGCTGGAGCGGGCTGTCGGCCGCGACCACGCGCGCCGACCTCGCGCGCGCCGCGGTCGAGGGCGTCTGCTTCGCGGTCGGCGCCGCGGCCGGTCTGCTGGAGCTTCCCGACGACGAGGCCCCGGTCGTGCTCACCGGCGGAGGCGCGCGGTCGGCACACGTCCAGCAGGTGCTCGCGGACGTGCTGCGGCGGCCGGTCCGGCACCTGCGGCTGCGCAGCGCGTCGGCGACCGGTGCCGCCGTGCTGGCGGCGCGGGGTGTCGGGCTCGACGTCGTCCCGGTGCGGGAGACCGGTGCCGTCGTGGAACCGTCCTCCGCGGGCGAGCTGGCGGCGGCCGCGGAGCGCTGGCGTCAGTCCTGAGCCACCGGCAGCCGGACGAGGTCGAGGGCGGCGTCGTGCAGCTTGCCGTTGGTGGCCAGCGCGCTGCCACCGCCGGGGCCCGGGGCGCCGGTGAGGTCGGTGAACCTGCCGCCGGCCTCCCGGACGATGACGTCGAGGGCGGCGAGGTCCCACACCGACACCTCGGGCTCGCAGGCGACGTCGACGGCACCCTCGGCCAGCAGCACGTAGCTCCAGAAGTCGCCGTAGGCGCGGGTGCGCCACACCGAGCGGGTCAGGTCCAGGAAGCCGTCGAGCACGCCGCGCTCCTCCCAGCCGGAGAGGCTGGAGTAGGACAGGCTGGCGTCCGAGAGCTCGGCGATCTCGGAGACCCGGCAGCGGGTGGCCGACTCGAGCCGGCGACCGGTCCACGCGCCGACGTCCTTGGCCGCCCACCAGCGGCGGTTGAGCGCCGGCGCCGACACCAGGCCCACGACCGGCTCGTCGCCGTCGAAGAGGGCGATCAGCGTCGCCCAGACGGGCACGCCCCGCACGAAGTTCTTGGTGCCGTCGATCGGGTCGAGCACCCAGCGCCGCGGCCCGTGCCCGGTCGTGCCGAACTCCTCGCCCATCACCGCGTCGCGGGTGCGGGCGCGGCTGAGGGTGATCCGCAGCTGCTCCTCGACGGCCCGGTCGGCGTCGGTCACCGGGGTGAGGTCGGGCTTCGTGTCGACCGTGAGGTCCTGCGCCCGGAAGCGGTCCAGGCTGATCGAGTCGGCCTGGTCGGCCAGCACGTGCGCCAGCCGCATGTCCTCCGAGAATCCGCGCCCCGACGTCATGGACACCGAACCTAGCCGGGATCGCCCGGATGGACGCTGAGGCGACGGTGTGGTGCCGCCGATACCGTCGGATCCGTGGACGCGGGGACCATCGACGCCCGGACCATCGTGGGGCTGCTCGCCGACCCCGCCCGGCTCAAGGTGGTGGCCGCGCTTGCCCTCGGTGCCGGCACCATCGAGGAGGTGTCCGCCGCGTCGGGGCTGCCGCTCAAGGACGTCGCGCTCGCCGCCCGCCGGCTGGCCCGTGCGGGGCTCGTGCACCGGGACGGGCACGTGCTGGCGCTGCACGTCGACCGCTTCGGGGCCGCGGCGCGGGCCGCGGCCGAATCGGCACCGCCGCCCGAGCCGCTCTCCGACGACCCCGCCGAGGACGCCGTCCTGTCGGCCTTCGTGCGCAACGGCCGGCTCGTCTCGATCCCGGCCCAGTACACGAAGCGCCGGGTGGTCCTTGAGCACCTGGTGCGGGTCTTCGAACCCGGGGTCCGCTACCCGGAGCGCGAGGTCAACGCGCTGCTCGGGGTGTGGCATGCCGATGTGGCCGCCCTCCGCCGATACCTGATCGACGAGGGGCTCTTGGCCCGCGAGGCCGGCGTGTACTGGCGCATCGGCGGTCGGGTCGACGTGTGACGGCGGCCTGCACCGAGCTCACCGCGCCGAGTGTGGGGCTGTTGTGGTCTCCGGGCCGTCGAGACGACGACAAGCCGACACTCGAGGGAGGGGCACCTGCGTCGCCCCGAGCCTGCGAGGGGCGTGAGAGGGATGGGGTCTTCTAGTAGCCCGGCCCGACCTGCCCGACCGCGCCGAGCAGCACCCGCAGTGCGGCCAGCTGCTCCTGGCGCGCCGGCGGGCCCGCTGCGGCCCAGGCGTCCAGCGCGCACTCGGGGTCGTTCTCGGTGTGCCCGCAGCCCGGTGGGCAGTCGGTGGCGGCCTCCGCGATCTCCTCGAACGCCGCGAGGACGTCGTCGGCCGTGACGTGCGCGAGGCCGAAGCTGCGGATGCCCGGGGTGTCGATCACCGTTCCGCCGGCGGGCAGGTCGAACAGCACCACCGAGGACGACGTGTGCCGGCCCTTGCCGATCTTGCTCACGTCGCCGGTGGCGCGGAACGCGTCGGGGACGAGCCGGTTGACCAGCGTCGACTTGCCGACGCCGGACTGGCCGACGAGCACGCTCATCCGCCAGACCAGCCGGTCGACCAGGTCGTCGAGGGGCGCCTCCCGCGACATGGGCACGGCCTCGAGGCCGAGGCCCGCGTAGCGGTCGAGCAGCGGCTGGGGGCTGCCCAGGTCGGTCTTGGTGAGGCACAGCAGGGGCTCGAGGCCGCCGGCGTAGGCGGCGACCAGGCAGCGGTCGATGAAGCCGAGGGCCGGTTCCGGGTCGGTCACCGACGTGACGATCACCAGTTGGTCGGCGTTGGCCACCACGATGCGCTCGGTGGGGTCGGTGTCGTCGGCGGTGCGCCGCAGCGACGTCGTCCGTTCCTCGATGGTCACGATCCGCGCGAGGGAGTCGGTGCGGCCGCTGGTGTCGCCGACGATCCGCACCCGGTCGCCCACGACGACGCCGTGCTTGCCGAGCTCCCGCGCGCGCATCGACGTCACGTCGACCGGGCCTCCGTCGTCCCCCTCGACCCGGACCGTCATGCGGCCCCGGTCGACCGCGACCACCAGCCCGGGAACGGCGTCGGCGTGCGCCGGGCGGGTGCGCGTGCGCGGGCGGGAACCGCGGGGATTGGGCCGGAACCGGATGTCGTCCTCGTCGGACCGGCTGTCGTGTCGGCGGCTCAGGGGAGGGCCCCCTCCGTCGTCGCCAGCATCCCCATCCAGCGCTCGACGAAGTCGGGCAGCGTCTTGGTCACCGCGGCGGGGTCGGTCACCTCGATGCCGTCGATCGCCAGCCCGAGGACGGCGGCAGCGTGCACCATCCGGTGGTCGCCGTAGGAGCCGACCCGGGCGGCCCGCCGCGGACCGGGCGTGATGGCGAGCCCGTCGGGCAGCTGCTCGACCTCCGCGCCGACCGCGGTGAGCACCTCGGCGAGGGCCTGCAGCCGGTCGGTCTCGTGACCCCGGAGATGCGCGATGCCCGTCAGCCGGGAGGGCCCGTCGGCCAGCGCGCACAGCGCGGCGAGCACCGGGGTGAGCTCGCCGACCTCCCCCAGGTCGGTTACCAGCGGGCGGATCGTCCCGGGGCCGGTGACCTGCAGCCCCTCGGGCGCGCGGGTGACCTCCGCTCCCATGACGGTCAGCAGGCCGCCCAGCTGACCGCCGGGCTGGGTGGTGACCCCGGGCCAGTCGGGAACGGTGACCCGCCCGCCGGTCACCAGGGCGGCCGCGAGGAACGGTGCGGCGTTGGACAGGTCGGGCTCGATCGCCACCTCGCGCGCGGCGATCGGCCCGGGGGAGACCCGCCAGCCCCGGTCGGTGGCCGTGACCTCCACGCCGTGCGCCCGCAGGGTCGTCACCGTCATCTGCACGTGCGGCATCGAGGGCACCCCGCCGGCCAGCGAGAGGTCGATACCCTCGTCGAAGCGGGCGGCGGCCAGGAGCAGCCCGGAGACGATCTGCGAGGACTCGCTCGCGTCCACCTCCACCGCCCCGCCACGCACCCGGCCGGTGCCGTGGATCGTGAACGGGGCGCGGCCGCGGCCGTCGTCGTCCACCTCGACGCCCAGGACGCGCAGGGCGGCGATCAGGCCCGCGTTCGGACGCTCGCGCAGCCGCGGGTCGCCGTCCAGGTGCACGGGGCCGTCGGCCAGCGCCGCGACCGGCGGCAGGAAGCGCAGCACGGTGCCGGCCAGGCCGGCGTCGACGTTCACCGTCCCGCGTAGGGGCTGGGGGGTGACCAGCAGTTCCTCGCCGTGCTCGTCGATCCGGACGCCGAGCGCCCTGAGACCGCCGGCCATCAGGTCGGTGTCCCGGGCCCGCAGCGGGCGGACCAGCCGGCTCGGCCCGTCGGCCAGCGCGGCCAGGATCAGCGCCCGCGCGGTGATCGACTTGGAACCGGGCAGGGGGACGACGGCGTCGACCGGCGCCGGGCGGTGCGGCGTCGACCAGACCGATGTCATGCCGACATCCTGCCGGGTCGGGCCGGCGCCACCGCCGTCATCCCGCTCAGCCGGCCTGCGGCTTGTCCGCCTTCTTCGCCGGCAGCACCCGCGTCAGCTTGCGGTTGGCGAACTCGAACATGCCCAGCTCCGAGAGCTCCCGCCCGTAGCCGGAGCGCTTCACGCCGCCGAACGGCAGCTCGGGCGACGACCCGGTCGGCTGGTTGACGAAGACCATGCCGGCCTCGATCCGCTCGGCCACCGACCGCGCCTTGTCCAGATCGCTGGAGAACACCGCGGCGCCCAGCCCGTACGTGGTGCCGTTGGCCAGCTCGACCGCCTCGTCCTCGTCCCGCACCTTGTAGACGACGGCGGCCGGGCCGAACAGCTCCTCGTTGTAGGCGCGCATCTCCGGGGTGACGTCGGTGAGGATCGTCGGCTCGACGAACGCGCCGGGCAGGTCAGGACGGCCGCCTCCGGTGACCACGGTCGCCCCCTTGTCGATCGCGTCCTGGATCTGCGCGTGCAGGTCCTTCGCCGCCTGCTCGCTCGACAGCGGCGCCAGCGTGGTCGACGGGTCGCTCGGGTCGCCCGGGGAGAAGGTGGAGAAGGCCTGCTTGAGGCCCTCGACGAACGGCTCGTAGATGTCCTCGGGGACGATCAGCCGCTTGGCGGCGATGCACGCCTGGCCGCTGTTCTGCATCCGGCCCATGGTCGCGGCCTTGACGGTGCGGCCCAGGTCCTCGGTGTCCAGGACGATGAACGGGTCGCTGCCGCCGAGCTCCAGCACCGACTTCTTCAGGTGCTTGCCCGCCAGCGAGGCGACGGCGCTGCCGGCCCGCTCACTCCCGGTCAGGGTGACGCCCTGCACAAGGGGGTGCGCGATGACCTGCTCGACGTCGGGGATCGCCAGGAAGACGTTGGTGTAGACACCTTCGGGGACGCCGGCGTCGAGGAAGCACTTCTCGATCGCCAGCGCGGTCTGCGGGTTGAGCTCCGCGTGCTTGAGCAGGATGGCGTTGCCCAGCACCAGGTTGGGGCCGGCGACCCGGACCACCTGGTAGAGCGGGTAGTTCCACGGCTCGATGGCGAGGATGACCCCGATCGGCTCGTTCTCGACGATCGCCTCGCCCTTCATCACCTCGATCTGCCGCGGCTCCAGGAAGCGCGGGCCGTTCTTCGCGTAGTAGTCGAGGATGCTGGCGGCCAGCTGCACCTCGCCGCCGGCCTCCTGGATGCGCTTGCCCATCTCCCGGGTCACCAGGGCGGCGAACTCGTCGGAGCGCTCGAGCATGAGCTCGGCGGCGCGGCCGACGATCTGCGCGCGCTCCTCGACCGGGCGGCGGCGCCATTCCTCGAAAGCGGCATGCGCCCGCTCGACGACGCCGTCGACCTCCCCGGCCTCGAGGAAGGGGAACTCCTTCTCCGTCTCGCCGGTGTAGGGGTTCACGGTCCGGTAGGGCCGGGCGCCGGCGTCGCTGGCGGTCTTCGGCTGTGCGGTGGGGGCGTTCTGCGTCGCGGTCACGGGAGTGATCCTCGTCTCTGGAGATCTCGGTCTGCCATCGCCCCCTACCCGCGCCTCCCTCCCCCACGCGCCGAGAGCCCCTGTCGGTGGCCCCACCTACAGTCGGGAGGACACCGAGCACCGGGGAGGAGCGCCATGTGCGGTCGCTACGCGGCCAGCCGTAGCCCCGACGACCTCGTCGTCGAGTTCGAGGCCGTCCTCGCCGGGGGGCAGAAGCCGCTGCCGGCCGACTTCAACGTCGCGCCGACCAAGGACGTCTACGTCGTGCGGCACAAGAAGGAGCGCGACCCCGAGGGCGCGCCCACCGGCGGGGGCCACCGGGAGCTGCGCAGCGTCCGTTGGGGCCTGGTGCCCTCCTGGGCCAAGGACGTGTCGGTGGGCAACCGCATGCTCAACGCGCGCGTCGAGTCCCTGACCGAGAAGCCGGCGTTCAAGAAGGCCGCCGCCACCCGGCGGTGCCTGGTGCCCGCCGACGGCTGGTTCGAGTGGGCCAAGCGGCTGGACTCGCCGACCAAGCAGCCGTATTTCATCACCCCCGAGGACGGCTCGGTTCTCGCCTTCGCCGGCCTCTGGGAGGTGTGGGGGCGGGGGGAGGACCGGCTCTACACCTGCACGATCGTGACCGCGCCGGCCGTCGGTGCCCTGACCGAGATCCACGAGCGGATGCCTCTGGTGCTGCCGCCGGACCGCTGGACGGCGTGGCTCGACCCCGGACGAGAGGACGTCGAGCCGCTCGTCGAGCCGACGCCGCCGGAACTGGTCGAGGCGCTGGAGCTGCGCCCGGTGTCGACGGCCGTGAACAACGTGGCCAACAACGGGCGGGAGCTGCTGGCCCGCGCCGAGTCGGTCAGCGAGCCGGCCGACCAGCCGGCCCTCTTCTGAGCGTGACCCCACCCGACCGCGCCGCCCTGCCCGACGGGGTGGCCGCGGCGGTCACGTTCCTGTGCTCCGGTGCGGTCCTCGTGCTCGAGATCGTCGGACTGCGACTGATCGCGCCGTACGTCGGCGTCACGCTGCAGACCAGCACCGCGATCATCGGCTTTGCCCTGGCGGCAATCGCCCTCGGGGCGTGGACCGGTGGGGCCACCGCCGACCGCATCGACCCGCGCGGGCTGCTCGCGCCGCTGATGGTCGCCGGCGGTGCCCTGGTCGTGGCCGTGCTCCCGCTGGTGCGCTTCACCGGGGCGCTGCTCACGGGGGCCGACGCCGGCGGGGTGCTGCTGCTGGCGGCGGTCGCGGTCGTCGTCCCCGCGGCGCTGCTCTCCGCCGTCCCGCCGATGGTCGTCAAACTGCAGCTGGCGAGCCTCGCCGAGACCGGCTCGGTGGTCGGGCGGCTGTCGGGCATCGGGACGCTGGGCGGGATCGCCGCCACCTTCGTCACGGGCTTTCTGCTGATCGCGATCCTGCCGAGCAGCGTGATCCTGGTCGGCACCGGTCTGCTCACCGTGCTGGCCGGGATCGCGGTCGCCGCGCTCCTGCGCCGCCGCGCCCGCGGCGGAGCGGGCCGGGTGCCGGCCGGGCTGCTGCTGCTCGCGGTCGCCGGCACCGGGCTGGCGGCGCTCGCGCCGACGCCCTGCGAGAAGGAGACGGCCTACCACTGCGCCCGGGTGGTCGCCGATCCCCAGCGCGACTCCGGCCGGGTGCTGCTGCTGGACACCCTCCGCCACTCCTACGTCGACCTCGCGGACCCGACGCACCTGGAGTTCGAGTACGTGCGGGCGATCGCCGCCGTCATCGACGTGGTGGCTCCGGCCGCGGAGCCACTGTCCGCGCTGCACGTCGGCGGAGGCGGGCTCACGCTGCCCCGCTACCTGGCCGAGGTGCGCCCGGGGACGGAGAGCCGGGTGATCGAGGTGGATCCCGGGGTCGTCGCGATCGACCGCGAGCAGCTCGCCCTGGAGACGTCCGACGCGCTGCGGGTGCGGGTCGCCGACGGGCGGGTCGGGCTCGCGGAGGAGCGGCCGGGCGTCCGCGACCTCGTGGTGGGCGACGCGTTCGGCGGGCTCTCGGTGCCGTGGCAGCTGACCACCCGCGAGGCGCTCGGGCTGGTGGACTCGGCCCTCGCCGACGACGGCGTCTACGCGGTCAACCTCATCGACCACCCACCCCTGCGCTTCGTCCGGGCCGAGCTCGCCACCCTGCGCGAGGTGTTCCCGCACGTGCTCCTGATGGCCAGAGTGCCGGTGCTGGCCGGTGAGGACGGCGGCAACCTCGTCGCCGTCGCCTCGCGGTCACCGCTCCCCGTCGAGCGGATCACCGCAGCCCTGCGGGTCCACGACCTCGCCTGGCGGGTCGCCGAGGGTGGCGAGCTGGCCGAGTTCGTCGGCGACGCCCCGGTGCTCACCGACGACTTCGCGCCGGTCGACCAGCTGCTGACGCCCTACCGCTGAGGCGGGCCGAGTCGGCGGCCCCACGCCGTGACCATCGGTGAGGTGGCCAGGTCGACCAGGCCCGTCGACAGGTTGTGGAGGTGCTGCTCGATCTCCTCTGCGGTGGCCAGGCCGGCGGCCAGCAGCCGGTGGCGGATCTGCTGGGTGGTCGCCCGTTCCAGGTCGGGACAGGCTGGGCTGGTGATCGGGAAGTACGCGTCGGCGGAGACGTCCAGGAGGCCCGCCTCCCGAAGTCGGCGCGGCAGGGTGCGGCCGTAGGCGAGGTCGACTCCGCGCTCGGCCATCAGCTGCCGGAAGGCTGCTTTCAGCCGGTTGGCCAGCTGTTCGGCGGGGCCCTGCTCCTCCAGGCAGAGCAATGGTTGCAGGGCCGGGTCGGCCTCCTCGACGACGAGCCATCCACCCGGCCGGAGCACCGAGACCATGGTGGCGAGTGCCTCGTCCCGCCGGGGCACGTGCACCAGGACCAACCGGGCGTGGATCAGGTCGAACGGCCCGTCGGGCGGCGGGTCCAGGCCGACGTCGTGACGCAGGACCCGCAGGTTCGGCCGGCGAGGGGCAACGCCGAGCCAGGCGGGATCGACGTCGGTGGCCAGGACCTCGCCGTCGCGACCGGTCTGCTGGGCCAGCCAGTCGGGCACGCTGGGGCCGCCGGCACCGACCTCCCAGACCCGCCAGCCCGGCCCCAGCCCGAGTGCGGTCAGGTGCCGGAAGGTCGACGGATCGAACAGGGTCGCCAGGGCGCCGAGTCGCTGCCCGGCCTCGGCCTGCTGGTTGTCCAGCAGGTACCCCTCGTCGGCCGCCACACCGCCATCGTCGTCGCAGCCATCACCCGCCGTCGACCCGTCAACGCCCGATCGGCGCCGTCCTCGCTCGGGTGAGCCGCACGAGGTCGGCCGGGGGCAGTTCCACCTGCAGCCCGCGCTTGCCTGCGCTGACCATCACCGTCGTGAAGTCCAGCGCCGAGTCGTCGACGACGGTCGGCAGCGCCTTCTTCTGGCCCAGCGGGCTGATCCCGCCGAGCACGTAGCCCGTCGTCCGCTCGGCGTCCGCCGGCTCGGCCATCGCAGCCTTCCGGCCGCCGGCCGCGGCGGCCAGCGCCTTGAGGTCGAGCGTGCCGCTCACCGGGACGACGGCCACGGTGAGGACGCCGTCGACCCGCGCGACCAGCGTCTTGAACACCTGCCGCGGATCGGCCCCGAGAGCGGCGACCGCCGCTTCACCGTGTCCTAGATCGGTCGGGTGCTCGGGGTCGTACGGGTGGAGGGTGTGCGGCACCCTGGCCTTCTCGAGCACCCGCACCGCCGGGGTTGCCGCCACGGCGCCGCAGACTAGCGGGGACGTCGACGGCGCGCGGGGGCCGGGAATGCCCGCCGTCCCCGGCGGGGTTGCACCGGCCGTGACCAGCACCGTCTCGAGCGCCCGTCCCCGGGTCGCGCACCGTCGGCCCCCGGGCCGGTCGGATGCGGCGCGGCTAGGATCGACCGACGGGGTGTCCCGCATCCGGGGACCCCAGAGAGGACGGTCGGTGCCTGAGCAGACCGCGGACCAGACGCCCGAGGACATCGGGGGGAGCGCCGCCGAGGCGGTCCCCGTGGAGGTGCCCGAGGCCCGCGAGGGCGGCAGCCGGACCGAGCTGGCCGAGACCCGCGCCGAGCGGGACGCCCGCTTCGAGCGCGACGCCCTACCCTTCCTCGACCAGCTGTACCCGGCCGCGCTGCGGATGACCCGCAACCCCGCCGACGCCGAGGACCTGGTCCAGGAGACGTTCGTGAAGGCGTACTCCGCCTTCCACCAGTTCGCCGAGGGCACCAACCTCAAGGCGTGGCTGTACCGGATCCTGACCAACACCTACATCAACAGCTACCGCAAGAAGCAGCGGCAGCCGCAGCAGTACCCCACCGACCAGGTCCAGGACTGGCAGCTCTACGCGGCCGAGGAGCACAGCTCCAGCGGTCTGCGGTCGGCCGAGATCGAGGCGCTGGACCACCTGCCGGACTCCGACATCAAGGAGGCCCTCCAGCAGCTGCCCGAGGACTTCCGGCTCGCCGTGTACCTGGCGGACGTGGAGGGCTTCGCCTACAAGGAGATCGCCGAGATCATGGGCACGCCCATCGGCACGGTGATGTCCCGTCTGCACCGCGGCCGACGGGGGCTGCAGAAGCTGCTGGCCGACTACGCCCGTGAGCGCGGATTCGTCCGCGCCGGAGCCGGTGAGGAGGCGAGCCACTGATGGGCGACGACGCTCCCCAGTCCGGCGAGCCGATCGAGATCAACTCCTGCGACGACGTCCTCTCGCACGTCTTCGAGTTCCTCGACCACGAGACCGACGACGCCCGTCGCGCCGTGATCGCCGAGCACCTCGAGGACTGCTCGTCCTGCCTGCGGGAGTTCGGCATCGAGCAGGAGTTCAAGGCGCTGGTCCGGCGCCGGTGCGGGGGCGACGTCCCACCACCCTCGCTGCGCGAGCGGATCAAGCTGCAGCTGACCACCGTCTCCTTCGAGGAGGACGGCACGCAGATCAGCGTCGAGCGGGTCACCCACACGATCAGCACCGAGCGCGAGACCCCCGCCTAATCGCCGAACGAGCAGAGCCCCGGACCGCCGTAGCGGTGCGGGGCTCTTGTCTCGCTTACGGCCCCGTCCCGGGTCCCGCCCTGAGCTTGCGAAGGGTGGGGAGGACGGGGTCCTTTCTCAAGCGTTGGGCCGCTTGCCGTGGTTGGCGCCGTTCTTCTTGCGAGAGCGACGCTTGCGTCCGCGCTTGGACATCGCTGCCCTCCTCTCGACCTACCTGATGGTGCTCAGACCGTGGGTCTCGCGGGCCGGGATGAGCGCACGTATCGTGCGCGGCGTCACCGGGCCCACCAAGCTGACCCGGTAAGCCTCTCACGGGGCGGTCCGGCTCCCGTCACGTGTCGTGGCGCCGGTCGGGGGAACGCAGGAGGGACACCCGTGCCACAGCTGGGTATCGAGAGCGTGCTGGTCGCCGGGCGCGGGCCGGCGGCGTGCGCGGTCATCGCGGCCTGCGCCCGCCGGGGTGTGAAGACGGTCGCCGTCCACTCGGAGGCCGAGCGCCACGCGCGGCACGTGCGGCTGGCCGACGACGCGCTGGTGCTCGGTCCGCCGCCCGCGGCGGAGTCGTACCTGGCGGTCGACCGCATCGTGGAGGCCGCGCGCCGCAGTGGCGCCGCCGCCGTCCTCCCCGTGCCTCCGGCGCTCGCGGGCAACGCCCGGCTGGCCGCGGCGGTGGTCGACGCCGGCCTGCGCTGGATCGGTCCCGACGCCGACGTGCTGGAGCGGCTGGGCGGTGACGGTGTCGAGCCGGCCAGCGAGCGCGGTCTCCTCGGCTGGGTGACCGCTCAGGGTCTGCGGTTCGCGACGCCGGTGATCCGCGACCGCGCCGCGGGCATCGCACGCGTCTCCTGGACTCCGGAGGACTGGCCCGCCGACGGCGACCCCCAGCTGCCCGCGGCGTCGCGGCGGCTCGCCGAGGTGGGCTGGCGCGGTCTGGTCACCGTCGGCATCTCGCCCGACGGAGAGCTGGCCGAGGTCGCCGCGGGGTTCTCCCTGGACATGGCCGTGCTGGAGCGTGCGCACGGCGTCGACGCCGTCGAGCTGGCGCTGCGCAGCGCCGCCGGCAACGGGTCCCACGGGACCGAGCCCGCGAGCCGACCCCCGCGCCCCGCGGTCACCGTCCAGCTGCGCGCCGGGCTCCCTCCGGGTACTCCCGGCACGGTCACCGGCCGCATCCCGGGTTCGGGCCCGTTGGCCGCGCCCGGCGCCGACGTGGAGCTCGTCGCCGTCAGCGGCTACGACCCGGGCGACCGGCTGGACGGCTGGTACGACGCGCTGCTGGCAACGGTGAGCGCCGCGGCGCCGGACACCGCCACCGCAGCGCGGGCGGCCTCGGACGTGCTGTCGGGGCTGGACGACGTCGGTGTCCCGCACGACGGCGCGGAGGTGCGTGAGGTGCTCGGCCGACTCGCCGGCGCGGATTCGGTGCCTGGCCTCTGACCTGCGTGCTTGGATGACTCCCGGCGGGGAGGGCGACGTCGAGGAGGAGGCCCGTGGCGGTCGAGGAGATCCACGCGGAGATGGTCTCCAGCGTCTGGAAGGTCCTCGTCGAGCCGGGCGCGCGGGTCGTCGCGGGTGACACGTTGGTCATCCTCGAGTCGATGAAGATGGAGATTCCCGTCCTCACCGAGAGCGCCGGCACGGTGCAGGAGCTGCACGTGGTCGAGGGAGAGGTCCTCCAAGAGGGCGACCTCATCGCCACCGTCGTCGGGTGAGGCCCCGTCCAGAGGCTCGCCCCGAGCCTGCGAGGGGTGAGGAGGACGGGGTCCTTCATTAGAGGTCGAGGACGTACACCAACAGGTCGATGCCGGGCGCAGGCGACCAGTCCCGCTCCGGCAGCCGGGTGAAGCCCAGTCGCCGGTAGAGCCGGTGCGCCGCGGTCATCCGCGGGTCGGTCGACAGGACCATCCGGCGCTTGCCGGCCGCCCGCGCGCGGTCGAGGCAGGTGGTGACCAGCAGTTCGCCGACCCCGCGGCCCCGCACGGCGGGGTCCACGACGAGCATGCGGAAGGCTGCCTCGTCGTCGGACTCGGTGATCTCACCGAAGTCGCCGTCCAGCACGAGCGCGACGCTGCCCACCACGCGACCGGACCCGTCACGGGCGACCATCAGCTCGGAGCGGGAGGCCCGCCCGGCGACGTCGGCCAGCTGGGGGGTGTAGCCGGGGGAGGCCAGGCCGCCGTCGACGTAGACGCCCACGGTGAGCTCCGCGATGCGGTCGAAGTCCTCCGGCCGGGCGGGCTCCACGGACACGGTCGGTGCGTCGGCGCTCTGGACCACGGGAGAGAGCCTATGCACCGGGCCCGCCTAGGCTCGGCGCCGATGAGCAGTCTCAGCGAGCGCCTGACCCGTGGCTCGGCGTCCAGTCCCTCGCAGGTCGATCACGCGCGGCGGCTGGTCGCGGACTGGCAACTGCTGGCCGACCTGGCGTTCGCGGACCTGACGCTGTGGGTGCCGCTGCCGGCCGGCACGTGGTGGTGCGTCGCCCAGGTGCGGCCGCTGACGGCTCCCACCAGCCGGCCCGAGGACCTCGTGGGCACCGAGGTGGGCGGGGCGATCGCCGATCCGTTCGTCACCGCGCACCGGGAGGGCCGGCCGATCACCGAGGGCGAGCCCGACTGGTCGGGACCGGCCCCGCGCCGGCGGGAGGTGATCCCGGTGCGGCACGACGGCGTCGTCGTCGCGGTGCTGTCGAAGGAGACCAACCTCGCCGTCACGCGGTCGCCGTCCACCCTGGAGCTGACCTACCTGGACATCGCCGCGGAGCTCTGCCTGATGGTGTCGGCCGGCACCTTCCCGCCGCAGAAGCTGCAGGACGCCGAGATGAGCCCCCGTGTGGGCGACGGCCTGGTCCGCCTCGACGGGGCGGGGCGGGCGGTCTACGCGAGCCCGAACGCCCTGTCGGCCTACCGCCGGATCGGCGTGGAGAACGACCTCGCCGGCGCCGAGCTCGCCGAGCTGACCCGCGGCGCGTCCGCCGACCGGGTGGCCGGCGAGGCGGCCGCGGCCGGCATCCGGGCCGCGGTCTCCGGCCGGTTCCCCGACCCCATGGACGTCGAAGGGCCGAGCGCGACGATGCTCGTCCGGGCCCTGCCGCTGCAGGCGCCCGGTGGCGAGGCGGGGGCGCTGGTGCTGGTCCGGGACGTCACCGACGTGCGCCGGCGGGACCGGGCGCTGCTCACCAAGGACGCCACGATCCGCGAGATCCATCACCGGGTGAAGAACAACCTGCAGACGGTGGCGGCGCTGCTGCGGCTCCAGGCCCGGCGGATGACCGAGCCGGCGGCCCGCGCGGCGCTGGAGGAGTCGGTCCGCCGGGTGGCGTCGATCGCCGTGGTGCACGAGACCCTGGCCGGCAGCCGCGAGGACGTCGTCGACGTGGACGACGTCCTCGACCAGGTGCTGCCGATGCTGGGCGACCTGGCCTCGATCGGCCCCGCCGCCCGCACCGGCCGCACGGGGTCGTTCGGCGAGCTGCCGGCGGCCGTCGCGACGCCGCTCGTGCTCGCGTTGACCGAGCTGCTGCACAACGCCGCCGAGCATGCCTTCCCCGAGGGGGAGGCGGGCACCATCGAGCTGGTGGCGGAGCGGTCGGGCGACGACCTCGTCGTCCGGGTGCGGGACGACGGTCGCGGTCTTCCCGAGGGCTTCGACCCGGCCGGCAGCGACGGCCTCGGGCTGCAGATCGTGCGCACCCTGGTCACCACCGAGTTGGGCGGGGCACTCGCCATGGGCCGCCCGGAGGGCCGGTCCGGCACCGAGGTGGTGCTGACCATCCCCGGAGCCGGCAAGGCACGGAGGTAGGTAGGAGCAGGCCAGGCGAGGCAGTGTTTTGTCGCGCCGAGTGGGGCCCGGAGGGTCCCGCGCAGGGGCGACTCAGCGGCTCAACGACACAGGGGAACGGCACCTGGCCGCGGTGCGGTCCGGAGGACCGCAATGTGATCGCGGTGTCGTCCGGTAGGACGACGATCAACAGAGCCGAGGCCGGCCCGGGAAATCCCGGACCGGCCTCGTGGCGATCGATGGTGCCGTCGTGCAGATGCGCTCCGGGGAGTCCCCGGTGCGTCGGTGGTGCTCCGGATCAGGCGGTGCGCACCCGGGTACGAGCCTGACGGCGCTTGAGCGCGCGTCGCTCGTCCTCGGACAGGCCACCCCAGACGCCGGAGTCCTGGCCCGAGCTGAGGGCCCAGTCCAGGCACGCCTGCACCGCCGGGCAGCGCCGGCACACGGCCTTCGCCTGCTCGATCTGGACGAGAGCCGGGCCGGTCGTCCCGATGGGGAAGAACAGCTCAGGGTCCTCGTCCCGGCAGAGCGCGCGGTGGCGCCAGTCCATGGCTTCGTACTCCTCGGTGTCGTCTTCGGTGTGGTGCTCCAGTCGCCGACCTCGGACCGCGGTGACAGGGCCGACACCGGTTGCCCAGCGCTGTGGCTCAGCGACTTTCGTGCTTGCTCACCGGCACGGTGTTGTTACCGGCGAGTTGCGTACTCCCGCGATGTTTTCACGTGAAGGACGCCTGTCAAGCAGATCGAGGCCGTCGTTGGACCCCTCGTGAGCAACCTCACCACGGGCGTGCTAGGTGCGCCACTCGACCGAACCACACGCCGTGCCCGGCCGTTGACAAACCCGCCCCGACCTGCGTGAGAGGGGTCAGAGCACGACCCGCAGAGCGGCCGGGACGTGGCGCACGCGGAGGCCGGTCGCCGTCCCGAGGTGGTCACCGTCGACCTGCCAGCCCTGAGGCCGGCTCGCGGTCAGGGTCAGCTCCTCCAAATCGTGCAGGCGGTGCACGCCCCGACCCCGGGCGTCCGGCTCGCGGGCCAGGGTCTGGCGCACCGTGTGCAGCATCCGCAGCGGGCCCATGCGGCCCAGCGCGAAGACGTCGAGCCCGGTGTCGAACGAGGCCTCGGGTGAGGGGTTGACCGGGCGGGCGCCCAGGTAGGTCCACGGGCTGATGTTGGAGACGAGGCAGAGGAAGAGCTCCTCGAGCGGCGGCCGCCCGGGCACGCGGAGGGTCATGGCGGGCCGGCGGCGCTCACGGCCGAGCAGGAACGCCGCCGTCGCCTCCTTCACGTAGAGCGCGCCGGTGGAGCGCCGGCCGCGCGCCCGCCGGGCCTCGACGCGGGCGATGACGTCGGCGTCGAAGCCGAGGCCGGCGGCGAAGACGAACCACCGGGGCGTGGTCCAGTCGCCCTCGTGCGCGGCGGCGTCGGCGTCCGCGACGACCGCGGCGGGGCCGGGGGCGACGCCGGAGACGGGGGCCGTGCTCGTCCCGCTCGCGCTCGCCGTCCCGAGGGACACCAGCCGGGTCCGGCCGGCGCGCAGCGACTCCAGGATCTCGGCGGTCGCCTCGACCGGGTCGCGGGACCGGCCCAGTGCCCGCGAGAAGACGTTGGTGGATCCGCCGGGCACGACCGCGAGCATCGGCAGGTGCGGCCCGGGGCCGTTCTGCAGGATGCCGTTGACGACCTCGTTCACGGTGCCGTCACCGCCGACGGACACCACCAGGTCGATGTCCTCGGCGGCCGCCTGGGCGCCCAGCTCCCGCCCGTGACCGCGGTGGCTGGTCTCGACGACGTCGAGCTTCAGTTCGCTGGCGAGGGCGCCGACCAGGACGTCGCGCATCTTGGCGGTCGTCGTGGTCGCCGCGGGGTTCACGACCACGAGCGCGCGCATCCCCGAAGGCTAACCACGGGGAAGGGAAATCATGCGTAGGCGGACGGGTTCGGAGACCACCATGGTCCCGGTGGCCTCCCGCGTAATCTCGCGCCCGTGACGGAGGACGGCGGGAAGGAGCCCCGGCGGTCGGGACGGCTGTCGGCGCGGCTGTTCGGCGAGACGGCGGAGGCGGGTCCGCCTCGTCCGGAGCGCGCGCGGCCGCCGGTGCCGCGGTCGCTCCGCCTCGCCGCGCTGCTCGTCGGGGTGGAGGCCGCGGGGGTCGCCGTTGGCGCGGGACTCTGGCTCTGGCTGACTCTCACGAGCACCCCGGACAGCATGGCCCGGGCGCTCGCCGAGGTGGTGATCATCGCTCTCGTCGCGGCGGGGCTCGCGGTGGCGGCGAGGGGTCTGGCACGGGCCGCCGGCTGGGCGCGCGGCCCGGTGATCGCGGCGCAGGTCTTCTTCGGCCTGTCGGGCTTCGTCGCGGCGTTCGAGGCCGAGCGCCCGGAGATCGGGGTCCCGCTGCTGGTGCTGGTGGCCGCCGAGCTGTACCTGCTGGCCACGCCCGAGTCGCGGCTGGCCTACCTGGAGCGGGGCGTCACACGAGGTCGATGACGTCGGCGATCGAGTCGCAGATCCGGCTGGGCCGGAACGGGAAGCGCGGGACGTCGGCGGCGGCGGTCGAGCCGGAGAGCACCAGCACGGTCTCCAGCCCGGCCTCGATGCCGGCCACGACGTCGGTGTCCATGCGGTCGCCCACCATGATCGTGGACTCCGAGTGGGCCTCGATCCGGTTCATCGCGCTGCGGAACATCATCGGGTTGGGCTTGCCCACGAAGTAGGGCTCCGCGCCGGTCGCCCGGGTGATCATCGCCGCGACCGAACCGGTGGCCGGCAGCGGCCCCTCCGGTGAGGGCCCGGTGACGTCGGGGTTGGTCGCGATGAACCGCGCCCCGCGCCCGATCAGCCGGATGGCGCGGGTGATCGCCTCGAACGAGTACGTCCGGGTCTCGCCCAGGACGACGTAGTCGGGATCGGTGTCGGTGAGCGTGTAGCCCACCTCGTAGAGCGCGGTGGTCAGGCCGGCCTCGCCGATCACGTAGGCCGAGCCCGCAGGGAGCTGCGTGTGCAGGAAGTCCGCCGTCGCCAGGGCCGAGGTCCAGATCGACTCCTCCGGCACCGGCAGACCGCTGCGGGCCAGCCTGGCGGCCAGGTCGCGCGGGGTGAAGATCGAGTTGTTGGTCAGCACGAGGAAGCGGCGCTGCTTCTCCACGAGCCGGTCGAGGAACTCCGCGGCACCCGGCAGCGCCTTCTCCTCGTGCACCAGGACGCCGTCCATGTCGGTCAGCCAGCACTCCGGCGCCGTGCGTTCGGTGGTCACGCCGGGGTCCTCCGGTTCTGGGCGAAGCTAGTCAGCGCGTCGTCGGTGAGGCGGAACACCGTCCACTCGTCCAGGGGTAGAGCGCCGGCTGCCTTGTAGAAGTCGATCGACGGCGTGTTCCAGTCGAGCACCGCCCACTCCAGCCGGTTGTAGCCCCGCTCGACGCAGACCTCCGCCAGCGTGCGCAGGAGCTCCCGCCCTAGACCGGTGCCGCGGTGGCCGGGCGAGACGTACAGGTCCTCGAGGTAGATGCCGTGGGTGCCCCGCCAGGTGGAGAAGTTTAGGAACCACAGCGCGATCCCGACGACCTCGCCGTCCGCCACCGCAACGTGCCCGAACAGGGCCGGGAAGTCGCCGAACAGGACGCCGGTCAGCTGCTCCTCGGTCAGTCGCACCTCGTGCAGCGCCCGCTCGTACTCGGCCAGCTCGCGGACGAGGGCGACCACGGCGGGGACGTCGTCCGGCCGGACGGGCCGCACGGTCATGACAGGGCCTCCTTGAGCCGATCCGGCAGCAGCCGGGCCAGCGGCGAGACGATCGGCAGCAGCACCGGGGCGAGCAGGTATCCGTAGGCCATCGCGATGCCGGTCCACACCGGGCTGATCACCAGGCCGATCACGATCACCACCGCGGTCGCGACGAGCGCGTACGGCCGGTTGCTCTTCGGGCTGACGAGGGACCGGAACGACCGGAAGCGGATGTTGCTGACCATCAGCAGCGCCGGGACGACGACGACCAGCAGCACCCACAGCCGGTCGCGGCCCTGCATCTGGTCGCCGAAGGCGAACACCGACGCGATCACCACGCCGGCCGCCCCGGGACTGGGCATGCCGATGAAGTAGCGCTTGTCGGCCGTCGGGTCGATCGTGGTGTTGAACCGGGCCAGCCGGATCGCCGCGCAGGCGACCCACAGGAAGCAGGCCACCCAGCCCAGCGGGTCCCACCCGTCGCGGCCCTGCGAGAACAGCGTGAAGGCGAGCAGCGCCGGGGCCAGACCGAATGAGACCAGGTCGGCCAGCGAGTCGAACTGCAGGCCGAACGGCGTCACGGCGCCGACCATCCGGGCGACGGCGCCGTCGGTGATGTCGAAGACCACCGACAGCCCGATCAGGACGGCGGCGAGGCTGTACTGACCGCGGATCGACACCAGGATCGCGCCGAAGCCGCACATCATGTTGGCCAGGGTGAACAGGCTCGGCAGGGTGGCCAGCGCCCGGCGGCGGGTGCTGCGGACCGACCCCCGGACGAACTCGACCGTGGTCGTGCGGCGGATCGGGGGCATCGACGGCACCCTCAGCCGGCGGGCCAGCGCGCGATGACGGTCTCGCCGCCCCGCACCCGCTGGCCCTTCGTGACGGTGACCGTGCACTCGCGCGGGACGAACACGTCCATCCGCGAGCCGAACTTCATCAGGCCCATCCGCTGTCCGGTCTCCAGGCGCTGACCGGGCCCGGTGCGGGTCACGATCCGGCGGGCGAGGACACCCACGATCTGCCGGAAGACCACGGTGCGGGCGGTGAGGCCCTCGTTATCGCGCAGCCAGAGCTCGCTGCGCTCGTTCCGGTGCGCGGACTCCTTGCGGTACGCGGCCAGGAAGCTGCCCCTGCGGTAGGAGCTCTCGACCACCTCGCCGCGGTAGGGCGACCGGTTGACGTGCACGTCGACGACGGAGAGGAACACGCTGACCTGCTGCCAGCCGCCCTCGGGGGCCGGCTCAGGAGCGACGCCCTCCTGCGGCTCCCCGGCGACCATGACCACGCCGTCGGCGGGGGACAGGACCTCGTCCGGATCCGGCGGGACCGCGTCGCAGCGCCGGTCGGGATCGCGGAAGAACAGCGTCATGTAGGCCGACAGGCCCAGCATGGGGACGGCGAGCCACCGTCGTCCAGCCACGGCCGCCAGAGCGGCGGGTGCGAGGGGTCCGGTGATGAAAGGCCACCCGGCCCGGTCGATGCGCATGGTGGCCAAACGTTACCGGCCGCCTCCGGGCTCAGTTCGGACGTGCGGGCGGGAGGGCCGACGAGGCGAGGTCGGGGTCGGCCCCGTGCTGCGTCGTCCGGCCTCGGGGCGGTCCGCCGTACCAGTCGAGGCACACCATCGTCGCGTCGTCGCGCAGGTTGCCGTCCGTCGCGCGGAGGACCGCGGCACCGAGTTCGTGGACCACCTCACGGGGGTGCAGGTCAGCGCTGCCGGCCAGCGCCGCGGCCACGTCGAGCGAAGCGGCGTTGCGCTCGAGCATTCCGTCGGTCAGGAACACGATCCGGTCGCCGGGCTCGAGGGGGAACGGCTGCACCTCGAACGACTTGCCCGGGAGCACGCCGAACGGGGGCTCGATACCGAGCTGGATCTCCTCCACCCGGCCCTCGCGGAGCCGGAGCGGCAGGGTGTGGCCGGCGTTGACGATGCCGGCGGCGCCGCTGTGCAGATCCACGCGCAGCAGCTGACCGGTGACGAAATCGCCGGGAGCCGAGTTCTCGGCGAGCGAGTCGTTGGCGTAGCGCGCCTGCTCGGCCAGGTCGAGGCCCTTCCGCCGGCCGTTGCGCAGGCTGCTGACCAGCAGGGTCGCCAGCAGGGCCGCCGCCACCTGGTGGCCCACGGCGTCGGTGATCGACACCTGGAGGTAGTTGCGGTCGAGGGTGTAGTCGAAGGTGTCGCCGCCCACCGAGCTGGCCGGCTCCAGCCACCCGGCGAGGGTGAACTGACCTCCCTCGCACGTGTAGGAGGCCGGCAGCAGGCGGCGCTGGATCTCGGCGGCCAGGAGGAACGGCGTCGAGCGCTGCCCCCACTCGAAGACGTCGGTGTGGCGGCGGGCGGCGATCACGACGTAGGCGAGGGCGTGCGCGGCGCTGCTGATGTCGGCGACCTCCTCCGCCGAGGGGTAGCGGGGCAGCACCAGCTCGAGCAGGCCGATGGCGTCCCCTCGGTCGGTGACCGGCACGAGTATCCGGGCGCCACCCTCGACCCGCTGGACATCGGGGTTCTGGGTGCGCAGCACCTGTTCGTAGGCGGTGTCGGCGAGCGGCAGCGTCTCGGCCTGCTCGGCTCCGTGGCTGCGGGCACCGACGACCCGGTCCGAGGAGGTCAGCCGGACGACGGCCCGCCCGCTGAAGTCCGCGATCAGCAGGGTCACCGCGCGGGCGTCGACCATCTCGCCCAGTGCCGCGGCGACGGCCTCCACGGCGTCAATGGGAGCTGCGGACTCCACTTTCTCCAGCAGCGCGCCGACGTCCAACATGGAACCTTCCGACCGGCGCATGGGCAGACCCTAGGCGCATGCGCCGCTCAGCCTGGTTCTCGAGTTCCTTGGAGATGGCAACGCTGCCGGGCCGCCCCTGTGGGTGGCCCGGCAGCGCCGGGACGGGGTCCTTTCTCAGGCGGCTGCCTTGGTCTCCCAGAAGATCCGGTCGATCTCGGCGATGTAGTCGAGGAGCTTCTGCCCCTCCGCCGGGTCCATGCTGCCCTTGCCCCCGGCCGCACCGGCCTGCTTGGTGGCCTTGTTGAACAGCTCGTGCAGCTGCGGGTACTTCTCGAAGTGCGGGGGCTTGAAGTAGTCGGTCCAGAGCACCCACAGGTGGTGCTTCACCAGGTCGGAGCGCTGCTCCTTGATCAGGACGGCGCGCTGGCGGAAGACCGGGTCCTCGTTGCCCTGGTACTTCTCCTGGATGGCCTTGACGGACTCCGCCTCGATGCGGGCCTGGGCCGGGTCGTACACGCCGCAGGGGAGGTCGCAGTGCGCGGTGGCCTCCATCACCTGGAACATGCGGGCGGAGAACATGCGGGTCAGACGCATGGAGTTGCCTCCGGATGTCGTGGGGTGGGTCGTCTGCGACCCTACTCGCGGTGATCAGGGGCGACAGCGCGGGAGATGCCGGGGCAGGGCCGGTCCCGGAGGTCAGCGCCTGGGTGCTCGTCCGCGTGACCGGGCCGTCCATGTCGCCGACGGTCCGCTCGGGTGACCGGCTGCTCGTCCGCCGCGTGCGCGGCCGGCCGGTGCGGCCGGGTGTCGTGGTCCTCGCCCGTTTCCCTGCCCGCCCGGACCTGCTCGTGGTCAAGCGGGTGCGGCGCGCGGTGGCCGGCGGCCACTGGGTCGAGGGCGACAACCCGTTCGTCACCGACGACAGCCGGGCATTCGGCCCCGCCGAGGTCGTCGGCCGCGTCGTCGGCCGGCTCTGGCCCCGCCCGGGCAGGCTGCCGGGCCGGCAGCAGGAATAGGCTGCCGGGACCATGAGCGGCAGCACGGGTACGGGGAGCGACGACGGGGCCGACCGCTTCGCCGACGACCCCGCGTTCGCGGTGCACGAGGGCGGCAAGCTCTCGGTGACCCCGACCCGCTCGATCGACTCGATCGCCGACCTCGCCCTCACCTACACGCCGGGCGTGGCCCGGGTCTCCAGCGCGATCGCCGCCGAGCCCGAGCTGGCACGGAGATTCACCTGGGCTCCCCGGGTGGTCGCGGTCGTCTCCGACGGCACGGCGGTGCTGGGGCTCGGGAACATCGGCCCGGTCGCGTCGCTGCCGGTCATGGAGGGCAAGGCCTGCCTGTTCAAGGAGTTCGGGGGCCTGGACGCCGTCCCCATCGTCCTGGACACCACCGACGTCGACACGATCGTGGAGACCGTCGCGGCGATCGCGCCGTCCTTCGGCGGGATCAACCTGGAGGACATCAGCGCCCCCCGCTGCTTCGAGATCGAGGAACGTCTGCGCGAGCGGCTGTCGATCCCGGTCATGCACGACGACCAGCACGGGACGGCGATCGTCGTCCTGGCCGCGCTGCGCAACGCCGCCAAGGTCGTCGGCCGGCCGATCAGCGACCTACGGGTCGTCGTGTCCGGCGCCGGGGCGGCGGGCGTGGCCTGTACGAAAATCCTGCTGGAGGCCGGTGTCGGTGACATCGCGGTGGCCGACTCGCAGGGCATCCTGCACTCCGGCCGCGAGGGCCTGACGCAGATCAAGCAGTGGCTGGTCGACAGCACCAACGAGGCCGGCTACGCGGGGACGATCGTGGGCGCGCTCGAGGGCGCCGATGTCTACCTGGGCCTCTCCGGGGGGACGGTGCCGGAGTCGGCGATCGCGTCGATGGCTGCCGACGGCATCGTCTTCTCCCTGGCCAACCCGACGCCCGAGGTGGACCCCGACATGGCGGCGAAGTACGCGGCCGTCGTCGCGACCGGCCGGAGCGACCTGCCGAACCAGATCAACAACGTGCTCGCGTTCCCCGGCATCTTCCGCGGCGCCATCGACGCCGGTGCCACGAGCATCACCGAGGAGATGAAGCAGGCGGCGGCCGCCGCGATCGCCGACGTCGTCGGCGACGACGTGCGGGCCGATTACGTGGTGCCCAGCCCGCTCGACCGGCGGGTGGCCGAGGCCGTCGCGGCCGCCGTGGGCGAGTGCGCACGCCGGGAGGGCGTCACCGGCTAGGCCGGTAGATCTGGGAGAGGACGCCGGCCAGCAGCCGCTCGGCCACCGGCCGGGGGAGCGCCGAGACGAGCGCGTGCACGGGGGCCATGCGCTCCGGGAGCCGTCCGCCGCCGACGCCGGCCAGCTCGAGCAGACCCTCGACCTCGGCCACCGTGAGTGCCGCCGGGTCGATGGTGGCCGCGGCGGCCACCAGCTCGGGATCGGCGACCGGCGCGGGAAGCTCCGCGGCGGCCTTCGCGGCGTCCCGGAGGTCGTCGAGCAGCGCGTCCACCCGCCTGGCCGTCGCCCCGGTCACCGTCAGGTGCAGCGTGGCCGGCAGGTTCCCGCCGGGTTGGGCGAACGGCGGCTGAGGCTGGAGCAGCCAGCCCCGGGCGGTCATCTCGTCGGCGAGGTTGAGCACGTCCACCCCGTCCGGGCCGTCCTGGGCGAGCGCGACGAGGGTCGCGACCGGCCGGCCCACCACCCGGACCCCGGGGACGGTCCCGGCACCGGTCACCAGCCGCACCGTCGCGTCGTGCGCCGTCCGCGCCAGCTCCCGGTAGCCGTCGGTGCCGAGCAGCCGGTGCACCGCCCAGGCCGCGGCCATCGCGCCCGCCGGGCGGGTTCCGGCCAGCGTGGGGTTCACCACCGGGTAGCCCGGCCAGCCGGCGGTGGAGAACCAGTGCCCGTGGCGGTACTCCGGAGTGGCCGTGAGCAGCACCGAGACGCCCTTGGGTGCGTAGCCGTATTTGTGCAGGTCGACCGACAGCGACGTGACACCCGGCACGGACAGGTCGAACGACTCCGGGACGTCGTCGAGGAACGGCAGCACCCACCCGCCGATGCACGCGTCGACGTGGCACGGGACGCCGGCGGCCGCGGCGAGGGCGGCGACCTCGCCGACCGGGTCGAGGACGCCGTGCGGGTAGGACGGCGCGCTGACCACCACCAGCGCGGCCCGCTCGTCGAGGAGCTCGCCGACCGCGGCCGCGTCGGCGCGGCAGGACTCCGGGTCGACCGGGACGTCGACGACCTCCAGATCGAACAGGTGCGCGGCCTTCCGGAACGCCGCGTGCGCGGTGACCGGCAGCAGGAGCCGGGGGACCCCCTGCCCGCCGTCCGCCCGCCACCGCTCGCGGGCGGCCAGCACCGCGAGCAGGCAGCTCTCCGTACCGCCGCTGGTGAGGGTGCCGACGGCGTCGGGGCCCCCGCCCAGCAGTCCTAGGGCGGCCGCGACGAGGTCGTTCTCGATGCGGGCCACGCTGGGGAACGCCGTCGGGTCGAGGGCGTTGGTCCACTGGAACGCGGCCTGCGCCGCGGCGGCCAGGTCGTCGAGATCGGCGCGGCCGGAGTCGTAGACGTACGCCATCGTCGCGCCGCCGTGGGTGGGCACGTCGCCGCCCTGCAGGGCGGTCAGCTCGGTGAGGACCTGCTCGGGAGTCACGCGGGGACCTCCTGGGTCGGTACGGCATCGAGCCGGTAGCGGGCAAGCACCGGCAGGCTGGCCAGCACCAGCACGGCCGGGACGACGCTGAACCCCAGGCGCACGGCGAGGACGGCGGCATCGGACTGGGCGACGGCCTCGTCGCCGGTGGACGAGACGTACCCGGCCGCGGCGAGCAGGAGGCCGAGCAGCCCGGGCCCGATCGCCAGGCCGAGGGTCTCCGCCGCCGTCCAGACACCGGTGAACACCCCGGCACGGCGCTCACCGGACGCCGCCTCGTCGGCCGCGATCACGTCGGGCAGCATGGCCAGCGGGAACATCTGCATGCCGGCGTAGCCGATGCCGACCAGGACGACCAGCAGGATCGCGAGGCCGGTGCCGCCGTGCGGGACCACGGCCAGCAGCGCGGCCGCGACCACGAAGACCGACGACGAGGCCAGCAGGCCGGTGCGCTTGCCGAGGCGGCGGCTCACCTTCAGCCACAACGGCATGACCAGGATGGCGGGCCCGACCAGGGCGCCGAACAGCACCGAGCCGGCGGCCGGGTCGTCGAGCACCTGGCGCGAGTAGTAGGGCACCCCGGCGAGCATGACGCCGATGCCGAGCGCCTGGACGACGAAGCCCACCAGCAGGACCCGGAAGGTCCTCGAGGCCCACGCCAGCCGGACGGTGGCGCTGAGCCGGCCGTCGCTGCGCACCCGGGTGAGAGTGGGCGCCGACCGCGTCCCGGCGACCGCCCCGAGCATGCCCAGCGCGAGCAGCAGCGCGACGAACACCGCCATGACCACGTAACCGCCGCGGTCGCCGCCGAAGGCGTCGACCACCACCGGGGCGCCCGCGCCGGCCAGCAGGATGCCCAGCGCCAGCGCGGCCACCCGCCAGGACATCAGCGTCGACCGCTCGCCCGGGTCGTCGGTGATCTCCGCGGGCTGGGCGACGTAGGGCACCTGGAAGCACCCGTACGCGGTGGCCGCCAGCAGGAAGGCCACCGCCACCCAGCCGGCTGCCAGGCCCGGCGGGGCGCCGGGCCCCACGAAGATCAGCACGAACAGCAGCGGCAGCGTGACCCCGCCGGCCAGCATCCACGGCCGGCGCGGGCCCCACCGGCTCTCCGTGCGGTCCGACCGGCTGCCGATCCACGGGTTCAGGACGACGTCCCAGGCCTTCGGCGCGAACACCACGAGCCCGGCGATCCCGGCGGCCACGCCGAGGACGTCGGTCAGGTAGTAGAGCAGCAGCAGGCCCGGGACGGTGCCGAACGCCGCCGTCCCGATCGAGCCCAGCGCGTAGCCGAGGTGCACGCCCCGCGTCAGCCGCGGGGCAGGGGAGACGGCGGTCACGGCGCAGAACCGTAACCGTTCGCGTCCCCACCGATCGGCCCCTGCAGGGGCCCGCCGCGAGCGTGCGAGCGGTGGGGGGCAGGGGCGCCTCTTTCAGTCGCCCTTGACGTTGACCAACTGCCGCAGCGTGTGGCGGACGTCCACCAGGTCCTTCGCGTCCTCCATGATCTGATCGATCGGCTTATAGGCGGCGGGGATCTCGTCGAGGAAGACGTCGCTGTGCCGCCACTCGATGCCCTTCATCGACTCCTCGAGCTGAGCGCGGGTGAACGTCTTCCGCGCCCTCGACCGGGAGAACGCCCGTCCCGCACCGTGCGGCGAGGAGTTGAGCGACTCGGGATTGCCGCGGCCGGTGACGACGTAGCTCGCCGTCCCCATCGAGCCGGGGATGAGGCCGTCCTGCCCCCGCTGCGCCTCGATCGCGCCCTTGCGCGACACCCACAGGTCGACGCCGTCGTGCGTCTCGTGCTGGGTGAAGTTGTGGTGGCAGTTCACCGACTCCAGGCGCGGCGTCCCGTCGGCCCGCATGTGCCGGGCCAGGCAGTCGGCGACCCGGTCCATCATCTCCTCGCGGTTGAGCAGGGCGAAGTGCTGCGCCCACCGCAGCTCGGCGATGTACCTGTCGAACTCCGGTGTCCCCTCCTCGAGCCACGCGAGGTCGCGGTCGGGCAGGTCGAGCCGTTCGCGGTCGGCCCGTTTCCGGGCGATGGCGATGTGCCGCATCGCGATCTTGTTGCCGACTCCACGGCTGCCCGAGTGCAGGAACAGCCACACCCGCTGCTGCTCGTCGGCGGTGACCTCGATGAAGTGGTTGCCCGAGCCGAGGCTGCCCAGCTGCAACGCCCAGTTCGGCGTCGCGCCGGTGACCGCCGGCAGCACGTGGTCGCCGAGCTCCGCGGCCAGCTCCTCCAGCTCGGCCACCCGTCGGCGGGCGGTGTCGGTCAGCTTCCGGTTGTACTTCCCGGCCGAGAGGGGCACGGCCCGCTCGATGTCACCGCGTAGCGGCGCGAGCGAGCCCCGGGCCCGCAGGTCGTCCACCGACCAGGGCGTGCGGACGGCGATCATCCCGCAGCCGATGTCGACCCCCACCGCGGCCGGGATGATCGCGCCCATGGTCGGCAGCACCGACCCGACCGTGGCGCCCTTGCCGAGGTGCGCGTCGGGCATCAGGGCCACGTGCGGGTGGATCAACGGCAGCGAGGCCGTCCGCTCGGCCTGCCGGAGGGTCTCGTGGTCGAGGATGCTGGCCCAGTTCACCAACCGGTCGGAGAGGCGTTCCACGTCCGCGAGTCTGGACGGCCCGCGCGGTCGCGGCGACCGGATTCGTGGGGAAGACTGCACGCCACCGCCCGGCGGCGGACCGCGGAACGGGGAGGCGTTGCTGTGACCGACATCCGCGTGCTGCTCGTCGACGACCACCCGATGGTGCGGACGGCGCTGGCCGAGGTGCTGGCCGACCAGGACGGCGTCACCGTCGTGGGGGAGTGCGAGGACGGCTCGCAGGTCGTCGAGGCGGCGACCCGGCTGAAGCCCGACGTGGTCTGCATGGACATGTCGATGCCGGGCATGAGCGGCCTGGACGCGACGGAGGCGCTGCGGGCGGCCGGCGCGCGCGTGCCGGTCGTCGTGCTCAGCGCCGCTGCCTGCACGCGCCCTGCGGTGGCGGCGTCGGGCGCCGATGCGCTGGTGCCCAAGACCGCCCGGCCCGACGCCCTGCTCGGCTGCCTGCGCGCTCTCGCCACCCGCGCGCCGGACTGTCCGTACTGCCTCTAGAGGGATCGGTCAGCCGAGGCTGAGAATGCGCTCCACGATCGGGTCGAGCCGGATGTGCGCCTCGGTGTTGAGGTAGACGAAGGCGACGGTGGCGATGATGAACGCCGGAACCAGGATGCCCTTCTCCACGACGTTGCCCGTCCGGATCGGCAGGAGCTTCAGCCGGCAGCGATGGAACACCCAGAGCAGCGGAACCGGGATGCCGGCCGTCGTGACGGCGTCGCCCGCGATGTGCGTGAGGCAGCCGAGGGCCACGACCCAGGGCAGCCAGGCCGGGCTGGGGCTGTGCGCGAGCAGCAGCCATGCGCCGCCCCACGACAGCACCAGGTTGCCGACGACGGTGTTCTCCACGCGTCCCGGGATGGCGAAGTTCAGCGCCCGGAGGGCGAGGCCGATCGCCAGGGCGAGCAGCAGCAGGCTCGACCAGAACGCCCCCGCGGCCGCCACGGCGAGCGCGCCGAACGCCAGCGGCCCGAGGACCGCGTCGTGGGTGCCCCAGCGGTGCCCCTGCGCCAGCCGGCCGATCGCGCCCGACGGGACGTCGGTGATCGGGCCCCACATGTCCGACACGGTCGACCCGGAGTGGTCGAGGTCGGGCAGCATCGCGAACCCGCCGGCGGCCGCGACCCAGGCGACCTGCGAGACGGTGCCCTGCACCGGAGCCCACGGCAGCGTCGCGGCACCAGCGGCGAGGCCGGAGAGCGCATGCGAGTGACCGAGCACGGTCTCAGGGTGACTGCCGCTGCCCTCTGAGCGGCGGAGGCGCGCCCGGAAGCCGTCCTGCGGGGCCGGACCGCAGCGACGGGCCCGGAGGGTCCTCGCTGCGCTCCGCGGTGGGGCTCAGCTCAGCAGGGACGGCTCCTGGCCGCGGTGCGATCCGGAGGATCGCAGTGTTATCGCGGGGCGGCTCGCCTACTCCTCGTCGGGGTCGGCGCCGCCGCGGGCCAGCCAGGTGGCCAGCCGCTCGACGGGCACCTCGAAGTCGGGGAACTGGTCGACGAACGCCTGCATCTGGTCGGCCAGCCAGGCGAGGGTGACCTCCTCCTCGCCCCGCCGGTCGGCCAGCTCCTCCAGGCCCCTGTCGGTGAAGTACATCGTCGGTGGAGTGCAGCCGGACTCAGTCCGCGAACGCCTCGGCGACCAGCTGCCGCTGCTCGACGTCGTGCACCTTCGCCGAGCCGACGGCCGGGCTGGCCGACGCGCGGCGGCTGACCCGCCGGAACGTGCGGCCCGCGGGCAGGTGCTCGGGCAGGTTGACGGCCATGAACTGCCAGGCGCCCATGTTCATCGGCTCCTCCTGCACCCAGACGACGTCGTTCGCGTTCGGGTAGCGCTCGAGCGCCTCGACGATGGAGTCCGCGGGCAGCGGGTAGAGCTGCTCGACCCGGACGACCGCGACATCGGCGGTGCCCTCGGCCTCCCGCTGCGCCATCAGGTCGTAGGCGACCTTGCCGCTGCAGAGCAGCACCCGGCGAACCGCGCCGTCGTCCAGCGGTTCGCCGCCGACACCCGGGTCGGGCAGGACCGGCCGGAAGTTCTCGTCGGTGAAGTCCGAGACCGGGCTGACCGCGGCCTTGGCGCGCAGGAGCGACTTGGGCGTGAAGACGACCAGCGGACGGTGCACATCGGACAGCGCCTGCCGGCGCAGCAGGTGGAAGTAGTTACCCGGCGTCGAGCAGTTGGCGACGGTCATGTTGTTCTCGGCCGACAGCTGCAGGAAGCGCTCGATGCGCCCGCTCGAGTGGTCCGGTCCCTGACCCTCGAGGCCGTGCGGCAGCAGCATCACGACGCCGGAGCGCTGGCCCCACTTGGCCTCGCCGGAGCTGATGAACTCGTCGATCACCATCTGCGCGCCGTCGACGAAGTCGCCGAACTGGGCCTCCCACAGCACCAGGGCCTTCGGGTTGGCGACCGAGTAGCCGTACTCGAAGCCCAGGGCGGCGTACTCGCTCAGCAGCGAGTCGTAGACGAAGAACTTCGCCTGGTCCTCGGAGAGGTGCGCCAGCGGCGTGTACTCGCCGGCGGTCTCGCGGTCGATGAGCACGGAGTGCCGCTGCACGAACGTGCCGCGCCGGGAGTCCTGGCCGGCCAGCCGGACGGGGACGCCCTCCATCAGCAGCGACCCGAACGCGAGCAGCTCGCCCATGGCCCAGTCGATGCCGCCCTCGCTGACCATGGCGGCCCGCCGCTCGAGCATCCGCTGGAGCTTCGGGTGGACGGTGAAGTCCTCCGGCAGGGTCACGTGGGCGTCGCCGATGGCCTTGAGCACCTCGGCCGTGATCGCCGTCCTGACCGAGGACTCCTGCGGCGTGCGCGGGTCCATGACCGGCTGGGGCTTGGAGGAGTCCTGCGCGTCGTGGGTCTCGGCGAAGGCGCGTTCCAGCTGGCCGCGGTAGTCCTTGAGCGCCTCCTCGGCCTCCTGCAGCGTGATGTCGCCGCGGCCGACCAGCGCCTCGGTGTACAGCTTCCGGACCGAGCGCTTGCGGTCGATGATGTCGTACATCAGCGGCTGGGTCATCGACGGGTCGTCGCCCTCGTTGTGGCCGCGCCGGCGGTAGCAGACCATGTCGATGACGACGTCCTTCTTGAACGCCTGCCGGTACTCGACGGCCAGCCGCGCCACCCGCACGCACGCCTCGGGGTCGTCGCCGTTCACGTGGAAGATCGGGGCGTTGACCATGCGGGCGACGTCGGTGGAGTAGAGGCTCGACCGGGCCGCGGTCGGGCTCGTGGTGAACCCGACCTGGTTGTTGATGACGACGTGCACCGTGCCGCCGGTGCGGTAGCCGCGCAGCTGCGACAGGTTCAGGGTCTCGGCGACCACGCCCTGGCCGGCGAACGCCGAGTCACCGTGCAGCAGGACCGGCAGGACGGTGAACCCGTGCTCGCCCTTGTCGATCATGTCCTGCTTGGCGCGCACGATGCCCTCGAGCACCGGGTTGACCGTCTCGAGGTGGCTGGGGTTGCTGGCCAGCGAGACGGCGATCTCGGCGTCGGGGCGGAACGGGTTGGTGAACGTCCCGGTCGCGCCGAGGTGGTACTTCACGTCGCCGGAGCCCTGGACGCTGCCGGGGTCCATGTTGCCCTCGAACTCGCCGAAGATCTTGGCGTAGCTCTTGCCGAGGACGTTGGCCAGGAT
>Ga0126307_10000047_pt1 | contig 63955 bp, 66 predicted proteins | sample Plot28_FD_89955 | JGI IMG/M metagenome (GOLD analysis project Ga0126307, IMG submission 89955) | Serpentine soil microbial communities from UC McLaughlin Reserve, CA, USA - Plot28 | ecosystem: Environmental > Terrestrial > Soil > Grasslands | place: USA: UC McLaughlin Reserve, Lake County... | reverse complement strand
GGCGTTGAGCCTGCAGAGCACCGCGGCACGAGCGGTTCTCGGCGGCGTGATGGCCGCCTCGGCCTTGCTGATCGCATTCGACGTCGATAAGAAGCTGCAGACGAAGATCGGCGACTACACGCCATGGCTCCAGAAGGCGGAGCGCAGCTGCTACACGCGCAAGCAGCTCGGGCAGCGGTGCTTGACCTCGAAGCCGGCCTCGAGCGCCCTCGAGGATTTCGGGCTTGCGCCTGACTTCAGAGGCACCTCAACGTGGATCAACTCGAAGCCCGTGACGGTCTCGGACCTCCGGGGCAAGGTCGTGCTCGTCGACTTCTGGACCTACTCCTGCATCAACTGCCTGCGCACGCTTCCCCACCTGAAGGCCTGGGACGCCGCCTACCGCAAGGCAGGGCTCAGGATCGTCGGCGTTCACACGCCGGAGTTCGCGTTCGAGCACGTGCCCTCGAACGTGCGCAAGGCCACCCGCGAGCTCGGCGTCCGCTACGCCGTCGCGATCGACAACGACTACAAGACCTGGGACGCGTACCAGAACGGCGCGTGGCCGACCGAATACCTGGTCGACCGGCGCGGGCACATCCGCGAGATCAAGGAGGGCGAGGGCAACTACGACGACACCGAGCGGACGATCCGCAAGCTGCTCGGGGAGCCCGCGAAGGGCGAGCTCGCCTCCGTGGCCGACACGACGCCCCAGCACGTGATTACCCCCGAGTCGTACCTGGGCTGGGAGCGGCTCGAGCGCTACTCCGGCTCCGAGATCGTGCCCGACCGCGTCGTGCCGTACAAGTTCCCGCGCACCGTGACGCCGAACACGCTCGCCTACGACGGTCTCTGGAAGGTCGAGCGCCAGCGTATCGTCGCCGTCGACCGCGCACGTCTGCGTCTCGCGTTCCTCGCTCAGAACGTCTACCTCGTCCTCGGGGGCAAGGGCAGGCTCCAGGTACTCGTGAACGGCAAGCGGGTCCGCACGATCACGGTCGGCGGGCTTAGCCGCCTCTATACGCTGCTGCGCTACCCCAACCTGCGCGAGGGGGAGCTCGAGCTGCGCTTCGCCCCAGGTATCACGGCCTACGCCTTCACGTTCGGCTGAGGCGACGACTGCTCATCGGCGAGCCTCGACCAGATTCCGAAGTCGCGGCGAAGGTCCTCCTTGAACCAGCACGACCGCAGCACGCCCTCAGCCACATAGCCCGCGCGCTCGGCGACGCGCTCGGAGCCCGTGTTGCTGGTGTCGATCCAGAGCTCGATCCGCTTCAGCCGGAGCTGAGCGAAGCCCCAGTCGGTGAGGAGCCGCAACGTTCGGGTCGCGACGCCGCGGCCTCGTGCCGCCCGCGCGACGACGTAGCCGATCTCGCCCTGCTGCCCTTCTCCCTCGATGCGAACGAAGAGACCGAGCCCGAGAAAATCACCTTCGTGAGTCTCGATCGCGAGCCCGGCCCGCGTCCCGTCCTGCGAGCCCTGTTCGTACCTGGCGATCCACTCGCCGGCAAAGCCCGCGGGCGGCTTCGTTGGCACGCGGGTGAACGTACGCACGTCCTTCTCCTGCACCAGCGCGGCGACGCCCGGCTCGTGGCGCGGCGCGAGCGGCACGAGCCGGATGGCGTCGTCCCGAAGGATCGGACGACCGGAAGAGCTACTGCTCGCGGGCGGCGTCCTCGCCGCCCTCTTCGTCGCGCTCTCGTAGAAAACGCGTCAGCTCGGCAGCGAGGGCCTCGCCGGAAGGGAGGTCGCTGCTCTCCTCGATCGAGTCGGTTCGACGCTCGAGCTCTTCGACGTAGGAAGCGGTTTCCTCGTCGGAGGCCACGGCTTCGCTGACCTGCTCCTCGTAGGACTGCGCGGCCTCCTCGAGCTCGTCGACGTCGATGTCCACCCCAATCAGGCTCCCCAGCCGCTCGCAAAGGGCGACCGCGGCGCGGGGGCTCGGCGTCAGCGAGACGTAGTGCGGCACGGCCGCCCAGAGGCTCGCCGACGGGATGCCCGCCTCCCGGCACGCGTCGTGAAGCACACCGACGATCCCGGTCGGGCCCTCGTACCGGGAAGCCGACAGCCCGAGGCGCTCGACGAGCTCGCTGTCGGTCGCGCTCCCGGTGACCGGGGCGGGTCGGGTGTGCGGCACGTCGGCCAGCAACGCCCCGAGCGTGATCATCAACTCGACCTCGAGCTCGTTGGCGAGGCCGACCACGAGCTCGGTGAACGTCCGCCAGCGAAGGTTCGGCTCGATCCCGAGGAGGAGCACGAGATCGCGGTCGAGCCCCTCCGGCCGGGCATGGTAGAAGCCGGTCTCAGGCCATTCGATGCGGCGGGTGAGCCCTTCCTCGAGCGAGACGTGCGGCCTCGTCGCCTGGAAGTCGAAGAAGTCCTCCGGGTCGATCTCCGCGAATTGCTCGGCTTCCCAGGTCTTCGCGAGGTAGCCGGCGGCGAGCGAGGCGGCCTGCGCCCCGTCGTTCCAGCCCCGGAACGCGGCGAGCAGCACGGGCTTCTCGAGCTCCGGCCGGCTGTGGATGCGCAACTCCTCGGCCATCGCCTCAGTCTACGTGCGGGCCTTGCGCGAAAGCCGCGGGCGGCCGCCACAGAACCGTGACGAAGACGACGAGAGCCGTCCAGACGGCAGCCGCGAAGCCGACGTGCACGAGCACGAGCGGCCACGGGAGATGCGTTCGATATTGGATCTCGCCCAGGGCCATCTGCACGAGCAGTAGCGCGAGGACGGCGAGACCGAGCTTGAACAGGCGCCGCGAGCGATCGCGTCGGGCAGCGAGGTAACCGAGGACGAAGACGAGCGAGAGGCCGAACACCCCGACCGCGATCGCATGGACGTAGACGAGCGGCTGGAGGCGCCAGAGCCGGTCGATATGCTCGGCGCCGCCGCCCGAATGAGGCCCGGCTGCGGTCGCGAGGGTGCCGCTGACCAGGAGCACGAGGCACGATGCCGCAGAGGCGATCCCGAGGCGGCGCAGCTCCAGCGGGACGACCGGCTCGGCACGGCCGGCACGCGCGGCAAAGGCCTCCAGCGCGAGCACGACGGCGCCGGCGAGCACAACCATCGAGAGCAGCAGGTGCGTCGCCACCACCGGCCAGCGCAGATCCGTCTCGACGGCGAGGTACCCGAGTGGCGCCTGCGCGAAGGTGCCGAGGAAGACCGCCAGCGCGAGCCGCCGCGCCCAGCGCGGCAACGCGGTCGTCCTCGTTGCTGCGAGCGCCACCAGCAGCGTGACCGCGATCGTGACTCCGCCGACAAGGCGATTCCCGAACTCGATATACGCGTGGTAGTCCTTCTCCGGCAACGGTCGGCCCTTTTCGCACCCGGGCCAGTGGCGGCAGCCGAGCCCCGAGCCGGTCAGCCGGACCGCCGCGCCGGTGACGACGATCAGCCAGAGCATCCCGGCGTTCAGGATCGCGAGCCGGAGGAACCGCACCGGTGAGAGCTCGAGCCGACGCAGCCGGCCGAGCGTCGAGGCCTCGACGTGCACGTCGCGAATGCTAGAGAAGGGGCTCGAGCAGGGCCGGAAACCCGTCCGCGCCGTCCACCGCAGTCGGCCGGGAGCCGAGGAAGAGCGGCCGGTCGGCGGCGTTCAGGAGCACGGGCATCAGGTCAGGTCCGCGGAGCTGGCCGAGGATCCCGGAGGCGCAGTCGAGCTCCCCAAAACGCTCGACCCGGTCGGCTCGCACGCCCGGCCCGGCCACCAGCAGCGGCACGGGGTCGCCGGAATGAATCACCTCCGGTGAGGCAGGCGTCGCGTGGTCGCCGGTCACGCAGACGATCGCCCGGTCGGTGGGCAGGTCGCCGAGGGCCGCGTCGAGCTGCGCGATCGTCTCCTGCTTGATGCGCGGATCCTTGGTGTGTCCGGCCGAGTCGGTGGTCTTCTGGTGGCAGAACACGAAGGTGTCGCCGGCGTCGAGCCGCCGCCTGGCCAACTCGACGCGCTTCCGCAGGTCACCAACCGGATCGTCGGTCTCGGGTGCGTCGAAAGGCTCCAGCCCCACTGCCTTCCCGAGCCCACGCAAGAAGGCGGAGTCCGCCGCGAACACGCCCGTCACTCCGTGGCGCTCGAGAAAGCTCGGCACAGGTCGTTGCCGGCCGAACCACTTGAGCGTGATCACCTTGAACCGCTCGTGCTCGAGGCGGCTCAGCACCTCCCGCGTCCACTCCTCGCAGGCGTGGGCCGTGCGCTCGGCCGCCGGCACGAGCGGTAGGGGGCGCAGCAATGGGTGCCTGTCCCGGAAGAAGGCCTCCGTGTCGGTGACGCGCTCGTCGGCGCCGCCGGAGATGCGCAGCACGGCCTCGCCGCGCCAGACGTGGGCAAGCGAGAACGTGAGCCCGCCCACGACGATCTCGGCGCAGCGCTCGACGAGGCGCTCGGCCTCTTCGGCGTCTCGATCGAGGTCGGGCCTGCCGGTCAGCCACCAGCCGTCGTCACGTCGCTCGGCGGGCCGTAGGGCGGCGTAGGCGTGCACGTCGTCGGCGTTCACCTTTTGCCCACGCCCGAGCGCCTCGAACACCGCCCGCCCCGGGAACTCGTCGGGTCGGTAGCCGAGCATCGACCAGTGCGCGACCTCGCTCGAGGGCGCGCGGCCCGGACCAACGGCGTGGATCAGCCCGCAGGAGCCGCTCGCCGCCAGCGCGTCGAGGTTCGGCGTCGAGGCGGCCTCGTTGCCCGTCCGCCCCCCGAGCACCTCGTGGGCCCGATCGGCGAGACCGTCCAGCAGCAGGACGACGATGGGATACACGGCGCGGAGGCTATCCCGCGCCGTGTATCCGACGAGTTACCTGCGCTTGTAGATGACCGTGCGGCTGTAGCCGTCCAGGTACCCGGCGCCGACCTGGTTATAGGACATGAAGATGCGAAGCGTGTAGGTCCCGCGCGGAAGTCGCAGGTAGAACCGCTTCTGCGAGCTCTGGCCGAGAATCACGCGCTTCATCTTCACCCACTGCCCGAAGCGCGTGAAGCGCTGGACGAAGACCTTGCGGCCCTGCAGCGAGTGATTGGACTTAACCTTGACGAAGCCCATTCCCTTCGTGGCCGAGAAAAGCACGTTCGGCCTCATCTGAACGCTGACCTTGGCGCTGATAGCGGCCTTCCAATGCGCCTCGTAGGTCGTGAGGAGCGTTGGCTTGACGACGAAGTCCCAAACGCCGCCCGCGGCGGTCAGAACCGTCGCGAGCTGCACAGGCGAGGCCTGGCCATAGGGCTGCGCCCACAGCGTGACTGTCTCGCCCGTCCTCGCGTTCGAGACGGTGCCGGAGATGTGGGTGAGCTGCCCGTAGGTCAGGATCGGGATTGCCGCGCCGATCGTGACGGCCGGCGGCGGGCCGATCACGATCACCCGGCCGGTCAGGCTCGGATGAAGTGCGTCGTGGTAGCGGAAGGTGCCCGCCGTGTTGAAGACGCGCGTGTAGCTCTTGCCCGGTGCGATCGTGGGCGAGGCGAACGCGCCGTTGTTCGCGACGATCTGGTGGTTCTTCGTGTCCCTGTTCGTCCATCTGACCGCGTCGCCCGTGTTGATGGTGACGCTGGCGGGACTGAACGCGGTGGCGGTGATCCTTACGGCTTTGATCGCGGTCGAGGCCGGCTGGGACGCTCCCGTGATTGCGAGCGCGAGCACGGCGACCGCCGAGAGAATGACGATTCGCATTGGCTGAACCCCCCTGGGTTGCGGCGTTTTGTACTGGTGTGGACGCCCGGGCCTGCGAAAAGTTTTGTCCCCTTACAGGACTCTTACACCACAGTTCGCTCGAATCTCTTCAACACGCCGGCCACGCCGGGCGGCACGAGGCTCTCCCAATCTCCGTTTTCCCGCAGCGCCGCGCGCACCTCCGCGCCCGAGACGTCCTTCTCGGTTCCCTCGTCGAGGACGATCACCTCGTAGCCGGCCTCGCGCAGTCGGTCGAGCTTCGTGCCGCCCCAGTCGGAGAAGAGCCGGATGAACTGGACGACGTCCTCGGGCACATAGGCCTGCCACAGCTCGGGCTCGTTGACCGGGAACGGGATCACGTGCAGGCGAGCAAGGTCGATCCTCGCATCGAGCGCGGCGGCCTTCACCATCAGCAGCCGCTCGACGTAGCTGTACGGGTTCGACTCCGGCAGGTGCCGCAGAGGGTCCGAGTCTTCTGGCTTGATCCGCTGCGGATCGGGGTTGGTGATGCCGACGAAGAGCTCTTCGCAGCGCTCCGCTGCGCCCTTCAGGTACTCGAGGTGGCCGTTATGAAAGGGCTGAAAACGCCCATGGACCATGCCGCGGGTCATTCAACGACGACCCCGGAGCCCTCCTCCACGCGCCCCACCCGCCGGATGAACAGCTTCCGCGAGGCGAACTCCGCCTCCAGCGCGGGCCCTCGCTCGGCCGGGATCGAGACGAGCAGCCCGCCCGCGGTCTGCGGGTCGTAGCCCAGCGCGACGAGGGTGTCCGGGACTCCGTCGAGCGAGACGTGCGGGCCTGCGAAGTCCCGGTTGCGTGGGTCCCCGCTCGTGCGCACGCCGTGGCGTGCAGCATCGAGCGCGCCGTCGATCGCCGGAAATCGCTCCGACTCGAGCCGGATTTGCACGCGGCTGCGCTCGGCCACCTCGTGAGCGTGACCGAAGAGGCCGAAGCCGGTCACGTCCGTGACCGCGCTCGGCTCGAGGCCGCGCAGGACGTCCGCAGCCTCGTTGTTAAGTGTCCGCATCCAGCGAATCGCGCGCTCGAGCTGTTGCGACCCGGCCTCGCCGCGCTTGTGGGCACTCATGATCAGCCCGGTCCCGAGCGGCTTCGTCAGGAACATCGCCTCGCCCGGCCGTGCGCCGTTCTTCGGCCAGATGCCCTTGGGGTGCACGGTCCCGACCACCGCCAACCCGTATTTCGGCTCGGCGTCGCGGATGGTGTGCCCGCCGGCGAGCAGGCCGCCTGCCGCGCGTACCTGCGCATCGGCGGCCGCGAAGATTTCGGCGAGCATTTCCAGCGGCAGCTCCTCGGGAAAGGCGGCGATCGAGAGCGCGAGGAGCGGCGTGCCGCCCATCGCGAAGACGTCGTTGAGCGCGTTCGTGGCCGCGATCGCGCCGTAGTCGCCCGGGTCGTCCACAACCGGCGGGAAGAAGTCGAGTGTGAAGATCAGCGCCCGCTCGTCGTCGAGCCGGTAGACGGCCGCATCGTCGGCGGGCGCGAGCCCGACGAGCAGGTCTTCTGCCTCGGCGGGAACGAAGCCGGCCAGCAGTTGCTCGAGCCGGGCTGCCGAGTACTTCGCGGCGCAGCCGCCGCACGAAGCGAGATCGGTGAGCTTCACAGTGCCGGTGTTCAGGTTCACGGCGCCTTCTCCCTGAATCGGTTGCGGGAACTGTAGGGATCGATTCGACTTTCGTCCATCTACGTTCGGCAGCCTGGCCGTATTCCCGACAAGGACAACGGCGGCGAGACGCCGCCGTTGTCGGGGGAGAGGAGGAGCTTTGGGTGCTCCCCGCAGTTCGTGCCGATCGGCGCGACTCCTTTAGGCGCCTCGTTCGATCGGGACGTCCACGAGATTCCCCCACTCCGTCCAGGAACCGTCGTAGTTCTTGACGTTCTCGTAGCCGAGCAGCTCGCGCAGGACGAACCAGGTGTGGGCGCTGCGCTCCCCGATCCGGCAGTACGCCGTGACCTTCTTGTCCGGCGTCACGCCCTTCGCTGCGTAGAGCTCGCGCAGCTCCGCTGGCGACTTGAAGGTGCCGTCGTCCCGCACGGCCTGGGCCCACGGGATTGACTGCGCGGTCGGGATGTGCCCCGCCCGTTGGGCACCCTCCAGCTCGTAGCCGGGAGGCGAGACCAGCTCCCCCGAGAACTCCTGCGGGCTGCGGACGTCCACCAGAGCCTCATCGCCCGCGGTGATGCTCTCGAGGACGGCGTCGCGGAAGACCCGGATCGTCTCGTCCCTCTCCTTCGCCTTGTACTGCCGCTGCTCAGGAGCGGGCGCGTCGCTCGTCAGCTCGCGGCCCTCGTCGATCCATTTCTGGCGGCCGCCGTCGAGGATGCGCACGTTTTCGTGCCCGTAGATCTTCAGGTACCAGTAAGCGTAGGCTGCGAACCAGTTGTTCTTGTCGCCGTAGAGGACGACCGCGCTGTCGTTCGAGACCCCCCGCTCGCCGAGCAGGCGCTCCAAGACCTCCTTCTCTACGAGGTCGCGCTCGATCGGGTCCTGCAAATCCTCGCGCCAGTGGAGCTTGATCGCGCCAGGGATGTGGCCTTCATCGTAAAGATCCGGGTTCTCGTCGACCTCGGCCACGACGATCCCGTCGTCGGTCAGGTGCTCCGCGAGCCACTCCGTGGTCACGAGTACCGCTTTCGCGTAGTCGTTCTCGGCCATCCCGCTCAATGCTAGAGATCGCCGGGCTCCTGAAGATGTGCCGGAAGATACAGAGGGCGAGGCCGTCGGAGAGCAGGAACCCAACCAGCGAGACCGTGTGGTCGACCCGCGCCGTCAGCGCCCAGAGAGGAGCAGCCGGCGACGATCATCGCGCCTCCGATGCGGTTGCCACCGAGCGCAGCATGCTCGCTGCGGGCAGAGCGCTACAGCAACCGTTTCCGGATCGCGGCGGTCAGCTCGGCCGCCGAGACTGAGCCCTCGAACTTGGCCTTCACCCGCCCTTCGCGCCCGACGAGGAAGGTCCACGGCTCGCTGCGGAGATGCCACCGGCGCATCCAGCGGTTGTAGCCCTTCGCGGGGTCGTTGTCCCGAAAGACCTCGACGTGGATGAACCTGACCGGGCTCGAGGCAAAGCTCTCTCGAACTGCGTCCACGACGTCGACGACCGGCCCGCAGATGCGGCTGGTGCAGAACTTCGGTGTGGCGAACGTGACCACGAACGGCCGGTGGGCGGAGAGGGTGCCCGCGACGGAGTAGCGCAGAAGGGCGAGGTCCGGCGGCCGCCTCGTCGTCAGGCGCGCGACGCTCGCGTCGGCGAGAGTGGGCGTCGCGGAACGCGGAGCCTGGGCGCCGACCGCCGGGCTGGGCGAGCGGGCAGTGACCTCCAGGGAGCCGATCGCCTGAATCTTCGCCCCGGCCGGCTCCGCGACGAGCCAGTAACGGCCTGCGCGCGGGACTCGGAAATGCGCGACGTAGATCCGACTCACCTCGCCGAAGGCCCGGGCGGAGCGGCCGGCGATCCCGATCGGCTCGAGTTGCGCCGTCACGCGAGTGAACGGCGCCCGGTCTCGGCCGCCAGCGACCCAGACACTGGCGGTGCTCCGTTCCACCGGCCGCGCGTCGTTCCGGATCACCAGGAACGGGTAGCGGATGGAGCCCCGCACGAACTCGGAGGCGCCGGCCGTGATCGAAACGTCGGGCCCGGGGCGCTTCAGGAACCCGTCGAGCGTACGGGACGAATGAGAGCCGGAGCCGCCACAGCCGGCAGAGAAAGCCGCTGCGAGGACGACCACAGCGGTGAGGCGACCCACACGCCGAGTCTAGCTACCTGAGAACACCCGTACGCCGCTGGGCGAAACGCTTGCTGCCGCTGAGCAGGAGCGCGGCCGCACCGCGATCAGTCGTGCGCACCGAGTACCTGTGCGCACGACTACCGGTCGTTTAGTGACCGTCGAACCAGCTACCCGGGACACCGAGGAAGCGGAGGCCTCGAATGTAGCCCTCGAAGGAGAACGCGAGGAGCGACAGGGAGACCATGAGGGAGATAAGGCGTGCTTTGTTCATCGTCACCTCCTTTCTCGGCTTAGAAGCGGACATCCTGAAGGGCCTCGGCGGCCTTGCGGTACAGCCGTGCGGCCGTTGCGTCCTCGCCCTGGCGCGCAGCGAGATCGCCTTGTGCCATCCACGCGGCGGCACGGTGGCTGATCGATTCGAGCTGTTCGGCGCTCGCCTCGGCGGTGCGCAGCATCTCGTGCGCCTCGTCGAGCCGGCCCTGCTCCATGAGCGAGCGGCCGAGCACGAGCTGGGTCGGTGCGATGTCCAGGAGGAAATCTTCGCGGCCCTCCAGAAGCTCCAGCGCGTGCCGGGCCTCCTTTTCGGCCGAGTCCACCTGGCCGGTCATCAGGTGCACGTGCGCGAGCGACGAGACGACGTTCGCCGCCTCGGCGTCGCTGCCCTTGTCGAGCAGGACGGTGTAGGCGCTCTTCAGGTCCTCGACGGCCCGCTCGGGCTTGCCGAGTTGGAAGTTGAGCCCGCCGAGGTTGTTGAGGAGCCGGCCGACGTTGCGCTCGTCGTTGAGCTGCTCGTAGTAGGCCTTCGCCCGCTCTGCGTAGCTGCGGGCGAGCACCCAGTGACCCATGCGCTCGGAGACGAGCGAGGCCTGGAAGTAGACGTTGGCCATCGTGCGATGGTCGTCCAGCGACTGCGCAAGCTCGAGCGCGCGCTCGACGTCCTCGCGCGCGGCCTCGAGGTCGCGCTGACGGCGGTAGCAGCGCGAGCGCCAGCCGAGGATCTCGGAGCGCAGCAGGTCGCACGGAAGGCCGGAGCCCTCCGCGAGCTTCAGCGCCTCGCTGAAGAGCGCAACTGCCGAGGCGATGCTCGAAAGGTGGTAGCGGCAGACGGCCATCCGGAACAACACTTGCGCCCGGTCGACATCCGAGAAGCCGGGGCCGTCGTTGATCGCCCGGCAGCGCTCCAGCAATTGGAGAGCCAGCTTGACCTCGCCGCGCTCCATCCGCGCCCAGGCCTCCGTCGAGAGCGCGCGAGCCTCGAGCTCGACCGCCCCGGTGGCCATGACGGCGGTGCGGGAATTCTCGAGCTCCTCGACCGCCTCGTCGTAACGGTGGGCGTTCGCGAGCGCTTCGGCCCGTGCCAGCATGCCCTCGACTCGGCTCCGCTCGTCGGTGGAGACCCCGCGCTCGAGGAAGCCGGCGTCGGCGCCGAGCTTGGCGGCGAGCCACTCGATCGTCTCGCGCGTGGGACGGGTCTTGCCCCGTTCGATCTGGCTGACGTACTCCTTGGAGAAGCGCTCGCCGGCCAGGTCGGTCTGGGTCAGGCCTGCCGCTACGCGCAGCTGCCGCACGCGCTCACCCAGGCGGGAGCCGCCCGGTGAGGACGTGCGAGTTCGGTCGCTGAGGGATACACGCGGCATGAGGCCTACAGGCGCAGTGAAACGCATACTTGACTCCTGCGCAAGTGACTCTTGTTCAATATCCCCCAAAAAGGGCATAGCCGTCGAAGAAACGCGGTGAACTTGCGCATCTCAAAATCACTTGATTTAGCTACTTGACTCTTCGTAGGGGCGGGTCTATAGTCCGTCCACCTTGCAGCCAGCCGGACGCCAGGCTTAATGGTTGCAAGGGGCGCGTCAGAGTAAGGCGACGAAAGCCCCGGAGGTTGTGGCTGGGCCGCAGAGCCAAGGCCTCCGGGTCGTCGCCTTTTCAACAAAGGCGAGCACAAAATAGTGAAGCCCCCGGAGCCGCAGCCGGGGGCTTTCTTTTTGCCCAAGTCGCTAGAAGCGCGCTAGCGCCCGGTCATCCAGGTGCGGCGCGAGGCGATGATGCGGTCGAACTCGTCGCCCACGAGGCCGGTCAGGCGGCGGTCGATCGTCGAGAGCAGGCCGAGCGAGATGAAGATCCACGCCTCTGCGTCGGCGTCCCGTTCCCGGACGATGCCGCCGGCCTTCTGGGCCCGCCGGATCACGTCCGCCACGAAGCTGTGCACCTCCCGCACCTGCTCCCGCAAGCCGCGGCGGATCTCGAGATCGTCGGCGGCCTCTGTCAGCGCCTGGATCCAGAGATCGATGAGGATGATCCGATCGGCAGCTCGGCCCTGGAGATAGGTCTGCCCGAGCGTCGCCAACCACATCCCGGGGTCCTCCTCGCGCTCGAGGGCCTTGTCCCAGAGAAGCCGCAGGCGCTCCCACGCGGCGCTAAGGCAAGCGAGGTAAAGCTCGCGCTTCGAGGAGAAATGCCGGTAGAGCACTGGCTCGGTGACCCCGGTTTCTCGCGCGATCTGTGCGGTGGTCGACCCGCGGTAGCTGCTCTTCGCGAAGACGCGGCAGGCGGTCTCCACGACGGCGGTGCGCCGCTCCTTGGCCGGGAGCCGGATGCGCGGCTCGTTCACGCAGCGACCTCGGAGACTCGAACGGGCTCGTCCGCGTGCTCCGGCTTGCGGAGGGCGACGACGGCGACAACGGCCGCGGCGAACGCGATCGCGGCGGCGACGAGCAGCGCGCGCTGGAAGCCCTGCACGAACTCGGCGGGCGCGCGCGGGTCGGTGAGCGGGCTCTTGACGTATGAGGCGACGATCGCCCCCATTACCGCGATCCCTAGTGAGCCGCCGACCTGGCGCATGCTGTTCAGCACGGCGGACCCGACGCCGGCCTTGTCCACCGGCACCGCGTGCATCGCCGTCGCCGTGGTGGGCGCCATGGACATGGCCATCCCGGCTCCGCCGATGAGGAGCGCCGGAAAGATGTCCCAGAAGTTCGAGGTCAAATCGAGCCGACCGAAGAGCACGAGCGAGCCGGCGACGAGCGTCATGCCGGAGGCAATCAGCCAACGCGGCCCGAAGCGGTCGCTGACCCTCCCGGCGATCGGCGCGAGGAAGACGATGCAGAGTGTCATCGGCAGGAAGGTCGCCCCGGCCTGGGTGGGCGAGTAGTGCAGGATGTTCTGGACGTACAACGAGACGTAGAAGAAGACGCCGAACATCGCGAGCGCGACGAGCAGCATGATCGTGTTGGCGCCGGCGAACGTGGGGTTGCGAAAGAGGGAGAGGTCGAGCATCGGGACGCGCTGGCGCAGCTCGAGCAGGACGAACGCGGCGAGCCCGATCACCGCGATCGCGAAGCACACCAAAATCCGGCCGGAGGTCCAGCCGTAGGTGTTGGCCTCGATGAGCGCGTAGATCAGCGCGAACAGCCCGATCCCGGAGGTGAGCAGCCCCGGAAGGTCGAGCCGCTGCTCGGCGGAGGTGTCGCGCGTCTCCCTGATCACAACCCGGGCAACGACGATCGCGAGGATCCCGACCGGGATGTTGATGAAGAAGATCCAGTTCCAGCTGATGTGCTGCGTGATCACGCCTCCGACGAGCGGCCCGATCGCGAGCGCGAGCGCCGAGACCCCTGCCCAGACGCCGATTGCCATCCCGCGCTGCCGCGGTGGGAACGTGGCGGTGATGATCGAGAGCGTGGCAGGGTTCATCAGGGCCGAGCCGACACCCTGGACCACACGCGCGCCGATCAGCCAGTTCGCATCGGGCGCGAGTCCGCAGGCGAGTGACGCCCCGGTGAAGATCGCAAGGCCGACGATGAAGATCGCGCGCCGCCCGAAGAGATCGGCCAGCTTCCCGCCGGTGAGCATCAGTACCGCAAAGGTCAGGGCGTAGCCGTTGACGACCCACTCGAGCTCGGAGATTCCTATCTGCAGGTCGTTTTGGATCGACGGCAGCGCGACGTTCACGATCGTGTTGTCCAGCATGATCATGAAGAGGCCGAACGAGACCGCCCCAAGTGTCCACCACTTCTTGTTCTCCTCTGCAAAGATCCGTGCTCGCACGCGCCGCCCCTTTCTCCCGCAAGTTAGTCCTCACTAGGTTAGCCATGGCTAGCTAGGGGGTCAAGGCTCGTTAGGCTGAGCGCCGCGTGGAACCGATCTGGACCCCCACGGACGAGGTGCGCGAACGCTCGAACGCGCTCCGTTTGGCGCGCAAGCTCGGTTTCGACGACTACGCGGCGCTCGTGCGTTTCTCGCAAGAGGAGCCGGACCGCTTCTGGCGGGCCGCGATCGAGGACCTGGACCTCGAATTCTCGCAGCCGTTCGAGTCGGTCGTCGACGAGTCGAGCGGGCCCGAGTGGGCGAGCTGGTTCGTCGGCGGCAAGCTGAACGTCGCCTGGAACTGCGTCCACCGCTGGGCCGTTGGCGCCCGCGCCGACGAGGAGGCGGCGGTGTGGCAGAGCGAGGACGGGGAGCGCCGTGCGCTGACCTACCGCGAGCTCTCGCAGGAGGTCACCCGCTTCGCTGAGGCGTTGGCGGCACTCGGCGTCGGGCCTGGCGACCGGGTCGCGCTCTTCCTGCCGATGTCGCCGGAGGTCGCGCTTGCCTCACATGCGTGCGCGCACCTGGGCGCGATCCAGGTACCAATCTTTTCCGGCTTCGCCGCGCCCGCGATCGCCGGGCGGCTCCAGCACGCCGAGGCGAAGGTGGTCGTCACTGCCGACGGCTCGCTGCGCCGCGGCCGCGAGGTGCCGATGAAGGCGCTCGTCGACGAGGCGCTGGCGGACTCGCCCTCGGTCGAACACGTCGTCGTCTGGCGGCGGCTCGGGCGCCACGACGTTCCGATGCAGGCCGGACGCGACGTGTTCTGGGACGAGGCAGTCGCCGACACTCCCGGCGAGCTCGCGCCGCTCGCCGTCGATTCCGAGCACCCGTACCTCCTGACCTATACGTCGGGCACGACCGGCCCGCCGAAGGGCGTCTTGCACGTTCAGGGAGGGTTCCTCGTCTCGATCACGCGCGAGGTCGCCTACCAGGCTGACGCGCGCCCGGGTGACGTGATCCATTTCGTCACCGACATGGGCTGGATCATGGGCCCGTGGGAGGTGGTCGGAGGGATGGCGCTCGGCTGCACGGTCGTCTTCGCGGAGGGAGCGCCGGACTGGCCGCAACCGGACCGGCTCTGGGGCCTGGTCGAGAGCGAGCGCGTCTCGATCCTCGGCCTCTCGCCCACGCTCACGCGCGCGCTCATTCCCCACGGCGCCGAGCTCGTCGAGCAACACGACCTCTCTTCCCTGCGCGTGCTCGTCACGACCGGCGAGCCGTGGAACCCGGAGCCGTACCGGTGGTTGTTCGAGCACGTGGGCGGTGGGCGCTGTCCCATCATCAACTGCTCGGGGGGCACCGAGGTGGGGGCGTGCTTTCTCTCGCCGACCCCTGCGGCGCCGATCAAGTCGTGCTCCCTCGGCGGGCCCGCCCTCGGCATGGCGATGGACGTAGTCGACTCCGAGGGCCGTTCGGTGCGGGGCGAGGTCGGCGAGCTCGTCTGCCGGCGCCCGTTCCCGGGGATGACGCGCGGCTTCTGGCGCGACCGGGAGCGGTACCTCGAGAGCTACTGGCGGCGGCTGCCGGGGATCTGGGTGCACGGCGACTGGGCCTCGGTGGACGAAGACGGCTACTGGTTCCTGCACGGCCGCTCCGACGACACGCTGAACATCGCGGGCAAGCGTGTCGGCCCCGCCGAGCTCGAATCTGCGGTCGTCGGTCATCCCGCGGTCGCCGAGGCGGCGGCGATCGGGGTGCCGCACGACGTGAAGGGCGAGGTCGCCTGGGTCGTCTGCGCACTCGTGTCGGGTGTCGAGCCGAGCAAGGAGCTGGCGGCTGAGCTGCGCGGGTTGGCGGCGAGCGACCTGGGCAGGGCCTTCGCGCCGGAGCGCGTGCTCTTCGTCTCGGCGCTCCCCAAGACTCGCAGCGCAAAGATCGTGCGGCGCGCCGTGCGCGCAAAGGCGCTCGGGACCGATCCGGGAGATCTCTCGTCGGTCGAGAACCCGGAGACTCTCGAGGAGATCACCAAGGCCGCAAGGGGCACATAGTCCGTCGCGCCTCCGGCCTGGGCGCCAGAACCCTGCCCGGGCCGGGTTGTGCGACGAGGCGTCCGACTGGCCCTGGGCCGGCTCGCGGAGCTGAGAGCACGACTATCCTCATGCCATGTCGACGAATGACCTCCCGGGCCAGGTCGCCCTGATAACCGGCGGTGGGCGCGGGATCGGCGCGAGCATTGCGCGTGAGCTGGCCGCTGCGGGCGCCAGCGTTGCCGTTGCCGCGCGGACGCGCGAGCAGGTCGAGGAGGTCGCGCGGCAGATCGACGGCCTCGCGGTCGAGGTGGACGTGACCGACCGCGAGGCGGTCGAGCGGATGGTGACCGAGGTCGAGCGGGAGCTCGGCCCCATCGACCTCCTCGCTGCCAACGCCGGCGTCGGCAGCGTGTCGGGCTCACTCTGGGAGAGCGACCCGCACGAGTGGTGGCACGTGTTCGAGGTCAACGTGCTGGGCGTCTACCTCTGCTGCCGTGCGGTCCTGCCGAGAATGCTCGAGCGTGGGAGCGGCCGGATCGTGATCACCGGTAGCGGCGGCGGCTATCTCCCGGGCTCGACCAACACCGCCTACTCGGCGAGCAAGGCTGCGGTCAACCGGCTCGGCGAAACACTGGCCGAGTCGCTCCGGCAGACGCCGGTGCGCGTGTTCGTGTTCAGTCCCGGCCTCGTGCAGACGGAGATGACGGGCGACTTGTCCGACGATGCGCCCTGGACACCGCCCGAACTGGCGCCGCACCTCGTCCACGTGCTCGCCTCTGGACGCGCGGACGAGCTCGCCGGCCGCTACCTGCACGCGGAGCACGACGACATCGAGGACCTGATCGGCCGGGCAGACGAGATCCAGCGCAGCGACCTCAACTCGATTCGTCTTCGTCGTTGAAACGGCCGCACGGCGAAGCCAGCACGGTCTCCCGGATCGGCATCGTAACCCGGCGCATCATGGTTTTCGACTGATAGGCTAAAACCTGCAAATGAGACTCGCGCTCGCGCAGATCAACACCACCGTCGGCGCTCTCGACCGGAACCGCGCGCGCATCCTCGGCCGGCTCGAGGAAGCCAGAGCCACCGGAGCGGACCTCGTCCTCTTCCCCGAGCTCGCGGTGACCGGCTACCCGCCCGAAGACCTGCTTCTTCGGCCGGGCTTCGTGCGCGCCGCGGAGGAATCCCTCGCCGAGATCGCGCGCGCCACGCATGGGATCGTCGCGCTCGTTGGCTTCCCCCACTTCGACCGCGACCTCTACAACGCGTGTGCCGTATGCACGGCCGGCGAGGTCAAGGCGATCTACCGCAAGCGCTTCCTACCGAACTACGGCGTGTTCGACGAGGACCGCTATTTCGCACCGGCCCGGGATCTGCTTCTGCTCGAGCACGGCGGCACGCTCATCGGCCCGACGATCTGCGAGGACATGTGGCAGCCGGGCGCGCCCGCGACCGACCTGGCCCTTGCAGGAGCCCAGCTCCTGACGAACATCTCAGCGTCGCCGTTCCACGTCGGGCGCGACCGGGAGCGGGAGGAGATGTTCGCCACGCGCGCTCGGGACAACTCGTGCTTCGTCGCCTTCTGCAACTGCGTCGGCGGCCAGGACGAGCTGATCTTCGACGGACATTCGCTCGTGCTCGACGAGGAGGGGCACGTGCTCGCGCGGGCCTCCGGCTTCGAGGAGGCGCTGCTCGTGGTGGACATCGACCCGGCCGACGCGGTGGGCCGGCGGCTTCGCGACGTACGTCGCCGCGCCCTCGTGCGCGAGCGCGAGGCGGTCCCCGAAGCTCCGGTCGTGCACATCGGCGTCTCCAAGAGCCACGGCGATGCGGTACGGCCGCCTCTCGCGACGCCGCTCGAGGAGCTTGAGCAGATGCGGCTCGCGCTCGAGCTGGGCCTGCGTGACTACGTCGAGAAGAACGGCTTCCGCGACGTCGTCGTCGGCGTCTCGGGCGGGATCGACTCGGCCGTGACCGCCGCCCTGGCTGTCGAAGCGCTGGGCGCCGAGCGCGTGCATTGCATCTCGATGCCCTCTCGCTACTCCTCCGATGACACCCGAGGCGACGCACGCCTGCTCTCCGAGAGACTGGGCACCGACTTCCGCGAGCTGCCGATCGACGAGATCGTGCAGGCCTTGGAAGGCACCCTCGCCGAGAGTTTCGCCGGCCGGCAGCCTGATCTCGCGGAGGAGAACCTGCAGGCGCGAGTCAGGGGTGTGCTCCTGATGGCGCTCTCGAACAAGTTCGGCTGGCTCGTGGTCGCGACCGGAAACAAGTCAGAGCTCTCCGTCGGCTACGCGACCCTCTACGGCGACATGGCGGGGGGCTTCGCACTGCTCAAGGATGTCTTCAAGACCGACGTGTTCCGGCTTGCGAGGCACCTGAACGAGCGGGCCGGCGGCGAGCTGATTCCCGTCTCGATCATCGAGCGTGCCCCGAGCGCCGAGCTGCGCGACAACCAGCTCGACGAGGATTCCCTGCCGCCCTATCCCGCTCTCGACCTCGTCCTCGAGGCCTACGTCGAGCAGGACCGCTCCCGCGAGGAGCTCTCCGCGGACGGATTCGACCGGGACGTCGTCGACCGCGCGCTGGCGCTGATCGACCGGGCCGAGTACAAGCGCCGCCAGGCGCCGCCGGGCGTGCGATTGACTCCAAAGGCCTTCGGTCGCGACCGGCGCACGCCGATCACGAACCAATGGCGCGGCTGAGCTCCCGAAACCAGCGCAGGCGCTCCACCCGCGGCACAGCCGCGTTCGCCGGCGAGGTGGAGGGCAGGACGAAGAGCTTGGTCTCGCCGAGCTGCCGCTCTTGAAGTCCTAGGGTTGGGCGCTCCCCGAACGTACCCCGGTAGGCCTCCTTGCCGACAAAAGCGATCGTATGCGGCCTCAGCTCCAAGGCCAGGCGGCTCAGCCGGTCGGCGGCCCCTGCGAAGTCGGCGTGGCGGAGGTCGCCAGAGCCGCGCGTGGTGCGGGCAGCCGCATTGGTGAGACCGATTCCGTAAGCCAATACTTCGAACTGCTCGTCGGGTTGCATCAGCCGGGGCGTGAAGCCTGCTTCGTAGAGGAGCCGCCAGAAATCGTTGCGGGGGTTGGCGAAGTGCGCGGCCGCTGCGGCAGAGACGAAGCCCGGGTTGATTCCGCAGAAGACGACGCGAAGCCCAGGCCCGAGGACGTCGGGAACCGCTGAGGCTTCGCTTGCGATGCCGCTTGAAAGCTGTACAGGCTTTGCCGGTTCGTCCGCCTTACGAGCAGCGGTGGCGGCCTCGCGGCCGCGGCGCGCACGGCCGCTCATGACGCCGGGGCTTGGGCCGCCGGTGTCGCGCCCACGAGCGCCACGGGCCGCGAGTGCCGGAGCGGCTCCAGCGGGTGCACGTCCTCACGCGGCGAGCCCCGCCTCGCGCGAGTCCAGGCGAACCTCGAAGAGCCGGCGCAGCTCCTCACCGGTGATCCGGGCAAGGGCCAGGGGCCGTCGCGCCTCGATCTCGACGATCCGAACCATTCCCTCGCCGGAGCCGTAGCAGCGCAGGTAGCACTCCTCCTCGCTCAGCGGTCGTAGGCGTCGCACGAGCGGAGCCTATGCGCAGCCCCGGACGGAACCGCCACGGCGCCGTTACTCGTACTGGAGCGCCTTGAGCACGTTCAGGCGCGCGCCTCGCCGGGCGGGGATCACCGCCGCGAGGATGCCTACGACGATCGCCGCGAGCACGAAGTAGACGAGCTGGACGATCGGGAAGGCGAACACGATCCCCTCGCTCGAGAGCGCGTGCGTGACGAGCGCTGCGAGGAAGACGCCGACCACGATCCCGAGCGCGGCCCCCATCAGCGACGTGACGATGCTCTCGTAGCGAATCATCATCCGCACCTGCCGCCGCGTCATCCCGACCGCGCGCAACATGCCGATCTCGCGAGTGCGCTCGTAGACGGTCAGCACGAGCGTGTTGATGATTCCTACCAGGCTCACGATCACCGAGAGCGCGAGCAAGGCGTAGAGCAGGTTGAGGATCCTCGTGAAGGGCTTGATGAAGTTCGCCTTGAACTCGTCGCGCGTCTGCACCTTCGCGTCCGCGAAGCCCGCGACATCGTCCTCGAGCGTCGCCGTGTTGGCGTCGCTGACGCCGTCCGGAGTGTTGATCAGCACCATCTCGTCCCGCGGCCGCGGGACGAACTTGTCGAACAGGGTGCTCGAGATCGTGGCGTCGGCGAAGGGGGAGCCGCCGTTCGGCTCGTCCCAGATGCCCTTGAGCCGCACCTCCACCGTCTTGCCGCTCGGGAACTCCAGTTTCATCGCCGAGCCGATCTTGAGGTGGTGATCCTTCGCGTAGTCCTTGCTGGTGAAGAACCCGTCCGAGCCGAGCCGGCCGGGAACGCCGTTGCTGCCCTCGATCCAGTCCATCGCTACCCCGGTGTTCAGGTTCGGCTGGACCGCGGTCAAGTCGTTGTCGCTCCCGAGGTAGCGGCCCGAGCCGGCCCGGATGGCGGTCACGTCGCTGACCCCGGGCTTCCCGACCAGCGCCTTGCCGGCGGCGACGTCGATCGGCGTGAAGGTGTTCGTCGCGGTGATTGCGTAGTCGGCGACGAAGAGCTCGTTGACCGCGTCCTCGAACGACTTGCGAACGCCCTGGCCGAAGATCGCCACGAAGGTGACGAGCGCGAGGCCGATCATCAGCGCGGAGGCCGTCGAGGCCGTACGCGCCGGGTTCCGCGTCGCGTTGTCCCGCGCAAGGATCCCGGGCGCGCCGCCGATCGTCTTCGTCGGGGCGCCGAGAACCGCCGCGAGGGGGCGCACGACCCTCGCCGCGTTCATCGAGACGCCGAAGAAGAGCAGCAGCACGCCGATGCCGAGCATGAGCAGGCGCGGGGCGGTGGCGATGCCGGTCCCGAGCGAGCCCACCGCCACCAGCGCGATCGCTGCGGCGAGAATGAAGAACGCCGTCACCGGCCCGTACTTGGCGAACCGCGAGACCGGCAGCACGGATCCCTCGCGCACGGCCGCGATCGGCGGCACGCGCGTCGCGCGTCGCGCCGGGCGGATGCTGGCAATGAGGGTGATCACGGTGCCGACGAGGAGCGAAACGATGATCGTTCGGGTCGCGAAGATCGTCTCGCCCTGCGGAAGATCGATCCCGAAGGTCACGAACAGCTTGTTCAGCAGCTTTGCCAGCGCGAGGCCGAGGAAGAGGCCCACGACTGATCCGAGCAGGCCGATCACGAGGGCCTCGATGACAACGGCCCAGAGCACCTGCCGCCGCGAGGCACCGAGTGTGCGTAGCGTGGCGAACTCCCGCATCCGCTGCGCGATCGTGATCGACAGGGTGTTCGCGATCACGAATGCGCCCACAAAGAGCGCGATGCCGGCGAAGGCGAGGAGGATGTACTGCAGGAACGACACGAAGCCGAAGTCCTTCTTGTCCTCCTTCACCTGGGCCTGAGTGTCGCGAACCGTCGCAGTTGCCGGGAGGAGCGGGCGGATCTGCGAGACGAGCTTCGACTTGCTCACACCGCTCTTCGACTGAAGACGGATGACGTCGAGCTGGCCTGGCTTGGCGAAAACGCTCTGCGCGGTCGCAAGGTCGAAGAGGGCGAAGGTCGCGCCGCCGATCGAGCCCACGCCCGTGAGTTCGGCGATGCCGGCGATGCGGAAACGGCGTTGCGGCCCCACCGCCTGGAGGCTGATCGAGTCCCCGACGCCGAACTGCTCGCGGGCGGCCGTCGCCTTGTCGATCACGACCTGCCCATCGCCGCTCGGCCACGACCCGGCGGTCAGCCTCGTCGGGTTGAACTGCTGCTCTCGCGGGTCGACCGAGAACCCGAGGGCCGGAGCGCCACCCGTGTCGACGACCTTCCCGTCCTTCCCGATCAGCTTCACGTTGTCGGCGGTCACCGAGCCGGCGGCCGCGGCAACGTCCGGCAGCGCCTTCACCTTCGCCAGCACTGATGCCGGGAAGGTCGGCGTCTCGGCGGGATTGTTCCCCTCCGTGTTCTTGAACGCGGCCTTGCCACTGATGATCACGTCCGCGTTCTTGTACGAGTTGACGACGATCGAGTTGAACCCGTTGTTGATCGTGTCCGTGAGGATGTAGGTGCCGCTGATCATCGCCACCCCGAGCACGATCGCTATCGCGGTCAACGAGGCGCGGATCTTCCGACCCGCGATCCCCTTCAGCGCGACGGAGATCACTGGTCTTGGTTCAGCTCGTCCATGGCCGCGATCACGTCGCCCGGCTCCGAGCGCGGCATGTCGCGGACGATCAGGCCGTCGGCGAGAAACAGGATCCGATCGGCGATCGCCGCCGCACGCGGATCGTGCGTGACCATCACGGTCGTCTGACCGAGCGAGTCGACCGAGTCGCGCATCAGGTCGAGGATCTCGCCGCTCGTCTTCGAGTCGAGGTTGCCCGTGGGCTCGTCGGCGAACACGACGGTCGGCCTCGAGACGAGCGCGCGAGCGATCGCCACGCGCTGCTGCTGGCCGCCTGAAAGCTCGGCAGGACGGTGGTTGCGACGGTCATCGAGCCCGACCTTCTCGAGCAAGTCCTCGCGCCACCCCTTATCCGGCTTCTCGCCGGCGATCGTCATCGGGAGGACGATGTTCTCCTCGGCGCTCAGCATGGGGAGCAGGTTGAAAAACTGGAAGACGAACCCGATGTGCCGACGACGCAACTTCGTGGTCTCGGTGTCGTTCAGCTCGCCGAGGTCGGTTCCGGCGATCCAGACCGTCCCGGAGGTCGGCTTGTCGAGCGCTGCGAGGATGTGCATCAGAGTCGACTTGCCGGAGCCCGAGGGACCCATGACGGCGGTCAGCTTGCCCTGCTCCACCTCGAGATCGACTCCGCGCAAGGCGTCCACGGCGGTGTCGCCCTCGCCGTACCGGCGGGTCAGGTCTTTGGCTGCCACGACGGCGGCCGGTGCCCTGTCGGCGACGTCGACGGCTGGTACTGCGGCGGCTTCCATGTCCCTCCCTCTCAGTCGACCCCCAGTCCTGTCGGCAGTGTTGCACCGATCGCGCGGGACCTCAAACGTTCATTCGATACCGTCTGAATCATGAGCGCAGTCGCCCTCGACGTATCGGCCGTCCGCCGCCGCTTCTCGGCGCTCGACCGGCCGCTCGCCTTCTTCGACGGGCCCGGCGGGACACAGGTGCCGGACGAGGTCATCGAAGCGATCGCCGGCTACCTGCGCCAGTCGAACGCGAACGTCAGCGGCCCGTACGAGACCAGCCGGCGGACCGAGCTGCTCGTCGACGAAGCGCGAGGCGCCGCCGGGGGCTTCCTCGGCTGCCGGCCGGACCAGGTCGTGTTCGGCGCCAACATGACGACACTCAACTTCGCGCTCACGCGGACGATCGGCCGAGAGCTGTCGGCCGGCGACGAGATCGTGGTCACCCGGCTCGACCACGACGCGAACGTCTCGCCCTGGCTCGAGCTCGCTCGCGATCTCGATCTCGTCGTCCGGTTCGCGGACATTCGAGACGACACGACGCTCGATCTCGACGACCTGGCCACGCACCTGTCGGACCGCACACGCGTGGTCGCGTATCCCTGGGCCTCGAACGCGGTCGGCACGCTCGTGGACGTGGCGCGAGTGACCGAGCTTGCGCACGAGGCAGGCGCGCTCGCCTGGGTTGATGCGGTGCACTTTGCCCCGCACGGGCCGATCGATGTCGAGGCGATCGGCGTGGACGTGCTGATCTGCTCCCCGTACAAGTTCTTCGGCCCTCATCTCGGGGTCGCCTTCGCCCGGTCGGAGCTGCTGGAACGCTGGCGCCCGTACAAGGTCCGCCCCGCAGCCGACGAGCCGCTCGGCCACCGCTTCGAGACCGGCACCTTGCCGCACGAGCTCCTCGCCGGTTTCGTCGCGGCGTGCGAGTACGTGAGCTCGATCGGGATGGACGCGATCGTGGGCTACGAGCGCGAGCTGGGCGCTCGCTTCCTGTCGGGCCTGCCCGAGTCGTGCCGCCTCCATGGGCTACCGACGATGGAGGGGCGTGTGCCGACCTTCTGCTTCACCGTCGAGGGCCTGACGCCACTCGAGGTCGCGACGCGGCTCGGCGAGCGAGGATTCGCCGTCTGGCGCGGGAACTACTACGCGGTCGAGGTGATGGAACGGCTCGGCCTTCCCGAGGGCGGCGTCCGCGCGGGGATCGTCCACTACAACACCGACGAGGAGGTCGACGCACTGCTCGCGGAGCTTCGCGCGCTGTGAGGCTCCTGATCCTCGGCGGGACGAAGTTCCTCGGCCGCGCCGCCGTCGAGGCGGCACTCGAGCGGGGCCACGAGGTCACGCTGTTCAACCGCGGCGAGACCAACCCCGAGCTCTTCCCCGAGGCCGAGAAGCTCCATGGCGACCGCGACGGCGACCTCTCAGCGCTCGAGGGGCGCGAGTGGGACGCGGTGCTGGATTCCTCGGGCTACGTGCCGCGCCTGGTCGGCGCCACGGCTGAGCTTCTCCGCGGCTCGGTCGGGCAGTACATCTTCGTCTCCTCGATCTCGGTGTACGACGAGCTTGGCACACCTGGGTTCGACGAGAGCGGACGCACCGTCACTCTCGAGGATCCCACCACCGAGGACTACCTTACGATCGGCCAGGTCAATACCTACGGAGGGCTGAAGGCACTCTGCGAGGAGGTCGTGCGGGAGGCTTTTCCCGATGCCTACGCGAACGTGCGCCCCGGCCTGATCGTGGGCCCCCACGACCCGACCGGCCGCTTCACCTACTGGCCGCTTCGACTGGCAGGCGGCGGCGACGTGCTCGCACCGGGCGACCCGGCCCGCCGGGTGCAGTTCATCGACGTTCGCGACCTGGCCAACTGGATCGTCCTGGTGGCAGAGAAGCAGTCGTCCGGCACCTTTAACGCGACCGGCCCCGAGCCTCCGGTGACGATGGGCGGACTCCTCGAGACCTGTAACGAGATCGGAGGCGCAGAAGCGCGGCTGGTCTGGGTCGACGAGCGCTTCCTGCTCGAGCAGGAGGTGGGCGCATGGATGGAGCTCCCGCTTTGGGTGAGCGAAGCCGACACGTGGTTCCTCCAGGCTGACGTCTCCCGCGCAGTCGCCGCCGAGCTGCGGTTCCGGCCGGGCGAGGAGACTGTGCGAGACACCCTCGCTTGGGCTCGGCAGACCGGCGCAGGCCTCGTCACGCCAGGCCAGATCGGCTCCGCAGGGCTCGACCCACAACGCGAAGCAGAGCTGCTCGAGGCCTGGTCGCGCCGCAGCCTGCCGCCTCACTCGTAGGCTTCGCGGGCTCGGTTCCAGCGCTCGTCGTCTCGGCGGATCTTGTCGGGATCGACTCCCCGGGCCTCCGCGAGATCGACGGTCAGGAGCTGAAAGCGGACGATGTCGACAACCGGATGGACGCTCGGGACGAGTGTGGTCTCACAGCCGAGCTCGCGCAGAGCCCGCACGGCGCCCGCAGCGCGCTCGGCGGCTCGCCCTTCCCCCTCGAGGACGATTGCGCGCACCGATTCGTCCACCGCGGCCAGATGCCCGTGGAGCAGCTGCTCGGTCTCGTGCGCCTCCGCGGCCACGAACGCTCCCTCGCGCAGCTTCAGAGCGGCTTCCTGAGCGGTCGGCCAGTCCCGCCCTGCGCCGGCGATCAGGAAGCGTTGGTGCGCGCTCACGGGCTCGCGCTGCTCGAGCTGGCTCGTGACGGCGGCCGGCAGCCCGCTCACGTCTTCGCCGCGCAGTGCTGCCAGCGTGGCGACCGCGCACGTGTAGCTCACCGTGTGGCACCAGCTGCGCTCCACCTCCGGCGTTGCTACGAGAACCTCGTCGGCCAGCTCCCCGAGGGGGCTCTCCGGCTTGGCCGTCACGAGCCAGACCGGGCCACCGAACGCGCGTGCCGCCTCCACCGTCAGCGGCGTATCGCCTTCGTGGCTGACGGCCACGAGGAGGTCGGCCTCCTGCTCGGGCGCGAGAACGAGCTCCAGCGCCTGCAGAGCCGGGCCTCCCGTCTGCGCGGCGTGGAACGAGGTACCGCAGCCGGTGTACAGCGTACGCCCCTCCGGCAGGCGCAGGTGGGTCGGCACCGCACCCAGCCATTCCGGCTGAGCGAAGATCGCCGTGCGCGTCTCTTCTCCGGCCATCTGCAGAGCATCCCGCATCGGGAGGGTCGGCGCGCCGATAGCATCGCCGGCGTGCCGGCTCCCGAATTCATCCATCGCGAGCGCGTGCGCTTCGGTGACCTCGATGCGCTCGGCCACGTTAACAATGCGGTGTTTTTGACCTACATTGAGTCGGCCCGCGTTGCGTTTCTGTTCGACTCGGGCGCAGCCACGAGCCTCGAAGACATGTCCATCATCGTCGCCCGCATCGAGATCGACTTCAGGGCCCCAGTGCGTCTCGGCGACGAGGTGGAGATCGCCGTTCGCGCGAGCCGCTTCGGGAACAAGAGCTTCGACCTCGAGCACGTGCTCCGCGTCGAGGGCCAGGTGGTCGCAGAGGCCAAGAGCGTCCTGGTCGGCTACGACTACAACAAGCGCGAGTCCATGGCGATCCCCGACGAGTGGCGAGAGAAGCTGGCCGCATGAGCGTTTTCGAGCGACACCAGCTCTCAAACGGCCTGCGCGTGGTCACCGCCGACATGCCGCAGGTGCAGTCGGTGACCTGCATGATCATGCTCGCCGCTGGCTCGCGCTACGAGACCCCGGACACGAATGGGATCGCGCACTTCGCCGAGCACATGTTCTTCAAGGGGACCGAGCGCCGCCCGAGCGCCCGCGAGATCGGGATGGAGGTCGACTCGCTCGGCGCCGAGTTCAACGCCTTCACGAGCAAGGAGTACACGGGCTACTACGTCAAGTGCGCGGCGGACTACCGCGACCCGGCGCTCGACGTCCTCGTGGACATGATCCGCAACTCCAAGTTCGAGTCCGAGGAGATCGAGCGCGAGAAGGGCGTGATCGTCGAGGAGATGAACATGTACTACGACACACCGCGTGACTTCATCGGCGGCGTGTACGACCACCTGCTCTACGGCGACCAGCCGCTCGGGTGGGACATCATCGGCCGCAAGGAGACCGTCCGGGCCGCCACGCGCGAGACCTTCCTCGACTACATCGGGCGCTGGTACAAGCCGGTGCGCATGGTCGTCGGCCTCGGCGGCCGGCTCAACGGCGACGCACTTGGCACGGCTGAGCGCCTGCTCGGCGACCTCGAGCCCGACGACACGCCCGCGCCCGAGCCGGTGCGCCTGAACGGCGACGAAGGCCCGCGCGTCACCATCCACCACAAGGACTCCGACCAGGCGCACCTCTGCCTGGGCGTGCGCAGCTATCCGTTCGTCCACCCCGATCGCTACGCCCTCCAGCTGCTCGCCACGATCCTCGGGACCGGCATGTCCTCACGCCTCTTCAGCGAGGTTCGGGAGCGGCGCGGACTGGCGTACTACGTCTTCGCCGCCAACCAGAGCTACACCGATGCCGGCTCGCTCTACTCGCAGGCGGGCGTTGACATCGCCCGCTGCGACGAGGCCGTCGAGACGATCGCCCACGAGTTTCACCGGATCGCGGGCGAGACGGTTCCGGCGGACGAGCTCGAGAAGGCGCGCGCCCTCGCGAAGGGCCGCTTCGTCCTTCGGCTCGAAAACCCGCAGGGCATGACCATGTTCGGCCTCAGCCGCGAGGTGCTCGAAGGCCGTGCGGTCGAGCCGCAGGAGGTCCTCGACGGCCTCGACGCGATCACGGCCGAGGACGTTCGACGAGTGGCGCAGGACGTGATCGGCTCGAACCGGATCAACCTCGCGCTGATCGGCCCGTTCGAGGACGAGGATCGCTTCGCGGCGCTCCTCTCCCAGCCTTAGCCTGGTCGGCTAGTCGTCGCTCGTCTCGGCGACCGCGCGATCTTTGATCTCCTCGACGACGGTCGGATCGGCGAGCGTCGTCGTGTCGCCGAGCGTGCGGTTCTCCGCCACGTCGCGCAGCAGCCGGCGCATGATCTTGCCGCTCCGTGTCTTCGGAAGCTCCGGCGTGAAGACGATGTTCGCCGGCTTGGCGATCGGCCCGATCTTCGCTGCGACGTGATTGCGCAGCTCCTCGAGCTTCTCGACCGAGCCGTTTTCGCCGCCCTTCAGTGTCACGTAGGCGACGATCGCTTGTCCGGTGCGCTCGTCCTTCCGCCCGCAGACAGCTGCCTCGGCCACCTCGGGATGGTCGACGAGCGCGCTCTCGACTTCGATCGTCGAGATGCGGTGGCCGGAGACGTTCATCACGTCGTCCACCCGGCCTAGCAGCCAGAAGTCGCCGTCCTCGTCGACCCGGGCACCGTCGCCGGCGAAGTAGACGCCGGGGTACTTCGACCAGTAGGTCTCCCGGTAGCGCTCGTCGTCTTTGTAGATCCCGCGGAGCATCGCCGGCCACGGTCGGCGCAGGACGAGGTAGCCGCCTCCGCCTGGGCCGACCTCGTTGCCCTGCTCGTCGTAGACCGCGGCGTCCACGCCGGGGAAAGGCCGCGTTGCGGAGCCGGGCTTCAGTGTCGTGATTCCCGGCAGCGGCGTGATCATGATCATGCCCGTTTCGGTCTGCCACCACGTGTCCACCACCGGCGTACGGTCGCCGCCGATGTGCTGGCGGTACCAGATCCAGGCCTCCGGGTTGATCGGCTCGCCGACCGAGCCGAGCAGGCGCAGCGAGGAGAGATCGTGCTTGGCCGCGTGCTCGGGGCCCCACTTCATGTGCGTCCGGATCGCCGTCGGCGCCGTATAGAGGATGTCCACCTTGTAGCGCTCGACGATCGCCCACCAACGGTTCTTGTCTGGGTAGTTGGGCACGCCCTCGTAGAGCACGCCGGTGGTGCCGTTGCACAAGGCGCCGTAGACGATGTAGCTGTGGCCGGTGACCCAGCCGATGTCGGCGGCGCACCAGTAGACCGAGTCGGGCTTCACATCGAAGATGTAGTAGTGGGTCGTCGCCGTCCCCACCAGGTAGCCGGCGGTCGTGTGCGCGATTCCCTTCGGCTTCGCGGTCGTGCCGCTCGTGTAGAGCAGGTAGAGCAGATCCTCGGAGTCCATCGGCTCGCAGGGACACGTCGCGGGGTCTGACCCCTGTTCGGCCACGAGCTCGTGCCACCAGAGATCGCGGCCTGCAGTCCAGCCGACGTCGCCGCCGGTGCGGCGAAAGACGATCGAGCTCTTGACGCCCGGCGCGTCGGCAAGGGCCGCGTCGGCGTTTGCCTTCAGCGGCACCGGATTGCCGTTCCGCAGGCCTTCGTCTTGGGTGATCAGGAGCTCGCAGCCCATGTCGTTCAGGCGGTTCGAGAGCGCGTCGGCCGAGAAGCCGCCGAAGACGACCGTGTGCGGCGCTCCCAGCCGAGCACAGGCCAGCATCGCGATCGGCAGCTCCGGCACCATCCCCATGTAGATCCCGACCGGCGTGCCCTTCTGCACGCCGAGCCGCTTGAGCGCGTTCGCCAGACGGACGACCTCGGCTTGGAGATCGCCGAAGGTGATCGTCCGGCGCTCGTCCTCCGGCTCGCCCTCCCAGTGGTAGGCGACCTTGCCGCCGTTCCCGGCCTCGACGTGCCGGTCGACGCAGTTGTACGCGACGTTCAGCTTCCCGCCCACGTACCACTTCGCGTAGGGCGCCTCCCAGTCGCACAGGGTGTCGAAGTCCTCGAACCAGGTGACCCGCTCGCGACCTTCGGTCTCCCAGAACTCCTCGAAGTCGCGCTCGTAGATCTCCGGCTGCGCGTTGGCCTGGGCGGCGAACTCGGGCGGAGGTGGATACCGACGCTCCTCGAGCAGGATCGTCTCGATGGAGCCGTTCATTAGGGCTTGAGGTCGTATGGGTACTCGGTGAGCACCTCGGCGCCGTTCTCCGTCACGAGCACGATGTCCTCCAGCCGGCAGCCGCCGTAGCCGTTGCGGTAGAGCCCAGGCTCGACAGCGATCACGTCGCCTGCAACGAGCTCGCCGGGGCCGCGGCCGAGAGTCGGCTGCTCGTGGACCTCGAGCCCCACTCCATGGCCGAGCGAGTGGTAGAAGCCGTCCTTGAGCACCTCGCCCGGCTGCTTCGAGAGCAGCGTCGGGAAACCGTGTTCCTCGAAGACCTCGCAGCAGATGCGATTCAGCTCGCTGCCTGCGATGCCGGGCTCGACGGCGGCGACCGAGCGGTCGAGCGCCTCGCGGCAAAGCGTGTGGAACTCGCGCAGCTCCTCCGAGGGCTCGCCGACGACGAACGTGCGGGTCATGTCGGCGAAGCAGCCTGAGTCGCGATCGCGCGGGAAAAGGTCGAGGCAGACGGGCTCGTCGGGCGAGATCGCGCCCGAGCCCATGTCGTGGCCGACCGCGGTCTGGGCGCCGTGCGAGACGATGAACTCGTCGGCGAAGGCACCGTTGGCCATGAACGCCTGCTCCACCGCGAGCTTGACGCGCTCGCACGTCAGCGTCTCACCGTCGAGCACGAGGCTGCCGTTATCGCGCTCGGCCCGGCGCAACAGGTCTCGGGCTGCGGTCATTCCTGCCTCGGCGGCCCGCTGGGCGCGACGGATCCCGGCGAGCTCCGCCTCGGTCTTCACGCGCCGCCGAGAGACGAATTGCTCGCGGTCGGCAGAGACCTCTATGCCGTTGGCGCGTAGGTGATCGCCCAGCTCCAGCGGGAACGTCGCGGGCACCGCGGCCCGCTCGATCCCGAACCTGCGCGCGGCCCGCAGCACGACCTCGAGCTCGATCTCGTCGCGGGTGAGGCCCTGCGCATAGAGCTCATCGAGCCCGAACTCCTCCAGCGGCATGATCTGCAGGTCGGGCGCTGCCTCGGCGATCCGGTCGAGCTCGAAGGAGCTCGCGACCGCGTGGCGCTCGCCGTTCCGCTCCGCGTAGAGGAACGGGTCGGGGATCGCAATCGGCACCTCGTGCCGCATGTCCGGCGAGCGGAGCGAATCGGCGTAGATCAGGACGTCGGTCACGGAGGGCTCGATCGTACATCTAGACTCGGAGGCGGTGGAAGACGTGCTGGAACGAGCCCAGGCGCTGATCGCCGGCTACGACGAAGAGCTTGCGCGCGAGCTACCCGAGGGCGCGGAGGTTTTCGATGCTCACGTTCACCTCGGAAACGACATCGACGGCTTCAGCGGCGTCTACGAGGACCTGGAGGCGATCAACGACCGCTACGGGATCTCCCGCGCGTTCATGTTCTGCATGGACGAGACCGACCGGCACCCCGCCTTCCGGGCGGCGAACAACCGCACCCTCGCCTTCGCGGAGCGAAGCGGGGGACGCTTGATCCCGTTCGTGCGGCTCGATCTCGCAGAGGAGCCGATCGAGGAGGCGACGCGCGTCCTCGACGCCGGCGCGCGCGGGATCAAGCTGCATCCGCGGGCGCAGCGTTTCCTGCTGAACGACGAGCGGCTCGCGCCGGTTTTTGCCCTGGCCGCCGATCGGCGCGTCCCGATCCTGATTCACGGAGGCCGTGGACTGCCGCCGATCGCGGACAACCTCGCGCGGCTCGTCCAGACCTATCCGGAGGCGCAGCTGATCATCGCGCACGCGGGGATTGCAGATCTCGCAGAGCTGGCGGACCGGTTCGGCGGCAAGGCCGGCGTCTTCTTCGACACCTCGGTCTGGAGCCCGATCGACCTGCTCAGCCTCTACCACTTGGTCTCGCCGGAGCAGATCGTCTATGCCTCCGACTACCCGTACGGGCAGCAGCCGAGCTCGCTCCTGATCGCGTTGCGGACGGCGCGGCTGGCGGGTTTCGACGTCGAGCAGCTGCGCGGGATGCTCGCCGGCAACGCGAACCGGATCGCCGAAGGTGAGCCGCCGCTCGAGCCGAGCAGCCCGCGTGGCAGCGAGACCTTCTCGCAGCCGATGGCGTTCGCCCGGATCCACCAGTACCTCTCGATGGCGACACCGCTCCTCTGGACGCGACAGGCGGACACGATCGGGGTGCTCGGACTCGCGTTGAACGCCTGCGCCGACCGTGACGGGCACCGGGAGGAGCGCGAGCAGATCCGCGAGCTGGTCGCGGCCGCGCGCGATCTCTGGCGGACGATTCCGGAGGTAGAGGACGAGGGCGAGCAGCGCGTGGTCAGCCGAACGACGTTTCGACTGGTGCACCTCGCTGACATCCTAGCGGTGACCTCTGGTGCTAGACCAATCGATACACAGCGCGTGAGGCGGCATGATCTGCCAATGGCAACGCTCCCGTCGGCGAAACCGGACGCGTAGCGTGCTTAGCTTGAAGATCAACGGCGCGGTGCACCAGGTCGACCCACCGGTCGGCCGCACCCTGGCCGAGACCCTGCGCGAGGATTTCGGCCTGATCGGCACGAAGATCGCCTGCGGCGAGGGCCACTGCGGCGCGTGCACGGTGCAGCTCGACGGCGTGCCCGTGCTCTCGTGCATCACGCTCGTGCACACGGTCGGCGAGCGCGAGGTGACGACGATCGAGGGCCTGCGTGAGCATCCACTCGTAGACGCCTTCGTACGCGCCGACGCGCTCCAATGCGGCTTCTGCACGCCGGGCCAGATCGTCTCCGCGGCGGCGCTCGTCGAGGCCGACCCTGAGCCCACCGCGGAGCGTGTTCGGCACGCGATGGCCGGAAACCTCTGTCGCTGCGGCGCATACCCACGAATCGAGGAGGCTGTGCTGACTTACATGAGCCCACCATCAGATAGCGCGAGCGGCGCGCAGACTGTGCGCTCCTCTCGCCCACTTCGGCGACCCCAGGACGCGTAGCGTGGCGCGACTGATCAAGACCGAGAAGGAAGTCGAAGGTCGCTACAGCGAGCAGTGGGTCGTGGTCGAAGGCGACGACGACGCGCTCGACCAGTGGCCGCAGGGGCCGGGAACGGTCGTTGGGAAGCCCGCGACACGGCAGGACGGGCCGCAGCGCGCCCGCGGGCAGGCGATCTACACGGCCGACCTCCAGCTTCCCGGGATGCTGCACGCGGCCGTGCTGCGCTCGCATCACGCGCGCGCGCGCGCGAAGAAGCTCGATCTGAGCCCGGCGCTCGAGCTTTCCGGCGTCCTCGGCGCGATCGGCCCCGAAGACTGCCACGTCCTCCAAAGCGAGCCCGGCTACCACGGGGCGCCGGTCGCCGCCGTCGCGGCCGACAGCTTCGCGCGGGCGAGGGAGGCGCTAGCTGCGATCGAGGTCGAGTGGGAGGAGCTCGAGCCGCTGCTCGATCCCGAGGAGGCGGTCCGGCGTGAGTCGTTCGTCTCCGACCCGCGGCGCTACGACCGCGGTGACGTCGAGGCCGGCTTCGCCCAGGCGGACGCGATCGTCGAAGCCGAGTACCGGACGCAGACCGTCCTGCACAACTCGATGGAGACCCACCAGTCGGTCTGTCGCTGGGAGGGCGACACCCTCGAGATCTACATCTCGACGCAGTTCATCTGGGGCGTGCGCGCGTCGATCGCCGAGCAGCTCGAGCTGCCCGGCGACCGCGTTCGGGTCGTCTGCGAGTACATGGGCGGCGGGTTCGGCTCGAAGAACAACCCCGGCGACTACACCTACATCGCAATCGCGCTCGCCGGCAAGACGGGCCGCCCGGTGCGCTGCGCACTCACGCGCCGCGAGGAGAACCTCGCGACCGGCAACCGCAACGCGACCATCCAGCGGCTGCGAGCCGGCGCGCGCTCCGACGGCACGCTCGTCGCCCTCGACGCCGAGTACGTGAACGCCGTCGGGTGGACTGGCTGGTCGGGACCGACCTACGGGCCGGTCGAGATGCTCTACGCCTGCGACAACGTCCGCACGCTCACCTACGGCGCGAAGCTCAACCTGCCGCCGAACGCCGCCTTCCGGGCACCCGGCTTCGTCGAGGGGACCTACGGCCTCGAGTGCCTGCTCGACGAGCTCGCGGCGCGGCTCGAGCTCGACCCACTCGAGCTACGGCGGCGAAACCACGCCGACCAGGACCTCGAGGACGGCCGGCCGTTCTCGTCGAAGAAGCTGCTCGAGTGCTACGACCGAGCCGAGGAGCACTGGGCGCGGCGCGAGGAGGTGCGGGCGCGCTCGAATGGCTCCGTCCGCCGCGGCACGGGGCTCGCGAGCCAGATCTGGTACGGCGGCGGTGGGCCCCCGTCGTATGCGGGCGTCCGGGTGAGCTCCGACGGCTCGGCGACGGTCCTCACGGCAATGCAGGACATCGGCACGGGCACGCGCACCGCGATGGCGCAGATCGCCGCGGAGGAGCTCGGGCTGCCGGTCGAACGCGTACGCGTCTCGCTCGGCGACTCGGCCCGAGGCACGTATGCCTCGGTCTCCGCCGGCTCCTCGACGACGCCGTCGATGGGCCCGGCGGTACGCGCGGCCGCGGCCGACGCCGCGCGGCAGATCCTCGAGATCGCAGCGCAGAAGTTTGACCTCGAGCAGCGCGTGGTGTCGCTCCGCGACGGCCGGGTTGTCTCGGCCGACGGCGGGTCCTGGCCGCTCGAGGAGATCACTGGCCTGCTCGAGGACGCGCAGATCACCGGCAGAGGCTCGCGCGGGCCGAACCCGACCGGGATGCGCGTGCTCACCTTCGGCGTCCAGGTCGCGGACGTGGCCGTCGACGTCGAGACGGGCGAGGTGACGGTCGAGCGGATCGCGGCGATCCATGACATCGGGCGCGTGATCAACCCGCTGGGCGCCAGGAGCCAGGTGGAGGGCGGGATCATCCAGGGCATCGGCCACACGCTCTCCGAGGAGCGCCTGGTCGACCCGGCCAGCGGCACGATCCTCACGCAGACGCTCGACGCCTACAAGATGCCGACCATCGCCGACGTACCCGAGATCGTGGTCGACTTCCCCGACATCCCGGACGAGCACCTGACTAACCTGGGCTCCAAAGGGCTCGGCGAGCCGCCGATCGTGCCGACCGCGGCCGCGATCGTGAACGCGATCCGGGACGCAACCGGCGTCGACGTCCGCTCGCTGCCGGTGAGCCGCGAAGAGATGCTGCGCGCGCTGGCCGAGGCGCGAGAACGCGAGAAGCGTGCGCCTGCACCAGCCTGAGTCGGTCGAAGCGGCGGCCGCGGAGCTCGGCAACGGCTCCGTCGCCCTGGCCGGCGGCACCGACCTCGTCCCGCTCGTGCGCGATCGGATCGTCGAGGCGGAGACGTTGGTCGACATCCGCGGCGTCGTGCCGCGCGGCGTCCACACCGGCGGCAACCGCATCGGCGCGGGTACGACGCTGGCCGAGCTCGAAGCCGACCCGGAGATCCCACAGGCGCTCCGCGAGGCCTGCTCGCTGGCCGCCTCGCCGCAGCTTCGCTCGATGGGCACGATCGGCGGAAACCTGCTCCAGGCGACGCGCTGCTGGTACTGGCGCCTGAAGTTCCCGTGCTTCCTGCACGGCGGCGACCGCTGCCACGCGCGCCAAGGGGTCAACCGGGAGCATGCGATCTTCGGCAACGAACGCTGCGCGTCGGCGCATCCGTCGGACCCGGCGGCAGCCCTCCTCGCTCTCGGCACGACGCTGCGAACCGACCGGCGCGAGCTGCCGCTGGATGAGCTCTACCGACTGCCGACCGAGGACGACCGCAACGTGACGGCGCTCGAGCCCGGCGAGCTGATCCTCGAGCTCGACGTTCCGCGCCCGGAGGCCAGCACCTACCTCAAGGCGATGGACCGCACGAAGTTCTCGTTCGCGCTCGTCGGCGTCGGGGCCGCGCGCCTTCCCGACGGGATGCGACTGGCGCTCGCAGGCGTGGCGCCGATCCCCTGGCGGCTGGACAGTCCCGACGACCTGGAGCGGGCGACGCCCCTCCCCGGGACCGCGTTCAAGGTCGAACTGGCCCGCCCGCTGATCCGCCGGGCGCTCGAAGCCCTTGGCACGTAGGCGATGGTCGCCTGCGTCGTCCTCGCGGCGGGGGCCTCGACGCGCTTCGGCTCGCCGAAGCAGCAGGTCCTGCTCGAGCCGGTGCTCGAGCGCGTCCGCCGCAGCTCCGTCGACGAGGTGATCGTCGTCCTCGGCGCACACCAGCTCCACACGAGCGCCCGGGCCGTTCACTGCCCCGACTGGGAGTTCGGCCCGGGCGCCTCGGTGCGCTGCGGGCTGAACGCGCTCCCGCCCGAGACCGAGGCCGTGGTCGTGGTGCTCGCCGACGGGCCGGAGCTGGCGCCCGGGGCGATCGACCGCGTTATCGACACCTGGCGCTCCGGCGAGGGGCCCGTCGTCGCCGCCACCTACGCGGGAATCCGCCTCCATCCGGTGCTCTTGGCTCGAGAGGCGTGGGGTCTAGTTCCCGACGAAGGGGCGAAGGCCCTCGACGCCGTCCTCGTTCCCTGCGACGATCTGGGACCTCCAGGAGACGTCGATTTCACCGATGACGTTCCAGAGAGGCTGAAACCGTGGAGCTCGCCAGACCCCTAGAAGCCGCCCCGGCCGAGAAGAGCCCGGCGCTGACCTCGATGCGATTACAGCGCAAGCTGACCGTCGAGGAAGCGGCGAGGAAGGCTGCGCTCTGGCCCGAGCAGGTCGAGTGGCTCGAGGAGGGACGCCTCTACCGCTTCCCGGGCTACGAGGCAGCGGTGATCGCGCTGCTCCGATACGCAACCGCTTTGGGGATCGACCATCGCGAGGCACGCAGGCTCTCCGGAATGCCCGTCGAGCCTCCGGGCCCTTCGGCCCTTGGACGCTGGATCGCCGTCGGCGCGGCGGCGGCGGTCGTCTCCGTGGTCGCTCTGGCCCTGGTATTGACACTTGGACGCGACGGCAACTCGGCCGCCGAGAGGCGCGCGGCGGGCCTGGCTCCGCCCTGGAAGGTCGCAGTCGACGTGCTCAACGGCGGAGGCGACATCAACTACACGCGTCGCATCGCGAGCCGGATCGGCTCGTTCGGCTACCGCATCGAGCACGTCACCAAGGCGAACCGCTTCGATTACAAGCAGACGGCGGTGTACTTCGAGCCCGGCGGCGGCGCGTTCGCCCAGCGGCTCGCAACGCAGCTCGGCTGTGGCACGACGAGCCCTCTCCCCGCCGGCGACAATCCGCGCCGGCTCGTGGTGATCGTAGGCCCGCCCCGCGCCACCTGCTGACAGACTTCCGCCCTCGTGCTCGCACTTCTCCTCGCCATCGCGCTCGTCCGCACGCCTCTGGTGGCACAGCCGGCCGGTCCCGCCTGGTCTGCATTGCCTGCGGCCGGGACGGTGACCTCGCCCTATGGGAAGGACGCCGGGCGCTGGCATCATGGAATCGACATCGGCATCCTCCGCTCACTCGCGGTGCGGGCGGCCGAGCCCGGCCGGGTGATCGCAGTCGGGAAGCGCCGCGGTTTCGAGGGCTACGGCAACGTCGTCCAGGTTTCCCTCGGCCGGGGCTACACGGCGCTGTACGCTCACCTGGCCGGCTGGCGCGTCCGCGTCGGCGACCGAATCGAGGCAGGCCAGCGAATCGGAACGGCCGGCTGCACGGGCTCGTGCACGGGACCGCACCTGCACTTCGAGCTGCGCCTACACGGCGTGCCCGTGAACCCGATGCGTTTCCGTCAGCAGGAGGGCCCGGCGGAACCTTCGCTCGTCTTCGGGGTGGGTTGATCATGCCGAGGCAAGGAGGCAGGGAGTGCTCGTAGGAGGCTAGGGGTGCGACTGAGGAGGCAGGCCCTCGTCAAAACAGGGGCGTGCGGAGGTCGGCGAGCTTCTGCTTTAGGGCCGGCGGCATCTCCTCGACGGCCGCCTGGCGAACAAAGCGCCGTAGCTCCTCCTCGAAGCGGTAGCGCTTGCGGCAGTAGCTGCACTGGTCGAGATGCTCCTCGGCCTCTGCACGCTCGGCGTCGGTGAGCTCCCGGTCGAGGTAGGGCTGAAGCTGCTCTTCGCACTTCACGCAGGGATCCACCTCGAAGCCGAGGTTCATCACGCGCTCACCGCTTGCTCCGCGAGCTGGCTCTTCAGAATGCGCCGCCCGCGGTGCAGACGCGACATCACGGTGCCGATCGGGATCTCCAGGATCTGCGCGGCGTCGGCATAGCTGAAGTCGCCGATGTCCACGAGCACGATCACGTCGCGGAAATCGTGCGGCACCGCCGAGAGCGCCGAGACGACGTCGTCCTGCGAAAGCCGCTCGTCCACACGCTCCTGCTCAAGGTTCGGCTCCCGGCCGGCCTCCTCGAGCTTGTTGTAGAGGAAGTAGTCGCCTTCCTCGAGCGGTTGCATGTCCGGCGAGCGTTGCTGGCGGCGGCCGCGGTCGATGTTCAGGTTGGTGAGGATGCGCAGCAGCCACGCGCGCAGGTTCGTCCCCGGCTGAAAGGAGCGCCAGGCCCGAAAGGCACGCGAATAGGTCTCCTGCATCAAGTCCTCCGCCTCTTCTCGGGTGGACACGAGCCGCCTCGCGACTCGATAGACCTGGTCTGCCAGCTCGAGCGCCTCCTCTTCGAAACGGACGCGGTCGCGGGCCTCTTCCGCCAGCTTCCTCGGTTCCGCTTCGGGAGTGGTCTCGCTCATGGCGGCCACCCTAGCATTGCCGGTTTTGCGGGCTGAAACGAGCGCAAGCGGCTCTCCATTCCCGTTTACTTCAACCGACACGACGGGTAGAGGGGAGAGATGGACGGATACGAGGTCATCACCAGCGACGACCAGAAGCTCGGCCAGGTCGTTCGTGTCGAGAACGGATTTCTGATCGTCGAGCACAAGCACCTGCTGAAGGAGAGGCACTACGCGATCCCGCTCGCCTTCGCACACGCCCAGGACGCGGACCAGGTGGTCCGCCTCTCGGTCTCGAAGAACCTGGTCGAGGATCAGCCCGAGGTCAAGGACGGGGAGTTCGACCGCAAGGCGGTCGCCGAGCACTACGGCCTCGCGGAGGGCGTCGTCGACCCAGAGACGCTCGGCGAGGGCGAGTTGCTGCCCGACGACCCCGCCTTGAGCACCGAGCAGGAGGAGCAGCGGCTAGGTATAGAGCCCGAGGCCGAACGGATCGCCAGGATTCACCGGGGCGATGAGGAGCCCGGCCCGCGCGGCCGGCAGATCATTCCCTCCGACCCGCACAAAGAGAACTAGAAGGGCTGGGCGGTACCTGCGCTCGTCCTCGGGGCGAGCGCGGCCCGAGGACTCAGCCTGGTTTCGTCAAGCCGTCCTCAGACCGGCTCGAGCAGGCGGAAGCCTGCCTTCGCCATCGCGGCGAGGATCGCTTCCCGGTCGGTGCGCTCGTCGTTCCATTCGAGCTGCACCTGGCCCATCAAGTTCGCGTTCGCGAACTCGAGGCCGTCGTGACCGCGCAGGGCGCCGGCAAGCCGACCGACGCAGCGCTCGCAGCGGATGCCGCTGACCTGGATGGTTTCGGATCGAGTCGCCATCTAGCTCGATCGTACCGTCCGCTCGGCGAGGTCCGCGGCAACCGCTTCGAGGCCCCGCTCGCGCCCGATCTCGAGCTGCCGGTCGCCCTCGCAGCGCGCGGGATTGAGCGCGGACAGCAGCTCCTCGGTGCCGAGCTCACTGACCGCCGGCCCGACCAGCTCGAGGAGCTCGGTCAGCAGCTCCGGCACCTTTGCGAGCCGGTCGCCCTTCGGGTGGACGAGCTCTGCTCGTGGGCCGAACCGCAGTGCCGCCCAGCGGTTCTGCGCGTAATCGCCCCGATTGGCGGCCGCGGGGGGCGGGCCCTCGACCGCGGTCGCGCAGAGCGCTTGGAGCAGGGCCGCAAAGGCCGTGCTCAGCTCGGGCGCGGTGGGCTGGTCGGCACTGCGGATCTCGAGCGTCCCGAGGCTCGGGTGCGGCCGTGCGTCCCACCAAAAGCGGGTGTACCCATCGGCTAGGCCGAGGCGCACGTAGCGCTCGACGAACGCCTCCCACTCGGCATAGGAGGTGAACACCGGCGGCGCGGAGGCGCGCGGTAGCAGCGCCAGCACCTCGGCCCGCGTGGACGCGAGGCCCGTCTCCTCGCCGGCGAGGTAGGGCGAGTTCGCCGAGAGCGAGAGCACGAGCGGCAGCCAGGGCAGCACGCCCTCGAGCGCGCGCATGCACTCTTCCGGGCCGGGCATGCCGACGTGGACGTGCAGCCCGCAGACCGCCTGCCGCCGGGCCGAGATGCCGGCGTAGGCGACGAACTCCTTGTAGCGGGGATCGGGCGCGATGTCCTGCTGCTCTGGGACGCTGAACGGATGCGTGCCCGAGGCGGCCACCATGAGGCCGTTCGCGGCCGCAGCCTTCCCGGCGGTGGCCCGAAGCTCGGCGAGCGCGCCCAGGGCCTCCTGCGGCGAGTCGCAGACGCCGGTCGCGAGCTCGACCATCGACGCGAGCAGCTCCATCTTGAGAACGCCAGGGAGCGAGGGGCCCTCGGCCCAGTCGACAACGGCCTTCACCTCGGGCGCGAGGGCGTAGCTCTCGGCGTCGAGGATCAACAACTCCTCCTCGAGCCCCAGCGACCAGGCGCCGCTTTCTCCGAATTTCTGCTCGATCAGAGCGCGTAACGCTACTCAGGTGGAGCGCCAGCCGCGGAAAGCCTCGAGCAGCTCCTGCTCGGCACCGTCCGGAAGCCGGTCTGCCCGAAGGTGGCCGAGCAGCGCGATCGTCACGCGCATCTGATCGAGGTAGACGCCGCAGCCTTGGCAACGCTCGGCGTGGGCCTCGAAGCGCGAGTGCTCGTCGGGGGACAGCGCGCCCTCGAAATAGTCTGTCACGAGCTCGACGAGCTCCTGGCAACTCAGCTGTGCGGTGGCTTGGCTCATTCGTCTTCATCCAGATAGGACTCGAGCGCGCGCCGCACCTTCGAGCGGGCGCGATGGAGCAATACCCGTTGATTGGTCTCGCTGAGCTCGAGAGCGTTACGGACCTCTTCGCTGCTCCAGCCCTCGACGTCGCGCAAGGTGATAACCGCGCGCTGGGCCGGCGGCAGGGCCTCGATCGCCTCGGCCACGAATGCTTGCGTCTCGGCGGCGACCAGAGCGTCCTCCGGCCAGGGCTCTGGCCGTACGGCCCAGTGGCCCGGCCAGCGCGGGTGCTCGGGATCGAGAAAGCGGTCGGCGTCGAGGGCGGCCTCGGGCACGCGCCCCGGGTCCTGGAGCGCCGAGAACGGAAGCGTGCGCCTGTCGCGCTGCACTCGGGTCTTGGCGATGTTGGTCAGGATCCGGAAAATCCAGGTTCGCAGCGAGGAGCGGCCTTCGAAGCGGTCGAGCCCGTTGAGCACGGCCAGCCAGGTCTCCGCCGCCACCTCCTCGGCTGCGGACTGCGTCGGGACATAGATTCGCGCCACCCGCACGAGCGCCGGCTGGTACTCCCGCACGAGCTGCGCGAAGGCGGCTTCGTCCCCGGCGCGCAGCGCTTCGACGAGCTGCGCCTCGGCTGACCCGGCCACGGCCACTCCGCGACTGTAACGAAGGAGCTCGAGACGACACAATCAGCCCGACGAAGGAGGACGCCTATGAGCGAGCGATTCGACCTGATCGTGATCGGAGCAGGCTCCGCGGCGCGGGAGGCGGCCAATACGGCGGCGCGCAAGCACGCGGCTCGGGTTGCGCTGATCGAGAAGGAGCGCTGGGGCGGGAGCTGCCCGAACGTCGCCTGTCAGCCCACGAAGGCCTATCTGGTCGCCGCCGAGCTGGCATACGACATGAACGCGCTCGCCCCCAAACTTGGCCTCGGGGGCGGGGGCGCCTCGGTCGACTTCGCGCGCGTCTACGCCTGGAAGGAGTCGCTGAAGAAGCGGCAGGCGCAGTGGGTCGAGGAGCTCCAGAGCAAGGGCTACGCAACCTTCGCGGGCGAGGCGAGGCTCCTGGACGCCCGCACGGTGCAGGTCGGTGAGGAGGTGCTCGAGACCGACCACATCCTGATCGCCTCAGGCTCGCGCACGGCGGCCCCGCCGATCGAGGGGCTCGATCAGGTCGGCTGGATCGACCACGTCTCGGCGCTCGAGCTGACGGAGCTCCCCGAGTCGCTGCTCGTCGTCGGCGCGGGGGCGGTCGGACTCGAGTTCGGCCAGATGTTCGCGCGTTTCGGCTCGCAGGTGACGATCGTGGACGCGGCCGACCGGATTGCGCCCACCTCGGACGCAGAGGCCTCGGCGACGTTGGCGGCCTCGCTCGTCGACGAGGGGCTCACGATCGCCACCTCGGTCTTCGTCAAGAGCGTGCGCCCCGAAGGCGATGGGCTCGTTGCCGTGATCGCGCCCCGCGACGACACGGACTCCTACGAGGTGGGGGCCGCGCAGATCCTGGTTGCCTCGGGGCGGGTGCCCAACCTGGAGGGCCTGAATGTCGAGGCGCTCGGTGTCGAGACGACGAAGGCGGGGATCGCGGTGGACGAGCGCCTGCGCACCTCTGTACCGGGGATCTGGGCCGCCGGCGACGTCACCGCGGTCGCGCAGCTGACTCCGGTCGCTCAATACCAGTCCCGGATCGCCATCGCGGACATGTTCGGCGAGGACGGGCCGAGCGCCGACTACTCGGTGCTGCCGAGCGCGATCTTCACCGATCCGGAGCTCGGAGGGGTCGGCTTGACCGAGGAGCAGGCGCGGGAGCAGGGCCTCGAGTTCGGGACCGCGAGCCACGACCACGTGCGGCGGTTCTCGTTCATCGATGCCGAGCACGGGCTCTTCAAGATCGTGTTCGACCGCTCGAGCCGCCGCGTGCTCGGCCTGCACGTGGTCTCGCGCAACGCGGGCGACATCGTCCAGTGCCTCTCGATCGGCCTGCGGCTCGGCACCACCGTGGACGAGCTCGCCGCGATGCACCACGTGTTTCCTACCTTCGGCGAAGGCGTCAAGGCCGCGGCGGAACGCGCCGCTTAACGACACCAAAGAAACGAGAGAGGCCGGGGCAGGCTACCGGCCCCTCTCGCGTGATCCCAGCCGGCCATGCTGGCGTACGGCCTCTGCCGGGAACCGGGCCCCAGGGGGTAGGGGCCGGATTGGACGGTCAGCTCGATGGCTGCCGTCCCAACTTGACGGTCACGGTTCGATGCTTGTCGCCGCGGTAGACGCCGAGCTTCACCTCGTCACCGGGCTTCTTGTCGCCGATTGCGTCGCGGAGCTGCTCGATCGAGTGGAGCGGATCGCCCTGGACGGTGTCGATCAGGTCACCGCCGAGCGGATAGGTGACGCCCGCGAGGGTCGCGCTCTGAGTGCCCGCGCGCAGTCCCGCCTTGGCGGCCGCACTACCGGGCTGCACCGTCTCGACGAGCAGGCCGTGGCTCGAGGGGAAGCGGAAGAGCTTGGCGGCGGAGTCGGTCACGGGCTGCGCGGTGATCCCGAGGAAGGCGTGTTCCGCATGGCCGGTCCTGATGATCTGCGCGGCGACGGTCTTGACGGTGTTGATCGGGACCGCGAAACCGACGCCCACGTTTCCCTGGGCGCCCGGATTACCGGTCTGAATCTGTGAGTTGACTCCGATCACGTCGCCGCGCGCGTCCAGCAACGGGCCGCCCGAGTTGCCCTTGTTCAGCGCCGCGTCAGTCTGGATCACGTGGTCGATCGAGTAGTTGCGCCTCGGGGACGGGATGACACGCTGGAGCGCGCTGACGATTCCGGTCGTGACGGTGCGCTCGAGGCCAAACGGGTTGCCGATCGCGACCACGGAGTCACCGACGTGGACGCTGTCGGAGTTGCCGAGGTTGAGCGGCTGAAGGGCGCGTGAGTGTGCGTCCACCTGGAGGACGGCGACATCGGTCGAAGGGTCGGTGCCGACGATGCGGGCCTTCAGGCTCTCGTTGTTGGAGAAGCTGACCTCGACGGCCCTCGCGCCGGCAACGACGTGGTAGTTGGTCACCACGTGACCGGCCTTGTCGATCACGAAGCCGGAACCGAGCGCCCTCGTCTCCTGGGCCTGCGGAAACGGAGAGCCGAAGAACGGATCGATCGCGGGCGTACTCGCCACCTGCGTGGCGGTCACCTGGACGACCCCGGGGGCCGCGCGGCGATAGATCTGGTTGATCGTGAGCGCCTTGCCCGCCTGCGAGAGCACGGGAATGCTGCTCGGCGGAACTCCGACGACCCGGTTGATCGTCGTCGTCGAGCCGTCAAAGCCGCCGAGAAGCGCCGCGCCGCCGAGCGCGAGGCCACCGCCGAGTACGGCAGCGACCACGAGCCCGGCGGCGTTCTCCAGGCGCAAGCGTCCAGCCACGGCTGTGGTTATAGCGCCGGCATGTTCAGGCTTGGTTGCGCGGCGTTAAGCCTGCGTTAAGTCGACATTCAGCGGAAGCGGCACCCAAGCGGGCAAAGGGCGTCGAACGGAGCGCTCGTGCCCAGGTGGTACCCCTAGAGGCCGGGCCTGTCCGCGCCGCCCGATGCGCTTTTCAGCGGGCGGAACTGGTCTTGCGTGAAGCGGACTTCGTGCGACGCCGCTTGCTCCCGTTGCCTGAGCTCTGCGATGGCGCACTCCGACTGGAAGACGAAGCGGAACCCTGCCGCACGAGGCCTACCAGTTCATCCGGCAAGTCGGCCGCGCGCGACTTCGCCTCGTTTACGACCCCCTTGGCCTGGCGTGTGAACGATCCATTGGTCGCCAATGCATAGAGTCCCGCTCCGGCTGCCGGGAGAATCAACCATCGGCTCACTCCGCCCTTGCGAATGCTTTTCCCGTTCGCAGCGTCGGCGACAGCCGCTAGCCGTTCCGCAAAGTCGATCACCTGCTCTGAAAATCTTTGGACACTGGCCATTCCTCATCCCTCCTCTTCCTCGGTTGAGACCCCCATTCCCGCACGCGAAGCATTGAAACCGGGAGGAACGACTGCTGAGCAGGCGAAAGGACGCCGGGCCGCCCCTGCCCGCCATGCGTGATCGGCGTCCAACCCTTCAAGAGACAACGGGCAGGAGCAGCCCGGACGGTACGCGGCAGCTACCCTCTCCACTTCTGCGGCCAAGGCGGGACGCATCGCCCCTCTCTCCCCCAAGCGAGGCGTCCGGTGCGCCCGTTGTTCCACCGCCGCCCGCGCACACGCCTTGGCCGCTTCTTACATAGATGCCGACCGACGACGGAGCTCGCTGCGCCCTCACGAAGTCTTTACAGAGTTCTGCGAGCTACCGGGCTCGCCGGGCGGGCGAGGGCCAGGCCAGGCCGAGCCCAACTACAGTGAGTGCGTGGACTCTCGAGGCGCACGAGTTCTGCAGGTCAGGCTTGCCCTGGGCGGCAAGGTAGGGGCCAGGGTCACGCTCCTCTCGACGCACGAGCAAGGTCTTCTTACCCGGGTCGGAGAAGCGGGCGAGGTCAAAAGCCTCAACGAGGACGGAACCACCATCACTGTCGAGTGGGATCGCGGAGGCCGGTCGAACATCGATCTCTCGAACAGCCAGGTCGAGGTTCAGCCTGGGCTTTGAGAACAGCTTTCTGCGCTTTCCCCGGCGCAGAGCGCTCAGCCGAGCCCCTGATCCCATGCGGTTGGGCCGGCGTCGAGGCGTAACCGTCAGCGGGCTCGAGCCGTTGTTCCTCAGACACCGACATCAAAGAAGGGGGGCTCCCCGTGTCGCTTCTCTACATCATCCTGATCATCGTGCTGGTCCTCCTGTTGCTGGGTTTCTTCTCGCGCGGCCGCTGGTAGGTCCTACTTCGAGCGCTACTAGGCCGCCCGGCACTTGCCGGGCGGCCCTTTTGCGGCGATCCTGTCCGAATGGATCGCGCTCTCGTCTCCGGAGTACTCGCGCGGGCTGACGCCACGGCAAAGCTGCCGCGCCTCGGCGGAATGGCCCGGGCCGACGGAATCGTCATCGCCAGCGAGCACTACTGGGCGTTTGCCGGGCGGGACGGCTCCCTGCGTGAGGGCGGGATGCCGGCCCCCTCGAGCCTGGTCCGTCGCGTGCCGCTCGTGCGCGGGCTCGTCCGCCTCTTCTCTGCGCTGGCGCCGCTCTTTCGTGGCGCGGGCGTGGCGGGACGCGGTGAGCGCCTCCTGCTCCTGACGGCGCTGTTCGCACCGCTCTCGCTGATCTTCCTGCCGCAGTCCGCATCGCTTCCGCTCGGAGTCGGAACCGGCGTGGTTTTGCTCGCGTGGATGCTGCGCGGCCGCACCCTCTTCCTGCACGGCGCGGAGCACCGAGCGATCGCCGCGGCCGAGGAGCGGCAACTGGTCGCGACCTGGCGCACCGAAGCGAAGCCCTCGCGCTTCGCACCCCGCTGCGGCACGAATTTCGCGGCGCTCGTCGTCCCTGTTTCGATCGCAGCCGACCGCCTCTGGCCGCTCCCGGCCACGCTCTACACGCCGTTCGCCGTCACGCTGGTCTCGCTGGCGCTGACGATGGAGCTCTGGCAGCTCGTTCAAACCTCGCGCGCCCCGATCGCGAGGATCTTCCTCATCCCTGGGCTCGCGCTCCAGCGGCTCACGACACGCGAGCCCACGGACGAGGAGACGCAACTGGCGCTGACCGCAGTTGCATCGGTGCTGCAGCGCGAGCTCGCCTAGCTCGACTCGTTCCCGGCCGCTATCGGCTCTGATGCCGGTCGCAGACCACCGGACCCTCGCATACAGAGCGTGTTGCGCGTCCGACGCTGAGCACGACACAATCGGCCCATGCGCGAGCCCGTCACCGTCGCGTGCGCCCAGCTCGAGCCGGTCATCTTCGATCGCGACGCAACAATCGAGAAGCTCGCCTCCGGCGCAGCCGAGATCGCCACCAAGGGTGCCCGACTCGCCGTCTTCCCCGAGGCGTTCATCCCGGCCTACCCCTCCTCAACCTGGGCCAAGGCACTCGCGGGCTGGGCCGAGGAGGGCGCCAAGGAAGCCTTCGCGCTGCTGGCACGCGAGTCGGTCGAGATTCCCGGCCCCGCGGAGCGGCGCCTCGGCGAGATCGCCCGCGAGCACGAGCTCTGGCTCATCACCGGCGTGACCGAGCGTGATCCCGGCCGGCCGGGGACGCTCTACAACACCCTTCTCTACCACGGTCCCGATGGTGAGCTGGCGCTGAAGCACCGCAAGCTCGTCCCCACCAATCACGAGCGCCTGATCTGGGGCCCCGCGACGGCGGCGGGCTCGAAGCCCTCGAGACGCCGATCGGCCGGATCGGCGGGCTGATCTGCTGGGAGAACTACATGCCGCTCGCCCGTTTCGCGCTCTACGAGTCCGGGGTCGAGCTGTACGTTGCCTCTACAGCCGACGACAGCGAGGGATGGCAGTCCACGCTTGCGCACATCGCACGCGAGTCGCGCGCCTTCGTGATCTCGCCTTCGCACTTCCAGAAGGCCGCGGGCTATCCGGACGACTTCCCCCTCCAGCGCCTGCTCGAGGGGCTCGACGTGATCGGCCGCGGTGGCTCGGCGATCCTGGGGCCGGACGGCAGCTACCTCGCCGGCCCCCTCTGGGACGACGAGGGAATCCTTTACGCGGAGCTCGATCCGCAGCGGCTCGACGAGGAGCGTCAGCGCTTCGACCCGGTGGGGCACTACCACCGTCCCGACGTTCTCCGCCTCGAAAGGACAAAACCCACCGTGAGGGAGGGATAGAACCCGATGACGAACATCCTCTGCGTGCTCTACGACGATCCGGTGAGCGGGTATCCGCCGGAGTACGCCCGAGACGAGATCCCGAAGATCGAGGGCTACCACGACGGCCAGACCACGCCGTCACCCGATGGGTTCGACTTCACGGCGGGTGAGCTACTCGGCAGCGTGTCGGGCGAATTGGGGCTCCGGAGCTTCCTCGAGGAACGCGGGCACCACTTGATCGTCACGGCCGACAAGGACGGGCCTGACTCGGCCTTCGAGCAGGAGCTGCCGGCTGCAGAGATCGTGATCTCGCAGCCGTTCTGGCCCGCGTACCTGACCGCTGAGCGGATCGCGAAGGCGCCGGGCCTCAAACTGGCGGTCACCGCGGGAGTCGGTTCGGACCACGTCGATCTCCAGGCCGCGATCGAGGGCGGCATCACCGTCGCCGAGGTGACCTACTGCAACAGCATCAGCGTCTCGGAGCACGTAGTGATGGCCATCCTCGCCCTAGTGCGGAATTACATCCCGTCCTACCAGTGGGTCGTCGACGGTGGCTGGAACATTGCCGATTGCGTCTCGCGCTCCTACGACCTGGAGGGCATGCAGGTGGGAACTGTGGGAGCCGGCCGGATCGGCTCGGCGGTCATGCGCCGGCTGAAGCCGTTCGAGGTCGGCCTGCACTACACCGACCGGCACCGCCTCCCGAAAGAGGTAGAGGAGGAGCTGGGCCTTACCCACCACCCGGCCGTCGAGTCGCTCGTAGAGGTGTGCGACGTGGTCACGATCAACGCGCCCCTGCACCCGGAGACGGAGCATCTCTTCGATGCCGAACTGATCGGCCGGATGAAGCGCGGCGCCTATCTCGTTAACACGGCTCGCGGCAAGATCTGCGATCGCGAGGCGGTTGCGGCCGCGTGCGAGTCCGGCCACCTTGCCGCGTACGCCGGTGACGTCTGGTTTCCCCAGCCGGCGCCGGCCGATCACGCCTGGCGGACAATGCCTCACCACGGCATGACGCCGCACATCTCCGGCTCGAGCCTCTCGGCCCAGGCCCGCTATGCGGCCGGGGTGCGCGAAATTCTCGAGTGCTGGTTCGACGGGCGGCCGATCCGAGAGGAGTACCTGATCGTCGACGCGGGTCGGCTTGCCGGTGCCGGCGCGCACTCCTATAGCGCAGGCGACGCGACGAGCGGCTCCGAGGAGGCGACGCGGTTCAAGGCCCGCTGAGCAGTGGGCGCGCCTCGATCGCCTCCTCTCCTTCGGGCGAGACGCGGTACGCCCCGCCGCCGGCGCGCGCGGTCACGACCTCTGCAAGCTCGGTGCCGTCGAACCGGAGGGCAACGCCGTCGTCGGCAGCGAGCCCCGGCGGGAAGCCCTCGGCAACGAGCTTCGAGTAGGCGGGCCGTCGCTCGCTCTCGCCGTCGTAGTGCGGACAGGCGCTCCCGGCGAGGAAGCCGAGCCCGTCGCGCATTCCCTGGAGTTGCGGCCCGAAGGAGTCGGTCACCGCGGCCTCGAACCAGCAGAGCATTCCGGCGCTCCAGCCCGCGAGAACGACGCCGCTCTCCCACGCCTCACGCAGGATCTCGTCGAAGCCGTGCGTACGCCAGATCGCGAGCGCGTTCGCAGTGTTGCCGCCCGAGACGTAGATCGCGTCCTGCTGCAGGGCTAGCTCGCGTAGGCCGGACGGCGGCCAGGGGAAGAAGGTCATGTGCGAGACCTCCGCGCGGCCGCCGAGCCGTGAGTACGCCCAGAGCGTCTCGTCGGCGTCATCGGCGACGGCGGTCGGCACGAACAACACCCGCGGGCGCTCGCGACTCGTCAGGCCGAGCACGTAATCCTCGAGGAGGCGAAGCTCGGCGTCCTCCGAGCTCAGCCCGCCAATCCCCACGATCGTCCGCCTCAGGAAGGTGTCAGACACCGAGCAAAGTGTGCCGGGCTTCTTTTGATCTCGCTGCCGATTTGCTCGTCGACGTAGCTCCCGGATGATCCACCCCTGCGCGTATACCTCGACTCCCCCGACGCGGCGCCTGATCGGGGTATCGTCATGGGATGCCCGATCCGTCCCGCCTCGTGCTCTTCGTCGGGGCGGCGCTCCTGCTGCTGGTAGTGCCGGGGCCGGCCGTCCTCTACGTGGTCATGCAGAGCGTCTCGCACGGGCGCCGTGCCGGCCTGGCCTCCGTCGCCGGGATCACGACCGGGACGCTCGTGCACATCGCGGCAGCAACGATCGGCCTCTCGGCGCTCCTCGCCTCCTCCGCCCTCGCCTTCGACGTGGTCAAGTACCTGGGTGCGACGTATCTGATCGCGGTCGGCCTCCGGCGGCTGGCCGGGCTCGAACACCTGGATGAGGGACCGGCGGCGAGCGCGCGCAGCCTCAGCCGCCTCTACCGGCAGGGGATCGTCGTCAACGTGCTGAACCCGAAGACGGCGCTCTTCTTCCTGGCGTTCCTGCCCCAATTCGTCGACTCGACGCGCGGCGCGGCCTGGGCGCAGATCCTCGTCCTGGGGTTGCTCTTCGCCGGACTCGGCTTCCTCAGCGACGGCGCCTGGGCGCTCGTGGCAGGGACGCTCGGTGAGCGCCTGCGCCGGAGCCGACGCTTTCCGCAGGTTCAGCGCTACGTCTCCGGCTCGGTGTTCGTCGGCCTGGGCGCGGTGGCCGCGTTCTCGGCTCCCGTGAAGCAGTCCTAGGTTTGGCGCCAGCCGCAGCCCGGTAGCACCTCCGCATGGAAATCGGCTACGCACTCTCCTCCGAGGAGCACGGCCCGAACGATCTCGTGCGCAACGCCAAGGCTGCCGAGGAGGCGGGTTTCACCTTCGCCCTGATCTCCGACCACTACCACCCCTGGGTGGACGCGCAGGGCCAGAGCCCGTTCGTCTGGAGCGTGATTGGCGGAATCGCGCAAGCGACCGATCGGCTTCGGCTCGGGACGGGCGTGACGTGCCCGACGATTCGGATTCACCCAGCGATCATCGCGCAGGCTGCCGCCACGTCGGCGGTCATGCTGGATGGCCGCTTCTTCCTCGGCGTCGGCACGGGCGAGGAGCTGAACGAGCACGTCCTCGGTGATCGCTGGCCGGCGCCGCCGGTGCGCCTCGAGATGCTCGAGGAGGCGATCGAGGTGATGCGGCTGCTCTGGCAAGGCGGCTATCAAAGCCACACCGGGAAGCACTACACCGTCGAGCAGGCGCGGATCTACACGCTTCCCGATGAGCCGCCGCCGATTGCGGTCGCAGCGGCCCAGCCGAAGGCGGCGGAGCTCGCGGGGCGGCTCGGCGATGCCTTCGTCGGCGTCGGCCCGGAAGCCGAGCTCGTCCGGGAGTTCGAGCAGTCCGGCGGAAAGGGCAAGCCTCGCTACGGGCAGGTCACGGTCTGCTACGCCGAGACCGAGGAGCAGGCTCGCAAGACGGCGTTCGAGATCTGGCCCAACGCCGGTCTCGAAGGCCCGCTCAGCCAGGAGCTCGCTATCCCGGAGCACTACGAAGCCGCGGTCAAGCTCCTCAGCGAGGACGACGTCGCCGAGACCGTAATCTGCGGCCGCGACCCGGAACCCCACCTCGAGGCGTTCCGCGAGTACGAGCAGGCCGGCTACGACCACGTCTACGTGCACCAGGTCGGGCGCGACCAGGAGAGCTTCCTGCGCTTCTACGCGGAGGAAATCATCCCGAAGCTCTGACTCGGTGCGTGTTGCGGCGGCGAACGGCGCCGATCGAAACAGCACGTTGTCTCAGTCGTGGTCGCACCTCAGCCGTCAGCTCGAAGCCGCCGCTCGGTTCGCCTGTCGCCCCGGCGTGCGCAGCGCCAGCTCCTCGCACGACCAGCTCGCCCGCGCTAACGTGCCTATGCGATGCCTATGCAAGACCACAGCATCGGGGAGGCCTCCCGACTGCTCGGCGTGAGCATCGACACGCTGCGCCGCTGGGACCGGCACGGGAGGATCCGAACCCGCCGCGACCAGGCCAACCGGCGGCTCGTCCCGGACTCGGAGGTCGAGCGACTGCGCGCGCTTCGCGGCGAGCACGGCCTCTCGGCACGCAACCGCCTCCGGGGAGTCGTGCGCGAGCTGAAGGTCGAAGGCCTACTCGCCCAGGTCGAGCTCGAGGCAGGCCCGTTCCGCGTGGTGGCGGTGATCACCCGTGAGGCGGCGGAGGCGCTGCAGCTCCGGCCCGGCGAGCCCGCAACCGCGATCGTCAAAGCGACCTCGGTGCTGATCGAGCGGTGACCCGGCTTGCAACGCTGGCCGTGGGAGCGCTGCTGCTCGCCGGCTGCGGCGGCGGCGGTAACGGCGCCCTCCGGCTGTTCGCGGCCTCCTCGCTCACCGAGGTCTTCCAGCAGCTCGAGCCGAGGGCCCAGGCGACGTTTGCGGGCTCGGACGAGCTTGCCTTCCAGCTGGAGCAGGGCGCGAGGGCCGATGTCTACGCCTCGGCGAGCCCGAAGTACCCGGCCCGGCTCTTCCGGGAGAGGCTCGTCGAGCGGCCCCGCGTGTTCGCGACGAACTCGCTCGTCCTGATCGTGCCGAAGGACAACCGGGCCCACGTGGCGGGCCTTGGGTCGCTGATGAATCCCGATGTGAAACTCGTTCTCGGCGCCAAGGGCGTTCCGGTCGGCGACTACGCGGACAAGGTCCTCGACCGCTTCTGCGACTCGCTCACACCGCCGCCGCGGGGCAACTGCCCGCGGGCGCGCATCGTCAGCGAGGAGCAAGACGTGAAGGGAGTCGTGAGCAAGATCGCGCTCGGCGAGGCCGACGCCGGGCTCGTCTACGCGACCGACCTGAAGCCGGTGGCAGGAAAGGTGCGCTCGCTCGAGATCGGGCGGCTCTTCCAGCCGACGGTGCGCTACGAGCTGGCCGTCCTGCGCAACGCGAAGCACCGCGGCGCCGCGGAGGCGTTCCTCACCCTCGTGACCGGCCCGCGCGGCCGCGCCGCTCTCCGCGCACACGGCTTCGGGCTCCCGTGAGACGAAGGTTCGAGGTGCTGCTCGCTGTGGCCGGGGCTCTCGCCCTCGGGTTCCTGCTCTTGCCGCTGCTCGCGCTCTTCCTGCGCGTGCCGCCGGCGACGCTCGTCAGCGAGCTCGGCAGCAGCGTCGTTCGGGACGCGCTCATAGTCAGCCTCGAGACGAGCGCGATCGCGCACGCTTTCATCCTCGGGGTCGGCACGCCGGTTGCCTATCTGCTGGCGACGCAGCGCTTTCGGGGACGTGCGCTGCTGATCGGAGCGATCGACCTGCCGCTCGTCCTTCCGCCCGCGGTCGCAGGGATCGCGCTGCTCGCCGCGTTCGGCAGCCGCGGCCTTCTGGGCGCGACGCTCTCGGCCTTCGGCGTCACGATCGCCTTCACTCAGGCCGCCGTCGTGCTGGCCGTGATCTTCGTCGCGAGCCCCTTCTACCTGCGCCAGGCGGTCTCAGCTTTCGAGTCGGTCGACCCGGACCTGCTCGCCGCGGCACGCACGCTCGGCGCCCGCCCCTTCCGCACCTTCCGCCGAGTGGCGCTACCGCTCGCCGCACCCGGCCTTGCCGTCGGCTCCTCGCTCGCCTTCGCCCGCGGCCTGGGTGAGTTCGGCGCGACGATCATGTTCGCCGGGAGCCTGCGCGGATCCACCCAGACCCTGCCGCTTGCGATCTACGCGGAGCTCGACCAGGACTTCGACGCCGCGATCGCGATCGGTGCCCTGCTCGTCCTCGTCAGCGTCGCGATCCTCGCGGCCGTCAAGCTGCTTCCCTCGTGGAACTCGATCTCACCGTTCCGCTTCGCTCCTTCGCGCTCGAGCTGAGCCTTGAGACGGGCGCGGAGACCCTCGCGCTCGTCGGGCCCTCGGGAGCGGGAAAGACGACGCTGCTGCGCACGATCGCGGGCCTCGTCCGGCCCTCGCGCGGCCGCATCGCCGCCGGCGGCGACACCTGGTTCGACTCCGGGGCCGGGATCGACCTCCCGCCGGAGGAGCGCTCGGTGGGCCTGGTCTTCCAGGACTACGCGCTCTTCCCCCACCTCACGGTGGAGGAAAATGTCCGCTTCGGGGCGCGAGGAGCTGTCGACGACGCGCTCGAGCGGCTCGGGATCGATGCGCTCGCCGGGACGCGCCCGGGAGAGCTCTCCGGCGGCGAGCGCCAGCGGGTAGCGCTCGCCCGCGCGCTCGGGCGTGAGCCGAAGGTGCTCCTGCTAGACGAGCCGCTCGCCGCTCTCGACGCCCCGATGCGCACGGGGGTGCGGTCGTACCTGCGCGGCCTCTTGGGCGAGCTCGGCCTGCCCACGCTCCTCGTGACGCACGACTATGCGGATGCGGTCGCACTCGCCGGCCGCGTCGGCGTCCTCGTCGGGGGCCGGCTCGTCCAGCTCGGCACGCCGACGGAGTTGCTGACTGCGCCGGCGACGCCGTTCGTGGCCGACCTCGTCGGAGGCAACCTGCTCGTCGGGCGGGCCGAGCGTCGCGAGGACGGCCTGACCCAGATCGAGCTCGAAGACGGCACCCGCGTCCTCTCGACCGACGAAGCGAGCGGCGAGGTGGCGCTGCTCGTCTACCCGTGGGAGATCACGCTCGCGCGCGCGGCCGGCGACGACTCGAGCCGAAACCACGTCCGCGGCACCGTCGAGGAGCTCGTCCCCCTCGGCAATCGCGTCCGCGTGCGGGTCGGCCCGCTCACCGCCGAGGTGACCGCCGCGTCGGCCGAGCGCCTCGGCCTGCGCATCGGCGAGCCCGTGGTCGCAAGCTTCAAGGCGACCGGCGCGCGGGTGCTCGGCGCGCGCTAGCCTGCGGCGCCGGTGGACGAGCGCACGCCTTCCTGGGGGATCTCGCCCGTGCCCGAGCGGCTGCGCGTGCTCGGCCTCTTCGACCTGACCCTGCTCTGGGGAAACCTTTCCGTGAGCCTGCTCGTGATCGTCGCCGCGGCCGGGCTCGTGCCGATGCTCTCGCTCGAGCAGGCGCTCGTGGCGATCGTGGTCGGAGCGCTCGCCGGCAACCTCCTGCTCGGCTTGGCCGGAGCTATCGGCGCCGACGCCCGCGTGCCGGGGATGGTGCTGCTGCGGGCGCCCCTGGGCCGCCGCGGCTCGTACGCCCCGACGCTGCTGAACGTCGCTCAGAATCTCGGCTGGTCGACCTTCGAGCTGATCATCATCTCGAGCGCTGCGGCTGCCCTCTCCGACCGCGTCTTCGGCTTCCGCGAGCGCTGGCTCTGGGCGCTCGTCTTCGGCGCGATCTCGCTCGCGCTCGGGTTGCTCGGGCCGATCGGGTTCATCCGCCGCTACCTGCGTAAGTTCGCGGTGTGGGCGGTCGCAGCGTCGATCGTCTACCTGACCTGGTGGGCGCTCGACAAGGCGGATCTCCACCAGCTCTGGCGCCGGGACGGCGAAGGGGGCGTCTCCCTCGGCCAGGGGATCGACCTGGTGATGGCGAGCATCATCTCGTGGACGCCGCTCGCGGCCGACTACACGCGCTTCGCGCGCGATCGCCGCAGCGGGTTCCTCGGCACCGGGATCGGCTACCTGCTGCCCACGCTCTGGTGCTTCGGCCTGGGCACGCTACTCGTGCTCTCGCGCAACCTGAGCGAGCCGGCGCAGATCCCCAACGTGGTCGCCACCGGGAGCGTCCTCGCGGTGATCGCGCTGCTGATGCTGACGGTGGACGAGAGCGACGAGGCGTTCGCAGACATCTACTCGACCGCGGTTTCGCTGCAGAACATCCTGCCCCGGGCCTCGCAGCGGCTGCTGATCGTGCTCGTCGCCGCGACCGCGACAGTTGGCGCGATTGCGATCGACCTGGGCAACTACCTCACCTTCCTCTACCTGCTCGGCTCGGTCTTCGTGCCACTGTTCGCGGTGCTGCTGGCGGACTGGCTCGTTCGCGGCGCTCACTACACGGAGCAGGACATCTTCGAGGGCCCGGCCGTGCGCGTCGAGCGGCTCGCAGCCTGGGTTGCCGGCTTCGCGCTCTACCAGTGGCTCTCGCCCCAGGGCCCGAGCTGGTGGACCGACCTCATCGCGCACCTGAACCCTGGGCACGCACGCCTCACGGCCTCGCTACCGAGCTTCGCCGCCGCCTTCTGCCTGACGCTGCTCGCGGCGTGGATAGATTCGCGCCGTGCGGCCGCTGGCAGTCGTCGGGAACCTCTCACGCGATCTCGTTGACGGGGGGTCGCCGCGAGCCGGCGGAGCGCCCTTCCATGCTGCCCGGGCGCTGCGTGTGCTCGGCCCGCCCGCGCTCGTCGGGGTGAAGTGCGCCGAGAGCGACCGCGATTCGCTGCTGATCCCGCTCGTGCGCCTCGGACTGCCGGTGCTCTGGCGCGGCGGCGCCTCGACCGCGGCGTTCTCGTTCCACTACGAGGGCGACCGGCGCGTGATGATCGTGGACGCGCTCGGCGATCCGTGGACGATCGCTGACCTGAACGGGCTCGAGCGCGCCAACTGGGTGCACGTCGGGGCGCTTGCTCGGTCGGACTTCCCGGCGGGGACATTGGCTGCGCTGGCCCGCGACCGGCGCGTCTCGTTCGACGGCCAAGGGCTCGTGCGGCCCGCCCGAACCGGGCCGCTGGAGCTCGACGGCGACTACGACCCGGAGGTGCTTCGCCACGTCTCGATCCTCAAGCTCGCAGAGGAAGAAGCCCGCGCGCTCGTCGGTGAGCCGAACGAGGACGCGCTGCGTTCGCTCGGGGTCTCGGAGGTCGTGGTCACGCAGGGCCCGCGGAGCTCGCTCGTGCTCGCGGACGGGAAGCTGGAGCGGGTTCCGACGCCGGCCCTGGACGGCGAGATCGATCCCACCGGGGCGGGCGACGCGTTCGCGGCGGCGTATCTCGTCTCGCGCTCGACAGGCCACGCCCCAACGGCATCGGCCCGTCGCGCGACCGCGCTCGTTGCCGGGCTGCTCGGCAGGCGCCTGAGGTGAGGGCTTTCGTCCGCACGGTGGACGGCGTCTTCGAGGTCGACCTCGACGAGGAGCTGGTGCTGGGCCTGGTCGACGTCGCAGTGGAGCCGCCCCAGGTCGAGCTGTCGCTGCCGCTGCTCGTCTCCGCCGCGGCAAACGGATCCACCGTCGTCGCCGTGGTCGACCGCCGCCCCCCGCTCGTGGTCTCGAACGACGCGGGCCGCACGTGGCGCGAATCCGGCGGCGGCCTCCCGGCGGGCCGTGCCGTCGCGATCGGCGATGACGACCCCGACCTCGTCCTCTACGCCGCCCGCAACCGCCTGTACCTCTCCACCGACGGCGGCCTCTTCTGGCGCGCCTTGGTGATCGAGCTCCCGGAAATCGAGGCTCTGGAGCTCAGGGAAGCCTGAACTCGCCACGCGCGACGATGAGCGCGGAGCCGCCGACCTCGACCGCCTCGAGCTGCTCGCCCGACCCCTCGGCGCGGGCGTAGAGAGTCGAGGGTCGACCGATCTCGGCACCCTGCGAGATCTCGATCTCCTCGCCGAAGCCGATCCGCCCGTGCCGCGCGAGATGAACGGCCAGCGGACCTGCGGCCGAGCCGGTCGCCGGGTCCTCCGGCACGCTCCCGCCCGGAGCGAACATGCGGGTCTTCCACCGCGCTCCGGAGCCGGCGAAGCAGTTGAAACCGAGCAGCGCCGGAACGCCGTCGAGCGCGGAGAAATCCGGCTTCAGCGCCGCCACCTGCTCCTCCGAGCCGAGCGCCACGTAGACGTGGTGCATGCCGTTGTCGTAATGCTCGACGGGCAGCTCCGAGCGCTCGATCCCGAGTGCGGCCAACAGGCCCGCCTCGTCGTCGTAGGGCTTCCAGGTCGGGAGCGGCTGGCGCATGCGCCCGAAGACGATCCGGTCGCCCTCGCGCTCGAGCGCCACGGGGACTACCCCCGCGCCGGTCTCGAGCCTGATCTCTTGCACCTGTAGCGGCCCACCGAGCACGAAGGCCGACCCGAGCGTCGGATGCCCCGCGAAGAGCATCTCGTCGGTCGGCGTGAAGATCCTGATCCGCACATGACCCTCACCCTCCGGCGGAAGTACGAAGACGGTCTCGCTGTAGTTCATCTCGCGCGCCAGGGCCTGCATCTCCTCTCCCTCCAACTCGCGCGCGTCGGTGAAGACAGCCAGCTGGTTCCCGGCCAGTGGCTTGTCGGTGAAAACGTCGGCGACGACGTAACGAAACGTGCGCACACCCCGAAGATAGCCTTGCGGGCGTGCCGAAGAAGTCAGTCCAGCTCTCCGGAGTCGCCGTCGCCGAGTCGGCGATCTCCTCGATCGACCCCGACGAGGGCGTGCTCATGTACCGCGGCTACGACATCGGCGACCTCGCCGACCGCTCGACCTATGAGGAGACGGCGCTGCTGTTGCTCGACGGCGACGCGCCGACGCCCGCAGCCCTGGAGGCGTTTCGTGGCGAGCTCGCCGACCAGCGCGACCTGAGCGCCGAGATCGCGGAGGCGATCGACCGGCAGGCCGCGACCGCCGCGCCGATGGAGGTGCTCCGCACCGGCGTCTCGACGCTGACCGCCGCAAAGCCCACCCGGCTGATCGCCCAGCTGCCGACGATGATCGCGCGCTACCACCGGCGGCGTCAGAGTCTCGAGCCCGTCGCGCCCGACTCCTCGCTTGCTTACGCCGAGAGCTTCCTCGCGATGCTGCACGGCGAGCGGCCCAGCGAGCGCGACGCGCGCGCCTTCGACATCGCGATGATCCTGCACGCCGAGCACGAGATGAACGCTTCGACGTTCACGGCACGCGTGGTCGCCGGCACCGGCGCCGACCTGACTGCCGCCGTGGTCGCAGCGATCGGCGCGCTCAGCGGCCCGCTCCACGGCGGCGCCAACGAGGCCGCGATGGCGCTCTTCGAGCGGATCGGCTCGGCGGACCGCGCACCCGACGAGGTACGAGCCGCCCTCGAGCGCAAGGAGAGGCTTTCCGGCTTCGGTCACCCGCTCTACCGCGCCTACGACCCGCGCGCGCTGATCCTGAAGCGCGTCTCGCGGGAGCTCTCGGGCGATGCGGGCGAGCCCAACTGGTACGCGATCACCGAGGCGACCGAGCGAACGGTGGTCGAGGAGAAAGGCCTCTATCCGAACGTGGATCTCTACTCCGGCTCGGTGTATCGCTACCTGGGGGTGCCGACCGACCTGTTCACCCCGCTGTTCGCGGCGAGTCGCGTCGCGGGCTGGTCTGCCCACGTGCTGGAGCAGCAGGCCGACAACAAGATCATCCGCCCCTCCGCCGAGTACATCGGCGAGTCACGCCGCGAGTTCCCGCGCTAACGGACGCGCAACCTGCCCTTCAACCCTGCGCGGTCGCTCCCGTAGCGATACACGCCGGGCGCCAACGTCAGCCCCCAGCCGACGCGGCCCCTGAAGGCCAGGCCGGTGCGCTTGTTCACGGCCTTGCCGCGAAGGTGGAAGTTGTCGCGCTTGCCCTGGTCGTTCACGGTGAGCCGGTATCGGCCGGCCGCAACCGACGCGCTGCTGAGCCGGATCCCGCCGCCCGGCTTGACTACCGCACTCAGCTTCCGCACCGGTGGGGGCGGCGGCGCCGGCGTGCTCGTGGCGAGGAAGGCGCCGTTCATCGTCTGCCAGTGCGGCTCGCAGGCGTAGGCGTAGTGCGTGTGATCCCTGAAGCTGACGGTGAACGACTGCTCGCCGACGAACTCGAGGTCGGTGCGGAAATCGACCGTCGCGTCCTCGTTGCTGGCGAGGTGGAAGTTGTGCACCGCCGAGCGGTCCTGAACGACAACCGTGTACGCCCCGGGCGCGATCTCGCTGACCCGCTTGCCTGATGCGTCGTTCAGCGTGATGGTGAAGCCGTCGTTCGCGCCGACGATCGCCGTCAGCGCCGCCACGTCCTGCCTGCCGGCGGCGGCGGGCAGGACGAGCACGAGCGCACAGATGATCACGATCCCGGTACGGAGGACACCTTGCATGCCGACCAGCGTGGCGACGCCGAGGCCCTGGGGTCAACTTCTTAGCCGGAAAGCAGATTGGTCGCCGAGGCGAGGTCACTATGCTCCGCCGCGTGCAGCTCTACCTCGTACGTCACGCGGAGGCTGCCGACGGTGAACCCGACGAGCTGAGGCCGCTGACCCCGGAGGGTCGCAAGGTCGCGCGTGCTCTCGGCAAGCGGCTCGCCGAAGGCGGCGTGCGGCCCGATGCGGTGCTCACCAGCCCGCTCCTGCGCGCCCGCGAGACCGCCCGGGAGCTGGCGCGGCCCGCGGGCCTGGAGGCCGAGCCCGACGAGCGGCTCGCCCCCGGCGCAACCGCCGAGGCCGTGCGTGCCGCCGCCGAGGAACGGGGAGAGACGGTGGTAGTCGTCGGCCATCAGCCGGACTGCTCCCAGATCGCCGCGGCGCTGACCGGAGGCGCCGAGCCGGCCTTTCCCCCCGGCGGCATGGTCGCACTCGACCTGTCCGAATGACGGCGATCGCCGTCCGCGACCTTCGCAAGTCCTACGGCGAGCTCGAAGCGGTGCGCGGCCTCAGCTTCGAGGTCCAGGTAGGCGAGGTCTTCGGCCTGCTCGGGCCGAACGGCGCCGGCAAGACGACCACGGTCGAGATTCTCGAGGGCTACCGCAAGCGCGACGCGGGCGAGGTGGAGGTGCTCGGCACCGATCCGGCCAAGGCGGGCGGCGACTGGCGCGAGCGGATCGGCGTGGTGCTTCAGTCGTCCGCCATGTACGAGACGGTCACCGTCGCCGAGAGCCTGAAGATCTTCGCCGGCTACTACCGCGAGCCGCGGCCCGTGGACGAGGTGGTCGAGCTGATCGGCCTGCAGGAGAAGCGCAACAACCGGGTTCGGTTGCTCTCGGGCGGCCAGCGGCGCCGGCTCGACCTCGGGCTCGCGCTCGTGGGCGACCCGGAGCTGCTCTTCCTCGACGAGCCGACCACCGGCTTCGACCCGGGCGCGCGTCGCCGCGCCTGGGAGATGATCCGCTCGCTCCGGAGCCTCGGCAAGACGATCCTCCTCACCACCCACTACCTGGACGAGGCGGAGCAGCTCGCCGACCGCGTGGCCGTGCTGCGCCAGGGCAAGATCGCCGCCGTCGGAGCACCGGCCGAGCTGACCGGCTCCACGTTGCAGACGGAGATCCGCTACCGCGAGAACGGCCGAGAGGTCGTCGTCCATACCGACGAGCCGACTCGTGTGCTCAACGAGCTCACCTCGGTCGCGCTCGCCGAGGGCCGAGAGCTCGAGGGCCTCGTCGTACGCCGGCCCTCGCTGGAAGAGGTCTACCTCTCGCTCACCGAAGAGGCCTCGTGAGGCTCTTCTGGCACGAGCTGCGGACGGAGCTCCTTCTCTACATGCGCAGCCGCGAGCTCGCGTTCTTCACCTTCCTGCTACCGATCATTCTCTTCGTCCTCCTCGGCTCCGTGTACGGAAACGACACGGTCAAGGACGACCCCGGCGTGAAGCAGTCGAAGTACCTGGAGGCTGGGATGATCGGCTACGGGGCAATCTCGATCGCCTTCGCCGGGCTCGCGATCGTGCTCGTAATCAGGCGCGAGTCAGGGGTGCTGAAGCGCCTGCGCGGAACCCCGCTTCCGGCAACTGCCTACATCGCGGCGGTACTCACCTCGTATGTAATCGCGTTCGCGGTCGAGGTCGCGTGCCTGATCCTGCTCGGGCGGCTCCTCTTCGACGTCGGCGTGCCGGACAACCTGGGATCGCTCACCCTTGCCCTGCTACTGGGCGTCGTCTCGTTCTGCGGCTTGGGCATCGGGCTGACGGCGCTGATCAAAAGCGCCGAGGGAGCCTCCGCCGTCGTGAACGCAATCTACCTGCCGATGGCGTTCATCTCGGGGTCGTTCTTCGCGCCGGGCTCGTTTCCGGCGTTTCTGCGCGCGATCGCCGACGTGCTGCCCCTCACCTACTTCATCCGCCTGGTCAGGGGGATCATGCTGCACGACGACCAGATCTGGTCGCACGGGGCGGACGTTGCCGTGCTCGCCGCCTGGGGTCTGGTCGGAGTGCTCGTCGCCGTCAAGGCGTTCCGCTGGGAGCCCAAGGAGGGTTAGGTTCGGGCGCAGGCGGTAATACGACTCGCAATGAGGGTCGAGCCGCAGATTGCGTTCTGCGTGCGAGAGGTCGAGCCGCCGGGGGTCGAAGTTCGTGTGAACTTCGGCGTGTTCGCAGGGCGCGGAGCCACTCCTGCCGAGATCGACGAGCTCGCCAAAGCACTCCTGCCCAAGGTGGGCGAGGTGGCGATCGTGGCGGAAGAACGTCACGAGATCGGTGGGGAGAGCGAGGCCTCGCTGAGCCAGGTGCGGATCGAGGTCGCACCCGATCAGCTGCCCGACGACGAGCACGAGCTCGACCAGATGTGCGGCCGCCTGGTCGAGGCCTCCGAGGCCTGGGCGCGCGCGTGCATCGCCGAGCGCCACGCAGACGTCTCCGAGCCCTAGCTCAAGCGCGGGCCAAGCGTCGCCGCGGTCTGCCGCCGGCGCGGGCTGCCCCCAGGGCGAAGCGCACGAGCGCGCGCGGCATCCGCTCCGCGCGGCTCACGGTTTCTTCCAGCGCCGACGCGAACCAGTCGAGGTCGTCCTCGGTCACGACGAGCGGCGGCAGCGCCTTGACGACATTCATCCCGTGCCCCGCGACTTGGCTCAGGATCCGGTGGTCGCGGAAGAGTGGCACCACCACGAGCTGCGAGAAGAGCCCCGGCTGGATCCGCTCGAGCAGCTTCCAGGTGCGCGAGCCGCCCGGGGGCTCCTCGAACTCGATCGCCCACATGAGGCCGAGCCCGCGCACATCGCGCACCACCTCTGAGCCCTCGACCAGCGGCCGCGTCCGCTCGAGCAGCCGCTCGCCCAGGCGGGCAGAGCGCTCCACGAGGCCCTGCTCGTCGAGCTCGCGCAGCGTCGCGAGCCCGGCCACCATCGCCAGGTCGTTCGGGGCGAAGGTCGAGCCGTGACTGACGGCGTTCGGGAGCGAGTCGAAGACCGCATCGTGAACCGGGGCGCTCATCAGCAGGGCGCCGACCGGGACGTAGCCACCCGAGAGCGACTTGGCGATGGTGACGAGGTCCGGCTCCAGGCCCCAGTGCTCGAGCGCCAGCAGTCGGCCCGTGCGCCCGAAGCCGGTCTGCACCTCGTCCACGCAGAAGAGCGTGCCGTATCGGTGGCAGACCTCCTGCGCTCCCTCGAGGTAGCCCGCACCGGGAAGGTTGACGCCCTTGCCCTGCACCGGCTCGACCAGGAAGACTGCGACGTCCTCGCGCGCGAGCCCGCGCTCGAGTGCCTCGAGGTCGTTCCACGGCACCCGCTCGAAGTCCGGCAGCAGCGGTCCGAAGCGCGTGGTGAACTCCGGGCTCGCGTTGGCCGAGAGCGCGCCGAGCGTGAGCCCGTGGAACCCATGCTCGGCGGAGAGCACTCGCGACCGGCCGGTCGCCGCGCGGCCGAGCTTCAGGGCCGCCTCGACGGCCTCCGCACCGGAGCTCGTGAAGAGCGCCCGCGCCAGGCTCGCAGGCGCGCGGCGCAGGAGTTCCTCCGCGAGGAGCGCGGGCAGCGCGTCCACGCCAAGCTGCACCGATCCGGGCCGCTCCAGCTCGAGCGCCTCGACGAGCGCCTCGCGGATGCGGGGGTTGTTGCGCCCGACGTTGAACATCCCGAAGCCGCCGAGCATGTCCAGGTAGCGGTTGCCGTCGGAGTCCCAGAGGTACGCGCCCTCGGCCCTGGCCCAACGCCGGTCGAAGCCGATCGTCCGCAGCAGCCGCACGAACTGTGGATTGATTGTTTGCGCATGGAGGTCGAGCGCCTCGGCGCCCCGGTCCTCGACGAGCTCGCTCAGCCAGCCCACGGGGGAATTATCGCCACGCGCCGATGAGGACGCCGCCGGCGACGATCAGCGCAGCTCCGATGACCAGCCGCCGCCCGACGAGCTCGCTTCTCCGCAGGAGCAACACGGAGAAGAGGACGCCCCAGAGCGACTCGGTCGCCACGAGCGGCGAAACCACCGTCACCCGCCCCCGGTAATAGGCCTCGAAGAGCGCCGCATAGGAGAGGCCGAAGAGCAGTCCTGCGGGGAGGAAGACACGAACTGCGCGGCCGTAGCCTCGGGCCCAGGAGCTGCCGCGCGTGACGACGAGATAGAAGGCGACCATAGCCGCGCCGGCGAGAAGCGTCACCGGCGCCGTGACAAGCGCGTGCGCCTCCGTCTGCCCGGCGAGCCAGCGAAGCAAGTTGTCGCGGGTCGCGAACATCACGGTCGCGAGCACGGCGAAGACCATCCCGAGGCGCCGGAAGTCGGCCGGCCGTACCCTTTCCCCAGCGAGGGCGACCCCGCCCGCCACGATCAGGGCTGCCCCGACGAGGAGCGGCACGCGCAGGGGCTCGTGCAAGGCAACGAGCGCGATCGCGACCGAGGCGAGTGGGGCCGTACCCATCAGTACGGCAGTCCGCGCGGCGCCTGCCGTGCTGATGGCGAGCGTGAAGAGCACCTGCGAGAGCCCCGGTGCGATCGCGCCGGCGAGGACGAACGGCCAGAGATCCGAGACGTGCAGGCTCTCGCCGGCAGTGGCGGTGGAGCCGATCGCGGTCGTGACCGCGAGGGCGATCGTCGCCGTCGCGAACGCCCCGAGCACAGGGTCGTCGATGCGTCGCAGTGCGAACCTAACCGCGACCGCCATCGCGCCGAACAGCGCCGCCGAGGCGCAGGCCAGCAGGACCGCGAGCACTCAGGCCGTGCTGTGAATGGGCCCGCTGCGCTGGGCGAGCCGCCCGCCGGAGCGGCCGGCGCGGACCGCCAGCACCTCGGCCAGGATCGAGACCGCGGTCTCGGCGGGAGTGTGCGCGCCCAGGTCGAGCCCGGCCGGGCCCGCGAGCCGCTCGAGCTCGCTCTCGCCCAGGCCCGCCTCGAGCAGCCGCTCGCGCCGCTTCTCCTGGGTGCGCCGCGAGCCGATCGCGCCGACGTAGAAAGCCTCGCTCGGCAGCGCGGCCGTCAGCGCGGGCACGTCGAGGCGCTCCTCATGCGTGAGCACGACGACGGCGGTGTCGCGGTCCGGAGCAAGCTTCTCCAGCGCTTCGTCCGGCCATGCGACCACGAGCTCGTCGGGGCTCGGCAGCCGTTCACGGGTGGCGAGCGCAGGCCGGGGGTCGGCGACGGCTGTGCGCCAGCCGAGACTCTTCGCAGCGCGGCAGAGCTCTTCGGCGGTATCGATCGCGCCGACGACCAGCAAGCGCGGCGGCGGGCCGAGCACCTCCGCGAAAACGGTCTCGCCGCCGAGCTCGAGCACGCGGCTAGGCCCCGGTTCGACCTCGTCCGGACCGATCAGGCTCTTCTCGCCGGCCCGCTCGCCGTCGAGAACCGTCAACGCGATCGCGGGCTCAGTCGACTCGGCAAGCTCGCCCG
>Ga0126307_10000046_pt1 | contig 65653 bp, 67 predicted proteins | sample Plot28_FD_89955 | JGI IMG/M metagenome (GOLD analysis project Ga0126307, IMG submission 89955) | Serpentine soil microbial communities from UC McLaughlin Reserve, CA, USA - Plot28 | ecosystem: Environmental > Terrestrial > Soil > Grasslands | place: USA: UC McLaughlin Reserve, Lake County... | reverse complement strand
TTACGTCAGGGATGATCACGCGGGTCCGCCCACTCCTCGAGCATCTTTGCCAGCTCGCTACGGCCGTAGGCCTCGCATATCCCGGCGAGTGTTCGGGCCCCCGTCGACCCCAGCGCCGGCAGGAAGCGCGGCAACGGCGGCAAGGGCAAGTTGTGAGGCGGTGACGTCTATGCCGGACAGGTCGATGACGAGGCGAGCGTGCCAGCGTGCCGCTGCCCGGCCGTACCAGTCACGACTGGGGCTCGGCTCGTCAAGCGAGAGCAGCAAGAGGGCGAGTCCATCGGGCGGCCGAAGCCTCGAACCGTAGGCGTAGGCCCGAGCCGCCGCAAAGGTGCCGAACGGTTCCCGCACTGCGCCGAGGCGTGACGCAGCGCAGGCCGTCCGTGCAACGATCGACAAACTTTCGTGACTGCGGGCCATCGCGGCACGCGAGGGGAGGGAGTGAGGGCAACTCGGCATCCTGCGGGCTCCACAATGCCGGGAAATCGCGGGATTTTCATCACGTTTCGGGCCGTTTCGGCGTTCGCGTGATGAAATTCGACGCCCGCGGCTCGACTGCGGAAAGCAAGAACCCCAGCCTTTGCTGGGGTTCTCGGAATGGAGCTAGCCGGACTCGAACCGGCGACCTCCTGGGTGCGATCCAGGCGCTCTCCCAACTGAGCTATAGCCCCACGTGTGAATGGGTCATATATTTGACCGGTAACCAGGAGGACCTGACGACCGGTTTCGCGCTCAAGGATACGCTGTCCCGAGGGTGAGCTTCGGACGGCGCCTGGCGCTCTTTCTCGTGCTGATTGCGGTCGTGCCTACGCTGGCACTGATCACGATTCTGCTGTTCGTCAGCGAGGATTCTCAGCGGGGAAAAGCGGATGCGCGGCTGGCGGCGGGGGTTCGGACGGCGACCGCGATCTATCGGACGCGGACCGCGGAGGCGGCGACGAAGGCCAAGAGCCTGGCCGCCGCCCCTGCCCTCGGGACAGCCCTGAGAACAAACAACGCCGCTGCGGAGCGGGCCTTCACCCAGGGGGCCGCGGGCCAGCCGCCGATCCTGCTGATCGAGCTCTATGACATCCCCGGCAACCTGATCGCGGAGGGTGGACCGGCGAATTCGGTCGCGTTCGCCCGTGTCGGCCTGACCCAGGGTGGGCAGCCGGTGGGCAGTCTGCGCGTCTCGGTCACCACCGCCGAGCGCTACGCGGACGAGGTCAACTCGCTCACCGACACCGAAGTCGTCGTCATGCGCGCGGGCGAGACGCTCGCCTCGACCGTGCCCGCGCCCTCGAGGACCCTGCAGCCCGACCAGACCGCGGATCTGGACGTGGGCGGCAGGGAGTACCGGGGCCACATGCTCACCCTGAACTCCGCGGACCAGGAGGACCTGCTCCTGCTCGGGCCACCGAAGTCCGGCGACGTGCTCGGCGTCGGGAAGGGCGCACTCGCCGTGATGATCTGGTTTCTGGTCGCGGCCGTGATCCTCGCGTGGGGCCTGGCGCGCACGCTGACCCGGCGGCACGACCGGCTCGCGCAGGAAGCGCTGACCGATCCGCTGACGGGCCTGTGGAACCGCCGCCACATGGCGGAGACGCTCAACCGAGAGGTCGCGCGCGCCCGTCGCTTCGGGCACGAGATCTCGCTGATCATCCTCGACGTCGACGACTTCAAGCGGATCAACGACCGGCTCGGCCACCTGCAGGGGGACATCGTGCTCGAGACGGTGGCCGACCTGGTCAGGGACGCCACGCGGGACATCGACGTGGCCGCGCGGTACGGCGGGGATGAGCTCGCGCTGATCCTGGTCGAGACGGGCAGCGAGGGCGCGACGATCCTCGCGGAGCGCCTGCGCGAGCGGGTGCGCGACAACGAGGTCCCGCTGCGCGACGGCGGGACCATGGGGGTGACGATCAGCGTGGGTGTCGCGACCGTCCCGGATTCGGCGGAGGACCTCGAGTCGCTCGTCGACGGGGCCGATCGCGCCCTGCTGCGCGCGAAGAGGTCCGGGAAGAACCAGATCCGCACCGCCCCGGCGAGCGGGCGATCCGTGCGTGGCGGCCGCCTGCAGCGTCGCCCGGAGGAGCATCCGGCGGCGGACCGCTAGAACCCGGAAAATGGTGGGTCCGATGCAGGTTCCTGGGGGCCGCCCAGGTATCACATGAGTGGCCCAGCGCCTAAGCTGTGACCCTTCCAGGCCGGGCGAAAACCCGTGCACCATGGGCATTCTCGACGACGCGATCCGCGAACACCTCGATCTGAAGCGCAGGCACGGCGCCCGCGAGGCGGAGTTGCGGGAGATCGAGGACGAGGCGTTCGGCCAGGGCGAGCAGCCCGATCCGTTCGTCGCGGGCGACGTCTACGGCGAGGTCGGCACTGCGGAGCCGCCGGACGCAGGCAACGAGGAGCCGACGCGCCTGGTCGAGGCCGAGGCCCTGCGGCCCACGGAGCAGCCGCCCGCGCCGGAGAACGTCCAGCCTCCTTCTGAGCCCGAGAGCTTGCGGCGGGCGGAGCAAACTCCCGTGCCCGAGCCGACCGCTCAGCCCGAGCCCAGTTCGGAGCCCGAGCCGATTTCGAAGCAAGAGCCGGAGACCTCGGACCAGTCGATCGACGCCGGTCCCGAGAGCCAGATGCCCGGCCAGGTCGAGCTTCCCGGCCAAGACGAGATCCCCGGGCAGGAGCGACTCGATGCCGAGCCGGAGCTGATCGCCGAGCCCGAGCCGCCCGCTGAGCCCGAGGCGCCCGCCGAGCCGCCCGCCGCGTCGGAGTCGCTCGAGGAGCTGATTGCGGAGGAGGAGCCATTCCCGGAGGACACCGCCGCCCCGCCGGCCGCCGCTGAGGCCCAGTCGGAACCTGAATCACGCCCACTCGAGCCGGAACTCGATGCACAGGCGCCGCCCGAGCCCGAGAGCGCGGTTCCAGATCCGCCACCGCCCCCGCCGGAGCCCGGCACGGAGCCGCCGGGACGGGCCCGCGGCCGGGTCGACGTTCCGACACAGGAGCACCCGGCGCCCGGCGATACCGGCGAGATCCCGCCGCTGCCCGGCGACGAGCCCGAGCTGGGCCGCCCGGACACCACCTATGAGCCCCCACCGATGGAGCTGCCGGCCGAGGAGCCGATCTCCGACGAGCAGCCGATAGCCGAGGAGCCGATCTCGGACGAGCAGCCGATCCCCGAGGAGGGCACCTCATCCGCCTCCGGCGGCCCGCAGCTCTATGACTTCGAGACGGACGAGGACGCCGTGCTCTCGGACTCGGCGAGTACCGACGATGACTTCGAGGCGCTTGGGCCGGCCGAGGAGGAGGCGCCGTATCTGGAGGATGAGGAGCCGTATCCGAAGGAGCCATCCTCGGGAGTGGAGCCGGGCGGGGAGGAGCCGCGCACCGAGGTCAGGCCCGCGGTCGAGGAGTCAGGCGAACGCAGGCCCTCCGACACCGAGGAGCCCCCGGTGGAAGACGAGGGCGACGAGGACCTCTGGTTCGAGAAGGGCCCGCCGAAGGACTTCGACTTCGACGATGATTGATCGGGTCGCGCTGGCCGCGCGCCCTCACACGTACCCGCGGGTCCGGGACGCCTCGACCACCCTCTCGATCCCGACCAGATAGGCCGCCTCGCGCAGCGAGATGCGCTCCTCCCTCGCGCGCGCGCTGACGTCGCGGTAGGCCCGGCGCATGATTCCGCCGAGCTTGTCGTTCACCTCGCGCTCCGACCAGCGGAAGTGCTGGAGGTTCTGAACCCACTCGAAGTAAGAGCAGACGACGCCGCCCGCATTCGCCATCACGTCGGGGATGACGTGGACGTCCTTCTCGTTGAAGATCTCGTCGGCCGCCGGGGTGGTCGGGCTGTTGGCCCCCTCGATGATCATGCGGGTGTTGATCCGGTCGGCGTTGCCTTCGTGGATCATCCCGCCGAGAGCCGCCGGGATCAGGACATCACACTCGATCGCGAGCAGGTCGTCCGGGCCGATCACCTCCGCTCCCGGGAACTCGGTGAGCTTGCCTCCCTCGCGGAGGTGGGTGGCGAGATCGTCGGCGTCGATGCCGCCGTCGCCGCGGATTGCGCCGGTGGCGTCGGACGCGCCGACCATCCTGGATCCGAGCTGCTGGAGGATGCGCGCGGCCCATGAGCCGACGTTGCCGTAGCCCTGCACGACGAACGTGCTCTCGGCCGGCGTCAACCCGATCTGGGGGGCGGCCTCGCGGAACATGTAGACGCAACCGCGGCCCGTCGCCTGTTCGCGGCCATAGGAGCCCTCGAGCGCGATCGGCTTGCCGGTGCAGATCGCCGGGGTGTGGCCGTGGAGCTTGCCGTACTCGTCCATCAGCCAGGCCATCACCTGGGCGTTCGTGTTGACGTCGGGAGCGGGGATGTCACGGGTCGGACCGAGGACCTTCTCGATCTTGTCCATGAAGGAGCGGGTGATCGTCTGGAGCTCCGCGTGCTCCAGTTCGCCGGCCGGGCAGTTGACGCCCCCCTTGGCGCCGCCGAAGGGGATGTTGGCGACGGCCGTCTTCCAGGTCATCAGCGAGGCAAGGGCCCTGACCTCGTCGATGTCCACCTCGGGGTGGTAGCGAATGCCCCCCTTGTAGGGGCCACGCGCGCCGTTGTGCTGGATGCGGTAGCCGGAGTAGGTGTGGATCTTGCCGTCCGAGAGCTTGACCGGGATCTGGACGGTGACCTCGCGGTAGGGCTCCCAGAAGACCGTGCGGATGTCGTCGGCGAGCTCGAGTCGCTCGACGGCGCCGTCGAAGTAGTGCCGGACGATGTCGAGGTTCGACATCTCGGCGCGCTGACTGGGCTTGGGGGTGGCCTCCTTCGCCCGGTCCGCCGCCTCGGGCCCGCGGGTGGCGCCCTTTCCATTCGCTTGCTCGGCTGTCTTAGGCGTGCTCGCCATCGCTCTCGCGCGTACCCGCTCGCCAGCCGAGCCAGTCTCTCACAGGTGCGATCACGGCAGTGCGGGTTGCGCACCTACAATCGCTCTCCCTGGGGCCATAGCTCAGTTGGGAGAGCGCCGGCTTTGCAAGCCGGAGGTCGCGGGTTCGAATCCCGCTGGCTCCACACTACGTTCGACCAGGCGAGTCCAAGCACAAATACACGCGCTACCTCGACATCCATGAGGACGATGAGCTCGACGAAGCTCAGCTGGTCGTTTGGGTGAAGCAAGGAAGCGAGTTGCCCGGCGAACGAATGTGAGCCACCTTGCGCGACAACGACCATGAAAGAAGCGACAGCAACCATGAACGAGACGAAAACTGACTCCCTCTCCCAGCTGATCGATGCTCGAATCAAGGAGCTGGGTGATTGGCGGGGCGAGACGCTCGCTCGGGTCCGAGATCTGATCAAGCAGGCCGACCCCGAGGTGGTCGAGGAGTGGAAATGGGTGAAACCCACCAACCCTGGAACACCGGTCTGGTCCCACGACGGGGGCATCTGCACGGGCGAGGCCTACAAGAACGCGGTCAAGCTCACTTTCTTCAAGGGTGCTGCTCTGGACGATCCCGCGGGTCTCTTCAATGCCAGCCTCGAGGGCAACACCAGGCGTGCGATCGATCTCCACGAGGGCGATGAGATCGATGAGGAGCTGTTCAAGGAGCTGATTCGAGCGGCCGTGGCGCTGAACACCGGCTGAGGTACCTGCTCCACGCGGCTCCCGGTTCGAGGGGGTCGGGGCGTACGGCCAGGTCGACTGTCAAGCTTGACGGCGCCTTGGCCGAGCGACTAGGGGTGAACTCAGCCTCTCTCCGAATCGTGGGCGGTGCGGCGTGCCTAGCGCTGGTGCTGCTCGTGGGCGCCGCGGTCAGCCCGCGGCATGCCGCGGCGAAGCATCGCGGCTGCGATGCGAGCCTCGATCCGACCGTCAGGATCGTGCAGCCCCTCGCCTCCCTGACGTCTCCGGCGAGGTCTGCGGTAAGGGCAGGGTCAGGATCCAGCAGCGAAAGAAGGGCTCATGGCGTGGCATCGCCAGGACTCGCGCGGACCGCGGCGGCGGGTTCTCGGCGTGCGTCCAGCTGCGGAGGACGGGCAAACGCAAGGTGCGATTGAGGGCGGTCGGCCGGAAGAGAGCCCGCGCCCGTGCCAGCGTCCACATCTCGGCCCAGGGCGCATCCGGCTGCGGGCTTCACCTGCTCAAGCAGGATCTCGCCACGGATCCGGACCCGGTCCCGCTCTGGGGCGAGATCGATGCGGTTTCCCGGACGCGGCACCAGTGGCTCGCGGCCGGCGGCCCCGACGGCGGCCCATTCCGCCGGATGACCGCCCTGGACGGCGATCTCTTCCATGGCAACAGCGAGCGCGCCGAGCTCGGCGACAGCGACTACCTCTTCGAGGACGGAAAGTCGGACACCTTCTACCTCTACCGAGCGGGCATGAGGCGGGTGACGTCGTACTGGATGCGCCTGCCTTCGAACTTCCCCATGAACAGCAATGAGTGGCAGGTGGTCATGCAGATGAAGCAGACCGACCCCGCGACGAACACCGACGGCACGCCGGTGATCTCGCTCCAGGCGATCCAGGGGCAGTGGATCCTCAAGCAGTCAACCTCCACCGGCCCCGCCAAGGACACCCGCATTCTCTGGCGAGCCCCTGCTCGGGTCGGAGTCTGGACGCACATCACGGTGCACGCGACCTACAGCACCGACCCGGCCGCGGGCCGGTTCGCGATGACGATCGGCGGCGCGACCAGCCCGGTGCTCCGCACCTACAACCTGAAGTACGAGGTGAGCCCGCCCGGCCCGGAGCTACGTGCCGGAGACCCGATCCCGGACCATCTCCGCCTCGGCATCTACCACGAGCCCTCGATGCCGGGAACCTCGGTGGATATCGCCCAGGTTCAGATCTTCGGCTAGTCCGCCCCTCAGGCCCTCAGGGACCTTCGGCTAGCGGGGACGTCCGCCCGTCGGCACCGCGGCACGACCTGCCGATTGGGAGGCCGTGCGGTACCTCGACTCGAATAGGGGGCTTGTGCTGCTGGCGGCGAGCACGCTCGCTCTGAGCGTCGCGATCGCGCAGAGCCAGGCCACCGCCAAGAAGCGGGCGCACCCGGCCAAGACCAAGAAGCGTGCGTGCGGCAAGCGGAAAGCCGCGGCCGGGAAATGCCGGAACCCGACGAGCCCGCCGCCGACGAGCCCGGCTCCCACGACGCCCTCACCGCCCGCTACCACTACACCTCCGCCCACGACGACCCCGCCTCCGACGACCCCCCCGCCGGCCACTCCGCCGGCCGTCACCGTCCCCACGGGAATGCAGCTGCTCGAGCAGGACCTGGCGACCGACCCGGACCCGATGTCCCTGTGGGGCGACATCGACGCGGTTTCGCCCACGCGCCACCAGTGGTTCGCCTCCGGGGGTCCGGACGGCGGGCCGTTCCGGCGCATGACCGCCAAGGACGGCGACCTCTACCACGGGGACAGCGAGCGGGCAGAGCTGGGCAACTCGAACTACCAGCTCACCTCGAGCGGCAACCTGAGGACCTTCTTCCTCTACCGCGAAGGCGACCGGCGCGTGACCTCGTACTGGATGCGCCTCCCGAGCGATTTCCCGATCGACGACATGGAGAACTGGCAGGTCGTCATGCAGATGAAGCAGTCCGAACCGGCGAACAACGCCGACGGGACCCCGGTGATCTCACTCCAGGCGATCGAGGGGAACTGGATCCTCAAGCAGTCGAGCTCCTCCGGGCTCTCGGAGAGCACGCGCTACATCTGGACGACTCCCGCCACGGTCGGCGAGTGGACCCACATCGTGGTGGACGCCACCTACTCGAGTGACCCCTCGGAGGGCCTCTTCCAGATCACGATCGGAGGGGTCGCGAGCCCTGTCCTTCACATGTACAACCTCAAGAAGGAGACCAGCCCGGCCGGCCCGGGCCTCACGGTCGGCCAGTCCATCCCGTCGCACCTGCGGCTCGGCATCTACCACGACACGGTCATGCCGGGAACCCACGTGGACATCGCTGACGTCCAGGTCTTCGGTTAGCGGCGACCAGGCCGCACCGTCACGAGCGTGGACGAAGCCCGAGCGGTTAGGTAGGGCGGCAGCTCGCCGCCGCGATCTGAAGGCGAAACCGATCGAATCAGTAGAACGCGCACGTGCTCGCGAGCACGAAGAGCACCGCGACCGGGCAGACGACCAGCCCCACCAACGCGACGATCCATCTCCGCAGGATGAGCACACCCACCGCGGCCGCCACCCCGCCGATCGCCGTCACTGCCGCGATCGAGTCGATCGGGTTAGTCCAGTCCGGTGGACTCGCGCTGCCGTCGCAGCCCGGTTGAGCGAGCACGAAGATCAGTGCGAACAGGCAGGTGAGGGTCGTCAGCCCGACGGTCACGAGTGCGAGCAACCGGGCGAGCTCGTCCATGCGCGACCGCCGCAGCTGCCCCGCCGTCCCGATGTCGATGACGAGCTTGCCGGCCTGCATGAACATCTCCCAGACCCCGTTTCCCTCGCCCTGCTCCGCCCACCCTTCGGAGCGTCCGATCAGAGTCCCGGTCGCAGCAGCGACCAGTAGGGCCACAGGAATCATCAAGGCCGGGCCGGGCGGCGGCGCCACAGAGCTCCCGTCGGTGACGAGCAGGACGACGACGGCGCCGATACCCAGCCAGACGCCGATCACCCCGAGATTGGTGAAGATCCGCATCCAGGTCGGGCGCGCCGCCGTGCGCAGCGCATAGGCGACCGTGAGCGCCACGATCGCGAGGATCGCGAACGTGTAGAGCCAGGCGCGCGAGTCGTACTGGTCCTGGAGCGGCTCGGCGGCGCGATCCCGCGCCAGCTGTTCGCTGAGGCGGCCGGTGCGGCACGCGGCATCGCCCTCCCTGCACTCGAGCGCAGGATCCGGGAGCCGCGACTCGGTGTGGAGCAGGTCGGCCGCGGCGAAGGCGAGGATCCCGCCGCAAAGCGCGAGACAGATGAGCGTCGGAGTGCTTGGGATGCGCGCCCGCACCGGGGCCGGTTTACCCGTTTGGCGGCGGAGTCACCGGGGGCGCCGGCGCGGTTGGCGCGATCGCCTCGACCTCCACGAACCCGGCTCGCAGCAGCGCGGGCACCTGGGTGAGCGGGCTGGGTGAGTGCAGGAGGACCAGGCCGAGGTGGCGACTGCCCAGCCGCGCCGTGGTGACGTAACAGCTGCCCGCCGCGTCGGTGAAGCCCGTCTTCAGCCCCGTCACCTGAGCCCCGGGCACGCCGTTGAGGCCGTGCTGCAGGAAGTAGTGGTTGTTGGTCAGGTAGAGATGCTTGCCCTTGATCGGAAAGCGCGGCTTCGCGTATCGCGTCTGCGCGATCTCGGCGATCCGCTTGTTGGCCAGATCGGCTCGTGCGAGCGTCGCCAGGTCGCGCGGGCAGGAGTGGTTGCCTCGGTCCCGCAGGCCATTGGGAGTACTGAAGTGCGTGCAGGTGAGCCCCATTGCGCGCGCCTGCGCGTTCATCTCCTTGATGAAGTGCGGCACGCTCCCGCCGTCGTGCTCGGCCAAGGCAACGGCCGCGTCGTTGGCGGAGATCAGGATCAGGGCCTCGAGCAGAGCCTCGAGCGGGACCTTGCCGCCGCGCGGGAGGAGCCCCGTGGCGGAGCCCTGCGTATGGGCCGCGTTCCGGCTGATCTTCACGCGGTCGTCCGGCTGATCGGCTCGCGCCACCATCAGCGCGGTCATCATCTTGGTCAGGCTCGCGATCGGGCGCTCGAGATTCGGGTGCCGCTGCCAGAGCACCTCCCCGCTCTTCACGTCGAAGAGCACCCCCGCGATGGGCGGGTGCTTGAACCGATAGTGGACCGGTAGTGGACCTGACACCGGCTGCAGGGCAAACCGCGCGTCGTCCGGCCGCGCGAGCTCCGAGATCTCGGAGGTGAGCCGCCCGCCAACCGCCGAGGCCGTGTCGCCCCGGATCCCGTTCGCTGCCGCGGCGCCCTGCGTTGCGACCGTTCGGTGGGTTCGGTCCTGGGTGTCCCCGTTTCCCGCGCTCTCGGGCCAGATCGCAATCGCTATGACCGCGACCACGCCGGAGGCGAGCACCAGCCCCAGGATCGCGGCGACCCGCCTAATCATCGGGAGGATTTTGGATCGCCCCGATCAGCCCCGCCGCGATCATGCCGATGATCAACAGCGAGACGCCGTAGAGGATGACCGCCCCGATATCGCCATAGGTCCGCAGGTGCAGCCCGGTGTCGACGATGACGTAGATCGTCACGGCCGCGAAGAACCCGCAGAAAAGCAGGCCGATCAGCAGCAGGGCGTTCCTGAGATCAGGGTCCAATTTGGCTCAGTAGACCGGTAATCGCGGCGGTTCTTCTCTGCCGTCGCGCCGCGTGATGGAAAGCATGACCGCGGCGACGGCCAATCCGAAGAGGAACCCGCCCACGTGTGCGAAGTACGCCACCCCCTCACCGCCGCCGGTCTCGACGGCGACCTGTCCCAGCGCAGGGACGAACTGGAGGACGAACCAGACCGCGAGCAGGATGAGCGCTGGTATCTCGACCAGCGTGACGAAGAAGATGATGAAGATCAGGGTGAGCACCCGCGCGCGGGGAAAGAGGAGGGCGTAGGCACCGAGCACGCCGGCGATCGCGCCGCTCGCCCCGATCGTGGGGGCTGTCGACGAGGTGTCGATCAGCGCCTGGGTGTAGACGGCGATCAACCCGGCCAGCAGGTAGAAGAGCAGGAACTTCACCCGGCCCAGACGGTCCTCGATGTTGTTGCCGAAGACCCAGAGGAAGAGCATGTTCCCCGCGATGTGCAGGATGCCTCCGTGCATGAACATCGACGTGAACAGCGTCACCCACCAGGCCGCCTCGTTGACCGGAATCGGTTGGGCGTCCGGGTTTTCCTGTCCGATCGCGACGGCTTCGTCGTAGTCCCGGGTCCCCGGGCAGACCACGCCGGCCTCGAACTGGCCGCCGGACTGTGCGACCGCTCCGACGGAGCAGTCACGGTCGTCCGCATGGGAGATCCGGTAGGGAATCGCCCCGTACTCGAGCGAGCTCTGATCGATCGCGCCGAAGCCAACCTGGTCCAGGGCCTTGTCGGTCGGGAAGTTGAGCTGCCAGATGAAGACCGCGACGTTGATCGCGATCAGGGCGACGGTGAGGACCGGAAACCGCGCCGTCGGGTTGTTGTCCTTGAGCGGCAGCACCGGGCGGGCGAAGACTAGGTGACGGTGCCTGGGGAACAATTCAGCGTGCGAACCGCGGGATCCGTGGCGGGACACCGGCGGCCCCTGGCCGGGGCCCTGATGTCGGGGCAGCTCCTGCTCGGCCTGACCCTGGGACGACGCTTCTGCCTGCCGTGCCTGGTCTATTTCGGGCTCGTGCAGCCGCTCAAGCTCGACGTCAGTGACCGCCCCGACCTCGCCCGCAAGTACGGCGTCGCTGTCGTCCCCGCAGTGTTCAGGGCCGCTCCGGACGGAGCCGTGCTAGAGCGCCTCGCGCCGTAGTGGGCGCTGACTAGCGCTTCGCGCGCTGCGCCGGAGGCGGAATCTCGTCGCGCACCGCCGGCAGCTTCGCCGAGCGAGGCGGTGGCAGGGTGACGCGACCGTGCGAGCCGGCCGTCACCGCGCCCCCTTTGGTCCAGCGAACCCGAAGTGGCTCGTTCTGCAGCAGCACGGACCAGGTGGGCACGTCGAGGTTGCCGGTCTGTGCCAGGCCGTGGCTCGCCTGGAACGCGTACACTGCCGCCTGCGTCGAGGCCTGGTAGTAGCCACTGACGGGCACGCTCAACCCGCCTCCCGCGAGCAGCTGCTGCGCCCAGGCGACGAAGTCCCCCTTCGACCCTAGGCGGAGGAATGGGTAGCTCGGATACGGGGTTGCCGTCGCGGGACCCACCGGCCGGCCGACGGCCTTCCACTGCCGCTTGCGGGCCGATTGCCAGCTCCACCAGCTGACGCCGTCGAAGCCGTGAGACATCGCCAGCGCGCGGAAGCGCTTGATCTGCCCGGCCTTCGGGTTGTTGTAGACCTGCCCGAGCGGATCGATCTGGCGCTTGTAGACCCGGTTCCAGACCCAGGTGTGGTTGAACCCGGTGTCGACGGTGGTGCCGATGTCCTTCCAGTAGAGCTGCGGCACGTTGTACTGCGCGCCGTCCGGTCCGAGGAAGACCGAGTAGGGCAGGGCCGGGTGATAGTCGACGTAGGGGAAGCTCGCCAGGCCGATCGGATAGTCCGGTCCGACCATCGAGCGGAGCATCGTCATGTAGGTCGAGGCCTGCGGGTAGCGGCCCTCGTACTCGCCCTCGACGTCCATCACCAGGCAGTCGGCGCCGCGCGCAGCGGCCGCCGCCCCGACCCGCGCCTCCTTGCCCGGCTTGCGCCCGTAGATGTACTGCCACGCACAGGCCTTGAGGCCGCGCGCGTGGAGGCCGTTCACCACCGAGGAGGAGAACTGACCCCAGTAGCGGGTGCCATCGCCGGACTTGATCAGCACGGTGTCGATACCCCGCGAATGCGCCCTCGCCGCGATCTTGCCCAGATTCCCGTGGGACGACCGGCTCAGGTACCAGATCCACATCCCGTCACCTGCGAGCGGGTTCTTCGCCTTTGCCGTGTCGTCGGTCGTCTGGGAGACCGCTCCGCCGCTCAACGGGCCAGCCGCAAGCGCGACGAGCGAGGCAGTCGCGAGCAAGGCATCGAGGTATCTGCGTCGGCGGAAACGCATGGTGCGAGGCTACGAACCCCGAAACACGGGTTTGCAGGGAAAGCTGCGCTGGGTTAAAGCGCTGACGCCGCCGGCAACTGCTCGTCGGCGTGATACGAGGACCGCACCAGCGGCCCCGAGGCGACCGATGCGAACCCGAGGTCGTAGGCGGCCCTCTCCAGCGCTTCGAACTCATCCGGGTGCCAGTAGCGGTCGACCGGCAGGTGCTTCTCGGTCGGGCGCAGGTACTGCCCGACGGTCAGGACCTGGACGCCGTGCTCGCGCAGGATCCCGAACGCCTCGACCATCTCGTCGAACTCCTCGCCCAGGCCGACCATCAGCCCGGACTTGGTGACCACCTCGCCGCCCGCCATCTCCTTGGCCATCCGCAGCACCCGCGCCGAGCGCATGAAGTCCGACCCGCGCCGGGCGATCGGATAGAGCCGGGGGACGGTCTCGACGTTGTGGTTGAAGACGTCGGGTCGCTCCGCGATCACCTTGGCAAGCGGCATCTCCTGGCCGCGGAAGTCCGGGGTCAGCACCTCGACCTTGCAGCCCGGCGCCATTCGTCGGATCGAGCGGATCACGCCGACGAACGCGCCGGCGCCGTAGTCCGGCAGGTCATCGCGGTCGACGGAGGTGATCACCGCGTGGCGTAGTCCCATCCGCTTCACCTGGTTGGCGACACGAAGCGGCTCGAGTGGATCGTGCCAGGTCGGCTTGCCCGTCTGGACGTTGCAGAACCCGCAGCGGCGGGTGCAGACATCGCCAAGGATCATGAAGGTCGCGGTGCCGCGCTCCCAGCACTCGCCCACGTTCGGGCAATTCGCCTCCTGGCAGACCGTGTGCAGGTTGTCGGTCTCGATCGCCTTCTTCAGCCGCCGATAGGTGGGTCCACCCGGCGCCGGCACCTTGAGCCAGGGCGGCTTCCTCGAGCGGAACGCGACCTTGCCGTCCTCGTCCTGCGCCTTGCCGCCGGGGTTCGCCCGGGAGCGCGTGACGTGAAGTCTGTCGACCTCCGTGGCCATCGCTCCTACCGTACCGGGGCCGGCAGGCCGGCCAGCTCAGCCAGATCGGCCTCGGCCGGTTCGCGCTCGAAGATGCGCCCGAAGAGCCCGGTGACCAGGTCCATGTAGGCGTCCACGTCCTGCTCCGCGCCGAGCTCCCTGCAGACGGAGGTCATCCGGCAGCCGTCGATGCCGCAGGGAACGATCCACTCGAACGGCTGCAGGTCGTTGTTGACGTTGACCGCGAAGCCGTGGGTGGTTACGCCGCGGTTCACGTGGACGCCGATCGAGCCGATCTTTCGTCCCTCAGGGGGCCGTCCGCCGACCCAGACTCCGGTCAGGCCATCGATCACCTCGCCCTCGATTGACGAGGCCGCGAGGGACTCGATCATCAGCCGCTCGAGGCCCCGCACATAGTCGTGGACGTTGTCGCCGTACGGCTTCAGGGAGACGATCGGATAGCCGACGAGCTGCCCTGGGCCGTGGTAGGTCACCCGGCCGCCGCGATCGGTCTCGCAGACGTCGATCCCCTGCATTTGGTACCAGTCCTCGCCCATCCCGAGCTCGCCCGGGTCCGACCGGCGGCCCTTCGTGTAGACGGGCGGATGCTCGAGCAGCAGCAGCACGTCGGGAACCTCACCGGCCAGCCGCGCCGCCTCGATCCGCTTCTGCGCCCGTCTGGCCTCCTCGTAGGGGACCAGCCCACAGCGCATGATCAGCACCTGGTCCATGTCGACAGTCTCGCGCATCAGTCAGCTCCGGCCGCGGGGGCCCCATCCTGATCGGTCGGCCAGAAGGGCCACTCCTCGAAGTGGAAGCAGAGGCCCTCGTCGTTCAGCTTGACGATCCATAGATCGCGGTACGCCGTGCCCTTTGGTGCTCCATAGTGGACCTCGATCTTCGCTACGGCGGTGTCTTCCTCCACGGCGACGATCTCACGCGTCATTTCGAAGTCCTCGTCCGGACCGAGCCGCTCTGCCTCCCACATCTCGGCGATCGCGTCGAGCCCTCGATGCGGCTTCTCATATGGGGCTGTGGAGTACGTCGCATCCTCGGTGAAGAGGCCCCGCAGTGCATCGGTGCCTCGAGTCCGCCAGGCGCGCTCGTAGCCGCCGAGCCACTCGGTCAGGTGCACGCGATCCATCGGCGACCGGGCTCAGCGAGCGGCCGGTACAAGAGCCGGGAGATCCAGGGTGGCGTCGAGCCGCTCCTCGGCGACCGCTCGGGCGGCCTCGAGCGGGGTCACCGAGCGGACGTCGGCCGCCTCGAAGACCCGCTTGAGCGCTCCCCCGATCCCGTCCACGAGCGAGTCGAGCCGCTCCCGGTCGAGCGAATGGAGCTCACCGTAGACGTTGATCAGGCCGCCGGCGTTCGCGATGAAGTCCGGCGCGTAGAGGATGTTGCGCTCGGCGAGCCGGTCGGCGAGGGAGGAGTCGGCCAACACGTTGTTGGCCGCCCCGCAGACGATCTCGCAGCGCAGCCGCTCGACGTTCTCGGCGTCGATCGCGCCACCCAGGGCGCAGGGCGCGAGCACGTCGCACTCCACTGCGGTCGCCTCGGCCGGCTCCAGCCAGCGAGCCCCGAGCCGCTCCGCGAGCTCACGCTTGGCCGGATCGATGTCGGAGACGGCGAGCTCAGCGCCGTCGGAGGCCAGCCGCTCGGCCAGCCATCCCCCGACGTGGCCCAGTCCAACCACGGACACGCGGCGACCCGCCAACTCGCCGCTCCCGTAGCGATGCTCACAGCTCGCACGGATCGCGGACTCGACGCCGCGTGCCGTGATCGGACTTGGATCCCCGGACCCGCCGGAGTCGATTGGAAGGCCGACTACGTGATCGGTCCGCTCATGGATGACCGCCATGTCCTCGGTCCCGGTGCCGACGTCCTCAGCCGTGACGTAGCGTCCCTCGACGGAATCGACGATGTCGCCGACGTCGAGCATCAGCTCCCGGCGCTCGTCGGGCGGAAGCTCCAGGTCGAGCGGCACGCAGATCACCGCCTTGCCACCGCCGAGGTCGAGCCCCGCGGCGGCCGCCTTGTAGGTCATCGCCTCTGAGAGGCGAAGCCCGTCTGCGATCGCGTCGCCGAGCGCGCCGTAGCGCCACAGCCTCAGCCCGCCGAGCGCGGGTCCGAGCACCGTCGAGTGAATGGAGATCACGATGTAGATGCCGCTGCGCTTCCCGCGCCGGACGACGACCTCCTCGTGCGCCAGCAGGTTCATCGCTCCCACCCCTCGAGGCGGGCCTTGACACCGGAGAGGAAGCGCGCCGCCTCGGCCCCGTCCAGCGCGCGGTGGTCCCACGACATGCAGAGATTCGTCATGGGGCGAACGGCGATCGCCTCGGATTCGTCGTCGATCACGACCGGCCGTTTGACCACGGCCTCGAGGTCGAGAATCGCGACCTGCGGCTGGTTGATGATCGGTGTCGCCAGGACGGCGCCGAACTGGCCGGGATTGGTGATCGTGAACGTGCCGCCGGCCACGTCGTCGGGCTCGAGCTCACCGCTGCGGGCTCGCTGGGCCAGCCTGCCGATCTCACCCGCCAGGCCCTCGAGGCTGAGCCGCTGCGCCCGCCGGATGACCGGCACGATCAGCCCGGAATCCAGCGCCACCGCGATCCCCAGGTTGACGTCGTCGTGGTAGACGAGCTGGTCCCCGTCGATGGATGCATTCAGGACCGGGTGACGATCGAGCTCTGCCACGACCGCGCTGGCGACGAAGGCGAGGTATGTGAGCGGGACACCCCGGCGCGACATGCCCTCCTTGAGCTCGCGCCGGGTGGCAACGACGCGATGAAGGTCGACCTCGACGATCGTCGTGCAGTGGGCCGAGGTCCGCCGGCTCTCGAGCATGTGCTCGGCGATCCGCCGGCGCATCGGGGTCATCGGCTCGCGGCGCTCGCCGGGGAGGACGTCGTCGGCGGGCGCGGCGCCGTTCCCGGCTCCCGCCGGCGCAGCGGCCGGCTTCTTCGCCTCCGCGGTGGCCGGTTCCTCGGGCCGGTACGGGGATTCGATGTGCAGCGGGCGCTCGGTCCCGGCCGCCTGCTCGGAAGGCTGTCCCCCGGACTCGATCAGGGCGACGAGGTCGCGCTTGCGGATCCGCCCGCCGATCCCGGTGCCCTCGACCTGCGAGAGGTCTATTCCGTGCTCGTCCGCCATCCGCCGGACGATCGGCGAGTAGAAGCCAGAGCGGTCGGTCTCCTCGTCGCCGGAGCTCCCGGCCGGAGCGGACTCTGGCGGAGGAGCCGGCGCGGGCTCCTCATGGTGCTCCTCGGGATGGGCCTCACCCGGGCGCGCACCGGCATCCAGCTCGGCGAGAGGCGTACCGACGTCGACCGTGTCACCCTGCTCGACGAGGATCTTCGCGAGCCTGCCGGCCGCGGGGGAGGGGATCTCGACGTCGACCTTGTCGGTCGTGACGAGGCAGACCGTCTCGTCGCGCTCGACCCAGTCGCCGGGCCGCTTGGACCACTCGACGATCGTGCCCTCGGCAACCGAAACGCCCATCTGGGGCATGACGATCTCGATCACTTGCGTTTCTTCAGTAGGCGATGAGCTCACGGCACGCCTCCTTCATGTCGTCGATCTGCGGCAGGACGGCATGCTCGAGCGGCGGGCTGAACGGGATCGGGACGTCCGGCGCGGTCAGCCTCCGCACGGGGGCGTCGAGCGATTCGAAGGCCCGCTCGGAGATCAGGCTCGCGACCTCGGCGCCCACTCCGCAGGAGCGCGTCGCCTCGTGCGCGATCAGCACCTTGCCGGTCTTCTCGACGCTCGCCAGGATCGCGTCGGTGTCGAGCGGATTGAGCGTCCGCAGATCGATCACCTCGATGTCCTCGTCGAGCTGATCGGCGGCCTGGAGCGCGAGCGGAACCGAGGAGCCGTACGCGATCACGCTGAGCTCGCCGCCCTCCCGCGCCACCCTCGCCTCGCCGAGGGGAACGGTGTGCTCCCCCTCCGGGACCTCGCCCTTGACGTGGCGGTAGAGCCCCTTGTGCTCGAGGTAGCAGACCGGATTGGGGTCTCGAATCGCGCTGACCAGCAGACCCTTGGCGTCGTCGGCGGTGGCGGGGGCCACGACCTTGAGTCCGGGCGACTGCATGAACCAGGCCTCCGGGTTCTGGGAGTGGAACGGCCCACCCGAGAATCCGCCGCCCGAGGGGAGGCGGACGACCATCGGGACCGAGACACCCTGGCGGTAGTGCAGCTTGCCGGCGACGTTCACGAGCTGGTCGAAGCCGCAGGAGATGAAGTCGGCGAACTGCATCTCCGCCACGGGCTTCTGCCCCTCGATCGCGGCTCCGATCGAGGCGCCGATGATCATGTTCTCCGCCAGCGGGGCGTCGAGGACGCGGTCCGCCCCGAACTCGTCGATGAAGCCGTCCGTGACCTTGAAGGCGCCGCCGAAGGCGCCGATGTCCTCGCCGAGGCAGAAGACGGACTCGTCCCGCCGCATCTCCTCGCGCAGACCGTCGCTGATGGCCTGCAGGTAGGTCATCTCCGTCATCAGGCGGCCCTCCCGTGTTCGACCAGCGAACTCTGCTGACCGTTGCTCGCGGGATGGCCGTTGGCCGCGTGGTGGCCGTTGGCATCGCTTTCCCCCTGGGCCTCGGCCGCGCTCCAGCGCGACCAGGGCGCCTCGCCCTCGCCGAGCGGCTCCCAGCTCTCGGCGAATACTCCGTCGGTAGCCACAGCCGGATCGGGCATCGGCGACGCGACCGCCCTCTCCGCGCATTCGTCCACATACGCGACCACCGACTCGCGGATCTCGTCGATCTCGCCGGACCCGAACCCGTGCTCCTCGGCCAGGCGACGGGCGTAGAGCTCGATCGGGTCTCGATGCGACCACTCCTCGAGTACCTCATCGGGCACATAGCTCATGTCGTCATGCGCGCCGTGCCCGTGCATGCGCATCGTGTGGCACTCGATCAGGGTCGGACCGTCGCCTTCGCGGGCCCGGTCGGTGGCCACGCGAGCGACCTCGAAGACGGCCTCGACGTCGTTGCCGTCGACGCTCACGCCCGGGAAGCCGTAGCTCTTCGCCCGCTGCACCGGATCGACCGCGAACTCGAGGTCGGTGGGGGTCGAGTAGGCGAACTGGTTGTTCTCGAGCACGAAGACGACCGGCAGGCGGTGGACGCCGGCGAAGTTCATCGCCTCGTGCCACTGGCCGTTGGCGGTCGAGCCCTCGCCGAAGAACGTCATCGCGACCCTCGGCTGGGAGCGCATCTTGAAGGAGAGGGCCATGCCCGCGGCCACCTGGGCCATGTCGGGCAGCATGCTGACCATGCCGACGCAGCCGAGCTGGCGGTCGCCGAAGTGCATGTTCCCGTCCTTGCCGCCGGTGACGCCGCCCTCGCGGCCCATGTAGTTGGCCAGGTAGCGGTCCGGAGTGACCCCGCGAACGAAATGAGCCCCGAGGTCGCGATGCAGGATGCACATCCGGTCCTGGGGCGCGAGGGTGAAGGCGGCTCCGACGCAGATCGCCTCCTGCCCACGTCCGTCGTAGAAGGACCCGGGCACCTTCCCCTGCTTGTAGAGGGTCAGTCCGCGCTCCTCGGAGAGCCGCATCAGCAGCATGTAGCGAAGGAGCAGGGCTCGGTCCTCGCGCGTGAGGGCATCCGTGCCCGCGCGCTCCGGCGAGCGACTGGGGCTCGCGGCATCGAGCTTCATATCGGTCCGCCTTTCCTCTTGCCCGCCCTCGGGATCACCTCCGGCGAGCTAGTTGTGCGGCTCCGGGATCACCGGCTGGCCGCCTTCACGGACAACGGGCGAAGAGGGATCACCTCTCCTCCCTATGTGATGTTCGGATCATACCCCCGCCCCGAGGCAGAAAACAGGGCGGAAGATTTCGCCACGGCTAGGGTTTTCCGCGATGTCCGATCCGCGGCCGAGTCGACTTCACCCGTGCTGAGCGTGTCTCCCACGACCCAGGGGTGAGCGATCTCGAGGTCGAGGTCGACGGGACTCGCTGGGCGCTTGTGGAGTACGCGCCGGGATCCGGACGGCAGGGATGGTGCGACGTCCCACATGCCGGCTACGTCGTCAGCGGCGAGATCACCTACAGCTTCGAGGACGACCGCGAGCCGCTGCGGCTTGAGGCCGGCGCGGGGTTTGCGCTACCGCGCGCCCCTCGTCATCGCGGTCGCAACGAGGGCGATGAGGCGGCGCGACTCTTTCTGATCGACGCTCTGCCGAACGGCTGACGGCGGCTAGAGGGCGAGCCCGAGCGGCTCCTCGAGCAGTGCCCTGACCCGCGCCAGGAACTCGGCGCCGTCGGCGCCGTAGAGGATGCGGTGGTCGCAGGCCAGGGTCACGCCCATCAGCTGGCGAGGCTCGATCTCGCCGGAGTCGGTGACGACGGGCTTCGACTTCACCTCGCCGACGGCGAGGATGCCGGCCTGCGGCGTGTTGATGACGGCGTGGAAGTTCGAGATGCCATACATGCCGAGGTTGGAGACCGTGAAAGTGCCGCCGGAGAGCTCGGGCGGCGTGATCGAGCCGTCTCTGACACGGGACGCGAGCGCTCGGGCCTCGGTGGCGATCCGGCGCAGGCCCTTCTGGTCGGCGTCGAACACGGTCGGCACCACCAGGGCGTCCTGAGCCGCCACGGCCACGCCGACGTTGATGCGCGAGTAGAGCTCGATCTTGCCGTCGCGGTAGGCGCCGTTTGCGCGTGGGTACTCCCGCAGGGCGAGGGCAGACGCCTTCACGACCATGTCGTTAAAGGTGGGGACGACCTCTCCCTCTTTCGCAGAGGCCTTCAGCTTCGTGCGCCCCTCGACCGCCGCGGTCATGTCGATCTCGGCCTGCAGGTAGAAGTGAGGCGCGGTCGCCTTCGACTCCGCCATCCGCCTGGCGACCGTCTGCTGCAGCTTGGTGAGCTCGATCACCTCGACCTGCCCCTTGGCCGTCTCGGGCTTCTCGGAGACCCCAGGGGTGGGCCCCGCCGGTGCCGCTGGGACTGGTGCGGGGGCGGCAGCGGGGGCAGCGAGGCCCGAGGCGAGAGCCTTCTCGACGTCCGCTTTGACGATCCGCCCGCCCGGCCCGGACCCGCTCAGGCCGGAGAGGTCCAAGCCGCGATCACGGGCGATCCGCTTGGCGATCGGAGAGGCCCTGACCCGCCCGTCGCCTCCAACGCCGGCTGGGGAAGCAGGTGTGGCCGCTGGTCCCGGCGATACCGGCGGCGTGTCCGGGGCCGCGGCCACAGCGGGCTCAGCCGTTTCGGGGGGCGGGCTCACTGCGGCCGGAGCCGGCGATTCGCCCGTCGCCCCGCCGTTGCCCGCTGGGGACGCGGCCCCGGCGCCGCCACCGTTACCCGAGACCACCTCGGACGCATCCCCCACCCGCGCGATCGGGTCCCCGACCGGCAACGTGTCCCCCTCCTGCGCCAGGACCTCGACGATGGTCCCGGCGAGGTCGGACTCGTAGACCATGTTCGCCTTGTCGGTCTCGATCTCGACCAGCTCGTCGCCCACGGACACCTCGTCGCCGACCCCCTTGAGCCAGCGCAGGACGGTGCCCTCCTCCATCGAGTCCGATAGCCGGGGCATGACGATCTCCGCCATCAGCGACTCCCCTCCAGCGTTTGCATCGCGGCGCTGACCACGTTTTCCGCGTGCGGGATCGCGGCCTGCTCCATTCGCTTCGAATAGGGCATGTGAACGTCGGCGCCGGTGACACGCTCGACCGGCGCGTCGAGATGGTCGAACGCCTGCCCCTGGATCAGGGCGGCGAGGTTGGCCCCGACGCCGCCGTGCGGCCAGCCCTCCTCGACGATCACGACCCTGTTCGTCTTCTCCACGGACCTGACCGTCGTGTCCAGATCGAGCGGCCGCAGGGTCCGCGGGTCGATCACCTCGGCCTCCACACCGTGCTCCTCCGAGAGCGTGCGCGCGGCCTGCAGGGCGACCTCGGCCATCCGGAGGATCCCCACGATCGTGACGTCCGAGCCCTCCCGCCGGATCGCGGCCTCACCGAAGTTGACGACCCCGTCGCCGTTCTCCGGCACCTCGCCACGGATCCCGTAGAGCGTCTCGTGCTCGATGAAGATCACCGGATTGTCGTCGCGGATCGCCGCCTTGAGAAGCCCCTTGGCGTCGGCTGGGGTGGAGGGGCAGGCGACGAGCAGGCCAGGGATCTGCAGGAACAGCGCCTCGAAGCTGTGTGAGTGTGTCGGGCCGAGCTGGTGGCCGCCGCCGCCTGGCATCCGGATCACCAGCGGCACCCGGACCTGGCCCCCGAACATGTATGGGATCGCGGCCGCGTGATTGACGATCTGATCCATCGCCAGCAGCGCGAAGTTCACGGTCATGATCTCGACGACCGGCCGAAGACCTCCCATCGCCGCGCCCACGCCCATGCCGACGATCGAGTTCTCCGAGATCGGGGTGTCCCGGACCCGCCTCTCCCCGAACTCGTCGAGGAGCCCCTCGGTGACCTTGAAGGATCCCTGGAATACCGCGACGTCCTCGCCGATGACGAGCACGTTCTCGTCCCGGCGCATCTCCTCCGCCATCGCGTCCCGGAGAGCCTCGCGCATCCGCATCGCCGGCATCAGTGCACGTCCTCCGGCCGCCTGTCGGGTTGGTCACCCTCGGCCTCGCGGAGCTCCTCGTCCTCCGCGTAGGCGGCGCCGCTCTCCGCGAGCTGCCGGGCGCGATCGGTGGCCCGGCGCTCCTGCTCAGCCGCGTGCGAGTCGGGCGAGCGCTCGTCCACCCCGTACCAGCCGGGGACCTGGTCGCCCAGCACATAGAGGTCGTCGTAGAGCGAGTCGAGCGGGGGCTCGGGGGAGTTGTCGGCGAACTCGACAGCCTCGGTCACCCTGTTCTCGGCCTCGTCTCGAATCTCCTGGATCTCCTCCTCGGAGAGCACCTTGTCCTCGAGCAGGCGGCGGGAGAAGCTCTCGATCGGGTCCTTACGCTGCCACTCTTCGACCTCCTCCTTCTCCCGGTAGACCTCGGGATCGGCGGCGGAGTGGCCGCGGTAGCGATACGTGAACGCCTCGACCAGCGTCGGCTTGCGCTCCTCGCGCGCGAGTCGGATGTGCTCGGTGACGACCTCTCGGACGGCGAGCACGTCCATACCGTCGACCCGAACGCCCGGCACGCCCATCCCCTCCGCCTTGTGCGAGAGGTCGGGAACGGCCGAGTGGCGCTCGAGGGCCGTTCCCATCCCATAGAGGTTGTTCTCGACCAGGAAGACGATCGGTAGGCTCCAGAGCGCCGCCAGGTTCATCGTCTCGCCGAAGTTGCCGGTGTTGGAGGCGCCGTCGCCGAACATGCAGACGGTCACCTCGTCCGTCCCCTTGTAGTCGGCGGCCAGGCCCAGCCCGGCGGCGAGCGGCAGGTTTCCGCCGACGATCCCGTAGCCGCCCATGAAGCGGCGCTCGAGGTCGAAGATGTGCATGGAGCCGCCCCGGCCTCCCGAGGTGCCGTCGACGCGGCCGAAGAGCTCGGCCATGACCCTCTTTGGCTGCGTGCCGCGGGCGATTGCGTGGCCATGAGTCCGGTAGGTCCCGATCAGGTAGTCGTCGGGACGCATCACCGAGGTGGTGCCGACGATCGTCGCCTCCTCGCCGATCGCGAGGTGCAGGAAGCCGCCTGCCTTCGCCCGCTGGTACTGGCGCCCCGCCTCTTCCTCGAAGCGACGGATCAGAGCCATCAGCCGCAGGAGCTCGCGGCAGGTCTCCTCGTCGGGAAGCTTCAGGTTGGCGCTGGCCGGTGCGCCATCGGTGGATTCGGCGGTCGCGGGCGCCGACTTGGTCTTGCCCTGGGCCACCGGTCCAGCCTACTCCGGCCGCAAAAGGGGGTCGAAAATCAGGAGGCCGCGGCCTGCACCGCTTCTTCCAGGCGGTCGTCCCCCCAGAACAGCTCCTCGCCCACCGCGACGGTCGGGATCCCCTGCAGGCCCAGCGAGAGGGCCTCATCCGTGGCCGAACGGAGCTTGTCCTTGACGGACTGGGTCTCGACCCCCTTCAGCACCGCGTTGGGATGCAGTTCGCACGCCGCCGCGGCGATCAGCACGTTCTCGACGTCGCTCATGTCCTTGCCGGCCGCAAACACCTGGCGGAAGCAGGCCAGGGAGAACGACACGACCCGCCCGGATTCCTTGGCGTACAACGCGGCCCTGGTCGGGTTGAGGCTGTAGTTGTCCACCGGCCAGCCCTCCGGATAGACAATCTCGGGGAGGCCGCGCTCCTCCGCACGCCGCTGGATCTCGGTGAGGTGCGCCCGCCGGTCCTCCTCGAACGACCACGGCCGCCGTCCCGTCGACTTCAGGACGTGCCCGAACGAGATCGGCTGCCACTCCGGCTGTTCCACCCCGGCCTCGGCGAAGAGGCCGCTGATCCGCTCGGCCGCCAGGTACGAGTAGGGCGAGCTGAAGTCGTAGTAGAAGGTCGCGCGCGTGCTCAAGGCTCACCGTCCTTCGTCGCCTGCGGGCTCTCCATGCCCGCGACCGCGTAGTAGACGGCCAGCAGCCCGATGATCACCAGGACCACGGCCGGGCTGATGAAGGCGAACGCCACTGCCACGCCGTAGATCGGGTTTCCGATCAGGAACCTGACGCTGGTTCTGCGAATCTCCTCGTCCGTCAGCTCTACGCCGAGCAACTCGCGGTGTCGCGTCATGTAGGTCCAGAGCAGCCCGTAGGCGAGGGCCATCGTGAAGAACGCGCCGCTGTAGACGACGGCGGCGACCTTCTCGTCCGCGCCCGACTTGAGGTGCTCGGCCAGCAGCGCCGTCGGGAACGGGATGAAGACCACCGTGAGCAGAAGCAGCAGGTTCAGGTAGAGAAGCGGCCGGGTCGCGCGGGCCAGGTGGTCGAGGACGCCGTGGTGGTTCACCCAGATGATCCCGATCACCCAGAAGCTGACGAAGAAGGCGGCGAAGGACGGCCACTCCTCCTTCAGGTCGTGCCAGAGATCGTCACCGGCGGGAACGTTGAGCTCGAGGACCAGCAGGGTGATGGCGATGGCGAAGACGCCGTCGCTGAACGCCTCGAGCCGGTTCGTCGTCACTTCTACGCGTGAATGGCCCAGCCGTCGACGGCGCGGGCCCCGTCGAGCACCGCCTCCGACATCGTCGGATGCGGATGGATGATCCTCTCGAGTTCCGGATAGCCGCCCTCCAGGGTCATCACGTTGACGATCTCGCTGATCATGTCGCAGGCGATGTTGCCGACGATGTGGGCGCCCAGGATCTCGCCGTACTCCGGATCGCCGACGATCTTCACCAGCCCCGCCCGGTCGTCGTAGACCACCGAGGCGCCGGCTCCGCCGAGCTTGAATTTCCCGACTTTGATCTGCCGCCCCGTCTCCTTGGCCTGCTCCTCGGTCATGCCTACGCTCGCCACCTGCGGGTGGGTGAAGGTGGCCCCGGGCACCAGGTCGATGTTGACCGGCTCGGTTTCATGGCCCACGGCGGTCTCGACGGCGACGACGCCCTCCTCCTCCGCCTTGTGGGCGAGGGCCGGGCCGCGAACCAGATCGCCGATCGCGAAGACCCCGTCGGCCGAGGTCCGCTGGTACTCGTCGATCTCGATCTGACCTCGGTCGTTGGTCTTCACCCCGGCCGCGTCAAGGTTGAGGGGGTCCGTATCCGGCTTCCGGCCGCCCGCGATCACCAGGTAGTCGGCCTTCTGCTCCTTGTCGCCGGCCTTGACGGTGACCCCGCTCTTCTGCTCCTCGACCGACTCGACCTTGGTCCCCGTCAGCACCTCCATGCCGTCCTTCTTGAACTGCCGCTCGACGACGCGAGCCATGTCCTTGTCCTCCAGGGGCAGGATCTGGTCGAGCATCTCGATCAGGGTCACCTCGACGCCCATTCGCGAGTAGGCGGAGGCGATCTCCGAGCCGGACGCTCCGGCGCCGGCGATGACCAGCGACTTCGGCATCGACTCGAGGGAGTAGGCGCGCCAGGTATCGATCACCCGGTCCGAGAACTCGACCCCGGGAATCGGCAGCGCGACCGACCCGGTGGCGAGGACGATGCTCTTGGCCTGGTGCTCGTCCCCGCCTACGTTCAGCTTGCCACCGCCGCCCAGCGAGGCCTCGCCGTGGAGGAACTCGACCTTGTTCTTGTCCCAGAGAAACCCGACGCCATCCTCGAGCGTCTTGGAGACCTTGGCGCGCCGCTCCTGGAGCGCCTTCCAGTCGATCTTCGTGCCGTTCGCCTTGATGCCGAGGTCGCCGCCGTCCTGGGTAACCGTGTGGAAGATCTCGGCGGTGTGGAGGACGGTCTTGGCCGGGATGCACGCGTAGTTGAGGCAGCGCCCGCCGGCCTTGTCCCGCTCGACGACCGCTGTCTTCTGCCCCAGCTGGGCCGCGCGGATGGCGGCGACGTAGCCTCCCGGGCCGCCTCCGATCACGATCACGTCGTACTCGGCCATCGACCCGACTCTATAGAAGGGCTCTAGTCCGTCCCCGGTGGGGAGGGCATCTGGATGCGCGCCATCGCCCGGATCATGAAATAGAAGAGCGCCGCCGAGCCGAGCAGGAGCAGCGTCGTACCGACCGCCTGCAGGACGGAACCGACGACGACCAGGCCAAAGGCGCTGGCGAGCATCATCAGCAGGAGCAGCGTCTGGAAGCCGAGGACCGCCCAGTAGCGGGCCCGCCACATGCCGACGGTCATCACCCAGAAGACGATCGCGAAGGCCACGATCGGCGCGGGCTTGATCTCGCGGTCTCCCGCGTCCACGCCCGCGAGCGCGAGCACGGCCGAGACCGTGAAGATGACCCCGAGGACGGCAGCGACGATCGAACCGACGGTCACGGCGGTCGGCCGCTCGCCGGGTTCGAGCGGGTCGAGCTTGGACCGCGCCTCGGCGTTCCGCTCCTCATAGCGCCGGGACATCTTCTCCTGGAAGCTCTCGGTCGGGAGCTGGCCGCCGTTGCCCTCCACGTTCCGCGGCTCGGGCGGCGCCGTCTCCACCGATGCGGTGGAGCGAGCCGAGCGCCGCTTGCGCTTCTGCCGCTCGGCCCGCTTGCGGTCTCGGGCGCCGGTCACCGCCCCGACTCCTCTCGCGCGGCCGGGTCGACCGCTTCGAAGAGGACCGCGGTGGCGGCGCGGGGGTCATCGGTGTCACGGATCGCCCGCACGACGCAGATGCGCTCCGCGCCCGCGGCAACCACCTGACCGACGTTCCGGGTGTCGATCCCACCGATCGCGAACCACGGCACGGGAGCGATCTCGGCCGCCGTCCGGACCAGCTCGAGGCCGGTGGCCGGGCGCCCTTCCTTCGTCGGCGTCTCCCAGATCGGCCCGACGCTGATGTAGTCGACCGGCTCGCTAGCGGCGGCCTCGACCTGCTCGCGCGAGTGTGTGGAGAGCCCGATGATCGCGTCGGGGCCCAGGATCCGGCGAGCCTCGGCGGGATCGATGTCGTCCTGGCCGACGTGGACGCCGTCGGCGCCCAGCTCCTCCGCCAGATGCGGATGGTCGTTGACGATGAAGAGCGCGCTGTAGGTGTTGGCGAGGCGCCGGAAGGTTCGCCCGGATCGCTCGATCACGGCCCTGGGCCGGTCTCGGTCTCGGAGCTCGATCATGCCCGCCCCGGCCGCCATCGTGGCGTTGAGCAGGCCCTCCGGGTCGTTTCCCCTCGGCAGCGCGTCGCAGACGAAGTAGAGCCGCGCCCACTGCAGCCGCTGGCGCCGCAGCGCGCCGATCGACTCCGGTGGCGCTAGGTGGGAGGTGTCGCTCACTGCGAGGCCCAGCCTAGATCAAGGGTCGCGGTGGGTACTATCGATAGGTAACGGGAGCCCACCAAGGGCTGAGAGGGCGGCTGAAGTGCCGCCGACCGTCCGAACCTGATCCGGGTAATGCCGGCGCAGGGAGGCAGATGGACAGAGAAGCGGAAAAGAGATTCGACGCGATCTTCGTCGGTGCCGGCGTGATCGGGCTCGCCTGCGCATGGCGGGCCGCCCAGCGCGGCGCCGAAGTCTGCCTGCTCGAGCGCGACCGCCCAGCCGCCGGGGCGAGCGGGGTCGCCGCCGGCATGCTCGCCCCTGTCGGGGAGGCCTCGTGGGGCGAGGAGCGGATGCTCGAATTCAACTTCGCGTCGCTCCGCCGCTGGCCGGGCTTCGCCGAGCAGCTCGAGACCAAGTCGGGGCTGGAGACGGGCTTCGCTCAGCCCGGCGCTCTGCACGTGGCACTCGACCGCGATGAGGCGGAGGAGCTGCGCCGTCGGTATGAGCTGCATCGAAGCCTCGGTCTGGACTCGGAGTGGCTGCGCGGCCGCGAGTGCCGCAGGATCGAACCGGCCCTGGCCACCGCGGCTCGCGGCGGCGCCCACGTTCCGGGCGAGGCGACCGCGGACCCGAGAAAGGTGATCGCCGCCCTGCTCGCCGCGCTCGATGCGCGCGGAGTCGCCGTCCACTCCGGCGCCGAGGTCGTTGCCGCCGAGCGCCAATCGGGCGTGTGGCGCGTTCAGACCGCCGAGGGCCGCTCCTTCGAGGGCGCTGAGCTTGTGCTCGCCGCAGGGTGCTGGTCCGGTCAGGCGCAGTGGCTGCCCGTGGGGGCTCCGCCGGTGCGGCCGGTGAAAGGAGAGATCCTGACCCTGCGGGGAGGGACCGACGACCCGGTCTGCACGGGGATCGTCGCCGGCGAGCGCGTCTACATGGTGCCCCGGTCCGATGGACGCCTGATCGTCGGAGCGACGGTCGAGGAGCACGGTTTCGACATGAGGGTCACCGCCGGCGGTGTGCATGAGCTGCTGCGGGAGGCCTATCGCCTCGTCCCCGAGATCGCCGAACTGGAGTTGGTCGAGGCCGCCGCGGGGCTGCGGCCGGGCTCGCCGGACAACGCGCCGCTCATCGGGTCGGCCGAGGCCGAGGGGCTGATGATCGCCAGCGGCCACTTCCGCAACGGCGTGCTGCAGGCGCCCATGACGGCTGACTGCATCGCGGCCCTGCTCGCTGGTGAAGCGCCTCCGGTCGACCTCGAGCCCTTCTCGCCGCGGCGCTTCGCTCGCCGGTCAACGGATGCCCCGGTGGAGGTCGCATGAGAGTCGAGCTGAACGGCGAGGTGACGGCGCTGCCGGACGGCGCCGCCGTGAGCGAGGCCGTGGACGCCTCGGGCGCGTCCGGCGACCAGCGCGGCGTGGCGGTCGCGATCGACGGCGAGGTAGTGCCGCGGAGCGAGTGGGAGCGGACGCCGCTGCTAGAGGGCCAGAAGGTGGAGGTCCTGGCCGCGATCCAGGGCGGCGCCGAGAATGGCTTCGAGCTCGGCGGACGCAGCTGGGGGTCGCGTCTGATCGTGGGGACGGGAGGGTTCCGCTCCCTCGAGCAGATGGAGCAGGCGCTGATCGCCTCGGGGACCGAGATCGTCACCGTGGCCCTGCGCCGCATCGATCCCGCAGCAGAGGGATCGGTGCTGGACGTCATCCGTCGACTCGGCTTGTTCGCGCTGCCGAACACCGCCGGCTGTTACACGGCGCGGGACGCGGTCCGGACGGCCAAGCTCGCCCGGGAGGCATTCGAGACCGACTGGGTGAAGCTCGAGGTGATCGGCGACGACCGCACGCTGCTCCCGGATGCGGTCGAGCTCGTGGAGGCGGCGGAGACGCTGGTCGATGACGGCTTCACGGTCCTGCCCTACACCAACGACGACCCGATCCTCGCGCGGCGGCTCGAGGAGGCCGGCTGCGCCGCCGTGATGCCGCTCGGCTCGCCGATCGGATCGGGAATGGGCATCCGCAACCCGTACAACATCCAGATCATCGCCGAGCGTTCCGGCGTTCCGGTCATCCTCGACGCGGGGATCGGGACCGCCTCGGATGCGGCGCTCGCGATGGAACTGGGCTGCGACGCCGTGCTGCTGGCCAGCTCGGTCTCCCGCGCCGAGGATCCGGCCGGAATGGCCGTGGCGATGCGGGCCGCGGTGGAGGCCGGCTGGGCCGCCCGGCAGGCCGGCCGCATTCCGCGGCGGCTGCACGCGGAGGCCTCGACGCCGCTCGAGGGCCGTCCGGAACTCTCCTAGTCCCGGCGACGGCCGATGGCCTTGTCGACCGCTTCGCCGATCGAGCCGAACACCCAGCCGACGCCATGGGCGGCCCGGCTCACCGTCGAGTCGTTGAGTGGCGCCGAGGTCCGGTCGGGATCGGCACCGAGCTCGACTGCGCCCTCGCGCACGGCATCCAGCGTCGACTCGAGACGGCTCGCCCATTCCTCGCAGAACCCGGCCATGTCCCGGTCGTCCCGGGCACGGGCCAGCTCCGCGAGATGGCGCAGCAGGGTCGTCACGTGCTCCATGTCGAGCACGGCCGACCGGACGACCAGGCCGGTGTCGCCGCTGCGATCCACGAAGGCCGTCCGCACGTCGGCGATCCGTGCGCCCATCCCCTGGGCCGTCGGGCTGCCGTAGAGCCCGTAGCTCGCGGTGCGCGGGGCGAGCTCGGTCAGCAACACGGACGTCTCGGCGGCGCCGTCCTCGAGCCGCGCTCCCACGGGCGTGTCCTCGAGCGCCGCGCCGACTCGCCGCCACCTCGTGATCAGCTGTCGGGAGGCCGCGTAGAGCTCGCGGTAGGCGCGATGCTCCGCGGGGTGAAGTGATGTGCGCTCGGTCGCCACGGGCTCTGGATTCTGACCATCGGGCGGCATTCAGGAGCCCAGGTGCCGGCGGACGCGCTTCAGGTCGCCGACAAGCAGTCCCATCGCATCGTCGCGGTCCTGGGGATCCGCTCGGAGGATGGCGGAGGGGTGGAGGGTGGGGACGGCGGTCCGGCCGAGTCTCGATTCGAGGAACTCGCCGTGGTCCTTCATCACCCGCGCTTTGGAGCCGATGACCGCCTTCACAGCCGTAGCGCCCAGGCAGACGAGGACCTCCGGATCGACGACCTCGAGCTCCGCCTCGAGCCAGGGTGCGCAGGCCTTGATCTCCTCCGCCCGAGGCGTCTGGTGGATCCGGCGTTTGCCCTGTGGCTTCCACTTGAAGTGCTTGACCGCGTTCGTGACGTACGCGTCACCGCGCTCGATCTCCGCCTGCTCCAGTGCCTTGTCGAGGACCTTGCCGGCCGGGCCGACGAAGGGATGGCCCTCGATGTCCTCGCGGTCGCCGGGCTGCTCGCCGATCAGCATCAGGCGCGCCCTCTTCAGGCCCTCACCGAAGACGGTCTGGGTTCCCGTCTTGTGGAGCGGGCAGGCCGTACACCCCGCGGCGGCCTCGCGCAGGGACTTCAGCGTCGGCCGCGCCGGGATCAGCGCCTCCGCGCCGCTCGTCTCCTCGCCGGTGAGGGGGAGCTGGCTCACAACGTGGTGCTACCCGGCGTTCAATCCTTCAGACGGAGCCGGCGGATGTGCGAACATACGTTCGCTTACGGATGCCGGGCGATGCAAGACTGAAACCGATGCGCTGGGACTCACAGAGGGTCGATCGGGAGGAGGGACGGAGCCTGCCTGGCCTGGACGTCGAGCGCGTCCGGACGTTCGACGCTCCGGAGGCCCTCGGTATCAACTTCCATGAGGTCCGCGCCAAGTCGGCGCTCAACAAGGTGCCCGGCGACTATCTCCCGTTCAACTGGACCGTCAACACGTTCAGGGGCTGTTCGCATGCATGCGTTTTTTGCTTCGCCCGCAACACCCATACCTATCTGGACCTGAACGCCGGCCGTGATTTCGAGCGCGAGATCGTCGTCAAGGTCAATGCTCCGGAGCTACTCCGGGCGGAGCTCGCCCGGCCGAGCTGGAAGCGGGAGCTGGTCGCGATCGGCACCAACACGGACCCGTACCAGTGGGCGGAGGGGAAGTACAGGCTGATGCCCCCGATCATCGAGGCCCTGCGGGACTTCGAGACGCCGCTCTCCGTCCTCTCCAAGTCGCCTCTCCCCGTGCGCGACCTCGATCTCTACCTGGAGCTCGCCGGGGTCGCGGACGTCTCGGTCAACTTCTCGGTCCCGACCCTCGACGAGAAGATCTGGCGCGAGACGGAGCCGCATACCCCGCATCCGCGCAAGCGGCTCGAGGCGGTGGCGAAGTTCAACGAGGCGGGCATCCCCTCAGGGGTGCTGGTCGCGCCTCTGATGCCGGGCATCAACGACTCGCCCGAGCTGGTGGACGAGATCGTCTCGATCGCGGAGGAGGCGGGGGCGACCTTCGTCAACGGGATCGCGCTGCACCTGCGCCCCGGTGTGAAGGAGGTTTTCATGTCCTGGCTCTCCGCCGCGCGGCCCGATCTGATGCGGCGCTACGAGGATCTCTACGACGGTCGCGCCTATGCGCCGAATGCGGAACGCAAGCGGATCGGGTCCCTCGTTCGCGTCCCCAATCGATCACGCGATCGGCGCTACCGCCGGCGCGACGAGCTCGCCGCGCGGCGGCGCCGGCGTGCGGCCGAGGCGGAGGCCGAGGCCAACCGCGCCGAGGACGCGCAGACCACTCTCTTCTAGGCGCACGCCGACGATTCGCGCCCGCCGCGTCGGGTAACCGACGCCCGAGAGACTTCAGAAGGAGGCAGCCATGCCACCGAGAGGCGTGAAGAAGGGCAGCAAGTGGGAGCGGATGTACGAGCACGTCAAGGAGAGCGAACTCGACGAGGGTCGCTCGGAGGATCGCGCCGAGGAGATCGCGGCGCGAACCGTGAACAAGGAGCGCGCCCGCGCCGGAAAGACCCGCGAGTCCTCGAGGACCTCCCGCGAGGACATCTCATCTTTCCGGCGCGGCGGCCTGCGCTCAGGCGATGGTCCCGGCGGACGCACCTATGACCAGCTCTATGAGGAGGCCAAGGACCTCCGCATCGACGGCCGCTCCAAGATGAACAAGCGCCAGCTCGTCGGCGCTGTTGAAGGCAAGAAGAGGAGGAGGCGCTGATGGCCACCCAGAAGCAGCGAAGCGCCGCGAAGCGGAACGTGAGGAAGGCCCAGGCAGGCGCCCGCAAGAAGCAGACGCTCAAGAACCTGCCGAAGCGGACCAAAACCGCCCTCGGCAAGGAGGCGAACCAAGTCCGCAAGGGCAAGGCCAAGACCCGAGATCAGCTCAACCGCGAGGCCGCCAGGCTGAACATCCGCGGACGCTCGAAGATGGGCAAGGACCAGCTTCGGACAGCGATCAAGCGGCGCGGCGGGCGCGCCGACTGAGCGGCCCGCTCCCGGCGCTTAGCCCTGGACGCCCGTCGCCTCGTGCGGCGCGCCGACCGGCTTCGACTCCGGCGAGCCGCGCTGCCGCAGGAAGACCGTGATCGCCGCAAACGAGCCGACCGCCAGGAACTCGGACTGCCAGTTCTCGAGAGTCGCCTCCCAGAAGTCGGCCGAGCCGATGTAGCTCAACCAGGAGAGCGTCGCCTCATGGTGCTCGACCTGCTGCGCGTTGAACTCGGTCCACCCTGTCACCGACTGAGCGAACCACGAGCCAAAGAAGATGATCGCCATCACGATCAGCAGCGAGTTCGAGTAGATGGCGGTCTTGAGGCCACCGGCCCTGGCCCACTTGGGCGAGTCCGACTGGGCGTAGCCCCCGACCTTCTGCTTCTGCTCTGACTCGCGCCCGGCCTCCGTGGGCTCCTTCGATTCCGGCGACCCGCGGTGCAACAGCCAGACGGTCGCCAGCATGAAGAGCATGAACTGGAGGTACTCGGATTGCCAGTTCTCCATCACGGCGTTCCCGAAGTCCGAGGATCGGAGGTAGCGCCAGAAGGACATCGTCTCGCTGTGATGGGCCATCGCCTCCTCGTTGTGGAGGACGTGCCCGGCGATGGCCTGGCCGACGAGGGCCGCCAGAAAGATGACGAGAAAGAACAGCGAGAGCGAGTGATCTCGGATCCAGCTGCGCATCGGCCCTCAGTGGTGGGTAAGGCCGATGACCGAGTAGAAGACCAGGCCGGCCGTGATCAGGACGATCCAGGTCCAGAACATGACTCTCATGGCGAGGACTCTTTCCGTCTCACGCGGGGGAGTCCTTCCCACCCGGCAGGTCCCTAACCGCAGGACCCCGCCTTTTCCACCGGTTTGTTGGCATTTCCCCCGATCGGGTAGGGAATCAAGAGGTTCTTGATCTAAAAAGTCGAGAATCTGCTACCGTGCCGCCGTCTTGTCAAGAAACTCAATGACGAAAGGTCAGAAAAGGCTCTATGACTGAGCGAAAGAACAACTGCCGCTCGAGGCGGGCGATCACGTCCATCGGGCTCGCCCTGGCTGCGCTGGGCGCGACGATGGGTATCGCGGCGTGCGGCGGCTCGGCGAGCGGCGCAGGGACGATCAATCTGGTCGCCTACTCGACGCCGCAGGAGGCTTACGAGCAGGCCATCATCCCAGCCTTCCAGAAGACGCCGGACGGAGATGGGGTCGACGTCTCGACATCGTTTGGAGGGTCAGGCGACCAGAGCCGCGCCGTGGAGGCCGGACAGCCCGCCGATGTCGTGGCGTTCTCGCTCGAACCCGATATCACCCGTGAGGTCGACGCGGGGCTGGTCTCGTCCGACTGGGACCAGAACCAGTACAAGGGCATCGTCACCGATTCGGTCGTGACGCTGGTGGTCCGGAAGGGCAACCCGAAGAACATCCAGACGTTCGACGACCTCACCCGTGATGACGTCGATGTGATCACCGCGAATCCGGCCACCTCGGGAGGCGCCCGCTGGAACATCATGGCCGTCTACGGGTCGCAGATCAGGGCGGGCAAGTCGCCAGCCCAGGCGCTCGACTTCGTGAAGCAGGTGCTCGAAAACACGGTCGTCCAAGACGACAGCGCCCGTGACTCGCTGAACACGTTCAATAGCGGGCAGGGCGATGTCCTGATCGCCTACGAGAACGAGGCGATCCAGGCGCAGAAGGAGGGCCTCGACGTCGACTACGTCACCCCCGACAGCACAATCCTGATCGAGAATCCGGTCGCGGTCACCAAGGACGCCGATCCCGTCGCGCAGAAGTTCGTGGACTTCCTGTACACGGACGAGGCGCAGCAGGACTTCGCGGATGCCGGCTACCGCCCGGTGGTCAAGTCGGTGGCCGACCGGAACGCAGACAAGTTCCCGGTTCCGTCAGGGCTGTTCACGATCGCCGACTTCGGCGGTTGGAGCAAGGTCTCGGACGAGTTCTTCGGTGATCCCGACGGCTCCGTGATCAAGATCGAGCAGGAGCTCGGCAACCCGACCTCCTAGCAAGGACGAGACGCCGCCAAATGGCAAACGGAGAAGCAGCTGTTGCCAGGCCGCCGAGGGTGGGCCTTCGGGCTCCCCTCGGCGGCGCGGCGCTCAGTCGGGGTGTCTCGACGCTGTGGATCAGCGTCATCGTCCTGATCCCGCTGGCGGCAGTGGTCAACAGCTCGCTGGAGCAGGGGATCGGCGCCTTCTGGGACGCGATCTCGACGCCAGAGGCATGGGCCGCGATCAAGTTGACGCTGATCTCGTCCCTGATCGTGATGTCGATCAACGCGGTGATGGGCACGCTGATTGCCTGGGTGCTGGTCCGCGACCAGTTCCGCGGCAAGCGGTTCCTCAACTCCCTGATCGACCTTCCCTTCGCCCTCCCGACGATCGTCGCCGGGCTCACCCTGCTAGCGCTTTATGGAAACGACAGTCCCTTTGGCCTCGACGTCAGCTACACGAGGACGGCGATCGTCATGGCGCTCCTCTTCGTGACGCTGCCCTTTGTGATCCGGTCAGTGCAGCCCGTCTTGATGGAGCTCGATCAGGAGATGGAGGAGGCGGCGGCGTCGCTCGGTGCAGGCAACTCCCGGATCTTCCGCAGCATCATTCTTCCCAATCTGACGCCGGCGATCATCTCCGGCTGTGCTCTGGCGTTCGCCCGGGCGCTGGGCGAGTTCGGCTCGCTGGTCCTGATCACGGGGAATATCCCCTTCAAGACGGAGGTCGCATCCGTCTACATCTTCGGGCGGATCCAGAGCGACAATCCGACCGCCGCGGCGGCAGTGTCGGTGCTGCTGCTCGCCCTTGCGGTCCTGCTTCTCTTCGGGCTCAACGTCTTCAGTCGCTGGAGGAGCCGTCATGAGCGAGGCTAGCCGCGCCTCCCGCCTCGGCCTGCGAACGATCGCGATCGGCTACCTGCTGGCGCTGCTGGTGATCCCGTTGGCGATCATCTTCTACCGGACCTTTGAGCATGGCATCAGCCAGCCGATCGATGCGGTCACCAGCCCCGACGGGCTGCACGCGTTTTGGCTGACGCTGCTCTGCGTCGCGATTGCAGTGCCGCTGAACACCCTCTTCGGCATCCTCACCGCACTGGTGTTGGTTCGCCAGAAGTTCTGGGGCCGCGGAGCTCTGAACGCCGTGATAGATCTGCCCTTCGCGATCTCTCCGGTCGTCATCGGGCTGGCCCTGTTTCTGATCTACGGGCGAGAGGGCTGGTTTGGTCCGACGCTCAGCAGCTGGGGCATAGACGTCCTCTTTTCGGTGCCAGGCATTATTCTGGCGACCATCTTCGTCTCGCTGCCATTCGTGGTGCGCGAGGTGATGCCGGTTCTCCAGGAGATCGGCACCGATCAGGAGGAGGCCGCGCAAACCCTCGGGGCCAATTGGTGGCAGACCTTCTGGCGGGTGACTTTGCCCGCGATCCGTTGGGGAGTGATCTACGGAGTGGTCCTCTCGACGGCCCGCGTCTTGGGCGAGTTCGGTGCGGTCAGCGTGGTCTCGGGGAAGATCTCGGGCAAGACGGAGACGCTGCCGCTGTTCGTCGAGAAGCGATTCGACAACTTCGATCTCGCCGGCGCCTACGCAGCCGCCATCCTGCTCGCGGTCCTAGCCCTTTCGGTTGTTTTCAGCATGAACTTCCTGCAGCGGCGGTCAGCCCGTGCGGAGGACTCGCCAGATCATGACGAGCCCCAGGGTCCCGCGGTGCTGGTGCCCCACCCGATCGAAAAGGAGGCCTGACCCATGGCCATTGAAGTCAAGGACGTGACGAAGCGCTTCGGGGATTTCGTCGCCCTCGACGATGTCTCCATCGATGTGCCCGACGGCGGCTTGACCGCGCTCCTCGGCCCGAGCGGCAGCGGCAAGTCGACCCTGCTCCGGGTGATCGCGGGCCTGGAGCAGCCCGACAGCGGGCAGGTCCTGATCTCGGGCGAGGACAACACCCAGACCCGGGTCCAGGATCGCAACGTCGGCTTCGTCTTCCAGCACTACGCCGCGTTCAAGCACATGACGGTGTACGACAACATCGCCTTCGGTCTGCGGATCAGGGGTGAGGGCAACGGGACGATCCGCGAGCGCGTCAGGAAGCTGATCGAGCTGGTCCACCTCAAGGGCTTCGAGAAGCGGTTTCCGAACCAGCTCTCCGGCGGGCAGCGGCAACGCATGGCTCTGGCCAGGGCGCTGGCGGTGGAGCCCCGGGTGCTGCTGCTCGACGAGCCGTTCGGCGCACTCGACGCGAAGGTGCGCCAGGAGCTGCGGACCTGGTTGCGCCGCCTCCACGATGACGTGCACGTGACGACGATCTTCGTCACCCATGACCAGGAGGAGGCGATGGACGTGGCGGAGCAGATCATCGTCATGAACGACGGCGAGGTCGAGCAGTCGGGCGGTCCCCGCGACCTCTACGAGCAGCCGGCCTCCGAGTTCGTGATGAGCTTCATCGGACCGGCCCACCGCCTCGGCAACGCCTGGGTGCGGCCGCATGACGTCGAGATCCGCCACGAGCCAAACGGCAAGACGATCGAGGCCATGGTGGACCGGATCGTTCACCTCGGCTTCGAGGTCCGGATCGAGCTGACGCTCACCGGCGGGGAGCAGTTCTCCGTGCAGCTGACGCGCGACGAGCTGGATCAGCTCGAGATCAGCGAGGGCCAGATCGTCTTCGTGCGGCCGCGGTCGACGAAGGTGTTCAGCTCGGACGAAGCCGGCGGCGCGGCTCCGCAACCGGAGATCGCCTAGAGAACGGTGGCGATGGGCTGAGCGAGTCGGCGAGCCCCCAGCGGGTCGCGTCGCCGAGGACGACGGCTAACGCGCACTCCAGGCTTCCGCCGGCTCGCTCAGCTCACGCACCGCTTCCGGCAGCTCTCCGCCGACGACGTCGGCGAGCGAGGTGTCCTCCATCACGGCGCGCAGGTTGGCGCGGACAGCGATCCAGACCTTCTGCAGGGGAACGGCCTCGCCCTTGTATTCGAGCGTTTCAGGTCCTTGGCCGCGGACGCTCGCCAATGGGCCCTCGACAGCGCGGACGATGTCCGCGAGGCTGACCTCCTCCGCCGGCTTTGCGAGCCAGTAGCCGCCCTGTGCGCCGCGGCGGCTTGAGACGATCCCAGTGTGCTTCAGCTCCCCCAGGATGTTCTCGAGGAACTTCAACGGGATGTCCTGGGCGTCGGCGATCGCCTCGCCCTTGATTGGGTCGCCTCCCGCCGCCGCAAGTTCGATCGAGGCCCGGACGGCGTAGTCCACCTTTGCCGAGATCCTCATTCAGATCGGGACTCTAGCCACCGATCGGGCGACGCCTAGACTTGCCGGGCGCCTCTAACTCAACTGGTCAGAGTTCCGGCCTTTTAAGCCGGCGGTCCGGGTTCGAGTCCCGGGGGGCGCACTGTGGGAGAGCGGGCCGACCTGATCCAGCGTCTCTACGGCTTCGACTGGGCGACCGTCCGCAGCAGGCGCGATGGCTTCGATCAGCTGCGGCCGCTGGTCACCGATGACTTCGACTCTCAGCTCTCACCCGAGCTCGGTGAGCGCGTCATTCCCGGGGTGCAGGGGCTTGAGGTGTTCGTCGAGGCCGTCGAGCAGGACTTCTCGGAGTTCCGTTACGAGGCCGACGAGTTCGAGGAGATCGGCGACGATCGGGTGCTCGTCCTGGGGCTGATCTTCGCTCGCGCTCGCGCTACCGGGATGCCGTTCTCGGGTGAGTTCGGACACATCTGGACCGTCCGAGACGGCTCCGCATCCCACGTCGAAGCTCACCGTGACCAAGACGAGGCACGCAAAGTGGCCGACGCCGGCTGATGTCCTAGAGCGCGTGCTGCGCTAGTGCCGGAAGTGGCGCCGCTTGGTGAAGACCATCGCGACGCCGGCCGCGTCGCACGCCTCGATCACCTCGGCGTCGCGCTTCGAGCCGCCTGGCTGAATGACGGCCGTCGCGCCGATGTCGATCGCCGCCTGCGGCCCGTCCGCGAACGGGAAGAACGCGTCCGACGCCACCACCGATCCGGCGAGCAGCGGCTCCGCGTCGGGTCCGCGCGCGTCCTTGGCCTTCTCGATCGAGAGATGCACCGAGTCCACACGGCTCATCTGACCCGCCCCGATGCCCAGGGTTGCCCGGTCACGGGCCAGCACGATCGCGTTGGACTTGACGTGTCGCACGACCCGCCACGCGAAGAGCAGGTCCTCCCACTGCTGATCGCTCGGCTCGGTCTTGGTCACCACCTCCATCAGCTCACGCGGCTCCGGGGTCCCATCGGGGTCCTGGACCAGGATCCCACCGCGTACCCGCTTGATGTCCGACTCGATCTGGTGCGTCCTGCGCTCGGTGTCCTCCAGGATCCGGATGCCCTCCTTCTGCTGCAGCACGTCGAGCGCCCTATCCTCGTACCCCGGCGTGATCAGCACCTCGATGAACTGCTCGTGCAGCCGCTCGGCCAGCCCCCGGTCGACGGGCCGGTTGAGAGCGATAACGCCGCCGAACGCCGACATCGGATCGCACGCGAACGCGCCCTCGTAAGCCGACCGGATCTCGTCCGCCTCCGCCACTCCGCACGGGTTGTTGTGCTTGACGATCACGCAGCCGGCCCCCTCCAGATCCGTGAGCAGGCTCCGGGCCGAGTTCAGGTCGAGCACGTTGTTGAACGAGAGCGGCTTGCCGTGCAGCTTCGCGACCCGCGAGAGCACGTGCGACCGCACCCTCGGCTCGACGTACAGAGCTGCCCTCTGGTGGGGGTTCTCGCCATAGGAGAGGTCGAGCTCCTTCTCCCAGGCCGTCACCCAATGTGTCGGCAGCTGCTCGTACTGGCGGGCGAACCACCGGCTGATCGCCGCGTCATAGCGCGCCGTGTACGCAAAAGCCTCATTCGCGAGCCAGTGCCTGGTCGCCGCCGAGAGCTCACCCGTCTCCTCCAGCTCGTCGAGCACCGCGTCGTAGCTCTCCGGCCGGACCACCACCGCGACGAACCGATGGTTCTTCGCCGAGGCCCGGATCATCGTCGGCCCGCCGACGTCGATGTTCTCGATCGCCTCCTCCTCCGGAACGTCGAGTCGCGCCACGGTCTTCTCGAACGGATAGAGGTTCACGCAGACCAGGTCGATCGGCTCGATCTCGTGCTCACGCAGGGTTTCCGAGTGCTCGGGATTGTCGCGCACGGCGAGCAGCGCGGCGTGCAGATGGGGATGAAGGGTCTTCACCCGGCCGTCGAGGATCTCGGGGAACCCGGTCAGGTCCTCCACCGGCCTCGCGTCGACGCCCGCCTCGCGCAGCACGGAGAGGGTCCCGCCGGTCGATATCACCTCGACTCCCTGCTTCGCAAGCCCTGCCGCGAACTCGGCCACCCCGGTCTTGTCGGCGACTGAGACCAGCGCCCGGCGCACCGGCAGCGATTCGCCGGCCGGCTCCGGAGCGATCTCTGACGAAGGCGTCGACACGGGGAGTCGCGAGTCTAAGACTCCGGGTCGATATGAACGAGGCGCGGATTGGTCTCGTCGATCCGCACGCGCCCGGCCGCGATCAGCCGGATCGTCTGGGGCAAGAGCTCGTGCTCGACAGCGTGAATCTCCCGCTCCGTCTCGTCCCAGTCGCGGCTCTGCGCGACCGGTACCGGCCGCTGCATGATGATCGGCCCCGAGTCCATTCCCTCATCGACGAAGTGGACGGTGACGCCGGTGACCTTCGAGCCGTGATCGATCGCCTGCTGGACCGCATCGATGCCGGGGAAGGCCGGGAGCAGCGCTGGGTGGACGTTGATCACGCGGTTGTGGAACCGCGCGACGAACTTCGGCGAGAGCAACTGCATGTAGCCGGCGAGGACGACCAGGTCGGCCGCCCGTTGCTCGATCCAGTCGCCGAGCGCCCGGTCCCGGGCCTCCCGGTCCTCATATTCGGACGTGGGAAACACCGCGATCTCGACGTCCGCCCGCCGGGCGCGGTCGAGCGCGCCCGCGTCCGATTTGTCCGACCCCACACCGACGACCTCGATCTCCTCCTCCGCGCCATGCAGCTGATTGAGGATCGCCTGGAGATTCGTGCCGCTGCCCGAGGCGAGCACGACGATGCGGTAGCGGCCACCAGGCCGCTCCATCACGAGCGAGGGGCGAAGCCCCGAGCGGTTATGTGGGGCGGCCGCTTGTGGCCGCCGAATGTGCTTGAGGCCGGCAACAGGAGCGCAAGCTATCGGGACGCCGGAACGACCGCGATGTCCTCGAGGGCGAACTTGCCGTTCGCGCCCTCGGGATCCCCAAGTGGGTACTCGCCCGTGAAGCAGGCGTCGCAATGCTTCTCGCGAGGGGTGCCGATCGCCTCATAGACCGCGTCCATCGAGAGGTACGCCAGGGAGTCCGCCCCCAGCTCCTCGGCGATCTCCTCGATCGTCTTGTCGTGGGCGATCATCTCCTCGCGGGTCGACATGTCGATCCCGTAGTGGCAGGGATGGCGGATCGGCGGCGCCGAGATCCGCAGGTGCACCTCCTTAGCGCCCGCCTCCTTCAGCATCGCCACGATCTGTCGCGTCGTGTTGCCGCGCACGATCGAGTCGTCCACCACGACCACGCGCTTGCCGGCGACGATCTCCGGCAACGGGTTGAACTTCATTCGCAGGCCGTGCTTGCGCAGCTCCTGCCCGGGCTGGATGAAGGTGCGAGCCACGTAGCGGTTCTTGATCAGCCCGTCGTCCTTCGGCAGTCCCGTCGCCCGCGCGAACCCGTTCGCCATCGGATTTCCCGAGTCCGGGACCGAGATCACCAGATCCGCGTCCACCGGCGCCTCCTCGGCGAGCAGCTCTCCCATCCGGCCGCGTACCTCCTGGAGAACCCGGTTCTCGAGCCGCGAGTCCGGACGTGAGAAGTAGATGTGCTCGAAGACGCACTGGGCCGGCTGCTCGCCCTGGATCACCGGCTTCATCTCAAGTCCACCGGCCGTCAGCGAGACCAGCTCACCGGGCTGGACCTCCCGGATCATCTGCGCGCCGATGATGTCGAAGGCGCAGCTCTCCGAGGCCACGACGAAGCACTCGCCGAAACCGTCCGCGGCCTTGAGTTTGCCGAGCGCCAGCGGACGTACGCCGTGCGGATCCCGAAAGGCGACCACCGCGTGCTTTGTCATCACGACGGTCGAGTACGCGCCCTCCAGCCGCGGCATGACCTCGGCAACCGCGTCCTCGATCCACTCATCGCCCTCCCCGGCCGTCCTGGAGAGGAGCGCGGCCATGATCTCCGAGTCCGAGGTACCGCGCAGATGCAGGCCGGCCTCTGTCAGCTCGTTGTAGAGCTCGACCGCGTTGGTCAGGTTGCCGTTGTGCGCGAGGGCAAGCTCGCGGCCGTCGTCGCGCCAGACCGGCTGAGCGTTCTCCCAGGCCCCGCCCCCGGTCGTCGAGTAGCGGACGTGGCCGATCGCCATGTCGCCGGAGAGGGCCCGCAGCTTCTGCTCATCGAAGACCTGAGAGACGAGGCCGAGCTCGCGCAGCGTGGTGATGTGACCGCCCTCGCTGGTGGCGATCCCGGCCGACTCCTGGCCGCGGTGCTGTAGCGCGTAGAGGCCGAAGTAGGCGAGGCGCGCCACGTCGCGCCCGGGTGCGTATACGCCGAACACCCCGCATTCATCGCGCGGGCCATCGCGATCGGGAACGTCGAAACGCGCGTCGGTCACGTCGTGTGGAGGTATCTCAACCTCTGGAGATCGAAGGGCCGCGGACAGGAACTCAGCCCGCAGACGGAGGGTAGCAGCGGGCACGGCGCGCCCAGTCACGTGGGCTCCCCCAAAATGCGGCGATTTGCAGGGCCGGAGAGCGTCGTCAAGAGGGCGCCTATTTCTTCGAGCGCTTCTTTCTCTTGCCCTTCTTGACCAGCGTGACCGTGAGCGGTTCCGTGTTGGGCACACCCGCCACGGTCGCGGGGACGAAGTGGATGAAGACGGTCAGTGTGACCCTGCCCTTGCCCCCCTTCAGCACGCGCTTCTTGAGCTTCCTGGCGGTCTTGCCGGTGGCCTTCACGATCAACTCGAAGACCTCGGCGCGCGGCAGGATCATCGTGACCGGCCTGACCGCGGCCGCGCTGGCGCCCGCGTCCGGCGGGGTGGCCGTCTCGTCGAGGGTCACCTGGCCGGGGCTCGGAACCCTGGCGATGATCGACGCCGTTCCCCTCTTCCTGTTGTTGGTCACCGAGTTGACGGTGATCTTGTTGGAGGGCGCGGCGGCGAACTGGGAGGCGCCGACGGGACCCGTGACGCCCGCCGATCCGATCAGCGTTGGGTTCCGCCCGGCGCCGTTGACGGCGGCCCGGCCGACGGCGTCGTTGTCGTAATTGCCCCAGAAGACGAATTGCGAGTTGACGGCGACCCCGCTCGGGCCACCGCCGGTCGTCCCGGCCGGGATGAAGTCCCCCTCCGCCGGCCCTCCAGCGACGGGTACCCGCCCCACGGTGTTGCCGCTGTCCGAGGCCCAGTAGAGGTAGTTGATGTCCACGGCGAGCCCGCAGAAAGCCTCCGGGACAGAGGCGAAGCCGGGAGCTACCACGCTCCCATCGAGGGTCGCCCTGCCGATCTGAGTTCCCCCGTTGTTGAGGAAGTAGAGGAAGTTGGAGTCCGCGGCGAGGCCGCAGTTGCTGTTGGTGGTGCCGATGAAGGAGGGGTTCGGCGCCGAGCCATCGATGCTCGCCCGGCCGATCGAGCTGCCGTCGTGCTGCCAGTAGATCGCGGTCGGGGTGACGGCGATCCCGGATGGGGCGCCGACACCCGCGGAGTGCGGGATGAACTCGGCGTTGGCGCCGCCCCCGTCGAGGTTGGCCCGGCCGATCGACCCGTTCGTGGAGTCGCCCTGCGTCCAGTAGATGAACCGTGCGTCCGTCGCGACGCCGTGGGGGTTGTTCAGGCCGGGGATGAACTTCGTGTTCAACGCTGTGCCGTTGAGCTTCGCCCTGGCGATGCTCGAGTTCGGGCTGTCGCTCGTCCAGTAGACGAAGTTGCCGGGGGCTTGCGGGACCGCGATCAGCAAGACGAGCACGGTCAGGAAGATCGCCATGAGTCCCGCATGCATGGGACGTCTCCCGGACAACCTTTTGATTCCTTCCCTGGCTACTTCTTCTTCGTGCGCTTCTTGACCAGGGCGACGGTGAGCTGCTGCGTGTTCGGCACGCCCGACACGCCGGCGGGGACGAAGTGGATGAACACCGTCACGTTGGCCTTGGCCTTCGCCTTGCGCTTCTTCCGGAGTTGCTTCTTGATCTGCTTGTTGAGCTTCTTCGCGGTCTTCCCGACCGGCTTGACGGCCAGCTTGAATGAGGAGGCCTGGGTGAGCGTCAATCCGACCTGCTTCACGCCCGCCTCGGTCGCGTTCAGGTCGGGCGGCGTGTTGACCTGGTTCAGCGTCACCTGACCGGGTCCCGGGACCTTCGCGTTGATGATCGCAGTGCCCTTTTTCTTCTTCTTGCTGATCGAGTTGACCGTGATCTTGTTCGATGGTGCCGCCGCAAGCTGGCAGGGATTGGTGGGCCCAGCGATGAATGTCGGGTTGGGCGAGCCGCCGTTGACGTTTGAGCGGCCGATTGTGTTTGCGTCCTGGTTGCCCCAGAAGAGGTACTGCGAGTTGACGGCGACACCACAAGGGCCTCCGGACGTGGTGCCGGCGGCGACGAAGCTCGCGTCTGGAGTTCCGCCGCTGACCGGAATCCGCCCGACGGTATCGCCCGTCTCCGAGGTCCAGTAAAGGAAGCTGGGGTCGACGGCTAGACCGCAGAAGTGGGCGGGGATCGTGATGAAGCTGCGTTCAACTCCTGTCCCATCGAGCGTGGCCCGACCGATATGGGAGCCATCGCCAAAGAAGTAGAGGAAGCTCGAGTCAGTGGCGAGCCCGCAGGTGTTGATCGGGCCCGGGATGAAGTTCGGGTTGGGGTTGCTGCCATCCAGATTGGCGCGGCCGATCGATGTTCCCCCCATTCCCACCTCGTTCGTCCAGTAGATCCCAGAGGAGGTCACGGCGACGGAGTTCGGGGCGGTCACGTTGGTGGTGATGAAGTGGTTGTTCACCCCCGAGCCGTCGAGGTTGGCTCGGCCGATGGTGCTCGTCCCGCTGCTCAGCGTTGTCCAATAGATGAACTTGGAGTCGATTGCGACGCCGTGCACCCCATCGACCCCGGTGATGAAGTTGTTGTTCGCGCCGGCTCCATTGACCTTCGCCCGCCCGATGCTCGTCTGATTGTCGTTAGCCCAGTAGACGAAGTTGCCGTTGGCGTGGGGCGGGGCGATCAGCAGCGCCAGCGCCGCGAGCAACGCTGCCGCGAGCAGGGTGAGCACTATGCGCCGACGCAGCGGATGGGCATGCGGGTCGTCTGAGTGGCCGGCGTGCGAGAGGCGTCGCCCGAACACGCTCCGATCCTACCCGGCCAACCGACCGCTATTCGCCTGATTCAGAGGCGGTCTGGAAGAGAGCGCCAGGCTCGCTCGGCATCGGCGAGCGCGACCGAGACGTCTCGCTCGGCGGCCGAGATCTCGATCCGGTCGCCGCCGACGGAGCCGAGCTCGAGCGCCTCGACGCCGGCTCGCTCGGCCGCCTGGCGAAGTTCCACGGCCTGCCCCGCTGCCACGCCGAGGATCACCCCGCCCGGCCCCTCGCCGAAGAGGCTGCTCTCCCCCGAGCCACCCCGCAGCTCGACCAGCGGATCGAGGTCCGCCTCGATGCCGGAACCCGCGGCGATCGCCATCTCCGCCAGCGCGCAGGCGAGGCCGCCGTCGCTGACATCGTGGGCCGCGGTGGCATCACCGTCGCGCACGAAGCGGCGCACGAGCGCCAGGGCCTCGGCGACGGCGGTGATTCCGACGTGTGGCAGCCCCGCGTCGAGCTCGCCTCGCTGCTTGCCGAGCTCCGAGCCGGCGAGCGAGGGCGCGAACGGCCCGAGCAGGACCAGCCTGTCCCCCTCCCCCGGGGCGATTCCGGGCACCTGCGCCGGGTCGGGCAGCTCGCCCACCATGCCGACCACCGGCGTCGGGTAGATCGGTCCGTGCTCAGTCTCGTTGTAGAGGGAGACATTCCCGCCGACGACGGGGACGTTCAGCCCCAGGCAGGCATCGGCGAGGCCCAGCACGGCTCGATCGAGCTGCCAGGCCACGTTCGGTTTCTCCGGATTCCCGAAGTTGAGGCAGTTGGTGAGGCCGAGTGGCTCGGCGCCGACGCAGGCCAGGTTCTGGGCACACTCCATCACGGCCTCGACCGCCCCCGCGTACGGATCGCAGGCAACCCGCCGCCCGTTGCCATCGATCGCCACGGCGATCGCGCGGTCGGATTCGGGCAGCATGAGCACCGCCGCGTCGGCGTCCTCCGGCCGCCGCGCGGTGCGCGAGCCCACCACCGAGTCGTACTGCTCGAACGCCCAGCCCTTCGACGCGACGTTGGAGGAGGCGAGCAGGGCGCAGAGGATCGCCGAGGGGTCGTCCGGGTCGGCCGAGCGACCGGCGCTCAGCGCAACGAGCTCGCCAAGGCTCTCGGCGTTGCCGTACATCCAGCCACCGGGCTCCTTGGGCTCGAGGTCGTAGAGCGGGCATTCATCGACCAGGGCGGAGACCGGCACGTCCCCGACCTCGATGCCGCCGTCGAGGACCCGCAAGCGGTCCGTGTCGGTCACCTCGCCGATTGCCGCGACGCCGGTCTGCCAGCGCTCGCAGGTCGCGATGACCTCCTCGATCTTGGCCGGCTCGACCACGGCGAGCATCCGCTCCTGGGACTCCGAGACCATCACCTCGAAGGGCTCCATGTCGGACTCGCGCAGCGGCACGCGGGCCACGTCGATGTCAATCCCGACGCCGCCCTTCGACGCCATCTCGCCCGCCGAGGAAGTGAGGCCGGCCGCGCCGAGATCCTGGAGTGAGACGAGCAGGTCGCGCCCGAGTAGCTCGAGGCAGCACTCGAGCAGCTTCGACTCCTCGAACGGGTCGCCGATCTGCACGCTCGGCCGCTTGGAGTCGTCGCCGGCTTCGAGCTCCGCGGAGGCGAGCACGGAGGCACCGCCGATCCCGTCCCGACCCGTGGAGGCGCCCATGATCACGAGCTGATTCCCGGGACCGGCCGCCGCGGAGCGGATCATCTCGTCGGTCCGCGCGAGTCCGACGCACATCGCGTTGACGAGGCAGTTGTGCTCGTACGGCGGCTCGAAGTAGACCTCGCCACCGACCGTCGGCACCCCGATCGAGTTGCCGTAGTGCCCGATCCCGGCGACCGCGCCCTCGAACAGGTACCGCGACCGCCCCGACGAGACCTCGCCGAAGCGCAGCGAGTCGAGAATGGCGATCGGCCGGGCGCCGATCGCGAAGACGTCCCGGAGGATCCCGCCGACGCCCGTCGCCGCCCCCTGGAAGGGCTCGACCGCACTCGGGTGGTTGTGCGATTCGACCTTGAAGGCAACGGCGTGACCGTTCCCGACGTCGACCGCCCCGGCGTTCTCGCCCGGTCCCATCACGACGCGCTCTCCCTCCGTCGGCAGCCGGGCGAGCAGCTTCCGAGAGTGCTTGTACGCGCAGTGCTCCGACCAGAGCAGCGAGAACATCGCCAGCTCGACCTGATTCGGCGGTCGCTCGATCAGCTCGACGATGCGCCGGTACTCCGCCTCGGTGAGGCCCAGCTCGACGGCCTCCTCGATGCCGGGTAGCTCGGCGGTGGACGTCACGCCGCGGCGGGCTGCCGCGCGAGCGCGCGGAAGAGGGCGAGGCCGTCGTCGGAGCCGGTCAGCGGATCGACGGCGTGCTCCGGATGCGGCATCAGGCCCAGCACGTTCCCGGCCTCATTGACGATCCCCGCGACGTCGCGGACGCTGCCGTTCGGGTTCTCCCCCGGGGAGTAGCGAAACGCGATCCGCCCGTCGGCCTCCAGCCGGTCGAGCTCCACATCCGGGGCGAAGTAGCGGCCGCTCATGTGCTTGACCGGGATGGAGAGCCGGTCACCCTGCGCGAGCTGTGTCCCGAACGGGCCGCCGAAGTCCTCGGCGACCAGGGCGACCTGCCTGCAGATGAAGCGGAGACCCTCGTTCGGCAGCAGCGCACCGGGCAGCAGGCCGGCCTCGCAGAGCACCTGAAAGCCGTTGCAGATGCCCAGAACCGGGCCACCCTCCGCCGCGAAGCGGGCGACACCCTCCATCGCCGGGGAGAAGCGCGCGATCGCGCCGGCGCGCAGGTAGTCGCCGTAGGAGAAGCCACCCGGGATGACCACGCCGTCGAGGTCGGAGAGGTCCGTCTCCTCGTGCCAGACGAGCCGGCCCTCGCCCACACGCGCGACGGCCGAGAGCGCGTCCCGCTCATCGCACGATCCGGGGAACTGGATGACGCCGATCACGCGGGATCTCCGCCGTTGGCCGACGAGCTCTCGTCGACGACGATCTCGTAGTCCTCGATCAGGGGGTTCGCGAGCAGTTTCTCGCTCAGCGAATCGAGCTTGGCTGGATCATCGACCTCTAGCTCCACCAGCCTCCCGACGCGAACGTCGTGAATGCCGTCGAAGCCGAGCGCCGGCAGCGCCCGTTCGACCGCCTTCCCCTGGGGATCGAGGATGCCCTCCTTGGGCCTGATCAGGACCTTCGCCTTCACCGGGTCAGCGTAGCGGCGAGCCCGGCCCAATCCGTCGCCTGATTCAGTCGAGTTTGCGAGCGGTGATGCGCTCGTAGGCCTCGACGTACTTGGCCCGCGTGTTCTGGACCACCTCGTCGGGCAGGTCCGGCCCCGGCGGGCTGTGATCCCAGCCGACCGAGTCGGAGTAGTCCCGGACGTACTGCTTGTCGAAGGAGGCCTGGGAGCGCCCTGGCGCGTAGTCGTCGGAGGGCCAGAACCGCGAGGAGTCCGGCGTCAGCACCTCGTCGGCGAGCACGATCTCGGCGCCCGCCGAGCGGCCGAACTCGAACTTGGTGTCGGCGACGATGATGCCTCGCTCGGCCGCGTGTTCCGCCGCCAGCTGGTAGATCTCTATCGAGATCCGGCGCAGCTCCTCCAACAGATGGCGATCGCCGATGATCTCGACGGCGCGGTCGAAGTCGATGTTCTCGTCGTGCTCCCCCAGCTCCGCTTTGGTGGCCGGGGTGAAGATCGGCTCGCGGAGCTTCTCCGACTCCTGCAGCCCTGAGGGGAGCCCGATGCCGCAGACGGCGCCGGACTCCTGGTACTCGCGCCATCCGGAGCCCGAGAGGTAGCCCCGGACCACGCACTCGATCGGGTACATGTCGAGCTTCCGCACGCGCATGCCGCGTCCGGCGGCCTCGGGCGGGACGTCCTCGGAGATGAAGTGGTTCGGGACGATGTCGCCGGTCAGCTCGAACCAGAAGAGCGACATCTGGGTGAGGACCTTCCCCTTGTCGGGGATCTCCGTAGGGAGGATCACGTCGTAGACGGAGATCCGGTCGGAGGCGACCATGATCAGCTCGTCGCCGTCCTCGTAGATCTCGCGGACCTTGCCGGAGCCGTGGAGCTTCAGGTCGGAGAGGCCGGTTGCCATCAGCGGCGCGATGCTAACAACGGCTCGCCTCCGAGATCACGCCGCCAGCGCATCCAGGCGCGCCATCACCTCGGGGACGTGCTCCAGGTAGGCGCCGTAGTCGAAGACCGCGTCGAGGTCCAGCTGCGGCGCCTTCGCGGCGATCAGCTCGCGGAAGCTCGTCTCCTCATCCCAGGCGCGCTGCGCCGACTCCTGCACGAGGCGGTAGGCGTCGTCCCGGGTCATCCCGGACTCGACCAGCGCCGTCAGCGCCCGCTGGCTGAAGAGAGCGCCGTGTGTGAGCTCGAGGTTCTCCCGCATGCGGTCGGTGTGGACCGTCATCCCGTCCACCAGGTTGGTGGCGAGGTACTGCATGTAATCGAGTGCGATCGCTGCGTCCGGCAGGACGATCCGTTCGGCGCCCGAGTGCGAGATGTCGCGCTCGTGCCAGAGGGCGACGTCCTCGAAGCCGACCTGCGCGTAGCCGCGCACCACGCGGGCGAGCCCGCAGAGCCTCTCGGCGATGATCGGGTTGCGCTTGTGCGGCATCGCCGAGGAGCCCTTCTGGCCCTTGCCGAAGGGCTCCTCCACCTCTCGCACCTCGGTCCGCTGCAGGTTGCGGATCTCGGTCGCGAAGCGCTCGATGCCGGCGCCCGCGATCGCGATCCTCGCGAGGAGCACTGCGTGGCGGTCACGCGGGATCACCTGGGTCGAGATGTCCTCAGCCCGAAGGCCGAGCTTCTCCATCACCCGGCGCTCGATCGCCGGCGGCACCGAGGCGTAGGTCCCTACTGCCCCCGAGATTTTGCCGACCGCGACCTGGCCGAAGGCGTCCTCGAGCCGCGCGACGTTGCGGTCAGCCTCGAAGGCGAGCGAGGCGAGCTTCAGCCCGAACGTTGTGGGCTCGGCGTGGACGCCGTGGGTGCGGCCGACGCAGAGGACGTCGCCGAACTCGCGCGCGCGCCGGACCAGGGCATCGCGATAGGCATGGGCGCCGGCGACGATGATCTCGCCGGCCTGCTTCAGCTGCAGCGCCAGGGCGTTGTCCACCACGTCATAGGAGGTAAGGCCGTAGTGAAGCCAGCGGCCGGCATCGCCGATCGACGCCGCGACCACGTCGACGAACGCCGCGACGTCATGCCCCGTCGTCCTCTCGCGCTCCTCGACCGCCTCCACGGTGAAGGACGCCTTCTCGCGGCATTCGCGGGCGTCCGACTCGGGGATCACGCCCTCCTCGGCCCAAGCATCGACGGCGGCGAGTTCCACCTGAAGCAGCGCGTCCATGCGCCGCTGCTGCGTCCAGACGGCGCCGATCTGATCGCGTGTGTAGCGGGGGATCACGTTTCGGTCAGGCCGGAGCCGCCGACTCGGGCGGGGCGAGTGTCTCGGCGATCAGCTGCGTGTCGCAGTACTCGGTCACCTCCCTCAGCTTGCCCCCGTTGAGGCGACAGACATAGCAGTAGGTGTTGCGGTACGGCTTGCCCTGTTTGGTGACGACATCGCCGCGGGATTCGATCACAACCCAGTCACCCTCGGCGATCAGGCGAATCGCCCTGTTGCGGTAAGTCGTCCCGAACTGGGCGAAGAGTGGCTCGAATAGGTCGGCCCGCACCGACGGCAGTCCCTCCCAGGTATGTGACCACGCCCCGTCGCCGACGATCGTCCAGCGAAGGTTCTCGGCCATGGCCTCGGCGAACGGCCGGCGATTTCCGTTCGCGAGCTCGTCGAAGATCTCATTCATCAATCGCTTGTTCTCAGCTGCTCCCAATCCTTCGGCTCCTTTCGTTTCGGTAGTCGGACCGTACGGCTGGCATAGACATTCCACAAGCGATGATCGTGCAGATCTACCATGCGTATACCGCATGTCTTCTCAGATATCCGTAGCCGGCCTGCGCGTCCTGCGAGAGGTCGCCGCACGTGGCTCATTCACGGCTGCCGCGGACGCCCTCGGCTACACGCAGTCAGCGGTCTCCCGCCAGATCGCCACGCTGGAGGGCGCCGCCGGTATCCCATTGTTCGAGCGCGGGCCACGTGGGGTCCGTCCCAACGTCGCCGGAAGTGCTCTTCTTCGCCACGCGCAGGTGGTGCTCGATGAGCTGGCGGGCGCGCAGCGCGAGCTCGCCGGCATCGCCGGCAGCGATGCCGGGGTGCTGCGCGTGGGCGCGATCCCAACCGCGGTCGCCGACCTCCTCCCACGAGCCCTAGCCGCGTTCCGCCAACGCCGCCCCCGCGTGGACCTGGCCCTACGCGAGGGGAGCAGTCCTTCCCAGCTGCGGCGGGTGGGCTCCGGATCCGCTGATCTGGCGGTGATCGGCGTTTTACCCGAGAGGCATTCCACCCGCGACAGGCGCATCGAGCTGGAGCACCTGCTCGACGATCCGTTGCTGCTTGCGGTCGGGCGGGACCATCCCCTCGCGGGCCGGCGGACGGTCGACCTCGATGCCCTCGAGGCGGAGCGCTGGATCGCGGCGAGTCCCAGGGCGAGCGACACGTTTCTCGGCGCGTGGGAGTGGGCCGACTGGCAGCCCGATGTCGCGTTCGTGGCGCGTGAGTGGACCGCCAAGCTCGGGCTGGTCGCCGCGGGCCTCGGCGTCACGCTGGTCCCCGGTCTCGCCGCCGGGGCGATCCGGTCCGATGTCGCGCTGCTACGAATACGCAGCGAGCGGCCTGCACAGCGCTCCGTCCTGATCGCCACCCCCGCGGGCGGCGAGCAGCCACAGGCCGGAGAGCTCGGCGAGCTGCTCCACGCAGTTGCCGCCGAGCTGACGGCGGAGCTTCAGCGGCGACTCAGGCGTTGATGATCCGCACGGCGAGGATCCCTGCGTTCTTCGCACCGTCGATCGCGACGCATCCCACCGGAACGCCGGGCGGCATCTGCACCGCCGAGAGCAGGGCGTCGAGCCCGCCGAGGTTCTTTCCCGAGATCGGCACGCCGATCACCGGCAGGTCGGTATGAGCCGCTGCGAATCCTGGCAAGGCGGCCGACATCCCGGCGCCGGCGATGATCACCTTCAGGCCCCGCATCCGCGCGTTCATGCAGTAGTCGCGCGTCTCGTCGGGAGTCCGGTGGGCACTCAGGACGCGAACCTCGTAGCGGATGCCGTGGTCCTGGAGCGCTTCGCCGGCGGGCTGCAGTTTGGGCTTGTCGTTCTTCGAGCCCATGATGATCCCGACCAGCGGCGCATCGACCTCGATCTCCTCGAACGCCTCCTCCACCTCGGGCATGGTCTCGACGGCTTCGCCCTCGGGCATCAGATCCTCCTCTCGATGGTCATGGTGTTCAGGTCTCCCTACGCGGCGGCGGCTTCCCCATCAACCGCTCGCGCCGCGATGTCCGTCCGCATCTGCTTCCCGTCGAAGCTGATCAGCTCGGCCGCATCGTAGGCGCGCCGGCGGGCTTCGGCCGCCGTCGGGCCGACGCCGGTGACGTTCAGGACACGGCCGCCCGCTGTGACGATCTCGCCGTCCGTCCGGGCGGTGCCGGCGTGGGTCACCTCGACCCCCTCGATCGACGACGCCTCCTCCAGGCCGCCGATCACGTCTCCCTTCGAGGAGGACTCCGGGTACCCCGCGGAGGCGAGCACTATGGTGACGGCCCAGTCGTCGGCGAAGCGGGCCTCGAGGCCAGCGAGGCCACCTTCGGTCCGGGTGGCGAGGCAGAGCCCGACCAGGTCGGACTCGAGGCGCGGGAGCACGGCCTGCGTCTCTGGGTCCCCGAAGCGGCAGTTGAACTCCAGCACCTTCGGGCCGGACTCGGTGAGCATCAGGCCGGCGTAGAGGACCCCGCGGTAGGGAGTCCCGCGCCGCTTCATCGCGTCCACGATCGGCCGGTGAACGAAGTCCGCGATGCGGTCGGCCTCGGCCGAGTCGATCCCGGGCACCGGCGAATAACTCCCCATGCCCCCGGTGTTCGGCCCCTCGTCGTGGTCGCGGATCCGCTTGTAGTCCTGGGCGGGCGCCAGGGGAAGGACGTTCTCGCCGTCACAGAGCGCGAGCAGGGAGAGCTCCTCGCCCTCTAGGAACTCCTCGATCACCACCTGGGTCTCTCCGAAGCGCTGCTCGGTGAAGAAGACGTCCGCCGCCTCGCGCGCCTCCGCCTCGGTCGCGCAGATGATCACTCCCTTGCCCGCCGCGAGACCGTCGGCCTTGAGCACGGCGGGGTACGAGACGCAGGCAATCTGCTCGAGCGCCTCCTCCTTCGATCGCAGGACCGCGTGCGCCGCGGTCGGAACCCCTGCCTCCTGCATCAGGTTCTTGGCGAACAGCTTCGACCCCTCGATCTGCGCCGCAGCCCCGGTCGGGCCGAACGCGGCAATGCCCGCATCCTCGAGCCCGTCGACAACGCCCGCCACCAGCGGCGCCTCCGGCCCGACCACCACCAGGTCGATGCCGCTCTCGCGCGTGGTCGAGACCAGGCCTTCCATGTCCTCGCCCCCGACGCGAACGATCTTCGCGTCCTCGGTGATCCCTGCGTTGCCGGGGGCACAGAAAAGCTCCGGCGCGCTTGGCGAGCGCGAGAGCGCACGGACGAGCGCGTGCTCCCGTCCCCCGCCACCGACGACGAGGATTTTCATGCGGACCGTCTACCCGGGATCAAAGGGACTTCGCGAACTCCTCGGCCGGGATCGCGGCCAGTGTCTGGCTGCTCATCGTGCCCCGGGACCCGAGCTCGACGGACACCTTCGCCATCGTCTTCTCGTCGGGTGCCTCGACGATGGTGATGAAGTCGTACGGGCCCAGGGTCGCCCACTGCTCCTTCACGGTCACGCCGAGCTGCTCGACCTCCTTGTTGACCTCCTGGATCCGGCTCGGGTTGTTCTTGAGCGTCTGCACGCCCTCCGAGGTCAGGTTGGTGAGCATCACGAACATCGCCATTTCCTCTCCTCTCCTCGCGGTGGGCCCCCTTTCTTTCATTTTCGGGCGCCGCGTGCAATCCGGCCGGGAAAACGGACATCATCCGCGCGTGCCAGATCACCCGATGTTCGCGCGCTTCTACGACCGGATGCTCGCCGGGACCGAACGTGCCGGCCTCGCCGAGATGCGCCGGCAGCTGCTCGGTACCGCCACCGGCCGCGTCCTCGAGCTGGGAGCCGGCACCGGTCACAACCTCGAGCACTACACCGACGCCGTCACCGAGCTCGTCCTGGCCGAGCCCGACCCGAACATGGCGAGGATCCTGCGGGAGCGGCTCGAGCGGGACGGGACGGCGGCGCAAAACCCGTCGGTGATCGAAGCCTCGGCGGAGGAGCTCCCCTTCGATGACGGGAGCTTCGACACGGTGGTCGCGACGCTCGTCCTCTGCACGGTCGAGAACCCCGTGCGAGCCGTGGCGGAGGCGAGGCGCGTGCTGGTGGAGGGAGGCCGCTTCCTCTACCTGGAGCACATCCGCAGCGCGCGGCCCGGGCTCGCTCGGTGGCAGGACTGGCTGGAGCGCCCCTGGGGCTTCTTCGGGGGCGGCTGCCACCCGAACCGCGCGACCGATCAGCTGCTGGCCGGCGCCGGCTTCTGGATCGACAGCCTGGAGCGCGACAGACTCCCCAAGGCGCCGCCCCTGGTTCGCCCTCTGATCCGGGGAGTCGCGATCAGGCCGAGCGGCGTCGACGGCTGACCGCAGCGCGGCGCTCAGTCCGGCCGCTCGCCCTCGGGCACGGCCCTGCCCTCCTGCCAGGGCTCCAGGGCTATGGAGGTGATCCAGGGGGACCGCCCGTCGGCCTCGACCTGCCTGCTCATCGCGGCCATCTTCTCCTTGGCGGAATCCGTCGCGGAGGAGACCATGAACCACTTGCGCTCCTCGGCCAGGCCACGGTGCAGCGGCCGGGAGCCGCCCTCGTAGACGGCGCGCTTCAGCGAGCGGATCGCCTCGGGCGAGCGCCGCGCGAGCCTCTCGCCCACACGGATGGCCGCGTCCTCGACCTGGTCCGTCGGAACGACGGCCTCGACGAGGCCATAGTCGAGCGCCTCCCGTGGATTGAGCGTCCGGCCCTCGAGCATCATCGCCATCGCCCGCCCGACCCCCACCAACCTGGGGAGCCGCTGCGTGCCGCCCGCACCGGGATTGAAGTCGACCGTCATCTCGGGCAGCCCGATCGCGATGTCGGCGTCGGCCATGATCCGCACGTCGCAGGCGATCGAGGTCTCGCAGCCGCCACCGGTCGCCGGGCCGTTGATCGCGGCGATGAAGACCTGCTCGGAGCGGTTCATGGACAGGAAGAGGTCATGGATCCGATAGAGCTCGAACACCGCCGCCAGCGGCGTGCGCGCGGCGAGGTCCCGCAGGATCGGCACCCGCCGGATGGCGCCGGCGATGCGCAGCACGATCGAGGTGAGCCAGGGAGGAGCGGCGATGCCCGCCCGCTCGACGCTCGCGAGGATCTCGCCGACGTCGTAGTGCGTGATGTATTGCCCGTCGGGCTTCCCCGTGATCACCACGGCGCCGACCGAGCGGTCTCCACGCAACGACCCGAACAGCTCGCTCAGTTCGCGGACCATCTCGGCGGTCATGAAGTTGTGCGGCGGATGGTCGATCCGCACCACCAGCACTCGACCGTGGCGCTCGGTCTCGAACAGGGGCATAAGCGAAGCCTATGCGCGAGAGCTAAGCGTCAAATCCGACGTGTACGTGGTCGCAGTGGTCGGCCTGCGCGAAGCCGTTCGGGTTCGCGGCGCCGTCCGGGTCCCAGCAGTAGATCAGCTCGGTTGGCTCCTGCCCCGGCGGCAGCGCACCGAGCTGCCTGGCGATCGTCCCGCAGGGACCGTCGGGCGTGACGTTGGTGCACGGAATCCCATCGATCGCCGCGATGTCCATGGCCCGGCCGTAGTAGTGATTCGAGACGTTGCCGCTCGAGGTGTTCCTCGAGTGGTCCGAGCGGAGCGACGAGATCGTGATGGTGTGCTGCTGGCTGATCGCGCCGATCAGGTTGATGATCCGCGGGTCGATCGCGCCGGACTGGATGTCGACCATCTCGAGCTGGTTCGAGAGCTCGACGTTCCCCCAGTTGATCGGCGCGTTGGTGGGGCCGGGCAGCGCGACGGAGTAGGCAACGGTCTTCACCTGGCAGGTGCCCTTCATCGCCTCGGCGTCCTGAAGCAAGGCCTCGACGTACCACTCGGCGTGGTTGTGCTGGAAGAGGCCCGCCCGCAGGTCGCCCGCCGCCCAGATCATCCGCGCCAGCGTCGCGGCGGAGTCCGCCGGGCTCGAGCGCTTGACCTTCCCGTCGCCGTCTCCATCGACCGCGAACCGCCCCCAGTTGCCGTCGGTGATGCCAAACGGGCCGCGCGCCGCGAGGTCATGCGCGGTCATTCCCTCGCCGAAGTTCGACTCGACCCGTGCCACCGCGGCGAGCGCCCAGACGCCAGGCTGCCCCAGGTCGTAACGGCCGGCAGCGTCCTGGAACGCCTTCATGTACTTCTCGGGAATCGAGACCCGCGCGTCGTCGGCGGGAGCGCAGACCAGCTCCTGCCGTTTCGGGATCAGGGAGAGGCCACCGACCACGCCGTTGCCGATCCCGCTGAAGCAGGCTGCGCGCGCCATCACGTCGGCGACGTACCAGTCGGCATGGTTGTAGGCGAAGATGGCGCCCTCCGGGTCCTCGGGCATGCCGGCGGCGTGCAGGTAGCGGGCCGCGGCGAAGATCGCGTCGTGGGGCTCGTTCGGGTCCTTGTCCCCATCGGCGTCCGCGTCGACGCCGTACATCGCCCAGGTCGAGGGCATGAACTGCATCCACCCCACGGCGCCCGCCGAGGAGGGGCCCAGGTTCTGCCCGAAGCCGCTCTCGATCTCGTTGATCGCGGCGAGGATCGAGGGCCCGGCGGGGCCGAGGTCGTACGCCTGAGCCGCCGCCTGATAGATCGGCGGCAGGAATGCCGGGACGGCGACGGGCCCGCACGCGGTCGGCAGCGGCGTGGTGGGTGGAGGCGGCGCGCTGCCGCCGTTCTCCGCGACGCCCTTCTCGTTGGTCTCCGCCTTCGGCTTCGCGGGGTTGGGCCGCTGCTTGTCGCCCCGCGGCTTGGGGGCCGGCCTGGGCCTCGGCTTCGGACTCGGCTTCGGCTTCGGCACGTACTTCGGTGGGGCTGCGGTGATGGGCACCTGCGGAAGCGTCGGCGGCGGGTCCGGCGGCGCGGTCGTCGTCGTGGGCATGGGCTCCGTGGTGGTGGTCTGGGCGACCGCGCCCTGTGCCGCGATGGCGGCACCGACGACCGTCGCCGCGATCGCGGTCCTGACGCGTCCCATCAGCCGAGGACCTGGGCGACGCGCCACTCGCGGCCGTCCCGAGTGAGCGTGAGCCGCAGCTCGCTGACGGCCCGCAACCGGACCAGCGAGACGCTGGCGGTCACCTGCTGCTTGCCGGTGCCACCGAGGACCACGTTCAGGACGCGAGCCTTGGGGACCTTTCCGTTGGCGGGCAGCCTGGGGGGGTCGGACTTGAGCGCCTTCGCGAGCGGCTTGGTCGCAGTATCAGCGAACGCCGCCGCGGTGGGCTTGTCGGTGTGGCCGATCTCGTAGGCGACGAACGCCTGCGCGAAGTCCCAGGCCACCTGTGCCGGCTTCTTGGTGGGCTCGGCGGCGGGAGCGGGCGGCGCCGGGGCCGCATGGCTCGGCTGGAACTGCGGAGTGACGCCCTGCAGAACGAGCGTGTCCGGCCCCTGCGGCGCGGCGGCGGCCGGAGCGAGCGGCGAGACCGCCGGCTGGGTGGAGGCATGGTCAGCGGCGCTGATCGCACCCGCGGCCCCCGCCGCAACCGCGAAAGTGGCGGCCGTGGTGGCCAGCGCGGCACGCGTCTTCCTGCCGCGAGCGCGATAGACGTCGGAGAGCGGCCATGTCAGCTTGGTCTGGATCCGCCGCTGGAGCGGGTGCGTCGCGCGGCCGGCGCGCTCGAGAGCCGACCGGGCAGCGTCGGTGCCGCGCCAGATGACGCGCTCCTCGAATCCCCAGGCAGCCTCACGGATCGACCACCCGGCTTGGTCGGCCGAGACGCGAACGTTCATGCGTGATTAGTCGTCTCGGCAGGCGTGCAGCCCGATACTGAGAAGTGGGTCGATTCGTGCGGGAGACGAGACTTTCGATGCCCGAAACGAGCGCCAGGCCGCTCGATGCCTAGGCGGCGGCCTTCTCGCGGGGCTCGGCGCGCTTGGCGGGCTTGGCCTTCTCGAAGCTGAGCTCGCCGTCGCGTGCATCCACCCGGACGGTGTCGCCCTCGGCGAACTCGCCCTCGAGCAGCCTCAGCGCGAGCTTGTCGACGAGCTGCTTCTGGATCACCCGCTTCAGCGGGCGGGCGCCGTAGGTCGGGTCGAAGCCGAGGTTGCCCAGCAGCTCCCTCGCTGAGTCCGTCAGCTCCACCTCGAGCCCGCGCTCGTGCACCCGCGCCGCGAGCTGGGCGACCTGGATGTCGACGATCCTCGCCAGGTCGCCCTTGGTGAGGCGGTGGAAGATGACCACGTCGTCGATCCGGTTGAGGAACTCGGGCGGGAAGGTCTGAGTGAGCGTCTCGGTGACCTGCTCGCGGGCAGTCTCCTCGACAGCCTCCGCGGCGATGTACTGGCTGCCCACGTTCGAGGTCATGATCATCACCGAGTTCTTGAAGTCCACGGTGCGGCCCTGGCCATCAGTGAGGCGGCCGTCGTCCATGATCTGGAGGAGGACGTTGAACACGTCCGGGTGGGCCTTCTCGATCTCGTCGAGCAGGATCACCGAGTAGGGGCGGCGGCGGACGGCCTCGGTCAGCTGGCCGCCCTCCTCGTAGCCGACGTAACCGGGAGGCGCGCCGATCAGACGCGCGACGGCGTGCTTCTCCATGTACTCCGACATGTCGATGCGGACCATCGCCTGCTCGGAGTCGAACATGAACGCGGCGAGCGCCCGGGCCAACTCGGTCTTTCCGACGCCGGTCGGGCCGAGGAAGAGGAAGCTGCCGATGGGGCGGTCGGGATCGGAGAGCCCGGCCCGGGAGCGCCGCAACGCTCCGGAGACGGCCTCGACCGCCTCGTCCTGGCCGATCACCCGCTCGTGCAGGCGCTCCTCCATGTGGATCAGCTTCTCGATCTCGCCCTCCATCAGGCGGGAGACCGGGATGCCGGTCCACTTGGAGACGACCTCCGCGACGTCCTCCTCGGTGACCTCCTCGGTCAGCATCGAGCCGCCGTCGCGGTGGAGCTCGGCGAGCTTCGCCTCGGCGTCCTCGATCTTCTTCTCGAGTTCCGGGGTCCGCCCGTAGCGAAGCTCAGCGGCGCGCTCGAGGTCCGCGTCGCGCTCCGCGCGCTCCGCCTCGCGCTGGACCTCGTCGAGCTCCGCCTTCGCGCCCTTGATCTCGTCGATCGCGCCCTTCTCGTTCTGCCAGCGGGCCTTCATCTCCGAGGAGCGCTCGAGGAGATCGGCGAGCTCGGCCTCGATCGCCTCCCGGCGCTGCGTCGAGGCGTCGTCCCTCTCCTTCTTGAGGGCCTCGCGCTCGATTTCGAGCTGCTGGATGCGTCGCTCGACCTCGTCGATCTCGGTCGGCATCGAGTCGATCTCGATCTTCAGGCGTGAGGCGGCCTCGTCGATCAGGTCGATCGCCTTGTCGGGCATGAAGCGGTCGGCGATGTAGCGGTCCGACAGCGTCGCTGCGGCGACGATCGCGGCGTCGGTGATGCGTACGCCGTGGTGAACCTCGTAGCGCTCCTTGAGCCCGCGCAGGATCGCGATCGTGTCCTCGACGCTGGGCTCGCCGACGAAGACGGGCTGGAAGCGGCGCTCCAGCGCGGCGTCCTTCTCGATGTGCTTGCGGTACTCGTCGAGGGTGGTGGCGCCCACGGCGCGGAGCTCGCCACGAGCGAGCATCGGCTTCAAGAGGTTGGAGGCGTCGACCGCCCCCTCCGCCGCGCCGGCGCCGACGATGGTGTGGAGCTCGTCCATGAAGAGGACGATCTGGCCCTCCGCGGCCTGAATCTCCTTGAGGACGGCCTTGAGCCGCTCCTCGAACTCGCCGCGGTACTTCGAGCCGGCGAGCAGCGCGCCGATGTCGAGGGCGATCACGCGCCGGTCGCGGAGCGACTCCGGGACGTCGCCAGAGACGATGCGCTGCCCGAGCCCCTCGACGATCGCCGTCTTGCCGACACCCGGGTCGCCGATCAGGACCGGGTTGTTCTTGGTGCGGCGGGAGAGGACCTGGATGATCCGGCGGATCTCCTCGTCCCGGCCGATCACGGGGTCGAGCTTGCCGCTCTCCGCCTCAGCCGTCAGATCGCGGCCGTACTTCTCGAGCGCGCCGAAGCTGTCCTCGGGATTCGGCGAGGTGACGCGATGTGGTCCGCGCACCTCCGAGATCGCCCGAACGAGGTCCTTGCGGTCCGGAAGCAGGTCCGAGACGCCGGACCTCGACTGGGCGAGGGCGAGCAGGATGTGCTCGGTGGAGATGTACTCGTCGCCGAACCCGGTCGACTCCTTCTCGGCCTGCTGCAGCACCCAGACGAGCTCACTCGAGGGCCGGACGTCCGGCAATGTGTTGCCGCTCAGCTTCGGGAGCCGCTCGTTCGCATCGTCGGCGCGAATGCGCGCATCCTCGGCGTCGACGCCGAGGCGCTGGAGCACAGGGACGACGACGCCCTCGTCCTGCTCCAGCAGGGCCAGCAGCAGGTGGGGCGGGGCGACCTCGGGGTTCGAGCTCTCAGAGGCGAGCCGCTGCGCGGCGGCCACCGCCTCCTGGGACTTGATCGTGAAGCGGTCTGTCTGCATCCCGGCCAATGGTAGCCGCTTCAGTCCGGAAGTTAAAGAAATCTATGTCTAGGCGACTTAGATCTATACGTGCCCGCAAAGTGCGGCCAGCTCAGGCGAATCCGCGAAATGTGGGGTAGACGCCGCGCTGGGCCCACGCTTAGGATGGTTCGAGGAAAGGGACGGGTCAAGGATGGCACCGAACAACAACGTCGAGATCGCGAGGCGTCTGTTGAACGCCTTCAACGAGGACGGGATCGACGGCGTGCTCTCCTTCTACGACGACGACTGCGAGGTCTACGACCCGGACCTCCCCGGCAACCGGCCCTTCCGCGGCAAGGAGGGCCTTCGCAACCTGCTCGACCTGATGCTGACCGGCTCCGAGCAGACCGAGATCCGCGATTACGAGCTCCTGCCCGCCGGCGATCGAGTCGTGGCGCTCATCCGGACCTACTTCCGGGGTGAGGGCGGAGGGCCCGAGATCGAGGTCCGAGACGCGCACACACTGACCTTCCGCGACGGCAAGGTCGTCTACTGGCGCCTGTACATCGACGGCGTCGAGGCTCTCACCGACGCCGGGCTCGACCCCGAGCTCGCGCGTCCGGCCAGTCCCGAGGTCGCCTAGTCGGGCCTACGCTTCGCCTCCTGGTGGGAAACCAAGGGCGGAGCCGGAGTCTGTGGGTCGGGCTGGCCGCATTGGCAGGCCTCGCGCTGGTCTTCGGCGGAGCCGCCACGGCGGCACGCGACAAGGGCAATGGCGAGCGGCCGCACAAGGTCTGGCCCAGGTCCGTCTATCCGCCGCTCGGTGCCATGCGCCGGGCGCGGGCCGTCGCCGCCTCGCGCGGGGTCTCGTTCGCGGTCATCGATCGCTCCAGCGGGCTGCGGGGCTACGACTACGACCGCCAGTTCAGCTCCGCCAGCGTCAGCAAGGCGCTGCTGCTCGCCGCCGAGCTGCGGCGCCTGAACCGGGAGAACCTCCCGCTCGACAGTGAGACCAAGGCCCTGCTCGGGCCGATGATCATCTACTCGGACAACCGGGCCGCCGACTCGGTCTACTCGCAGGTCGGGGACGAGGGCCTGGATCGGGTCGCGGAGCGGGCGGGGATGCGCGACTTCGAGCCCACGCCTGGCTTCTGGGGAGGCGATCAGATCACCGCCGCGGACATGGCGCGGTTCTTCTACCGGCTCGACTCCAACCTCGCGGGTCCTCACCGCCCCTACGCCAAGCGGCTGCTCGGCAGGATCACGCCGGTCGAGCGCTGGGGCATCCCCGAGGCGATCGCCGGCGGCTGGTCGATCTGGTTCAAGGGCGGCTGGCGGCCTCCGGGCGGCGAGCAGAACAGCGGGACGGTCACGCACCAAGCAGCCCTGCTCGAGCATCGCCGCGGAGAGCGGGTGGCGCTGGCGGTTCTCACCGAGGAGGCACCGTGGGGCGGTGGGGGGTTCGAGACCATCGAGGAGATCGCCCGTCTCCTGTTCGCGGAGCCGCCGCCGTATCGCGGCGGCTGGGTGGCTCCCTGATTAGCGATGGCGCCGGATCGGGATGCGGGTCGCGCCCTGGCCTCGGCGCATCTTCTCGGGCTCGTAGGCGCCGTAGGGGACTAGCTCGCCGCCGAGCGACCTCCGCAGCCGCTCGAGCTCCTCGGTCATCTTCGACTCCATCGCGGCGGCGCGCTTGCGCATCCGCGCGATCTCGGAGCGCATCCGCTCCAGCCGCTGCTCGAGCTCCAGCACCGTCTCGACGCCGGCGAGGTTGAGTCCCTCCTCGCTGGTCATGCGCTGGATCCGTCTCAGGAGCTCGACGTCGGCCTGCGAGTAGAGGCGCGTGTTCTTCGGCGAGCGCTTCGGCGTGATCAGCCCGCGAGCCTCGTACATCCGCAGGGTCTGCGGGTGCATCTCGGCGAGCTCAGCCGCCACGGAGATCATGAAGACGCCCCGCTCCTGGTCGATCCGCTCGCCTTCGTCCTGCTGATTTCGTCTGCGGATCCCGTCAGCCATCGTGCATCACTCTCCCTCAGGCTCCGGACCGAGCCGCCCCGAAGAGCGACGCGCGCGGGTTGCGGCCGTTGAGCGACTCGTCGAGCTTCTCCACCGCCTGCCGCTGTTCGTCGCTGAGCTCCTGCGGTACGTCGATGCGGATCCGGTAATAGATGTCGCCCCGGCCCGAACCCTTGGTGCGGGGCGGCCCCTCGCCGCGGAGCCGCTGCACGGCGCCGTGCTGCGTGCCGGGCTGGAGGCGAATCGTCTTCGAACCGTCGAGCGTCGGGACCTCGATGTCACCGCCCTGGATCGCCTCGGTGACGGTGACCGGCAGGTCGACCTCGAGGTTGCCGTCGGGCCGCTGCTTGAAGACCAGTGAGGGAGTGACGCGCGTGGTCACGTACAGATCGCCCCGCGGGCCCCCGCGGTAGCCGGCCTCCCCCTTCCCGGCGAGCCGGATCCGGCTGCCGTCGTGGACACCGGCTGGGATGTTGACCCGATAGCGCTTGGTCTCCTGGGTGACCCCGCTGCCCGAGCAGGTTGGGCACGGGTCCTCGATGATCGTGCCCTGGCCGCCGCACTCGGGGCAGGGCTGGGAGATCGAGAAGAGGCCCTGGCTCTGCGCGTCGATCCCGGTGCCCTCACAGCGCGGGCAGGTGTGCGGCGAGGTGCCGGGCTTCGCTCCGCTGCCGTGGCAGGTGGGACATTCGCCGGTGGTCGGCACCGAGACGGCGATCTGAGCGCCATGCATTGCCTGCTCGAAGGAGAGGCGGACCTCTGTCTCGAGGTCGCGGCCCCGCTGCTCGCGCGGCCCCTGCTGGCGTCCACGTCCGAAGAACGTGGAGAAGATGTCCCCGAGGTCGGCGGTGAAGCGGCCTCCGCCACCGGGGAAGCCGCCTCCACCCGGGAAGCCGCCGCCGAATCCTCCGAACCGCCCGCCGGCGTCGTACTGCTTGCGCTTCTCGGGATCTGAGAGCGTGTCGTAGGCCTGCTGGATCTCCTTGAAGCGCTCCTCGGCCTGTTTGTCGTCCGGGTTACGGTCCGGATGCCACTTCCGGGCCAGGTCGCGGTAGCCCTTCTTAATCTCGTCCTGCGAGGCGGACTTCGAGACTCCGAGGACCTCGTAGAAGTCGCCGGAGGCCATCAGGCGCTCACCACCACGCGGGCCGGGCGCAGGACCTGGCCGTTCAGCCGGTAGCCCTTCTCCACTGTCTCGAGGACGACGCCCGACTCGGTGCCGTCCTGGGGCTGCGTCGCGAGTGCCTCGTGGAGTTGCGGGTCGAACTTCTCGCCGGTCGGGTCGAACGACTCGACGCCCGCCCCCTCGAGCCGGTTGTGGAGCTCGTCGCGGACCATGGCGACACCGTCGACGAGCGCCTCGTGTGCCGAAGCATCCTCGCCGGCCGCCAGCGCCCGCTCGAGATTGTCGAGCGCGGGCAGCAGCTGACGGGCCAGGTCCGCCTTCCCGCGGGCGAGGGCCTCCGAGGTCTCCTTTGCCACGCGCCGGCGGTAGTTCTCGAAATCCGCCTTGGTGCGCTGCGCGAGCTCGAGGTACTCGTCGCGCTCGCGCTTCGCCTCGGTGAGCTCATCGATGTCTCGCTCGACCTGGTCGGCGTCGCCGTTCTCGGGCGAGTCCGGGCCGGCCGAGGACTCCTCGTCCTCGACCAGCTCAGCCTCTACGACCTCTTCGTCGGTCGCATTACGGGTCGCGCTCTCGCGCGCCCTCACATCATTCTCTTCCGTCATGCGCCCTCCCCTACGAGGTCTTCTCGTCGTCGACGACCTCGGCGTCGACGACCTCCTCGTCGCCCGCGCCGTTCTGTGAGGCGCCGTCGGTGGAAGAGGTCGCCTGCTCCTGCGCGGCCTGCGAGTAGATCTGCTCGGAGACCTTCTGGAAGGCCGTCTGCAGGGCGTCGGACTTGGAGCGGATCTCGGCCGCGTCCTCGGACGTGAGCGAGTCCCGCACGTCCTTGATCGCCGCCTCGATCTCCTCCTTGTTGGAGGCGTCCACCTTGTCGCCCAGCTCGCCGAGCTGCTTCTCCGCCTGGTAGGCGGCGTTCTCGGCGACGTTGCGGGCCTCGGCCAGCTCGCGCTGGCGCCGGTCCTCGTCGGCGTGCGACTCGGCGTCCTTGATCATCTGATCGACCTCGGACTCGTCGAGCCCGGAGCCGCCCTTGATCTCGATCTTCTGCTCCTTGCCGGTGCCGAGATCCTTCGCCGAGACGTTGAGGATGCCGTTCGCGTCGATGTCGAACGTGACCTCGATCTGCGGCATACCCCGGGGCGCCGGCGGGATGCCGGTGAGCTGGAACTTGCCCAGGCTCTTGTTGCCCGAGGCCATCTCGCGCTCGCCCTGGAGCACGTGGACCTCGACCGAGGGCTGGTTGTCCTCGGCCGTCGAGAAGATCTCCGACTTCTTCGTCGGGATCGTCGTGTTGCGCTCGATCAGCTTCGTCATCACACCGCCCTTGGTCTCGATGCCGAGGGTGAGCGGGGTGACGTCGAGCAGCAGCACGTCCTTGACGTCGCCGGCCAAGACGCCCGCCTGAATCGCGGCACCGATCGCGACGACCTCGTCGGGGTTGACGCCCTTGTGCGGGTCCTTGCCTGTCAGCTCCTTGACCTTCTCCTGGACCGCGGGCATGCGGGTCATGCCACCCACCAGGACGACGTGCTCGACCTCGCTGCCGGCATCGGCCAGGGCCTGCTTGACCGGGGCCACCACGCGCTCGAGCAGATCCGCGGTCAGCTCCGTGAGCTTCGCCCGGGTCAGCTTGATGTCGAGGTGCTTCGGCCCGGCGTCGGTCGCCGTGATGAACGGCAGGTTGATCTGGGTCTCCTGGGTGGTGGAGAGCTCGATCTT
>Ga0126307_10000045_pt1 | contig 66157 bp, 68 predicted proteins | sample Plot28_FD_89955 | JGI IMG/M metagenome (GOLD analysis project Ga0126307, IMG submission 89955) | Serpentine soil microbial communities from UC McLaughlin Reserve, CA, USA - Plot28 | ecosystem: Environmental > Terrestrial > Soil > Grasslands | place: USA: UC McLaughlin Reserve, Lake County... | reverse complement strand
GGAACTCGAGGTTGGTGCGGAGCTGACGGAACGACTCGGTGCCCGGGGAACTCGCGGTGAGGTGGCGGACCAGCGCCGGGCGCTGCAGGCGCCGGTCGAACGGGATCATGCCGAGCACGGGCGTCGCGTGCAGGGCCCGCAGTTGAGCCTCGGACCGTATCGTCTTGTCCCTCACCTCGAGCAGCCACGCGAGCCCGAGGCCGGCCAGGAGACCGAGGAACGCGGGGAGCCCGACGGTCAGCGCCCGGCGTGGGCGCAACTGCGACAGATCGGGCCCGGAGACCACCTCGAGATGCACCGACGCCGGCCCGCCAGGCGGGTTCTCGACCTCGTCGACAAGGTCGACGAACTCCGCGGTGACCCCGTCGGCGACCCGCCGCGTCAGGTCTCGCGACCCGGATGTCACGGTCGCCGTGAGCAGAACCGTCTCGACATCGCTGTCGGCACCGATCATGCGCGTGACCTCGCCGGGGGTGAGATCGAGGCCGGAGGCCTGGATCACCTTGGTGGCGAGGCGATCGGTGGTGAGCAGCTCCGCGTACGAGTTGACACGGCGTTGCGCGAACTCGTCCCCCCGCACCGCCGACGAACCGCCCACTTCGCTCGATGTCGCGACGAAGAAGGTGACCGACGCCCGATACTGAGGGTCGTGGCGCGCCGCGGCGTAGGCGCCGACCGCGAGGGCGAGCACGAGGGGGAGGACGACGGCCCACCAGTAGGTCCGCACCGCATGGAGGTACTGCTCGAGATCCATCACTCCGCCTGTCAGCGAGGCCGGCGATTCCGGGCCGACGGCTCGTGAAGGCCCTGGTTAATCTTGCACCATGGCCGGCGGGTCGACGGGCGGGTCGAGGTTTCGGCGGGTGGGAGATGAGCGAGCGTCCGCGATGCAGCGAGCGGAGCGGGGAGCGATGACCGCCGTCGTCCACGGGCGGGCGTGGAACCGCTCCGGCCCCATCTTCGGCAATTGGCTCCACGTCTGCGCCGCACTCGGCCTGGCACCGACTCCGAGCTCATGAGCCGGGAGACCTCGCTCGTTCCGGCGGCCGCGCCGCCGGACGCCACGGCCGAATCCGGCAGCAACGCGCCTGCGGGGGCCGGTGATGCCGCCGCTGTGTCGCCGTGGCGGAGCGTCGTTCGCAGCGCCGGCGCCCGGGCGCTCGTGATCCCGGTGAGCGCCCTGCTCGGGGTGATCAACACGCGGGTGATCATCGACAACTTCGGCGGGGCCGCGTACGCGCAGTACGGCTTGCTCGTCGCAGTCGCGGCGCTGCTGCCGTTCACCGATCTCGGCATGTCAGCCGCGATTATGAACGCCACCAGCGGCTCCGAGCGCCCGTCCCGGGACGAACATGTGCGCCGCGTGCTGATCACGAGCATCCGGGTGCTGGTGGGGTCAGGCGCCGTCCTGCTGGTCGCAGTGTTCCTGGTCAGCGGCCTCGGCCTGTGGCCCATGTTCATGGGGGACGGCCTGCTCCCCGGATCCGGGCCCCGGGCCGCGGCCTCGTGCCTCGCGGTGATCGCGCTCACGCTGCCGATCGCGTTCGGCCAGCGGGTGCTCACGGGTCTGGGCAAGAACCACGTCACGGTCCTGCTGAACGGGCTGCAGACCCCGATCGTCCTGCTGGTGGTCGTCCTGATGGTCCGGCTGGACCTCGGCGACGGCTCGTACGTCGCGGTGGTCGCGTACCTGGCGACGATGGCCCTGTCGCTCGCGGCCACGCTGGTCGCGGCCCGGTTGATCCGCCCCGCGATCGGGGCGGCCGTGCGAGCGGTTCCGAAGATCCGCACGGTGCCCGGGGCCAAGGTGCTCGACGTCGCCTGGCCGATGCTGATCCTCATGACGGTCCTGCCGATCGTGAACCAGTCGGACCGCCTCGTGCTCAGCCATGTATCCGACACGGCCAACCTCGCGACGTACAACCTCGCCGCCCAGATGTACGTCCCCGTGTGGGCGGTGACGACCGCCGGCGGCATCGCGCTGTGGCCGATCTTCGCCCGGGCACGGGCCCGAGGTCACCGCACCCGGCAGTCCCCGCTGGCGCTCGCGGCCGGCTTTGCCGCGGCCGCCGCCGCCGTCTGCCTCGGGATCTCCCTGCTGGCCCCGTGGCTGTCCCGGCTCGCGTCCGGGGGGCGGATAGACGTGCCGGTCAGCGTCCTCGCAGCGTTCTCGGCGCTGATGGTGTCGCAGGCGGCGAACTACCCTCTCGGGATGTACATGACCGACGCGGCGGGCCTGCGCTCGCAGGCGTTCAGGGTGGTCGCCATGATGCCGGTGAGCCTGGGCCTATCGCTGATGCTCGGTGCCCGGTATGGCGCCGTCGGGCCGGTCATCGGCTCCGCCACCGGCGTGTTCTTCTTCGAGGTGGTCGGCAACTGGATCTACGTGCGGCGGCGACTGGCGCCGGGCGTGTGAGCGCCGCGACGCCCGTGTCCGAGGCCCGGATCTACACCCACCTCCGCACCGCTGACCTCGAGCGGTTCCGTCAGATGACACCGGCACGCGTCCTGTTCACGCGCACGCGCTACGACTTCGACGAGAGCCTGGTCGACCCCGCCAACGCTCCCGTGCGGCTGACGCGTCTGGGGGTCGTCCGTGAGCTCCTGCGCCGGGAGCACGCGGTGGTGGAGATGAACGAGCCGGCCATAGGCGACCTCTTCCCGTTCCTGCTCGCCCAGGTGGCGGCCATCCGCCTACGTGGGCTGATCTCCCGCCGGCGCGCGACCATCGCCGCTTACTGCATTCAGAACGCCGATCCCGCGCTCGAGCTCGCCCGCCGCTGGCGGCTGCCGCGACCGCTCGCACGCGTCATCACCACGGCCGCAGTGAGGATTCTCGTCCGTTCGACCGATCGCTTGGCCTTCGGCACCGCGGGGTCGTTCGCGTTGTACCGGCGCTACGTGGGCGACCGCCTGCTTGGCGAGCGGGCGCGGCTCATCGAGGAGGTGCCGTCGCCCTGCGAGTGCCTGGCCCGGTCGACCGAGGAGCGCATCCCGACGCAGCTGGCCTTCGTCGGCGTGTTCTCGGAACGCAAGGGGATCCGTCAGGCCATGGCCGCCTGGGACGCGCACCGGGCGGACGACACCGAGGCGACGTTTCGGATCATCGGCATGGGGGGCCTGCAGAGCGAGGTCGTCGCCTGGGCGGCCGATCGACTGGAGGTGTCGGTCGAGATCGATCCCCCGCGCGCGACGATCCACCGGGTCCTGCGGCAGAGCGGCGCCCTGATCCTGCTGTCGCAGCCGGTCGGCTCCTTCCGCGAGCAGGTCGGCTTCCCGATCACCGAAGGGCTGGCCCACGGCTGCGAGATCATCGCGTCCTCGGAGACGGGCGTGGCCGGGTGGCTCGCCGAGCACGGGCACAGTGTCGTCGCGCCCGGAGCGCCGGCCTCGCGGGTGGCCGACGAGATCGGGGCCGCCTTCGACCGGGCTCGGCGGCGTCCGGGCTCCTTGCCTGAGCTGCCGGCCGTGGACCAGCGCATCGTCGCCGACCGCTGGATGTTCACGGGCGCCGTCCCGTGACCCCGCTCGCTCGCGCCGCGGTCTGCCGTGGCCGCCGCTCGCGGTCGGCCCCAGGTCCGCCCGCCTGACCGCCAGCGGGACGGCGCCGACTGCGACGCTCGCTGCGGTCCGGCGCGGTGTCGAGCGCCGATCCCGGGCGAACGCGTCCGGATCACGCTTCGCACCCGGCCTCCCAGGCGCTGCCCGCCTAGTTGCTCTGGGCCTGCGTCGTCCTCGGTGCTCGCCTCGGGCGCCGCTGGCGCGCGATCTCGACCGCCCGCACGAAGGCGGCAGCGTGCTGTGACCCGATCACATCCCACTCTCGCCGCGACAGGTCGGGCGACCGCCGACCTGGCGCGTGACGCGCCTCCTCGAGCGCCCTGGAGATCTCCTCGGCTTCGAGGGCGCCTTGGTAGGTGAGCACCCAGCCCGGCCCGATCTCGGCGGCGAGCTCCTCGGTGATCGGCGTCGACGGCAGGAGCACCGGGCGGTCGAGCGACAACGCCAGGATGAGGGAGCTCGAGTTCGTGACCCGGTCGAAGGGCAGGACGACCAGCTCGCTCTCGGTGATCTCCCGGACGAGTTGGTCGTCGGGTACGTACGCGGTGACCGCCGAGATTCGACGGTCGCCGCGGCAGGCCTGCTCTATCGCGGCCGCGGTCTCGCCGTCCTGCGGGTAGCCGACGATGTGGAGCGTCATCTGATCATCGGTCACCCTTGTGAACGCGGCCAGCAGCGCGTCGATCCCCTTGTACCGGCGGAGGAGCCCGAAGTGCACGAGGCGCCCCGGCCGCGACTCGGCCCGCACCGTGCCGGCGAACCAGTCCCGGTAGTGGCCGATGGGAACCATGACGATGGGCCCGGGGCGGGGCGGCGGGGTGGCATCGGCCAGCGTGATCCAGAGGGTCGTCCACCGATCCAACAGGCAGATCGACAGGCGCTGGATCGCCGCCAGTGGCTCGTAAGGCGCAACGTCGTGCAGGGTGCGCACCACTGCCTTGCGCTGCACTCGGATGCGCAGGAGCACGAGGAGGAAAAGCGTGCACCGCACGGCTGTCCGCACCCGTGTCCGGCCCTGGAGCACCACCTCCGGCCAGTGGACGTGGAACACGTCGAACCGGCCTGTCAGGGCCCGCTTCCAAGAGAAGTACAGCATCCGGACCGAAGCCGGCATCGAGCCCACAAGCTGCATCCGATAAGGGTTGGAACGAGCGCGCGGCGGACCGAAGGATTGCAGGACGACCGTGTCGGTGCCCGGTGGGTGGGACACCCTGCCGTCGAGCGGCACCGCGCCCGTTGTCTCGCGGGCCGCCGCTCGGTCCGCCATCGGCTCACGCTAGCTCAGCGCTGCCATTAGCTTGGCCGTCATGGCAGGCGGGACCTGGCATCCCACGTCGGGCCGATGAGCGTCGCCATCCAGGCTCCGTGGCCGGCCGGTGCTCTCGCGGACGCCGAGGCTGGCGCACCGCCGAGGCGCGACGTGTACGCCCAGGCGACTCGCTTCATCGCCTCGGCCGCGGTCGTCGTCGTGGGCGCCGACGAGCGGGTCGGCTACGGGGCAACCGCCGCGCTTCCCCTGGCGATCGTGCTGTTCCCGCTGTGGCTGCCGGCCCTGCGACGCTACGCACTCGCGACGCTGATCACCGGTCTGGCCGCGCTGTCGGCGGTGTCCGGCGTCGTCCTGAGCGTGCTGTCGTCGGCCGACCACGTGGTCAGCGGAGTCAATCGCAGCCAGTCGATCGGACTGCTGGCGTCGGGCATCGCGGCGTTCGGCCTTCTCCTCTGGGCCGGATCGCAGCTGCCACTGCACCGGATCGCCATGCTCTACGGCGCCGGCGCGTTGGGGAGCGCGATCGCCAACGGCGAGCTGAGCTGGAAGTTCAATCTCGCCGTCCCGACGACGTTCGTGGTGCTCGGTGCGCTGGAGCGACGCCGGCGGGGTGTCCTCCCGGCGGCGGCCGTCCTCACACTGGGAGTGATCGGGGTCGCGGATGAGGCGCGGAGTTACTTTGGGGTCTGCCTGCTGGCGGCCACCCTCACCATCTGGCAGCTCCGCCCGACACGGCACGCCCGCCAGGCAACGGTTCCGTATCGCTGGTTCCCCGTCGCTCTGCTTGCCGGCCTCTGCATCGCGGTCTACTTCCTCACCTCCGCCCTGGCGACTGGAGGCACGCTGGGCGGGACCCTCCAGGAGCGGTCCACTGCACAGATCTCCCGCAGCGGCTCGCTGATCGCCGGCGGGCGGCCCGAGTGGGCCGCGACAAGGGAGCTCTTCGAGCTCAACCCCGCCGGCTACGGGGCGGGGGTGGTGCCCAACTTGGCTGACCGCATGGCCGGCAAGTCGGGGCTGGCCTCGCTCAACGTCGATGCCGGCGGCTACGCCGACCACTACATGTTCGGCCCGACATTCGAACTCCACTCGGTGGCCGCCGACCTGTGGGTGGGCTTCGGATGGGTCGGCGTCGCGCTGGCGGCGACCATCCTCGTGGTGATCGTCAGGAGCCTGAGCGTCCTGCTCAGCGCCCGCCACGCTCCCACCTACTTGATCTTCGCCTGCACGCTGGCGCTCTGGTACGTGCTGTTCGGGCCGATGTACAGCAACTGGCTCGATGTGTGCCTGGCCCTGGGCGTGGCCGCCACGGGGGTCGGCCTGCGCTCGACGGCTGCCGCCTCCAAGAGAGCGGTCCCGTGACGCCGCGCGTGCTCGTCCTCCTCGCAACCCATGCCTGGCCTGCGCCGGGGACGGGGGCGCCTCGGCCCGCTCAGCGACCTGCCGCGAACCGATCAGTGGGTCACCGCGGACCGTTGGCTGATGACCGGCGTCGTGAACCCGTGACCCGGCGTACCCCGTCAGTTGCAAGCGACCGCAGCACCGTCGCGGCACCGGCAGCCGTCCCCATCGCAGCGGCGGCCACCAGCGACGGACGCCGCAGGACTGCGGCCCGGCCGTCGCTCAGCAAGATCCTGCGGGCGTAGTGGGGTCCGCGGAAGAGCCAGCGGAGCCTCTCACGCGGAGACACGTGCGTGGCGGCGAACAGCAGGCGGTTCCGGCACATGTACCGGCAGTAGGTCGTCGACATGCCGCCGGGGCGTTGTGTGCCGCGGACGCTGTGCACGGCGACCACGTCGTCGAGCACCCGAAGGTCGCCACCTCGCTCCAGGACGCGCTGGGTCAGATCGACGTCCTCCCAGTAGAGGAAGTACCGATCGTCGAACCCTCCGATCAGCTCCCAGCAGGCTCGTGTGATCAGCAGGCATGCCCCGCTCAACCAGCGGTCTCGCGCGCCAGGCGGTCCGTCGGGCCGGTACCGCGTCAGCCCGGTGCGTCGATCGAGGCGGGCGCCGGCGAACCACGGCGACCCGTCGGGAAGGGTCAGCCGGGGCGACAGGACGGTCGTCGGATGAGCGACCGATGCCCGGACCAGAGCGGCGATCGCGGTGGCGTCGATCGTGACGTCCGGGTTGAGCAGCAGGAACGCCGTGCAGCCGGCGTCGATCGCTCGTCTCACACCCCGGTTCATCCCAACGCCGAAGCCGACGTTGGTGTCCGGGGTGTCGGCGAGCCACCCGTGTCGGCGTGCGAGCGCGAGCAGGGCGCGCCGCTCGGACGCCGTCGAGCGGCTGTCGACCACCACGACGATCGGCTCCTGAAGCGCGCGTCGGTCGATGGCGGCCAGATTCTCCTGCAGCAGCCTCGACGACCCATAGTTGACGACCACGATGCCGAGGCGAGGCGCCGGGGCGCCGCTCATGCTCACACCTCGGCCCGCGGGCGCCGGTACTCGGCGTAGACGTAACCCCACGCGCCGGTGGTCATTCCCAAACCCCGAGCCAGCGTGCGAGCGCCCCGGGCCCGGTGGCCGACCGATCGGGTGGCGACCCCAACCAGCATCCGCGCCGTGCCGCCGGCCACCCGGATCAGGCCCCGTCCCGTGAGCAGGAGCCGCTGTCCCAGCATGGCCAGCAGCCGGTCGTCAAGCCTCAGGGCCACGACGCTCCACGAGTTGCCCATCCGGAACGCCTTCTGCAGGACCCAGCGGCGGTTCAGGCGTGCCATGGGCACGACGTCGACGACCCGGGCCTCGTCGCACCACACCATCCGGCCGCCACGACGGTGGATCCGCCGGGTGAGCATCGTGTCTTCCGCCCCGGACATGCCGAGGGCCGGATCGAAGCGGAGCCCGAGGGCCCGGAGTTGGCGCATGTCGAGCAACAGGTTGTTGGTCGCCGCAACTGTCACCTCCGTGCCGGTCGGGAGCCGGCGGCGCTCGAAGAAGCCGCCCTCGGCGATCCACGGCTCCGGCTCCTGCGGGAACGTCGAGATGACAGGCCCGACGACCGCGGTGGCGCCGTTCCGCACCCACGCGGCAACGAGCTCGCGCAGCCAACCGGGCTGCGGACGCTCGTCGTCGTCGATGAACACCAGCGCGTCGGCATCGCCGCTCTCGTCGAGGGCGCGGTTGCGCCCGGCGGCGATCCCAGGCTCTGGCTCGTGCACGAACCGGACCCGTGCGGGATCGTGGTGAGCCGCCATGGGCATGGCCGAGGCCTCGGGATCGTTGTCGACGACCAGGAGCCATGCGTCGGCATCGATGTCATCGAGTTGCGCCTCGACCGCGCACACAGCCGCGGGCAGGTCGTCGGGACGCCGGTACGTGAGCATGGCGACAAGGACCGTCGGGCGCACGGGGCTACTCCGGTGCTGTGCCGTCGGTCACCTGGACCTGCCGACTTGCCGGCCCGGCCTCGCCGTCGTCCAGATCGTCTTGCGACCCTCGCGCCCTACCGGACGCGACGCGGTGTTGCGCGCCGCCTGGTACAGGGACGGCACGCGCCCCTTGAGTTCGGCCTCCACGACCGCCGAGCTCGGCGCAGGCACTGCCCGATCCTACCGATGGCCCCCGGCCGGCGGCCCCACAGTCCAGGTGGGCGGGTGGAGGGCAGCGAGCACAAGACGTTCGAGACGGTCACCATAGAATGCCGGTGCGTGCCGCTCGGCGGCGACGGCGGCGTCGGCGGCAGCCGCGGCGCGGTAGCTCGGCCAGTTCGCGACCACCTTCTCGACGGCGTCGGCCACGGCGGTGGCCTCGGGAGGGACGACCTGCGCCGACGCGTAGCCCTTGACGGCCTCCTGCAGGCCGCGGGCGTCGCTCGTGATCACCGGACGAGCGGCGAGCACGGCCTCGACGGCCGTGTTGCCGAACGACTCATCGGCTACGGACGGCACGAGGACGACGTCGGCGGCGGCGATCACCGGCCAGATGTCGGCCCGGAACCCCAAGAAGGCCACCCGCTCGGTTTGCCGCCGATCGGCCACGCTCGCCCGCAGCTCGTCCGCGAACCACTCGTAGCCCGGGAAGATGGATCCCAGCAGCTCGAGGCGAACGTCGAGTCCTCGGGTTCGGAGCTCGTCGACGGCGGCGATCGCCACCTGGGGGCCCTTACGCGGCGACAACCGACCGATGTACAGCGCTCGTAGGACGCCCGTCAGGTCCTTCCGGCCGACGGTGACGTGCGACGGCGCCGGGATGGGATTGGCCAACACCTGCGATCGGGCCCGCAGGCCGGGGACCGCGGACACGAGGACGTCGCGGCTGAACTCGCTGTTGGTGACGATCGAGCGGCACACCAGCAGGGGCAGGGCGAGCGCTCGCCCCACGAGCGCCGGCACGCGCGACTCGGCCTCGTGCACGTGGCACATGGAGGGACGACCCGCGAGACGCGCCAGCACGAGCCAGAGCGGCAGGGTGAGCGTGGAGACGTAGACAAGCTCGGGGTCGCACGACCGCAGCAGGCGGAGGCCCGGCACGACGCTACGCATGGTGGTGGCGAGGAGGCTCCCCATGCCGCTCGGGCGCAACGCGCTCTTGCGGAGAACCGGTGACCGGCAGAGCGCGACCTCGGCGCCCGCGGCCTCGACCAGCGGGACCAGCGGCCCGGCGTGCGGCAGGGTGACGACCACCCGGTGACCGTGGCGCACGAGCGCCTCCACCGTGCCGAGCACCACCCGGTCCGAGCCGTAGAGGTCCGGGCTGGGATGGGCGACGAGCACGCTCCGGCGCGTCACGTCCGCCCGGCTTCTCAGCGCCCGCTGGCCGCGTAGTGGTTGGCGACCTGGGGGTCTGCCAGGACCTTGTGGTAGATCGCGACCTCGTCGATCTGGCCGACGAAGGTGTCGCTGGTGGGGCGGTCCGGCCAACTCGCCAAGGTGTCGCTGCCCACCTTCCAGTAGCCGTGGAGGGCGTCGCCCACCGTCGTGTCGCCTCGGGAGGCGACCCGGACGCCGTCGACGAAGAGCTGCATGCCGTCGGGACCGAGCGTGCCGACCACCTGGTGCCACTGATTGTTGTTGAGACCGGCCTGGCTGGCGACCGTGCGAGCCTCGGTCGGCAACCCCGGGCCGGTGCCTTCCACGGGAGTCCACGTGCCGAAGACGACCCGCCCGTCGTTCGTCACATACAGGTGCCGGTCGTACCTCGTCGATGTGCTCGTCGTGTTGTCGGCGAAGCCCACGAGCCGCCCGCCTTGGGTGCTGGAGGTGCGGAACCAGGCCTCGACGCTCAGCGTGTCGTCGCCCCACGTGCGGTTCGTGCTGTAGAGCCGCGAGGTCGACGAACCGGTGAACGACGCCGCGGTGGCGCTCTCGTTCAGCAGGGCGCCAGGCGCCCCGAGGGCCACGCCCTTGTCGACGGTGGCGTTGTCGAACCCCAGCTCGTCCTGTGAGGTCGACGACCCGGCGGGCTCGTTCAGCCGCCAGTGGATCAGGGCCCCGTCGGCCATCACGGTGTCCGCGTAGCGGCTCGGCGAGCCGCTCGTGGCGACCGTGACGGTCCTGGGATCGCTGAGGGCCGTGTTGCCGTCGTCGTCGGTGACGCGGACGCGGTACGTGTGCGTCTGCCCCGGCGCCAGCCCCGTGTCGGTGAACGCCACGATCGGGCGTTCCCAGAAGGTCGACGCCGCCCGCGTCGTGTGAACCTCCACACCGTCGCGGGTGATGCGGTAGTTCAGCGTCCGGTCGTCTCGGTCGTAGTTGGCCCGGAACGAGATGCGGGCCTGGCCGGGAGCCGTCGATCGTACGTTGATCGGTAAGACGGCACCACTCAGTCGGGGCCCGCTGGTTCTCGGCGCGATCGGCCTCACCGCGAACCGCACCAGACCCTGCTGCGGCACGTTGTTGACCCGCAGGAACTCGCCGCCGTACACGACGTACTGGCCGTTGCCGGCGACGCTCCACACGGCCTGGTTCTGACCGGTGTAGGTGCCGACCTGCCACTCGGGGAACCAGTGCACCAGCGAGGGGCCACGTCTGCCCTCCCAGTTGTAGTAACCCAACGGGTCTCGCCGCAGGGTGCCCGTCCCACTCGCCGTGAACGACAGGGCGTGGCGCTGGTTCGCGGACCGCGGGTCGGACTGGGGGAAACCCCCGACGTTGCCGCAGTAGTGCGCATGGCTGGCCGTGTAGAGGTATCCGTTGACGGGAGCGACGCTGTACGTGTCGCCGTGACAGTCCTCGATCCAGTGGATCTCGCCGGTGTTGGGATCGGCCGAGAACGCTCCCTCGAGGTTGCCGCCGCCACCGAAGTGGTAGCCGCTGCCGTAGATCGACGTCCCGTCGCTGGCGAGCGACAGGATCGCCGCGTCGCTCCCGGCGTCGCGGACGACGTTGTTGGCCGCCCACGGGACGAGGGCGCCGTTCGCCGCGTCGATGGCGGCCAGCCCGTAGGCGTCGGACCCGTTGATCGCGGTGAAGCTGCCGCCCACGAACAGCCTCGACCCGTCGGGCGAGAGGACGGCCGCGCGCACTTCGGCGTTGGCACTGGGCGCCCAGGTGAGCAGCGCGCCGTTGGTCGCCGAGAAGGCGGCGAGGCGGGGCCGCGCCACTGCGGCGCCCGGGCCCGCGAAGCCGAACGCGCCCGCGGCGTACACCGTCGTGGCGGTGGCCACGAGCGCGTTGACCGTGTAGTCGACCACGGCGTTGAAGCCGGTGATCAGCGCACCGGTCGTCGGGTCGAGGGCCGCGATCCGGTAACGGCTCACGCCGTTGACGCTTGTGAACTGGCCGCCGATGTAGACGCGGGACCCGTCGGGTGAGGCGGTGACGGTCTTGATCTGGCGGTTCACGGTCGGGGCGAACGACGTGATGAGCGCGCCGGTCCGGATGTCGTAGGCCAGGATGTTCGAGCGGGGCGTCTCGCTCACGCCGGGTGCGGCGCCCGCCGGGCGTGCGGACGTGAACTCGCCGGCGGCGAAGACGGTGTTGCCGACGATCTCCTGATCCCACACGACGCCGTTGACCTGGACCGTCGGCAGCGGGTCCGCGGTAACGTGATCGTCGCCGGACTCGGCCGGAGGCGGGAGTTCGCATGCCCCGAGCACGACGACAGCCGCCAGCACGCCGCGGAGCCACCGGCGCGCCGGGCGTCGGGCTGGTGGGGTGTGGGTGCGCATCACGTCGCCCCCTGGGGTGCGATGCGTCGGTCGGTCGTCGCATGCCGGCGGGTAGTCTCAGTCATCGGCGATGCTCCCCTTGAAGACGACCGTGGCGGTGTTCGCCGAGTACTTGACGCGGATCTGCACGTCGGTGTGGTCCCCGGGGGCGAGGGTGAAGACGTACTCGCCGGACGCGGTCTCGCCGGCCGCGAGGTCTCCGGCGAGCGGTGGGCGATCGGGGACCACGACGCCGTAGGCCGAGACCCCGTCGGCGGTCGTCAGGTCGACCGTCACGATGTCGAGGTCGATGGGGCGGGACGACCGGTTCGTGACCTGGACCGAGACGGCCACCGCAGGACCGCTCCGCTCACCGGGAAGGTGGCCTTCCGCCTCGATGGACTCGATGTCGGCGAGCCGCGCCCGCACACCATTGCCGAACTCGGCGACGTCGCCGATGCCCACCGGCGGCGCCACGACCCCCGGCTCCGGATCCACCGTCTCGTGGATGCTTCCCGGGCCGGCCGGCTCGGCAGCGTCGTCACTCGCGGGAGGGGACGGCTGCGCCGTGGTGGTCGTCTGCGTGCCGTCCCCGTGCTCGTCACCCGAGGGAGCGGCGGGCTCCTCCCGGCGCCCGCCGGCTGCGGTGGTCTCGGGCGCCGCCGAGGTCGCGGTCTGCGACGACGTCTCCCTCGCCGCGCTGGACCGCCCCGAACATGCGACGAGCAGGATGACGACGACGCCGAGGCCGACGAGCACGACGCCTCTCGCCCGTTGCCCGCCACCGACACCCCGCCGCATCATCCCGCACACGGTATGCACGGGTCCCTGCGACCACCCCAGTTGCTTCACAGGTTCCCCCTGCGCGGTGCGACCGCTCCCGATCGTACGCACCGCTTTCGCCCGCCGCTAGTGTTCCCCCGCATCGCCCATCCGCGGGCGGCTGCGGAACAGCGCGCCGGCCTCTCGAACGCAGAAGGGGAACCCATTGGGCGGACGAAGACTGGGGTACGCACCTGGCGTCTACGACCTCTTCCACGTCGGCCATCTCAACGTGCTGCGGAACGCCAGGCAGTTCTGCGACCACCTCATCGCCGGCGTGCTCACCGATGAGCTGGCCTACCGGGCGAAGGGCGCCTGGCCCGTCGTCCCGCTCGCCGAGCGCTTGGACGTCGTGAGCAGTATTCGCTTCGTCGACGAGGCGGTCGCCGAGGACCTTGCCCACAAGCTCCAGATGTGGGAACGGCTGCGGTTCGACGTCGTGATCAAGGGCGACGACTGGAAGGACACGCCTCGTGGGGCCCGGCTCGAGGCCGACCTCGGCAGCGTCGGCGTGGAGGTCGCGTACGTCCCCTACACGATCCGGACGTCGAGCACGCTGCTGCGGCAGGCGCTCGAACGTTCCAGATCGAGGATATGAGGGCCGGCGGCCCTGGTTGCCCCGGCCCGTCGACGTGACCCGCTCAACTTGGGGAAAGCGGTTCGTGACACACGGGAAGCACAGGGTCATACCGTTGCTACCTTGCGTCCGCTTGGATACGTTTGGGTACGAGAGGGTAGCTGGGACCAGGAAGAGACACAGGGCACGGGGTCTGCGCACGAACGGGTGGGCGACGATGCACATCTGGTCCGAGAGCCACGATGGAGCGGGCGGAGAACTCCTTCGTCGCTGCGGCGCATCTCGATCACTTAGCCGCTACGGCTGGTGTGAGCAACCGTGGGGATAGTGAACGACCGAGGCTCTTCCCACGGCGGTCGTGTGCGCGGTCCTCGCCCCGCGACGCGGACTGCCCCGCAGGCGGGGACGGCCGGCGTACGGTCGAACGGCCGGCTCCGGATCGCCGTGATCGGGACACGCGGCGTGCCGGCCCGCTACGGGGGCTTCGAGACCGCCGTCGAAGAGATCGGCCGGCGGCTCGTCCGGCTCGGCCACGAGGTCACGGTCTACTGCCGGCAATGTCGCCCGACCGCTGAGGCGCCGAGCGAGCATCTCGGCATGCGCCTGGTGACCCTGCCGGCGCTCCGGGTGCGGTCGGCGGAGACGCTGAGCCATTCCGCACTGTCCTCGCTCCATGTCCTGCTGACCCGCGGGCACGACGTCGCGTTCGTGTTCAACTCCGCCAACGCGGTGTTCCTTCCGCTGCTCCACGCCTCCCAGCTGCCGGTCGCGGTCCACGTGGACGGGCTCGAGTGGCGCCGTTCCAAGTGGGCGGGCGTCGGCAGGCGCTATTACCGCACGGCGGAGGCGCTCGCCGTGCGGTGGGCCGACGCGCTCATCGCCGACGCACCGGCGATCGCCGACTACTTCTGGAAGGACTTCCACGCCAGCACCGAGCTCCTCGCCTATGGCGCCCCCGTGCTCCGCGCCGTGCCCGACGACCGGCTGACCGAGCTCGACGTCGTCGCGAAGAAGTTCCACCTGGTGGTCGCCCGACTCGAACCCGAGAACCAAGTCGACGTCATCGCCCGGGGCTACCGCTCGAGCGGCGCGACGCTTCCCCTCGTCGTCGTCGGCGGCGCGCCCTACAGCAACGACTTCGCGGCGGCGGTCCGCGCCATCGCCGAGTCCGATTCGAGGATCAAGCTCGTCGGCCCGATGTGGGACCAGGGCCAGCTCAACCAGCTGTACGGGCACGCCCTGCTCTACCTGCACGGGCACTCGGTCGGCGGAACCAACCCCTCCCTGCTCCGCGCGATGGGGGCGGGTGCCGCGGTGGCGGCCTACGACGTCGAGTTCAACCGCGAGGTGGTCGGCGACGACAGCTGGCTCTTCTCCGACGAAGCTGGCGTGGCGCGGGTCGTCGAAGCCGCGGAGCGCGATACCGAACGCTGCCAGACCTACGGTTCGTCGCTGCAGGCGCGTGCCGCACGCCGATACCGCTGGGACGACGTCGCGCGGGGCTACGAGTCGCTCGCGTTTCGGCTGGCCGAGGGCTTCAGCCGTCGAGGCGAGGCCACCGGCCGCCGCTGTGGGGTGCGGTCGCCCCTCCCCGCCGCTGACGCCTCGGCGGCCCGGCGCTCGGGCGCGACTTGAACGACCACCGACCCGCCCCCTGCCAGGGCGTCGGGGGCGGGGAGGTTCACGCGGGGTGGTGCGACCGGTACGCCGTGGAGGGTGTCGGGCCAGCCGCCTGCCTCATCGTGGCGGTGCTCGCGGCGAGTGGGTGTAGCGGCACACCGGGAGGCATCGGCGGCGCGCCCACCTCGTCCGGGTGCCGATGGACTTGCGTCGATACGGAGTCCCGCCCCGCTTACAGAAGGTCCGCGCCGACAGGACGCCCGACGAGGTGTTGGCTGCTGGCCACTCGATCGGCGCCGAAACGGCGGATGACCAGGCCTCAGGCCTGGCCATCTGAGTGGTCGGGACCGGCGTCGATCCGGTGACCTTCCGCTTTTCAGGCGGACGCTCTGCCAACTGAGCTACCCGACCGTTCGCAACCCCGCCGTACCCGGGGCAGGAGCGAGGTTGGGCGGTCCCGACGGGATTTGAACCCGCGACCTCCGGCTTGACAGGCCGGCGTGCACTCCAAACTGCACCACGGGACCACGTAACACTGTGTGCGCACCCCCAACGGGATTCGAACCCGTGTTACCGCCTTGAAAGGGCGGCGTCCTAGGCCACTGGACGATGGGGGCTCGGACTCCGCTGGTGAAGCGCCGGGTCACAGTAGCAGCCCCTCCAGAAGCTCCAAACCGCCGCCGGCCGCTCCCGGACGGCCGCCGTCGCGGCCGTCGAAGGGCATCGCGGACCGCCACGCGCCTACGCTCTCGACCCGATGGGGAGGACCGCGATCGCCGCCGCCGTGCTCGCCGCCGCCGCTGCGTCCGTCGGGTGCAGCTCCGGCGGGGACAGGACCGTGGCCAGCAACAGCGTGCCCCCGGCCGACATCCCCGCCTGCAGCGACATCTACACCGAGGGCCAGAAGGTCACGAGCGGCGACTTCGGACAGGCCTGCCTCGCTGCCTCGGGAGACCTGCTCACGCCGTTGCCGATCCGCATCGACTGCGAGGACGACCGCAACCTCCTCTGGAACGACCTCGCTTGGGGCTACCTCGACGGACCGATGACGCTGACGCCCGAGGACCAGGCGACGAAGATCCCGCAGGAGGAGCTGGCCGAATGCCTGGGCGGGGACCCCGAGGCCGCCGGCCGCCCGCCCACCTCGACCACGGCCGGCTGAGCCGCCGACCGGCCACGCCCGGCCGCTGTGGTCGCGAGGGCCGCGCCCCGAGGCCCGAGCCGCCGGCGGAGCGCCGCTACGCCTTCGTCTCGGCCGTGGGCGGTGGCAGGTCACCGCTGAGCGCGTCGACCACCTGCGACAGCACCCAGCCCAAGTACTCGTAGACGGCGTAGGCGGGCGCCAGCGAGTCGGTCTCGTCGAGCTCGGGTGGTTCCTCGTCGACGTCGAGGCGGGTGCCGAGCACGAGCCGCAGCGAGTTGAGCGTGCCCAGCCACGCCGTCATCTCGGTGTCGTCGAGGTCGCTGCCACCGTCGAGCGTGCGCTCCACCACATCGAGGGCCGCCAACCGCTGCTCGAGCAGCTCGTCGCGGGTCAGCACCTGGTAACCCGCGTCGCGCTCGGCGTCGTCGGGGTACGCCGGCGGGAACAAGCGGCGGACCGACGGGTCGTCGGTCGACGCCAGCAGCTGCTCGCGCAGCTGCTCCACCAGGCCGGCGAGCAGCACCCGCTCGTTGGGGCGCAGCCGGATCTGGTAGCGGCCCCTGGCCTTCCGGCGGACGCGGTCGCGGGAGAACATCACGAACCTCGACTCAGTGGTCAGTCCTGCTGCATGGTGGCCCAGAGGCCGTGCTCGTGGAGGCGGAACACGTCGAGCTCGGCCTTCTCGCGGGGCCCGTTCGAGACGACCGCCCGACCCTCGTAGTGCACCTGGAGCATCAGCTTCTCGGCCACCTCGAGCGGGTACCCGAACAGCTTCTGGAGCACGAACGTGACGTAGCTCATGAGGTTGATGGGGTCGTTCCACACGATGACCACCCACGGCCGGTCGGGGTCGACGTGGACCTCGTCGACCGGCTGGTCGACCTCGGCGGGCGCCACGAGTGGACCGGGAGCTGGCATCGCCTCCATTCTCGCATGGCGATCGGGAATCTTCGACGGGTGGCGCAGATTCCTACCGGATCGCCTCAGGCCGGCGCCGCGGAGCGCCTGTCCGACGGAACCGCGACGGCACCCACACGCGCCTCGCCGGCCGGGGCGGTGGCGGGCCCGACGGCGGGCTCGCGCAGGCCCAGGGACACACGGACGACGGCGACCCACACGAGTGCCGCCCCCAGCACGTGGACGCCCACCAGGAGGGCGGGGACGCCCGTGAAGTACTGCGTGTAGCCGACCGCCGCCTGCGCCACGAGCACGACGAGGAGCTCCCGCAGCCGGCGGTCGACGGACGGGGCCGCGTCGCCGCGCCGGACCATCCACAGCACGGCCAGCGTGAGAGCCAGGAACAGCATCACCGCCACGCCGTGCAGGCGGGCCACGTCGCCGACCACGAAGTCGAGCCGGTCGGCCCGCTCGTCCCCGGCGTGGGGGCCGCTGCCCGTGACCACCGTGCCGGAGACGATCACCAGCACCGAGGCCACCAGCAGCAGCCGGCACGCGGTGACGACGGTTGGCGTGGCGAGCGGCCGCCGGGCGCCGCCGGGAGCCGCCGGCTCGCCGGCCCGCTGGTGCAGCACCACGGCGTTCCACACCGCGCCGAGCGACACGAGGAAGTGGCCGATCACCGACAGCGGCGCCAGGTGCATGATCACGACGAGGCCGCCGACGACGGCGTTGCCGAGCACCCACACGGGAAGGCCGAGCGACCAGCGGTAGAGGTCCGGCCGCTCGTGCCGCCGGGCCCGGGCGCCCACCACGGCGACGACCGTGAAGAGCATGACCACGCCGGTGATCAGGCGGTTCACGAACTCGACCATGCCGTTGAGGTCGGATGCGGAGTGCGGCGTGAGGCTGTCGGGCTCGCACGACGGCCACGTCGAGCAGCCGAGGCCCGAGTCGGTCAGCCGCACGGCGGCGCCGGTAACCATGATGAGGACGAGCGAGGCCAGCGTGACCAGCGTGATGCGCCGGTAGGGGACCCGCACCACGACCCGGTGGAGCGCGGCGACGAGGTGGGCGAGGGCACGTAACCGCACCACGTCAGGCTACGGACGGTGGCGCCGACCGGGCGAATGCAGGTGGCCCCGCGGCCCTTTGGCCGTTCTCCGGGGCCCGGTCCTAGGCTGCGCCGCGGTGTTGGAGACCGAGCAGCGTTCGACTCGCGCAACGATCGGTGCCTACGTGGCCCTGACCAAGCCGCGCATCATCGAGTTGCTGCTCGTGACGACCGTGCCGACGATGATCGTGGCCGAGCGCGGCCTCCCGTCCGTGTGGCTCATGGCGGCGACCGTGATCGGCGGCACGCTGGCCGCCGGCGGTGCGAACGCCATCAACATGTACGTCGACCGCGACATCGACAAGGTGATGGACCGCACGAAGGGGCGGCCGATCGCCAGCGGCCGGGTCACGCCGCGGGACGCGCTGACCTTCGCCGTCGCCATCGAGGTGGCGGCCTTCCTCTTCCTGTGGGCGACGGTCAACCTGCTGTCCGCCTCGCTGGCAGTGGCGGCGTGCCTGTTCTACGTGTTCGTCTACACGCTGTGGCTGAAGCGCACGTCGAGCCGCAACATCGTCATCGGGGGCGCCGCCGGCGCCGTTCCGGTGCTGATCGGCTGGTCGGCCGTGACGAACAGCCTGGACTGGCCACCGCTCGTGCTCTTCGCCATCATCTTCTACTGGACGCCACCGCACTTCTGGGCGCTGGCCATCCGCTACCGCGAGGACTACGCCAAGGTCGACGTGCCGATGCTGCCGGTGGTGGCCAGCCTGCGTACGACGGCCACGCGCATCCTCCTGTACACGCTCCTGCTGTGGGCGCTCACCGTGGCCTTCGCCCCGGTCGCCGGCATGGGCCACCTCTACCTGGCGGCCGCCGTGCTGCTGGGCGCAGTGTTCACGTACTACGCCACACGGCTGCTGCACGACTCCTCGCCCGAGGTGGCGATGCGGGTGTTCACATGGTCCATCTCGTACATCACGCTGCTGTTCGGCGCCATGGCGTTGGACCAGCTCATCCGTTCCGGACTGTGATGCCGCTCCTTGCGTCCGACCAGCTTTTTCGTGGCTCCGAGCCGCATGTGACTAGATTCCCGAGCCGTACTCGTCGCCAGCCCAGGGTGCGTACATGACCGTGACCGAAGCCCCTCGCGCCGTCGCCCCGGCGACCGCCGATCCGACGCCAGCGGCGCGGCCCTCCGGGGTCGCGGCGGTCGTCGGGTCGGGGAACCCCCGGACGATCGGCCAACTGTTCATCGGCACGTCGCTGATCTTCCTGCTCGTCTCCGGCGTGGTCGGGGTGCTGGTGGGACTCGAGCGCATCGACACGTCCTCCGCCGACGTGTTCGGCGACGACCTCGGCCGGGCGTACACCTTGCACACGATCACCGGGCTGTTCCTGGTGGTGCTGCCGCTGCTGCTCGGCCTCGCCACGGCGATCGTGCCGCTGCAGGTCGGCGCCGCCACGACGGCGTTCCCCCGGGTCAGCGCCGCCGCCTACTGGACCTACCTCATCTCCGGCGCCCTGATGGTCGCATCGTTCGCATTCGACGGCGGGCCGTTCGGCTCCGACGCCGAGGGCGTGGACCTGTTCGTCGTGTCCTTGGCCGCCGTCCTCGTCGCACACACCGTCGCCGCCATCTCGGTGGTCACCACGGTGATCACGCTGCGGGCCCCGGGTCTGACCCTGCGCCGGACCCCCCTGTTCGCCTGGTCGTCGCTGGTCGCCGGCGTCGTGTGGGTGCTCACGCTGCCCGTGCTCGCCGCCATGCTGGTGCTCGCGTACGTCGACCTGCGCCACGGCGGCCAGCTCGTCGGCCGGTCCGACCGCCTCTACGACCACATCGCCTGGGTGTTCTGGCAGCCGACCGTCTACGCGTTCGCCGTGCCCGCCCTCGGCATCGTCGGCGACATCGTGCCGACCTTCGGCCGGCGCCGGCTGTTCAAGCACAACGCGGCGCTCCTGCTCATCGGCCTGTTCGGGGCCCTCGCGTTCGGCGCCTGGGCCCAGCTCGGCGTCACCAACGACGGCGGGGTCGACACGCCGTGGCTGTTCGGTGGGCCGTGGGTCACCACCGGCGTCGTCGCCGCGCTGCCGGTCCTCGGCCTCGTCGGACTTCTCGCCACGACGCTGCGCAAGGGCGCGCCCCGGCTCGGCGCCCCCCTCCTGCTCGGCCTCGCCGGCGCCGTGCTGGTGCTGGCCGGCGTGGCCGCGGGCGTCGCGACCGTCATCAAGCCGCTCGACCTCGACGGCACCACGTGGATGACCGGTCAGGCCAACCTGGTCCTCCTCGGGGCCATCGCCGCCGGGTTCGCCGGCGTGGCGTTCTGGTCGCCCAAGCTCGCCGGCAAGCTCCTCCCCGAGCCGCTGCTCGGCCTCTCGGCGCTGCTGCTGCTGGGCGGGACCCTCATCTACGCCGTCCCCGACCTGGTCACCGGGGTCATGGGGCAGCTGCGCCTGGTGGCCGGCGGGGCCGAGGGCGTGGACGACATCGACACCGTCGAGGCGTTGAATCTCGTGTCCCTGATCGGCGGCGTGATCGTCGTGCTCGGCATCCTCGCCTTCCTGCTGGCGATGGCCAAGCCCCGGGGCGCCGGCCAGGTGGCCGACGACCCGTGGGAGGGCCACACCCTCGAGTGGGCGACGGCCTCGCCGCCCGCGGTCGGCAACTTCGGGACGCTGCCCGAGATCGCCTCCGAGGCGCCGGTCTACGACGCCCGCCACGCTTCGAGCACCGCATCGACGGAGGCAGCGCCGTGAGCGCAGCGACGGCCATCGGCACCGAGGCAGCGACGGCCACCGGCACCGAGATCGAGGTCCTGTCCGACGCCCCGCCCGCGGAGCCGTCCCGCCCCCGGGTGCTGCTGGTGGGCACGGCGCTCGCCACCGGGGCCGCCGCCATGCTGGTGCTGACGCTGATCGGCCTCTACCTGCGCCTGCGGAGCGACGTGGTGGCCGGCGGCGACGCCTGGCTGCCGGAGGAGACGAACCTCCAGCTCACCCCCGTCACGATGGGCCTCGTCACGCTGCTCATGTCCGCCGACACGGTGCTGTGGGCAGCCTGGGCGCTGCGCCGTAACGACCGGGGCCACGCCCTGTTCGCCATGGGCGTCACCCTGCTGCTCGGGGTCGCGTTCATCCTCGGGGCCGTCTACAACCTGCAGCAGATCGGCATCGGGGTCGGCGACTCAACCCCCGCCCTGCTCATCTTCACGATCGCCGGCCTGCACATCGCCATGGTCGGTGTCGGGCTGCTGTTCCTGCTGGTCATGGGCTTCCGGGCCCTGGGCGGCCAGCTCACGGGCCGGGCGGCCGAGGGGGTCTCCGCCGCCTCGCTCTACTGGTTCGTGACCATCGCCGTCTACGCCGTGATCTGGTACGGCATCTACGTCACGAAGTGAGGACGCAGCAGTGATCACGACCGGCTCCAAGTGGTTCTTCGGCCTGGGCGTCGTCACCCTCGCTCTGGCCTGGGCCTACGGCTGGACGACCGGCGGCAACGGCCTCGGGCCGATCACCGCCGGCTACAAGGGCGGCGTCGGCGACCACTTCGGCTACGCCGTGCTGCTCACCGCGTCCCTGATCAGCTTCTTCCTGGGGCTCGTAGCGCTCGCCGTGCGCGATGCCGAGGCCGACGCCCTCCGCCAGGTCGCCGGCACCGAGGGCGTCCCGACCGTCATGCCCGCCGGCCCGAGCTACTGGCCGGTCGTCGCCGCCTTCGGCGTGGCGCTGGTGCTCGTCGGCCTGGTGGCGGAGACGGTGCTGCTCGTCTTCGGGTTCATCACGCTCGGCGCGGTGCTCGTCGAGTGGACGGTGCAGGCCTGGGCCGACCGGGCCACCGGCGACCCGGCCGCCAACCGCGAGATCCGCAATCGGTTCATGAACCCGATCGAGTTCCCGGCCGCCGGCCTGCTTGCCATCGCGGTGCTGGTCGTCGCGTTCTCGCGGGTCTTCCTGGCGCTGTCGTCCGAGTCGGCGGTGTGGGTGGCGACCGCCTTCGCCGCGCTGGTCCTCGGCCTCGGTGTGTTCGCCGCCTCCCGCCCCCGGCTCGGGGCCAACGCCATCGTCGGCGGCCTGCTCCTCGTGGCGATCGCCGTGATCGCGCTGGGCGTGGGCGCTGCCGTGGTCGGCGAGCGCGAGGTCGACGAGCACGAGGACGAGGGCGAAGAGCAAGCGCCCGAGGACAACGTCGGCGGGGGTGCGACCGAGCAGTCCGCCCCCACCCTCGCCGGGAGCATGGCGGCGGTGGTGTTGCGATGACCCGCCCGAGCTCGCCCCCCGAAGGAGATCGCATGCCCCGCATGCCCCGTCGCCGGCGCGGCGCGCTGGCGTTGGCGCTGCCGCTGTTCCTGCTGCTGGGGGCGTGCGCGTCCGACGCCCCGCAGGACACGCTCGATCCGAAGGGCCCGATCGCCCGTCAGATCGACGATCTGGTCAACCCGGTCTTCCTCGTGGCCGCCGTCGTCTTCGTGATCGTCGAGTTCGGCACGCTGGCGATGGTCCTCAAGTTCCGCAAGCGCCGCGGCGAGGACGACGACGACCTGCCGGCGCAGACCCACGGCAACACCAAGCTCGAGATCGGTTGGACGGTCCTGCCGGCCGCCATCCTCGCCGTGGTCGCCGTCGGTACGATCGGCACGCTCATCAACATCAATAGTCGCGACGACGCCGCCATGACCGTCCGGGTCGAGGGCCAGCAGTGGTGGTGGCGCTACTCCTACGACGTCGACGGTGACGGCCGGTTCGAGGACGAGGAGCCCAGCACGGGCACCGACCTCGTGATCCCGGCCGGCGTCGACGTCGAGCTCGAGATCCATTCGAACGACGTCATCCACTCGTTCTGGATCCCGTCCCTGAACGGCAAGAAGGACGCGGTGCCCGGCCGCACCCACACCCTCACGCTGAACGCCGACGAGCCGGGCACCTACGTCGGCCAGTGCACCGAGTTCTGCGGGTTGTCGCACGCCTACATGCGCCAGCGGGCGGTCGCCCTGCCCCAGGACGAGTTCGACGACTGGCTCGCCAACCAGGCCACCGAGGCCGAGGAGCCCGAGGAAGGTACCGAGGCCGCCCTCGGCGCCGAGCTGTTCACCACGCAGTGCTCGCGCTGCCACGTGGCCAGGGGCATCAACGACGAGGAGTGGGCCGACGAGGGTGACAAGACACTCGTGGCCGGCGAGGCCCCCGAGCTCACCCACTTCGCCACCCGTGGAGCGTTCGCCGGGGGCACCTACAACCTCTGGGAAGATCTCGACGGCGACGACATCGTCGAGTACGACGAGATCGGTGGCGAGCTCAACCGCATCGACCTCGAGGCCTGGCTGCGCAACCCGCCGGGCCAGAAACCCATGGCCCCCGAGGCGAGGGGCATGCCGAACCTGCAACTCCAGGAGGAGCAGATCGACCAGCTGGTCGCCTTCCTCCAGACGCTCGACTAGGACCTGAGGCTGAACACATGGCGATCGTCGAACGCCCGACAGCGCCGCTGGAGCTGACGTCCGGCCGGGAGGTCAGCACCCGCCCGATGGGCGGTTTCACCCGCCCCCAGTCCACAACGGGCTGGACGAGCTGGCTGACCACCGTCGACCACAAGCGCATCGGCATCATGTACGGCGCGGCCGCGCTGTTCTTCCTCGCGATCGGCGGGGTGGAGGCGCTGCTCATCCGTGCGCAGCTGGCGGCGCCCGAGCAGAAGCTCTACTCGTCCGACCTCTACAACCAGCTGTTCACCATGCACGGCGTGACGATGATCTTCCTCGTCGTCATCCCGCTCGGCGCGGCGTTCATGAACTACCTGATGCCGCTGCAGATCGGCGCCCGTGACGTCGCCTTCCCGCGGCTGAACGCGTTCAGCTTCTGGGTGTTCCTGTTCGGCGGCCTCTTCCTCAACAGCTCGTGGCTCCTGGGGGGCGGCCCGGACGGCGGCTGGTTCAACTACGCGCCGAACTCCGGCGTCACGTTCTCGCCCAGCCACGGCATCGACTTCTACGCCCTGGGCCTGCAGATGACCGGCATCGCCTCGCTGGTCGGTGCCGTCAACCTGATCGTCACCGTGCTCAACATGCGGGCACCGGGCATGACGCTCATGAAGATGCCGGTGTTCACCTGGATGGGCTTCGTCACCCAGATGCTGCTGGTGTTCGCGCTCCCGGTCATCTCGGTGGCGCTGTTCCTGCTCACGTTCGACCGGCTGTTCAACGCCAACTTCTTCGACGTGGGTGAGGGCGCGGACCCGCTCTTGTGGGAGCACCTGTTCTGGATCTTCGGCCACCCGGAGGTCTACATCCTGATCTTGCCCGCGTTCGGGATCGTGTCCGAGATCATCCCGGTGTTCTCCCGCAAGCCGATCTTCGGCTACCCGTTCATGGTGTTCTCGGGCATCGCCATCGGCTTCATGGGCTGGGGCGTGTGGGCCCATCACATGTTCGCCTCCGGCATCGGGCCGATCTCGGTGGCGGCCTTCTCGCTGTCGACGATGTTCATCGCGGTGCCGACCGGCGTGAAGATCCTCAACTGGATGGCCACGATGTGGGGCGGGAAGATCACCTTCTCGACGCCCATGCTGTTCTCGATCGGCCTGGTCACGATGTTCACCATCGGCGGCCTGTCGGGCGTGACCCACGCCGTGTCGCCCGCCGACACCCAGCAGACCGACACCTACTACATCGTCGCCCACTTCCACTATGTGATCTTCGGCGGCGCCCTGTTCGCCTTCTTGGGCGGCTTCTACTTCTGGTGGCCGAAGGTGTTCGGCTACACGCTCAGCGACAAGCTCGGAAAGTTGCACTTCTGGTCGCTGCTCGTCGGGTTCAACCTGACGTTCGGCCCCATGCACATCCTCGGCCTGCAGGGCATGCCCCGCCGCATGCACACCTACATCGCCGACTACGGGTTCGAGTTCTGGAACCTCGTGGCGACGATCGGCGCGTTCACGATCGCCGCCTCGATGCTCGTGTTCGGGTGGAACGTGCTGGCCAGCACTCGGGCGCATCGGCGCAACCCCGTGAACGCCGGCCCCGACCCGTGGGATGCCCGCAGCCTCGAGTGGTCGACCCCCTCCCCGGTGCCGGCGCACAACTTCGACGAGGTGCCGACGGTGTCGCGGCTCGACGAGTTCTGGCACCAGAAGTACCAGGAGGACGAGAACGGGAAGGTGCGGCGCGTGGCCACCGGCGCCGAGGCGGCCCAGAAGGGCGACGCCACCGACGTGCATCTGCCCTCGCCGTCGTACTGGCCGATCGTCATGGCGCTCGGCCTGCCGCTGATCGGCTACGGCCTGATCTTCAACCTGGGCATCGCCGCAGCCGGCGGGCTTGTCACCGTGCTCGCCGGGTTCGCCTGGGGGTTCGAGCCGGCGGACGACCCCGAGGCCCACCACGGGGCGCACGGCCACGACGTTCACGGCCCATCGGGCGACGGCAACGGCAGCGGGGACGGCGACCGCCACGCCGCCGAGGGCGAGGAGGCCACCGTGGGCTCCCCCAGCGCCAAGGAGGCCAGCACCGATGACTGAGACCGTCGTCCACGGGTCGATCGCCGCCGAGACCGAACACGGCGTCCCGTCGCACCAGACCAGCACCGGCATCTCCAACGAGAAGCTGGCGATGTGGGTCTTCCTCGGGTCCGACTGCCTGCTCTTCGGCGGGCTGATCTCGACCTACCTGCTGCTGCGCCACCGCAGCGTCTCGGGGCCCACCCCCCAGGACATGTTCGACATCCCCTTCACGTCGGTGTCGAGCTTCGTGCTGCTGATGAGCTCGATGACGATGGCGCTCGCCGTCGGCGCCATCCACCGGGGCGACGTGCGCCGGTGCGTGACCTTCCTCGCCACGACGGCGTCGCTCGGCGGCATCTTCATCGCCGGCCAGGTCTACGAGTTCACGACCTTCGTGAAGGAGGGCCTCGGCTACACCACGAACATCTTCGGGTCGGCGTTCTACACGCTGACCGGCTTCCACGGCGTGCACGTGAGCATCGGCATCATCTTCCTGATGTCGCTGGTGATCATGGCCCTGCGGGGAAAGCTCACGCAGGCGAACGCCGAGACCGTCGAGATCTTCGGCCTCTACTGGCACTTCGTGGACATCGTCTGGATCCTGATCTTCACCGTCGTCTACCTCATCCCGTGACCGCGAGGCACACGTCATGAGCACGCGCACCGTCGAACCCGTCGACCCGGTCGAGCCCGGCGACACCATGCCGCGCGACCACGTCGAGGCGCACGGCCACCAGCACCCGAGCGACCGCCAGTACGTGGTGATCGCGCTGATCCTCGCCGTGATCACCGCCGCCGAGGTGAGCACCTACTTCCTCGAGGACGCCAGCACGACGTTCCTCGTGATCGCGCTGATCCCGATGATGACCATCAAGTTCGGCATCGTGTGCGCGTACTTCATGCACCTCAGGTTCGACAATCCGCTGTTCCGGCGGGTGTTCGTGTTCGGGTTGCTCCTGGCGGTGGCCGTCTATGTCGCCATCATGCTGACGGCCATGGAGTTCTGGTCGTCCGCCTACGGCCGGCTGGGCGGGGGCTGACGTGGTGCTGCTGGCGACCGGGGGGACCGACTTCTGGCGCTGGCAGCCGCACCCGGAGGTGTGGGTGCTGGTGGGGGGCGTCACGGCGCTTGCCGTCTACGCCCTGCGCGTGATCGGGCCCAAGGCCGTCGGGCCGGGCACGCCGGTCATCCGGCGCAGCCAGCTCGCGTTCCTGGTGGCCGGCATCGCCCTCCTCTGGGTGGCGTCCGACTGGCCGATGCACGACGTGGCCGAGGAGTACCTGTTTTGGGTCCACATGACCCAGCACATGCTGCTGACCTACGGCGTGCCGATCCTGTTCCTCAAGGCCACGCCCGAGTGGCTGGCCCGCCTCGTGCTGGGCCACGGCCGCGCCAAGCGGGCGTTCTTCGCCCTGGCCCGCCCGATCCCGGCCACCGTGCTGTTCAACGGGCTGATCCTGTTCACCCACTGGCAGAACGTGGTGAACGGCTCGGTGCAGAGCGCCCCGCTGCACTACGGCATCCACACCGCGCTCGTGGCGAGCGCCTTCGTGCTGTGGACCCCGGTGTGCGGCCCACTGCCGGAGCTGCGCATCTCGTACCCCTCTCAGATGCTCTACCTGTTCGTCACGTCGATCATCCCCACCGTGCCGGCGGCGTGGATGACCTTCGCCGACGGAGCTCTCTACTCGGTCTACGACATCCCCGAGCGGATGGGCGGCATCAGCGTGGCCACCGACCAGCAGATCGCCGGGCTCATCATGAAGCTCGTTGCCGGTGGCTTCCTCTGGGGCATCATCACCGTGCGGTTCTTCCAGTGGTCCTCGCACTTCAGCGACACCGACAAGGCGCAGGATCAGGCTGGTCCCGTCCACGACCTCACGTGGGACGACGTCGAGCGCGAGTTCGAGCGCCACCCCGCCCCCCCGGAGCCCTCGGGCCCCACGCCCTAGGGACGAACGGGCCGGCGGGCGCCGCCTCAGCCGGCCGAGTCGGCCCGGGCGGCGTTCCAGGCGTAGGTGACGCCGGTGAGCTCGGCCGACACGTCCCACAGGCGTCGGGCGGCCGCCTCGTCGCGCGCCGGCTTCGACGACCCGACCCGGCGCGGGAAGCCGCGGGTCTCACCGGGACCGTCGGGCCCGAAGTAGTCGCCCGACGCCACGTCCGGCATGGTCGCCGCGTACAGCTGGGGCAGGGCGCCCATCTCCGCGCTCTGGGCCGTCAGGCGGGTGGCGGTCCGCATGACCGGCCCGCCGACGCGGGTGCCGCTGGCGTCGGTGGTCGTCACGACCAGGTGGGTGGACGAGTAGCCCGGGTGAGCGGCGGCCGAGGTGAGCGCCGTGCCCGCTGCGGCGGCCCGGCGGGCCAGCTCGTACATGAACTGCAGATTCGCCAGCTTGCTGCGCCCGTACGCAGGCCACCGCCGGTAGCGGGATCTGTGGCTGTTCGGGTCGCCCCACCGGCTGCGCCCGAAGCGGTGCATGAGCGACGACACGCTCACGACCCGCGGGGCCTGCGCCCGCAGCAGGATCGGCAGCACGAGGCCCGTCAACGCGTAGTGCCCCAGGTGGTTCGTGGCGAACTGCGCCTCGAAGCCCTCGGGCGTCCGGGCGAGCGGCACGGCCATGACGCCGGCGTTGTTCAGCAGCATGTCGAGGCGTGGCACCGTCGAGGTGAGCGTGTCGGCCGCAGCCCGCACCGACGACAGGTCGGTCAGGTCGAGCCGCACGAGGGCGGGCGCCGGACCGGTGGCGACGGCGGACACGGCCTCGCTGGCCCGCTCGCCCTTCTCGAGGTTGCGGCACCCCAGCAGCACGGCGGCGCCCTTGGCGGCGAGGGCGCAGGCGCTCCGCAGGCCGAGCCCGTCGCTGGCCCCCGTGACGAGCACGGTACGGCCGCTCTGGTCGGGGATGTCGTCGGCGGTCCAGGGAGCCATCGCCGGACAGCCTGCCAGGTCGGCCGTCGGGAACCCGTCCGCCTCTCCGCGCCCGTCGGCGGGCGCGGACCCCCCGGGCACCGCGCGGCCGGCGCCACCGGTGGCGGGCAGCCCGGATCACTCCGACGGCTCCCATCGGAACAGGGCCACGGCGAGGCCGGCCCCCGCCACCGCCCACACACCGAGGACCGGCCACACCCGTCCCGGCACCGCCACGCCCTCGGTCAAGGCCCCGCGCACGGCCTCGGCCAGCGCCGTGGACGGCAGGCCACGGACAACGGTCCGCAGGCCGGCGGGAAGCTCGTCGAGCGGGAACACCATGCCGGAGAGCAGGAGAGCGGCGACGAAAAGGGCGTTCGCTGCCGCCAGTGCCACGAGCGCCCGCAGGCGCCCGGCCACGACGAGGGCCAGTCCGGTGAAGGCCACGACCGCGAGCACGAGCGCCGCAGCGAGCGGGACCGGCTCGACCGCGGGTCGCCAGCCGAGGGCGGCGGCCGCCGCGGCGATGACCGCCGCCTGAACGGCCAGCACGGCGACCACGGTGAGGACCTTGGCCGCGAGCAGGCGGGGGCGGCCGAGCGGGGTGATGCCCAGGCGCTTGAGCACGCCGTAGGAGCGCTCGAACGCTGTGGCGATGGCCAGATTGGCGAATGCCGTGGCGAGCGTGGCGAGCGCCAGCGTGCCGGGGGCGAGGAAGTCGACCGCGTCGCCGTCCACGGGCAGCACGTCGACGAGGGAGAAGAACACGAGCACGGAGACCGGGATGCCGAGCGTGAGCAGCAGCGACTCGCCGTTGCGGAACGTCAGCGCCAGCTCCAGCCGCACCTGGGCAACGAGGCCTCTCACGACGCTCCGGACGGCGAGGTGAGGCGCAGGAACACGTCCTCCAGGCGTTGGCGGCCGGCCTGCAGGTCGGCGAGCGGCAGGTCGCACTCGGCCAGCCAGGCCGTGAGTGCGGCGACGGTCGCCGGCGTCGGGGCGGCCGCCACCTCGTAGCGCCCAGGATCCGTCTCCCGGACGGCCACGCCGCCGAGCCGGGCGGCGAGCGCGCCAACGTCGATGCCGGGCGGCGCCGAGAAGCGGACCCGGTCGCCGCCCCCGGGCGCCGCCATCAGCTCCGCCAGCGGGCCGCTCGCCACGAGCCGGGCCCGGTCGACGACGACCACGTCGTCGGCCACGCGCTCGGCCTCGTTGAGGTCGTGGGTGGTGAGCAGCACGGCCACACCGCCGGCGCGCAGGCCGGCGATGACCTCGCGGATCACCTGGCGGCCCGCGGGGTCGACGCCCGCGGTCGGCTCGTCGAGGAACGCCACGTCGGGACGCCCCACCAGCGCGAGGCCGAGGGCGAGCCGGCGCTGCTCACCGCCGGACAGCTGGCGCCACGTACGCCGCTCGCGGCCGGTGAGGCCGAGGCGCTCGATCAGGCCGGCCGGATCGAGCGGGTGGGGGTAGAGGGCGGCGGCGTGGCGCAACACCTCCAGCGGCCGCACGGCCGGGTGGACGCCGCCCTCCTGCAGCATCACGCCGATGCGGCGCGTCAGCGCCCGGTGGGCGCGCTCGGGATCGAAACCGAGCACCGCCACCCGTCCTGCCGCCCGCCGCCGGAGCCCCTCGAGGCACTCGATCGTCGAAGTCTTGCCGGCGCCGTTGGGTCCGAGCACGCAGGTGACGCGCCCGGCCTCGGCCGTGAAGCCCAGCCCATCGACGGCGACGACATCGCCGTAGCGAACGGTGAGCGACTCGACCTCGATGGCGGCCATGGCACCGGGGACGCTACCGCCGCCTCGCGGGACCCGCCGGCATCGGCGGGAGCGTTCAGCCCGCACCCGTCCATGTCCCGCCGGCGCTCGAAACGAGGCCGGGGGCGGACGATCCCGCCAGTTACCCTGGTCCGCCATGCTCGACCTCCGCCGGATCCGCACCGAGACCGAGGCCGTCGCGGCCGAGCTCGACCGTCGGGGCCCCGGCACGTCCGCGCCGATCGCCCACATCGTCGAGCTCGACGCCGAGCAGCGGCGCCTCGGGGGCGAGCGCGACGAGGTCCGCCAGCGCATCAAGGCTCTGTCCAAGCAGGTGGGGCGGTTGCGCGGCCAGGGCCAGGCCGACGAGGCCGAGGGGCTCATGGCCGAGAGCCGGCACCTCGGCCAGCGCGAGAAGCAGCTCGACACCGAGGCGGACCGGCTGGCCGACGAGGTCCGTGGCCTGCTCCTGCGGGTGCCCAACACGCCGAGCGCCGAGGCCCCCGACGGCGCCGGCGAGGGCGACAACGTCGTGCTCCGCACCGAGGGACACGACGCCGACGTCTACGGGGAGCACCAGCGGGTCCCGCACTGGGAGATCGGCGAGCAGCTCGGGATCATCGACGGCGAGCGCGCCACGAAGATCTCTGGCTCTATGTTCACGATGTACCGCGGGTGGGGCGCCCGCCTGCTGCGGGCGATGATCGGGCTCAGCCTCGACCGCAACGCCGACGCCTACGAGGAGGTGCGGCCCCCCACGCTCGTCCTCACCGACACGATGACGGCGACCGGCCACCTGCCGAAATTCGCGGACGACGCCTATCACGTCGAGCGCGACGACCTCTGGACGATCCCCACCGCCGAGGTGCCGCTCACCTCGCTGCACCGCGACGAGATCCTGGCCGAGGCCGACCTGCCCCGGCGGTACATGGCCTACACGTCGTGCTTCCGGCGCGAGGCCGGCTCGGCCGGCAAGGACACGCGGGGCCTGCTGCGCAGCCACGAGTTCGACAAGGTCGAACTGCTGGCGGTCGCCGCCGGCGACGAACAGGCCATCGCCTGCCAGGAAGACGTGCTCGCCCGCAGCGAGGCCCTCCTGCGCGAGCTCGGCCTCGCGTACCGCGTGGTCGACCTGTGCGCCGGCGACCTCGGCGGGTCGGCCGCCCGCACGTGGGACATCGAGGCCTACGCCCCGGGCGCCGACATGTGGCTCGAGGTCTCGTCGGTGTCGTGGTTCGGCGACTACCAGGCCCGCCGGGCCAACATCCGGCTGCGGCCGACCGGCGGCGGGGCGACGCGCGTCGCCCAGACCGTCAACGGCTCCGCCATGGGGTGGCCGCGGACCGTGGCCGCCTACCTCGAGACGCACCGGCAGCCCGACGGGTCGATCGGCGTGGTGGAGGCGCTCCGGCCGTATCTGGGCGGCGCCATGCGCATCCCCGCCCGATAGTCTCTCCGCTCCTTCGAGGCCGACTGGCCCACCACCAGGGAGCGAGGGTTACGCTGACGGGCGCCTGACACCCCGTGAGGTCGGGCGGCCGCCGACGGCAGGAGGACAGGCCTCGATGCGACGCGCCTGGGCATGGATGGCCCTCAACTTCGGCAAGCACGCCGGCATCGTCGGCGTGGTCGGCCTGGCGATCACGCTGGTGCTCGGGCTCGGCGTCACGAAGCTCGACTTCGCCACCGGTCAGGACTCCTACCTGAACAAGGACGACCAGGTCTACAAGGACAGCGTCGACTACCAGAACCTCTTCGGCGGGCAGGCCATGGTCACGCTGTTCACGGTCGAGGAGGGGTCCGACGTCGTCGACCTGTTCACGCCCGAGAACATCGCTCGCTTCCAGCGGGTCGACGAGCAGCTGGGCGAAGCGGAGGGCGTGGTCGCGACGGTCACGCCGCTGACCGCCCTGCAGTTCACGCAAAACCTCGTGGAGAGCGACACCGGCGACGTCACCCAGAGCGTGGCCGGCCAGGCCCTGCTGTCGGCCCGCGAGCGCGACCCCGACCCTGCCTCTGCCGACATACGGCTGTCCGACGCCGCCACCACGCTCGGGCGGTACAACGCCGTGCCGGAGGCCGAGCGCACGCTCGACAACCCGGAGTGGATCCGCTTCCTGCTCTTCGACAACCAGGGCGACATCCGCAAGTCGCTGCGGCCGTTCTTCCCCGACGAGCGCCACGCCCAGATCGTCACCCGGCTCATCGGCAACGCCTCCCTCGAGGACGAGGGGGCCGCGAGCGACGAGGTCACCGCCACCGTCATGGGCGAGGACTGGGACGGCGCCGACGTGGTCACCACCGGCGCGCCGGTCCTGCTCAAGGATCTCAACAACTACCTGCGCGGCGGCATGCTGACGCTCGGCGCCATAGCGGTGGGCATCATGACCGTCATCCTGCTGCTGCTGTTCGGGGTGCGGTGGCGGCTGCTGCCCCTCGCGGTGATCCTCGTCGGCGTGTTGTGGGCGTTCGGCTTGGCCGGCTACCTGGGCATCCGGCTGTCCGTCGTCACGATCGCCGGCCTCCCGGTGATGCTCGGCGTGGGCATCGACTACGCGATCCAGATGCACTCCCGGATCGAGGAGGAGGTGGTCATCGACCGGGCGGAGCACCCGATCCAGGAGGCGGCGGTCAACCTCGGCCCGGCGCTGCTGGTCGTCACGTTCGACGCCGTGTTCGCGTTCCTGGCGCTGCGTTTCGCCCGCGTGCCGATGATCCGCGACTTCGGCCTGCTGCTCGCCGTCGGCATCGCCGTGATCTGCGTGGCCAGCATCGTGCTGCCGCTCGCCGCGCTGGGCATCCGCGAGTACCGGTCGCCCACGAAGGGCCGCGACTTCTCGGAGGGCGTGCTGGCGAAGTTGGTGGTGTGGCTCGGCAGCTCGCCCAGCTGGCTCGCCGTGCCCCTGGCGCTGGCCAGCCTCGTGATCTTCGTCGGCGGCGTGCTGGTCGAGGACGACCTCGTCCTCCAGAGCGACCCCGAGCGCTGGGTCAACCAGGACACGCAGGTGGTGCGCGACATCAACACGCTGAAGCGAGAGGTCGGCTCATCGTCCGAGCTGGGCATCTTCGTCGAGAGCGACGACGTGTTCGACGACGAGACCGTCACGTTCGTCAACGACTTCGCGAAGGAGGAGCTGGCCGCCCGGCCCGACGACCTGATCACCGCCTCCTCGATCGTGACCACGGTCAGCTTCCTGCTGGAGATCCCGGACACGACGCCGCTGGCGCCCACCGGCGAGGACGTCCGCAACGCCTACGAGGTGGCGCCGCCGGCGATCCAGGAAGCCACCGTCTCGCCCGACGCCACGGCGATGAATCTGATCTTCCGCACGGGGCCGGGCTCCCTGGAGGAGCGCGCCGTCTACACCGACGAGATCCGCAACGAGCTGAAGGGCGAGGTCACGGGGCCCGACGCCGCCGCGCTGGCGCCGCCCGACGGCGTGAGCGCCACCCCGTCCGGCCTGGCCGTCGTGGGCGTCGGCCTGCTCGAGAACCTCGAGGCCAACCGCATCCTCCTGATCTACCTGTCGGCCGGGTTCGTCTTCCTCTTCCTGTCCGTGCGGCTGCGCAGCGTTGTGCGGGCACTGCTGTCGATGGTCCCGGTGCTGATCGCCGTCGGCGCCGCCTCGCTCATCGCCTTCGCGTTCGGCCTGCAGCTCAGCCCCATGACGGCGGTGGGCGGTCCACTCGTGATCGCCGCCTGCACCGAGTTCACATCGCTGATCCTGCTGCGCTTCATCGAGGAGCGGCGCCGCGGCCGGGAGCCCAAGGAGGCCATCGACGCCACCGCCGCCCGCACCGGGCGGGCCTTCATCGTGTCCGCGCTCACGGCGATCTCGGGCGTGGCGGTCATCGCGTTCTCGTCATTGCCCTTGCTCCGGGACTTCGGCATGGTCGTGGCGATGAACGTGGCCGTCGCGCTGTTGTCGGCCCTCGTGGTGCTGCCGCCCATGCTCGTGTGGGCCGAGGAGCGGGGCTGGGTGACACGGGGGATGCTCGCCGAGACCCCGGCGCGCGGCCGCCGGCGCCTCGCCCCGGAGCTGGCCGGGGGCAAGGACGTTCCCGGCGTTGTCACACCTCGTGGGTAGGGTTGCTGCGGATCGCTGACCACGGCGATCGAGAATCGACCCAACGGGGCCGCCGCCGGCGGTCCCGACGGCTCGCCCGGGGCCGCTACCCGCGGGGAGGGGACCGTGATGACCGATCCGTTGACCACCGATGCCCGGACGGGCCCGTGACCGTCGATACGGCCGCCACCGGCGTGCCGACCGACGCCGGCCCCGACAACGACATCGCCATCCGGCTCGACGGTCTGACGAAGCGCTTCCCGGGCACACCCCGCCCAGCGGTCACCGGCCTCGACCTCGTGATCCCCACCGGCGAGCTGGTCGCGCTCGTCGGCCCGTCGGGCTGCGGCAAGACCACCACCCTCAAGATGATCAACCGGCTCATCGAGCCCACCGAGGGCACGGTGTGGGTGGGCGGCACCGACGTGCGCAGCGTGCCTGCCCACGAGCTGCGCCGGGGCATCGGCTACGTCATCCAGCAGGCCGGCCTGTTCCCACACCGCAAGGTCGCCGACAACATCGCCACGGTGCCCCGCCTGCTGGGGTGGGACAAGGCCCGCATCCGAGCCCGGGTCGACGAGCTGGCCGACCTGCTCGGCCTCGACCGGGGGCTGCTCGGCCGCTACCCGAGCGCGCTCAGCGGCGGCCAGCAGCAGCGCGTCGGCGTGGCCCGTGCCCTGGCGGCCGACCCGCCGGTCCTGCTGATGGACGAGCCGTACTCGGCCGTCGACCCGATCGTGCGTGCCCGCCTGCAGGACGAGCTGCTGCACCTCCAGCGGGCGGTCCGCAAGACGATCGTGTTGGTCACCCACGACATCGACGAGGCGATAAAGCTGGCCGACCGAATCGTCGTGCTCAACGTGGGCGGGCTACTCGAGCAGGCCGGCCCGCCCGAGGAGCTGCTGCGCGCCCCCGTCAACGACTTCGTGGCCGATTTCATGGGCGACGACCGCGGCATCAAGCGCCTGTCCCTGCTCACTGTCGACGACGTGGCGCTCAGCGACGGGCCGGTCGTCCAGTCGACGGCCACGGCGGGCGAGGCGCGCGCGGTGGCCACCGCCCACGCCGTCGACTGGGTGGGCGTGCGCAACAGTGACCGACTGCTCGGCTGGGCCCCGGTCGACGACCTGCCGCGTGACGCCGCCACGATCGAGGGCGTGGCGCTCAAGCCGTTCCGCAGCGCTGTGCGGGGTGGCACGACGCTGAAGGCCACGCTGGACCTCATCGTCACCTCGCAGACGCGCATCGCGGTGGTGCTTGACGACGACGACGTTTACCGGGGCGCGCTCACCATCGACGACCTGGCCGAGGGCCTGACGTGACGGCCGCCCTGACCGCCGCCGAGCCGTTCCTCCGGTGGGACTGGGTCGAAGACCACACCGACGACATCCGGTCGGCGTTCACCGAGCACCTCCAGCTCACGGCCATCGCCGTGGCCGTCGGCTTCGGCCTGGCGCTCGCCATGGCCCTCGTCGCGATCCGCTGGCGGTGGACCTACGGCCCGCTCGCAGGTGCGTGCGGCGTCCTCTACTCGGTGCCCAGCCTGGCGCTGTTCGGCCTGCTCGTACCCGTGCTCGGCCTGGGCCTGGTCACGGCCGAGGTGGCGCTCATCGGCTACACGCTGCTCATCCTGCTGCGGAACATCGTGGCCGGGCTCGACGGCGTCGAGCCGGCCGTGCGCGAGGCGGCCGACGGCATGGGCTATGAGGGCTGGCGTCGCCTGCTGCGCATCGACCTGCCGCTCGCCGCCCCGACCATCCTCGCCGGGTTGCGCATCGCCACGGTCACGACCGTCGGCCTCGTCACCGTGACCGCGCTCGTGGGCGAGGGCGGGTTCGGCGACCTGATCAACGACGGCCTGGGCCGCAACTTCTCCACGCCAATCGTGGTCGGCACCGTGCTGTCGGTTGCCCTCGCCGTGGCGCTCGACGTCGTGTTCGTAGTGCTCGAGCGGCTGATCTCGCCGTGGCTCCGAGCGGGCGGGGGAGGTGCGGGCCGTGGGTGACGCCTGGAGCGACATGCTCGACTACCTGGGCGGCGATGCGGCCTGGTCGGGCAACAACGCCCTACAGGCACTGCTGTGGGCGCACGTGAAGCTGTCGCTGTTCGCCATCGTGGTGGCGGCGCTCGTCGCCATCCCGCCGGCCGTAGCGCTCGGCCACGTGCGCCGTGGCGGCCTCCTCGCCGTGTGGATCGTCAACGTGGGTCGGGCCATCCCCTCGTTCGCCATCGTGGCGCTGCTGTTCCCGATCTCGCTGCGGTGGGGCTTCCGTCTGGGCCTGTGGCCGACGCTCATCGCACTCGTGCTGCTGGCGGTGCCGCCCATCTTCACGAACACCTACACGGGCGTGCGCGACGTGCCGCCCGACGCGGTCGACGCTGCCCGGGGCATGGGCATGCGGCCGGGCGAGTTGGTCCGCAAGGTCGAGCTGCCGGTGGCACTGCCCCTCGTGCTCACCGGGCTGCGGGTCTCGGCTGTGCAGGTCGTGGCCACGGCCACGCTCGGCGCCCTGGTGGGCTACCGCAACCTGGGCACGCCGATCGTGTCCGGCTTCCAGCGGGCGAACAAGGGGCCGCTGCTGGCGGCAGCCATCGCCGTGGCGGCGCTCGCCCTGCTGGTCGACGGTGCGTTCGCCCTTGCCGACCGCCGGGCCATCCCCTGGCGCCGCGCCGCCGGCCGGCAGGCTGACGTCACCGTTGACGCGCGGATCGATGCCACCATCGCCGGATCCGGCACTCCGGCGGGTGCCGCGGCGGGATCCGGCGCCGCCGCGGGTGCGACGGCCGGGTCGCTCCCCGGCTGACACGCCGACTGGTTTCCGTACGACAGCAATCTCGAAGGAGAGGACGGACATGACACGACCGATGAGAGCGCTGGCGATGGTGCTAGCGACCGCCACGCTCGTCGCCGCGTGCGGCGGCGACGATGACGACGACGACACCAGCACGGGCGACGAGGGGGCGGCCGAGGCCATCGACGGCCCCGCCGTGAACATCGGCGCGCAGGACTTCGGCGAGTCCGCGATCCTGGCGCAGATCTACCAGCAGGCCCTGAACGGTGCCGGCATCGACGCGAGCGTCGCCGAGGTGGGCGGGTTCCGCGACCTGCTCTTCGCCGCCTTCGAGTCGGGTGACGTCAACCTGGCGCCCGACTACGTGGCCTCCCAGCTCGAGTTTCTCAACGACGGGGCGGGCGAGGCGACGAGCGACGTCGACGAGACGCTCGCCATGCTCGAGCCGCTGCTGGCCGAGCGCGACCTGGCGGCGCTCAAGCCGTCCGACGCCGTCGACACGAACGCGTTCGTGGTCACGCAGGAGACCGCCGACGACCTCGGGCTCGAGACGCTGTCCGACCTGGCCGAGAAGGGCCAGGATCTCACGCTCGGCGGCTTCCAGGACTGCGAGGAGAACGCCTTCTGCATTCCCGGCCTCAAGCGGGTCTACGAGCTCGACCTGTCGGGCAGCTTCACGCCGCTCGACAACGCCGTCGTGGGCGACACGCTCGCCTCGGGTGACATCGACGTCGCCGTGCTCACCACGACCGACGGTCGCATCGAGGACGAGGGCTGGGTGCTGCTCGAGGACGACCAGCACATGCTGGCCGCCGACAACGTGTTCCCCGTGCTCACCCAGGAGCTGGTCGACACCTACGGCGACGACCTCACCGGCGTGCTCGACGAGATCTCGGGCGAGCTCAGCACCGACGAGCTCACCGAGCTGAACAAGCGCTATGACGTCGACAAGGACGACGCGGAGGACATCGCGGCGGACTGGCTCGACGACAAGGGGATCTCCGGGGCCTGACCGGTCGCCCGCCGGCGTCCCCCATCCGCTCTGACGCGGCGTGGGGGCGCCGGCTGCGCGCCGGCGCGCACGCGGGCTCGACGCCTGCGGGGTAGACCGTGCGGCGATGGACCTCGCCGACCTCGCCGACCTGCGCCACGAGTACCAGGCGGCCGGCCTGGTCGAGTCCGATCTCGACCCCGACCCGATCGCCCAGTTCGCCACGTGGTTCGGTGAGTGGAGGGCGATCGGCGTCGGCGAGCCGAACGCCATGGTCCTGGCCACCGCCACGCCCGACGGGCGCCCGTCCGCCCGGACCGTGCTGCTCAAGGGCGTGGTCGACGGCGCGTTCCGCTTCTTCACGAACTACGAGAGCCGCAAGGGGCGCGAGCTCGCGACGAACCCGTGGGCGACGCTGCTCTTCTCGTGGCATCCGGTGAACCGTCAGATCACCATCGAGGGCCGGGTCCAGCGCGTCGGGGCGGACGTGTCGGACGCGTACTGGGCGAGCCGCCCGTTCGGCAGCCGGCTGGGGGCGGCGGCGTCGCCGCAGAGCTCGCCGGTCGCCGACCGCGCCGAGCTCGACCGCCGCTTCGCGGCCGTGGCCGCGGCGCACCCCGACGGCGAGATCCCCCGGCCCGACCACTGGGGCGGGTACGCCGTGGTGCCCGACCGCATCGAGTTCTGGCAGGGCCGCGAGAACCGCGTGCACGACCGCCTCTGCTACCGCCGCACCTCCCCGCCGCGCGCTCCCGCCACCTGGGTACTGGAGCGCCTCGCCCCATGATCCCTCCGTAGGCATACCGGTCGACGCGGAACTGGTCCTCGAACGTGACCCGCCCGGGACCGACAGCGCCTCGCCTGATGCCCGCCCGCCGAGCCGCCGCCGGGCCGAGCCGGCGCCGGGCCGATCCGGCGCGCCGGGGCGAGTTGCCGCCGGCGCGTCTTTGCACCGAAGTCGTGCTCGAGCGACGGTTTCTGTGCGAAGAACCGTCGGCGGACGGGCGTCAGGGGGGCGAGGACGAGGCCGGCGCCTCGGGGCGTGTGCCGCCGGGCACGTCGATGACGGGCGCCGGCGGATCCAGCCCCAGCGAGTGGCCGTCGCCCGCGGACGAGCCAGGAGCGCCAGCGGGGTCGGCGTCGGGGTCACCGGAGGGCCGCGGCCGGGGGCGGGCGCGCAGCGAGAGGGCGAAAGCCAGAGCGGCGAGGGCCAGGCCGACCACGACGGCGATGCGGACGGCACCCACGTCCGTGATCCACTCCGAAACGTCGTAAGACCAGTTTGTCACCGTGTCGGTGATCCCGGACTCGGGGATCTCGCCGGTGGTGCGCAGCGTGCGCACCTCCAGCCAGCCGTACAGGGCGACGTACGCGCCGGCGAGGGCCACGAGCCCACCGGCGACCCGGCCCACGTACGGCTGCGTCCGCCGCAACAGGCGCAGGAGAGACGTCCGGGCGAGGGCGATGGCCACGGTCAGCGCCGTCAGTACCAGCGTCATGCCCAGGGCGTAGGCGCCGAACGTGACGAGGCCGTCGGCCAGCGACTCGCGCTCGATCGCTCCGGCCACCGTGCTCAGGAACAGCGGCAGCGTGCAGCCGAGCGAAGCGATGGCGTACGACACCCCGAACACGAACATCGACGGCACCGTGCGGGCCCGGCCACCCCGATCGAGCCGGGGCAGCCTCGTCACCAGCTCGAAGCCGAACAGCATGGCGACGCCCAGCACGAGGAGCGCCAACCCGATGACGATCGAGATCCACGGGGCGTTGTCGTAGATCGGCACCGACGTCTGGCGGACCAGCGTGCCGGCCAAGGCGAAGACCGCCAGGAACCCCACGGACACGGCCAGCGCCACCCGGACCGCCTGCGCCACGCTCACGGCGAACGCGGCCGCGCTCTTGCCGGGGCCATCCACGCGGGCCGCAGCCGAGCGGCTGGTCACGTCCCCGCTCCCAGCACCGTCGATGCCGAGGAAGTAGCTCAGATAGGCCGGGAGCATGGCGAAGCCGCACGGGTTCACCGTGGCCACCATCCCCAACGCCAGGGCGAGCGCGAGCGAGCCTCCGCTCACGCGGCCACGCCCAACTCGTCGGAGATACGCTGCCGCAGCTCGGCCTCGTCCAGCTTCTCGCTGCTCACGTCGACCACCTGGCCGGCGGCGTCGATGAAAACGGTCGTGGGCATGCTCGTCCCGCCGAAGAAGGCGACGGCGCTGCCGGGGTCCGCGTACGTCGGGTACGTCACGCCGGTGCGCTCCACCATGGCGAGCGCCCTGTCCTCGGTGTCGGTGGTGGCGAGGCCCACGATCGTGACGCGGTCGCCGAGGTCCCGGTGAACCGCCTCGAGGTCGGGCATCTCTTCGAGGCACGGGGTGCACCACGAGGCGAAGAAGTTCACGACCACTGGCTCGCCCAGGTACTCGGCCAGCGTGGTGGCCGGCTCGTCGCCCAGGGCCCCCAGCTCGACGTTGCCCACGGATGCCGGGAGTTCCCCGGTCTCGTTCAGCTCGAAGGCCTCTTCGGCCGAGGCGGCTTCGCTGTCGTCGTCGTCGCCGAGCACGACGACCACGGCCATCGCCGCGGCCAGGGCCAGGACGGTCGAGGCGACGACCGCACGGAGGGGGATCCGGCGTGATGCCACGTCGTCAGACGGTACCGCCGCACCCCGCGCGGCCCCAATCGTCCAGGCGCCGCAGAGCTCGTGAGACGCCACGGCCCGGCCACACGTGGCCGGGCCGGGACCTTTGCTTGGGCGGGCCGGTGGCGCCGGGGGAGCGCACGCCACCGGCCCGCTGGTCTGCTGCTGTCGCCTGGTCCCGCAGCGATCGTGCCGCCCCTCCGGGGTGGCCCCCGACGCCGCGCGGTGGGCCGTCCAGTGTGAGGCCCCGGCGCACGCCACCGGCCCGTCCGGACCGCACGGCGACGGGAGACGTCACCTGGCCGGGGGCACCACCGCCGCGTGGTGCCCCCGGCCCCTTTCGCCGAGTTTCGCCGCCTGTGCCGGGCGTGTCCGCCGCTGATCCGCTCAGCGCCGCCCCGGTCGTCGTGGCTATCGGCTGGGTGTGCGACCCTCGCCGGGTCCCGCCGGCCCCTACGCGATGCGGATCACCGCCACATCACGCAGGTGCTCGGGGATGGGGACCTCGGGGAGCTCGTCTTCGGGTCGGGGAAGCTTGGGTGGCCGGCCCCGCCGCCGCTTGGTGGCGAGGATCTTGCCGTTCAGGAACAGCTGGCCGCCCCACACGCCCCACGGCTCCCGCCGTTCGAGCGCCCCTTCGAGGCAGGGGATGAGTGCCGGGCAGGTGGCGCAGATGTGCTTGGCCCGGGCGATGTCCTGGAGCTCCTCACTGAAGAACAGCTCGGCAAGCCGTCCGCTGCCGTCGTTGCAGCGGGCGTGTGCCCACCAGCTGTCCTCCACGGTGAGGAGCTCGGGCCTCTCGACGACGTCGTCGTACTGGGCCTGTGGTTGGTATTCGTATCCTTCGTCGGTCCCGGGTGAGAGTTGGGCGAACATCTGCCCGTCCCTTTCCTGTCGTGAGCGTCGTATCGGGGGGCGAAAATGGAGAAAGGCCGTCGGGTTGTCCCGACGGCCTTCCGGTGGTTGGTGCGCTCTCGGCGCCTGATCCGTGTCAGGGCGAGGGCTCCAGAGGCCGTGGGATGGGTCGATCGGTGGAGAACACCGGGGACACCTGCTTGGTCTGCAGACCAGCGAGCCAGGACCGACCGCGGATGGGCGCGGGCATGGCGATGCCATCGACGACGAGGTAGGACGGGCACGTACCGATGCGCGCAGCACCGGCCGTGAGGCCGTTCATATGCGTGGTGCACGTGATCATCGGGACAAGGCCGTCCTTTCGTCTGAGCGGCGCCACCTCTGGCGCCCCTCGATCGATTCGTACTGCCGGGAAGTGCACTACGCGAGGCGCCCGCCCGTCAACGGATTATTGCGACTTGGCGTGAATCGTGTGTCGAGCGGCAGTTTCTACGGCTCAGCGCCCGCGGTTCTGCGGAGCGGCTGATTCACCGCCGGCCGTGGCAGGAACAGCCGATCGCGGTAGTAGCGGAGCTCGGCGACGCTCTCGCGGATGTCGTCGAGGGCCCGGTGGGCCGACGACTTGCGGGGCGCCGCTTCGACGGCCTCGGGGTACCACCGCACGGCCAGCTCCTTGACCGTCGACACGTCGACCGACCGGTAGTGCAGGTAGTTCTCGATCTCGGGCAGGTACGCGGCGAGGAACCGCCGGTCGGTCCCGATCGAGTTGCCCGACAGCGGGACCGTGCGCGGCGTCGGTACGTGCTCCTTGATGAACGCGAGCGTGGCGGCGCCGGCGTCCGCGAGCGTGACCGAGGAGGCACGGATGGCCTCGAGCAGCCCGCTGCGGGTGTGCATGTCGCGGACGACGTCGTCCATGGCCGCAAGCGCCGCGTCGGGCTGGTGCACGACGAGGTCAGGGCCCTCGGCGAGGATCTCGAGTTGGTCGTCGGTGACCAGCGTCGCGATCTCGACGATCACGTTGCGGGTCGGGTCGAGCCCGGTCATCTCGAGGTCCATCCACACGAGCACGTTCGGACCCTAGTGGGCGCCCCGTCGAACGAGCCGCCGGGCGGAGGCCGCTCGGGGGCCATGATGGGGCCGTGGTGCACGTCCCCGTCGTCCGGCTCGATCCCGACCTGCCGCTGCCTGCCTACGCCCGCGCCGGCGACGCCGGCGCCGACCTCGTCGCCCGGCACGGTGTGAAGCTCGCCCACGGCGGCGGGCGGGCGCTCGTGCCCACCGGCATCGCCCTCGCCATTCCGGCCGGCTACGCCGGGTTCGTCCAGCCCCGTAGCGGCCTCGCCCTGCGCCACGGCGTCACCTGTCTCAACACCCCCGGCCTCATCGACAGCGGCTACCGCGACGAGCTGCGGGTGCTCCTGGTCAACACCGATCCCAACGACGACTACGAGGTGGCGAGGGGTGACCGTATCGCCCAGCTCGTCATCCAGCGGGTCGAGCACGCGACGTTCGCCCGCGTCGACACCCTCGACGCCTCGGACCGCGGCCTCGGGGGTTTCGGCCACACCGGGCGCTGAGCGCCGGTCGACCCGGCCGCGCGCGCAGGACCCCGCCCCCGGGACCGCGCCCCGGGACCGCGCCCCGGGACCGCGCCCCGGGACCGCGCGACGCTCCGGCACCGCCCCACCCGTCCGTACCGTCGCTACTCGTCGTCCTCGTCGTCGAGCTGGGTGCGGCGCTTGTGCAGCTCGACGCGCCGGTCGGCCTTCGACACCTCCCACCGGTCGACCGTCGCCTCCAGCACGGCAGCGGCCATGTCCGGGACGAGCACGCCCGGCAGGTGATCGCCGTCTTCGACGTGCATCTCGACGTGCAGCCCGTGGGGCGCGAGCAGGTAGACGACGACGAGGCGGGCCCGATCCTCGGGCGCCTCGCCCGCCAGCAGCGCGGCCGCCTCACCCACCGCCAGGCGAACCTCCTCGACCTCGCGGTAGGTGAAGCCCGCGCGCGTGGCAAGTCCGGCCGCCGCCACACGCGCTATCCGGGCCGCCTCGGGGACGGCGGGAGCGGTCAGCCGGATGCGGTCGCCCTCGTCGGACTGCACAGGGGCAGCGAGCCTAACGGCGGCGTCCCCGCGGACCTGGTTCGACGCACCGTCAACGGACCACGGCCCCTCTCGTACGCCCCGCCCTCGTGCGGCGGCCGCTCCCGGCGACGCGGCCCGTCCGCACCGGTCAGGGCTCACGGACGACCGCCGCCGGGTCGACGTCGAGCCGCTGCCCGAGGTACACGGGGTGGCGCATACGGCCGTCGCCGGTCCACTCGCCGAACGCCACCTCGACGACCACGTCGGGGTCGACCCACTGGGCGCCGCGCGCGTGCAACGCCGGCGGGCGGGGCGTGAACGGGGAGGTGTCGCGCACCAGCGGCGCGAGCAGCCGCTCGACCCGGGTGAGCTCGGCTGCGGTGAAGCCCGAGCCGACCTTCCCGGCGTAGCGGAGCTCGGGAGTGCCGGGGGCGTCGTGGTAGCCGACCAGCAGCGAGCCCAGCCCGCCGGCCCGGTTGCCCTCGCCCGGCGCCCAGCCGCCGACCACCACCTCCTGCTGGCGGCGCACCTTCACCTTGATCCATGCCTTCGTGCGGCCGCCTGGCAGGTAACGGGCGTCGACCCGCTTCGCCATGACGCCCTCGAGTCCCGCCGCCCGGCACGCCGCGAGCAGCGCCTCACCGTCGTCGAACACGCGGGCCAGGTCGACTCCGGGCGGCAGGTCGGGGGCGAGGCCCTCCAGGAGGCGGCGCCGGTCGCTCCACGGCAGGCCGGTGGTGTCGCGGCCGCCGAGCGACACCAGGTCGAAGACGACAAGCTCGACGGGCACGTCGCGGGCCCGGCGGGCTGCCTCGGCGGGCGAGGCCACGTGCATGCGGTGCTGGAGCCGCTCGAAGCTGGGCCGCCCTGCGGCGTCGAGCGCCACGACCTCGCCGTCGAGCACGCAGTCGATCGGGGCGAGGGCGGGGCCAAGCGCCACCAGCTCGGGGTACGTGGCGGTGGCCTCGAGACCGTTCGCGGACCAGCCGCGCACCCCGTCGGGGCCGACATCCACCAGCACCCGCATGCCGTCCCACTTGAGCTCGTAGACCCAGCCGGGTCCGGTGGGGAGGGGGCCGCTGGTGGCCTTCATGGGCACCAGGGCCACCCCCGGACTCTACTGACCAGGGTCTTCCGTCGTGGAGTCGCCCTCGTCGCCGGTGACCACCGACTCGTCGGCCGCAGCGTCGGCCGCATCGTCGAAGTGCACGGTCACGTCGAGATCGTCGGTGCCGCGGACGACGTGGAGGACGAGCTCGCCGCCCTCGGGCACCGCTGCCAGCACGGTGAAGAGGACGTCGGCGTCGGTGATGACCGTGTCGCCGGCGGCGGCCAGCAGGTCGCCGCGGCGCAGGCCGGCCCGGTCGGCCGGGCTGCCCGCCTCGACCTCGCGGACGAGCACGCCGTCGCGCTCGGGCAGGCCGACAGCCTGGCGCATGCGCCGGGCGACGTGCGCCGGCGCGATTCCCACGCCGAGCAGCCGGCGGCGGGGCTCCTCGCCGACGGCCAGGTCATCGACCCGCGTGCGCAGGTCGGCGTCCGCCAGCCGGGCGATGGCGAACCCGTCGCCGAGGCGTAGCGTGGTGACGCCGAGCAGGCGGCCCTGCTCGTCGACGATCGGGCTGCCGGAGCTGCCCCGGGCCAGCGGGGCGGTGTGCTCGACGCCGCCGGACACGAGGCGGCCGCGTGGCCCCCGGAACGTGCGGTCGACGCCCGACACGACACCCGACGTCACGCGCACGCCGTCGCCCGTGCGGGCCACGGCGAAGACCGTCGTGCCCCAGTCGACGGCGAGCCCATCGGCGTCGACCGCCCAAGCGAGAACCGGGGCGTCACCGGTGTCGACCTGCAGCACCGTGAGGTCACCGTCGAGGTCGATGCCGGCAGCCCGGCCCTGCTCGGCACGGCCGTCGGCGAAGGTGACCTGGGTCGTGCGGTCGCGGAGGTTGTGGGCATTCGTCAGCACCAGACCCTCGCCCACGACCACGCCGCAACCACGGCCGCCGTGGCGCCCGATGCGCACGACGGAGCGAGCGGCGGCCTCGACGACCCTCGCGGTGGCGGCCCGGAGCTCATCGGTGGCGGTCATCGGTCCTCCTCGTCACGTAGACTTGATAGTCACTAGCGATCTGCAAGTGACTACGGACGGACTGTACCGCCCCTTCTCCCGGAGTGCGCCCTCGATGCCGACGAAGTCCCCGATCACGCCCCGTCAGTCGCCCGCGACAGCGATCGGCCGCACCGGGCACGCCGCGCCCGCCGGCCCCGATGCCTTAGCCGACGCCCTCGGCCGGGTCGGTGACCGCTGGTCGCTCCTGGTCGTCGCCGCGCTCCTCGCCGGGCCTCAGCGTTTCGGGGATCTGCTGGACGGGCTCGACGGCCTCGCGCCGAACATCCTCTCCAAGCGCCTCGCCCACCTCGAGGCCGAAGGTCTGGTGGTCGGCGAGCCCTACTCCCGCCGCCCGGTGCGCCACGCCTACCGGCTGACCGCCTCGGGCGCCGAGCTGGCCGGCGTGCTCCGCCTGCTGGCCCACTGGGGGGCCACCCAGCGGGAAGGTCCGTCCCTGGCCGGCGAGGGTCACGCCCCCCGGCACGCGGCCTGCGGGACCCCGCTCGAGGCCCGGTGGGCGTGCCCCACCTGTGACGAGGTCGTCGACGATCCGGCCACCGACGGCCTGCGCTGGATCTGACCCGCTCGTTGCACCGAGGGCGGACGCTGACGCTCGGCACGTGGCGAGCAGTACGGTGCCAGGCTGTACCGGGCGCGTGGGGGCGTTTCGGCGGTTGGTGCCGATGCGCGGGCCTCCGCCGCGAGCTAGCTTCGACCGCTCGGCGGACAACATGACGAGGAGAAGCTTCCGATGTCCCAGGTCAGTCCCGGCTGGTACCCGGATCCGTCCGGGCGCTTCGTCCAGCGCTACCACGACGGTGGCCGCTGGACGGAGCACGTGGCCGACGCCGGCGGCAACCGCAGCACCGACGCTCCTGCGGGTGAGCCTGGCCGGTCGGCTGCCGGCACCGCCGGCCAGCCCTCCTACGAGACGCCCAGCGGCGAGGGCTATGGCGAGGCCGGGTACGGCCAGTCGGCCCCCGACTACGGCGGCACCCCGGGCGGCCAGGGCTACGGGCAGCCCGAGCAGTCCTACGGCCAGCCCGGCTACGAGCAGCCGCCGCCCGAGCAGGGCTACGGCGGCACGCCGAGCGGGCAGGGCTACGGCCAGCCCGAGCAGTACGGCGCCCCCGGCCAGCCCGGTTACGGCCAGCCCGGTTACGGCACCCCGAGTGGCCAGGGCTACGGCGAGCCCGGCTACGACGCCCCGAGCGGCCAGGGCTACGGCGAGCCCGGCTACGGTCCGCAGAGCGGCCCCGGCTACGGCCAGTACGGCTACGGCGCCGCCAGCCCCTCGGCCGGGGGCATCACGCCGACCGTGGGCCTGATCGCCGCCGGCGTCGGCGCGTTGTTCGTGCTGCTGTCCCTGTTCGTGCTCGACTTCCTCAAGGTGAGCGTCGAAGGTTTCGGCAGCGATTCCGGCACGCTGGGCGACATCAGCGACACCGGCGACGTCGGCACCGCGCTCGACCTCTACTCGAGCCTGGGCCGCCTGCTCGGCTTCCTGCTCGTCGTCGTGGCCATCCTCGCGGTGCTGAAGCTTCCGCAGATCCCCCAGCTCAACCGCGTGCCGAACCTGAAGATCATCGTCGCCGCCCTCTGCGGCGTGTTCGCCCTGTGGCATCTGCTGGCGATGTTCAGCGGGGTCGACGCCCCCGCCGGCTTGGACGCCGGCTTCGACACCTCCCCCGCCTTCGGGGCATGGATCGGCCTGCTCGGCTGGATCGGCCTGGCGGCCGGCCAGTTCCTCGACAGGCCGGTCGGGGCGCTGAAGCGCTGAGGCTGCGACGCCCCAAACGGTGCGCTGCCGAGAAATCGTGTGCGGGGCCCCGGGTCGACCCGGGGCCCTCGCCGTTCCCGCGGCTACGGTTCTGACACACCGTCAGATCGAGCGCGACCAGTCGCACACGAGGGGGAGACGTGAGTCCGACGCAGTTCACCGTGCCCGCGGCGTTCGACGCCATCACCGAGGCCGTGGGGGACCGCCCGGCGCTGCTCTGGGGTGACCGCACCGTCTCGTTCGCCGACCTGGCCGACCGCAGCCGCCGGCTGGGCGCCTACCTGCGGGCCCGGGGCCTCGGGGCGCACCGTGAGCGGGACGGTCTCGCCGGTCACGAGTCGGGCCAGGACCATCTCGGCATCTACCTCTACAACGGCAACGAGTACCTGGAGGCCATGCTCGGCAGCTTCCGGGCCCGCGTGGCGCCGTTCAACGTCAACTACCGCTACGTCGAGGACGAGCTCGTCTACCTGCTCGACAACGCCCGCTGCCGGGCGCTCGTCTACCACGCGACGTTCGCGCCGACGCTGGCCGCCGTGCTCGACCGGCTGCCCGAGGTGGCGGTGCTGCTGCAGGTCGCCGACGACTCGGGCAACGCCCTGCTGCCGGGCGCCGTCGACTACGAGGAGGCGCTGGCCTCCACGGCCTCCGAGCTCGACGTCGAGCCGTCGCCCGACGACCTCTACATCCTCTACACGGGCGGCACGACCGGCATGCCCAAGGGTGTGCTGTGGCGCCAGCACGACATCTTCATGTCGGCCATGGGCGGGCGGAACATCCTCACCCACGAGGCCTTCGAGTCCTACGAGGCGCTGGTGGCGAACGCCCTGGCGTTCGAGGTGGGTCTCAAGTTCATGATCCTGCCGCCCCTCATGCACGGCGCGGCCCAGTGGGCCTCGTTCATCGCCCTGTCGGGCGGCCACACCATCGTCTTTCCGCCCGACACGCGGCGCCTCGATCCCGCCGAGGTCTGGCGCACCGTCGAGCGGGTGGGGGCGACCACGATGACCGTGGTGGGCGACGCCGTGGCGCGACCGCTCGTCGACGAGCTCGAGGCCGGCGACTACGAGATCACCACGCTGTTCAGCTTCGGCAACGGCGGCGCCCCACTCACCCCCACGATCAAGGAGCGCCTGCTGGCGCGCCTGCCAAACATCGTCATCACGGACTCCGTGGGTTCGTCCGAGACCGGCGCGCAGATGAGCCACGTGTCCACGGCCGGGGCCGTGTCAACCGGGCGCTTCGGGCCCGGTCCCGGCACGGTCGTGGTGAGCGAGGACCTCGACAAGGTCGTCCCGCCCGGCCACGACGGCCTCGGCTGGCTGGCCCAAGAGGGGTGGGTGCCGCTCGGCTACTACGGCGACGCCGAAAAGACGGCCCGCACGTTCCCGGTCATCGACGGCACGCGCTACTCGGTCCCCGGCGACCGGGCCCGCCACCTGGCCGACGGCCAGATCGAGCTGCTCGGGCGCGACTCGGTGACCATCAACTCGGGCGGCGAGAAGATCTTCGCCGAGGAGGTCGAGCGCGCCATCGCCGGCCACCCAGCCGTGCACGACGTCGTGGTCGTCGGCCGGGCCAGCGATCGGTGGGGCAGCGAGGTCGTCGCCCTCGTCGAGCTGGCGGACGGCGCCACGGCGAGCGAGGACGAGATCGTGGCCCACGCCGGCCGCACGATCGCCCGCTACAAGCTCCCCAAGTCCGTGCTCTTCCTCGACCACATCCAGCGGAGCCCGGCCGGCAAGGCCGACTACCGCTGGGCGAAGGAGCAGGTCCGCTCGTAGCGGGGGGCCGAAACGACGAAGGGGGTGGGTGCCGAGGCACCCACCCCCTCCTCGCGTCGAGGTCTCAGGCCGGTGAGGTCGACCGGCGGCGCTTCGAGGCCACCGCCAGCGTCAGTCCGCCGAGGGCGGCGAGCGCCAGGCCGATCTGCACGAGCGGCACCACGTCGGAGCCCGTGCGGGGCAGGTTGGTGCCGGCGGGCCCGGCGGGCACCACTGCCCCCGGAGCCGGGGCGCAATCGTCGGCGTCGATCGTCACATGGCCGCTGAGCGCGAGGGGACCCGTGGCGCCCTCGCCCGCGACCGCCACGGCGGCCTCACCCTCCGTGGCGTCGGAGGGCACGGTGGCGGACACGGTCGCGATGCCCGAGGCGTCGGCCGTCACCGTGCCGAGCGGCGCCAGCGCGAGGGTGAAGCTCACGCTCGAGCCGGGCGTGAACGTCCCCGCCGTCACCGTGAGGGACCCACCCGGTGGCACGCAGGCATCGCTGATGGTCACCTGATTCTCGGCCGGCGGATACTGCTGGGCCGCCGCAGGAGCGGCGAGCGCTCCCACGAAGACGACAGCTATCGCGATGACCCGCTTGAGCATGTCCTCGTCCTTCCGACGCCCGGACCTCCGTGGTCCGTACCCACAGCACATGCGCCCCGTCCGCCGAGGCGATAGCGGGACAATAACACGGGGTGACGGCGCCTACCACGGTCGGGGTCGTGCCGCTTACGGTGCGGATCGGCGTGGGCTGCGTCGTCGCTGCCGATGAGGGACGATCGGCCGTTCCCGCCGTGCCGAGCGCGCGGACGGTGCGCCGTCCGTTCGCTCCCCGGTGGCGAACAGCGAGTTGCGTCTGCTTGGAGACCACGCGAGGCGTCGTAGCATTCGAGGTGCACCCGGGACGGGGGTGTAGCTCAGCTGGCAGAGCGGCCGCCTTTTAAGCGGATGCGCGAGGGTTCGAGCCCCTCCACCCCCACCCCCGGCGGCGTCCGCCACGGCGGAAGGCCGTCGCCCCCTACGATTCGCAGTGTGACCGACGACCAGGCAGCCGCAGCCGTGGCGGCCGAGCGGGCCGCGGAGTTGGCCGCCCTCGACCGGGCCCGTGCCGACCTCGACGACGTCGACCGGGCGCTCGCCCGGCTCGACGCCGGCACATACGGCACCTGCGAGGTCTGCGCCGCGGCGCTCGACGACGCCCTGCTGGCGTCGGCCCCGGCCGCCCGCCTCTGCGCCGCGCACGCCCGCCCGCCGGCGGGGTAGTCCCTCAGATCTGCCGCGGGACGGTGACGTCCTCGGGGGCCGCGAGTTGCACGCGCTCGCCCAGCCGCAGGGACTCGCCGGCGACCGCCACCCAGCGCCCCTCGACGTTGCCGATGCGGGCGAAGGCAGCGCCCAGGTGCTGCTCGAGCACGTAGATGAGCCCCCCGTGGGTGACGGCGACGACGTCGCCGCCCGGCAGCTCGGTGGCGATGCGGACGAGCACGCGGAGGCCGCGGGCCAGCAGGTCCTCGTCGGACTCCCAGCCTGGCGGGCGGCGCCCCTCGGCGAGGTACCCGGGATACCGCTCGTCGATCTCGTCGCGGGTGAGACCGGACCACTCGCCGGCGTCGCGCTCGCGCAGGTCTTCGTCGAGCACGACGGGTCCGACGCCGAGGACGTCGGCGATCGTGAGCGCCGTCTCGGACGCTCGCCGCAGGTCGGAGGCCCACACCGCGTCGAGGGCCCCGAGCGCCTCGGCGGCCTCGCGGGCCTGCAGGCGGCCATGGCTCGTGAGGGGCGGATCGGCCTGGCCCTGCCAGCGCCCCGACGCGTTCCACTCCGACTGGCCGTGGCGCACCAACAGGATCCGGGTCTCGTCGGTCACGGCGGGCGACGCTACCCGGTGTGGCCCTCGGGCCCTCCGGTCGGCGAGGTCTAAGCTCCCGCGCTGGCCGACGGCTGCCCACAGGAGGATCTGCCCCGATGGCCCCGCCCCTCGACACCCCCGGCTCCACCGCCCGGCCCGCCGGCAGGGCCGGCTGACGGCGAGCGTGCCCGTGGCGATCCTGAGGCTCTTCGCCCAGGCCCGCGAGGCCGCCGGCACCGGCCGCGACGAACTGTCCGGGGCCACGGTCGCCGAGGTGCTCGACGCCGCGCGCGCGCGCTACGGCGAGGCGTTCGGCGCCGTGCTGGCGACCAGCCGCGTGTGGGTGAACGGTGAGCCGGCGACCGAGGGCGACCCCGTGGGCGCCGGCGACGAGGTGGCGGTGTTGCCACCGGTGTCGGGCGGGTAGGGCATGCCCTTCCCCGGCCGCCGATCGACCCCGCTGCCCGATCCCGCCGGCAACGAGGCCTTCACGCCCGCCCCCTGGCCGGCGCCCTCGTCCGCGCCCGGCCCCGGCCCTGGTCCCGCCTCCCGCCCGCCCGCCGGCCTGGCCGGGGTCGGGTCCGGGGAGCGCCGGCCCGGCCCCCGCCCGCCCGCCGGCCCTGCCGGGTTCGGTCCTGGTCCGGCCTCCCGTCCGCCCGCCGGACCGGTCCCTGGTCGCTCCGGCGAGCGGCGGCCCGCCGGACCGGCCCGAGGCGGTTCCGGTGAGCGCCGGCGGTCGGCACGGAGGGCTACTGCGGACCGCCCGCCGGCCCACGCCCGGTCGGGCGAGCGCCTGCCGGCCCGCGGCCGGTCGGGCGAGCGCAGGCCGACGCGGCCGTCGGGGTACCGCCAGGCTGCGTCGTCGCCGACGGGCGGCCTGGCGCCCGTCTACGACATCGACGGCCCCCGCGTCCGCCTCGGGTTGGCCTGGTTCCTCGTCGCCGGTGTGGCCGTCGCAGTCAGCGTGCCCACTGCGGCCGTCGCCTACGCCGTCGCCACCGGTCTCGCTGCCCGCCAGGTCGTGCGGTCGTGGCGCTCGGTGGCGTGGCAGGCCGACGTCGCCGCCGCGATGGCCGCAGCGCCCGTGCTCGCCGCAGTGGGCGGCACCACGGCGGCCGTCGCCGCCCTCGCCGTGGCCACGGTGGCCGCCGTCGTGGCCGCCGGCCTGCCCGACGGGGCGCGCCTGCCGGGCGCGCAGGGCCGGGTCGCTGCCGCGGGCATCCTGCTCGTCGCCCTGGTCCCGGCGCTGGCCGGCGCCGGCATGGTGCTGACGCGGCGGATCGACGTCACAGCCGCGCTGGTCCTCCTGCTCGTGGTGAGCGCCTACGAGGCCGCCGACTTCATCGTCGGCTCCGGTGCTTCGAACTTCGTCGAGGGCCCCCTGGCCGGGGCGATCACGGCGCTCGTCATCAGCTTCCCGATGGCACTGATGCTCGTGCCGCCGTTCGACCGGGGCGGGCTCGCCCTGCTGCCGTTCATCGCGCCCGCCGGCCCGTTCGGCCAGATCATGGCCTCGGCCCTGCTGCCCCGCCCGGGGGCGCAGGCCTCGGCGCTGCGGCGGATCGATTCGCTGCTGGTCCTCGCCCCGCTGTGGGCCGTCGCCATCGCCGCGGTGTGAGCAGCGGACCGGGGTGGGCCGGCCCGCGCCCCTCTACCCTGGCGGCGGGATGGCGAGGATGAAGGGCGAGAAAGAGCACCGCTGGCGTGACCTCGGTGCGTTCATCCGTGAGCAGCGCAGCCAGGGGCACGTGTCGCTGCGGAAGCTGTCCGAGCGGGCCGGCATCTCGAACCCGTACCTGAGCCAGATCGAGCGCGGGCTGCGCAAGCCGTCGGCCGAGATCCTCCAGCAGATCGCCCGGGCGCTCGAGATCTCCGCCGAGACCCTCTACCTGCGGGCGGGCATCCTCGACGACAACACCGAGCGCCTCGACGCCTCGGTGGCGATCCGCGAGGACCCCCACCTGACCGAGCCGCAGAAGGCCGAGTTGCTGCTTCTCTACCGCACCTTCCGCGACGAGGCAGCCGGCGCTCCACGCCGCCCGGGCGCCGCATCCCCGGAATCGCACGCCGGCTGACGGCGTTGAGCGCTCCTGGTGCGACGGCTCGCGATCCTCTCCCTGCACACGTCCCCGCTCGTCCAGCCCGGGGCGGGCGACAGCGGTGGCATGAACGTCTACGTGCGCGAGCTGGCCTCGGCGCTGGCCCAGGCGGGCATCGAGGGCGAGGTGTACACCCGCCGGTGGGCCGACGACCTCCCCGAGGTGGTCGACGTCGAGCCGGGCTTCCGGGTCGTCCACGTGCCCGCCGGGCCGGTCGACCTGCCGAAGGAGGCTCTGCCCGAGGTCGTCGACGCGTTCGCCGAGGGGGTGGGCGCCCACCTGCTCGCGGGTGAGCCCGTCGATGCCCTGCACGCCAACTACTGGCTCTCGGGGGTGGCCGGGCACAGCCTCAAGCACGAGCTGGACCTGCCGCTGGTCTCCACGTTCCACACGCTGGCCCGCGTCAAGGCCGAGACGGGCGACGCCGAGCCCGAGCGCCGGATCGACGCGGAGACACAGGTGGTGGGGTGCTCGGACGTGATCCTGGCCAGCTGCGCGGCGGAGGCCGCCGAGCTGACCCGGCTCTACGGCGCCGCCCGCGACCGCATCGAGATCGTCCCGCCCGGCGTCGACCACGCGTTCTTCTCGCCGGGCGACCGGGCCGGCGCCCGCAGCGCGCTCCGGTCGGTGGGCCCCTTGCCTGGCCCGGTGCTGCTGTTCGTGGGCCGGATCCAGCCGCTCAAGGGCCTCGACATCGCCGTACGGGCCCTGGCCGAGCTCGGCCACCCGACGGCGGTGCTCGTGGTCGTGGGTGGGGCCAGCGGTCCCGAGGGGGCGGCCGAGGTCGAGCGCATCGCCAAGCTGGCGGCCGCGTGCGGGGTGGCCGAGCGTGTGCGGTTCGCCGACCCCCAGCCCCACCACCTGCTGTCGTCGTACTACCGGGCGGCCGACGTGGTGCTCGTGCCGAGCCGCAGCGAGTCGTTCGGCCTCGTGGCGCTCGAGGCCGCCGCCTGCGGGACGCCCGTGGTGGCCGCCGCCGTCGGCGGCCTGCGCACGCTCGTGGACCACGGCCACACCGGCCACCTGGTGGAGGGGCGGGACCCGGCCGACTTCGCCCGCCACGTGCGCCGCCTCCTGGCGGACCCCGGCCTCGCCGCCCGCGTGGGGACGGCGGCCGCGGCCCGGGCCCGGGGCTACACCTGGTCGACCGCGGCCGGCCGCTTGCGGCGGGTCTACGCCGACCTCGCCTCCCGTGCCCCGGTCGACTGCCCGCGCTGACGCGGCCGTGCGCTCGCGTCTCGGCGGTCCTGACCGCCACGGGATGGCGAGCGGATCGTTAGCGTCGTGTTCATGGCCCAACGTCCCTTCACCGACGACGAGCTGGCAGCGCTCGAGACCTCCATCGAGGCCTGGCTCGACAAGCAGCGGGCGGACAATCCGGTCGTCGCGGCGGTGATCCGCGACGAGGAGTCGGGCGAGCGCCGCTGGTTCGTGCGGGTCACGGGCGAGCAGAAGGACGTATTCACGATCTGGTTCCACCTGCGCCAGCGCACGCTGCACTACGAGACCTACGTGATGCCGGCGCCCGAGGAGAACCACGCGGTGTTCTACGAGCACCTGTTGAAGCGCAACATGAAGCTCTTCGGCGCCGCGTTCGCCATCGGCGACGAGGAGGCCGTGTTCCTCACGGGCCAGGTTCCCAACAGCTGCATCGACGACGACGAGCTCGACCGCATCCTCGGCTCGCTCTACGCGTGGGTCGAGCAGTTCTTCCGCCCGGCGATGCGGATCGGGTTCGCGTCTCGCTTCGGCGGCTGAGCGCTCACATCTCTTCGTTGCATTTCGATCTCTTCCCTGTCTAGCGTAGGGGCGCGCCCGGACCGCGGGGCGGCGCTCGATCGGGGAAGTCGGGTTGGCCCGCCCTGCGCCCGGGCGCCGTAACGTGCCGCCCATGGTCGTGCCCAGGCTGCAGGTGATCGGCGGCGGGAAGATGGGTGAGGCCCTGCTGGCGGGGCTGCTCGCCCAGCGATGGGCGCCCGTGGAGGCCGTCCGCGTCGTCGAGCGCCTCCCTGACCGGGCCGACGAGCTGCGCGACCGCTTCGCGGGCCTCGTCGTGGCGGCCGAGCCGTCGGTGGCCGACGGTCACGTGATCGCCGTGAAGCCGGGCGACGTAGCCGCGGCGTGCGCGGCGCTGGCGGGCGCGGGCTCGCGCTCGCCGGTGCTGTCGATCGCCGCCGGCGTGACGATCGCGCGCCTCGAGGAGGCGCTCGGCCCCGACACTCCGGTCGTGCGCGCCATGCCCAACACGCCGGCGCTCATCGGCGCCGGGGCGGCCGCCATCGCACCTGGCACGGCGGCCGGCGACGACGAGGTGGCGTGGGCCGAGGCCATCCTCGGGGCGGTCGGCACCGTGGTGCGGGTGGACGAGCGCCTGCTCGACGCCGTCACCGGGCTGTCCGGCTCGGGGCCCGCGTACCTGTTCCTCGTCGTCGAGGCCCTCGTCGACGCCGGGGTGCTCAACGGTCTGCCCCGGGCCGTGAGCACCGCCCTCGCCACCCAGACCGTGCTGGGGGCCGCCCGGCTGCTCGCCGAGTCCGACGAGGGGCCCGAGGCACTGCGGGCGGCGGTCACCTCGCCGGCCGGCACGACCGCCGCCGGCCTGCGCGAGCTGGAGAGGTCGGGGGTGCGGGCGGCCTTCCTCGACGCCGTCTCGGCCGCCACCGACCGCAGCCGCGCACTGGGTGCATCGTGACCAGGCACGACCCGATTCGGCAGCCCGGATGGCGCCGCTCGCCACCCGGGCGATCGTCGCCTACAGTGCGCGCAGCGGAGTTTGGAAGGGGTCTTCCTGCATGCCCATGTCGCGCGCCCGGTTCCTGACACCGCAGGAGGTCGCAGATCTTCTGCGGGTCTCCTCGATGACGGTCTACCGGTTGATCAAGTCCGGCGAGCTGCGCGCCGTGCGCGTGGGCAAGGCCTACCGCCTGCTCGAAGACGACGTCGACGCCTACCTCGCCGGGCGCTTCACACAGGCCGGCTGAGCCGCCGACCTCGGTGCCCCAGAGCTCCCCTCCCCGCTTCGACACGATCTCGTTCCTCACCGACTACGGCACGAGCGACGAGTTCGTCGGCGTCGTGAAGTCGGTGATCCGTCAGATCGCGCCGCACGCGGCGGTCATCGACATCACCCACGACATCGCCCCGTACGACACGAAGGCCGCGTCGCTGACGCTGGCGCGCAGCGTGCAGTACCTGTGCCCCGGCGTCGTGCTCGCCGTCGTCGACCCGGGCGTCGGCACCCAGCGCCGGGCCGTGGCGATCGAGGTGGGCGACGGCCAGTCGTACCTCGTGGGGCCCGACAACGGCATGCTGGCCTCGGCCGTCGGCATGGTCGGCGGCGCCACGGCGGCGGTCGAGCTGACGAACCCCGAGTACCAACTCGCAGCGCCGGGGCCTACCTTCGCCGGCCGCGACATCTTCGGGCCTGCGGCTGCCCACCTGTGCGCCGGGGTGCCGCTCGAGGCGCTCGGCGACCCGGTCGACACCTCGTCGCTGCTGCCCGGCATCATCCCGCTGCCCCGCGAGGAGGGCGGCGCGCTCGTCGCCGAGGTGCTGTGGGTCGACCGCTATGGCAACTGCCAGCTCAACGTCGATCCCGACGAGGTCGTCGTATGGGGTGACCGCATCCAGCTCAAGTGGGTCCGCCCCCGCGAGCAGGCCCGCACCGCCACGCGGGTGCGCACCTTCGACGACCTCGGCCCCGGCCAGGTCGGCCTCGTCACCGACAGCTACGGCCTGCTGGCCGTGGCCGTCCACCGCGGGTCCGCCGCGGAGACCCTGGGCCTGGCCGCCGGCGACGAGATCCACCTCATCCGCCTCGACGACGGGGCCGACGACCGGGCGACCGGCCCGTCGGTGCCCGTCGCCCTCGGCACACGGACACAGCGCCCGTCATGAGACCTGGCACCACGATCGTCATCGCCGTCCTGCTGGCGCTCATCCTCGGGGCGTCGGCCATCCAGCTGCTCTTCCTGGCCCGCTGACACCGACCGCATCGCTCCCGTGAACCTCGCCTCCATCATCGACCGCCACCCCGACGATCGCCCCGCGCTCATCAGCCGGGGCAAGGAGACCGCCTACGGCGAACTGCGGGCCCAGGTGGCCGAGATGCGCGGTGGCCTCACCGAGCTGGGCATCGCCGCGGGTGACCGGGTCGCCCTGCTGACCGCGAACAACTGGTACTTCGTGAGCGCCTACCTCGCAGTGCTCGGCGTCGGAGCGGTCGCGGTGCCGCTGAACCCCGCGAGCCCGCCGCCCGAGGTACAGCACGAGCTCGAGGTGGTCGGCGCCCGCCTCGCGATCGTGGGGCCCACAGGCCGCCAGGCCATCGCGGGGGTCGACATCGATGCCGTCCCGGCGCTCGGCGGCGTCGTGGCCGCCGGCGACCTGCTCGGCGCCGAGCCCGTGCCGGTGGCCGCCCGCGACGGGGACGACCTCGCCGTGCTGCTCTTCACGAGCGGGACGGCCGGCGCTCCCCGTGCGGCCAAGCTCACCCACGGCAACCTGCTCGCCAACATCGAGCAGGTCCTGGCGGTACAGGTCGATCGGCCGCGCGAGGACGTGGCGCTGGCGGTGCTGCCGCTGTTCCACATCTTCGGGCTCAACGCGCTGCTCGGCGTCGCGCTGCAGGCGGGGTGGACCCTCGTGCTGATGGAGCGCTTCGACCCCTACGCCACGCTCGAGGCCATCGTCGAGCACGGCGTCACCGTGCTGATCGGTGTGCCCGCCATGTGGTCGGCGCTGGCATCGCTGCCCGGCGTCGAGCCGTCGGCCCTGGCGGGCCTGCGGGTCGCCGTGTCCGGTGCCGCCGACCTCGACCCAGTCGTGAGCCGCCTCGTGGCCGAGCGCCTGGGCGTCACCGTGGCGCAGGGCTACGGGCTCACCGAGGCGTCGCCCGTGGTCGCCGGCAGCCTCGGCAGAGGCGCTCCCCCGGGCAGCATCGGAAGGCCGCTGCCCGGCGTGAAGGTGCGCCTCGTCGACGCCGGTGGCGACGACGTGCTGATCGGCGACCCCGGCGAGATCTGGGTTCGGGGCCCGAACGTGTTCGGCGGCTACTGGGGCGACACCGAGGCGTCGAAGGCCGTGCTGACCGACGACGGCTGGCTGCGCACCGGCGACGTGGCCGTCGTCGACGACGACGGGTTCCTCTACCTGGTCGACCGGGCCAAGGACGTCGTCATCGTGTCCGGCTTCAACGTGTTCCCGGCCGAGGTCGAGGACGTCCTGATCCAGCACCCGGACATCGTCGACGTGGCCGTGGTGGGCGTGCCCCACCCCCACACCGGCGAGGCCATCAAGGCGTTCGTGGTCATGGCCCCCGGCGCCACGATCGAGGAGGACGCGCTCGTGACGTTCTGCGCCCGGCACCTGGCCCGCTACAAGTGCCCGTCGACGATCTCGTTCGTCGACGAGGTGCCGCACAACGTGGTGGGCAAGGTGGTGCGCCGGGCGCTGCGGTAGGGCGCGTCACCAGGGCGCTTGTGAGCGTGTGAACAAGCAGAAGTAGCATGCCGCGTCGTATGGCGGAGCGACCCAAGCGTCAGCCGCGCAAGATCCCCGAAGCCACGGTCGCCCGGCTGCCGCTCTACCTCCGCAGCCTGGTCGAGGTGACAGACGCCGGCACACCGACGATCTCGTCCGAGCGGCTCGCCGAGCTCTCCGGCGTGAACGCCGCCAAGGTCCGCAAGGACCTCAGCTACCTGGGCAGCTATGGCACCCGCGGCGTGGGCTACGACGTCGAGTACCTGCTGTTTCAGATGAGCCGGGAGCTGGGGCTGACCCATGACTGGCCGGTCGTCATCGTGGGGCTCGGCAACCTGGGCCACGCGCTCGCCAACTACGGCGGGTTCCGGGAACGGGGCTTCCCCGTGGCCGCGCTCGTGGACGCCGACCCCCGCGTGGTCGGAACGGAGATCAGCGGCCTGACCGTGCGCCACATCGACGAGCTGCCCGCCATCGCCTCCGAGCAACCGATCGCCATCGGCATCGTCGCCACGCCGGCGGCCGCCGCCCAGGACGTGGCGGACCGGCTGATCGAGGCCGGGGTGACATCGATCCTGAACTTCGCCCCCACGATCCTGGCCGTGCCCGACGCCGTGTCGCTGCGCAAGGTCGACCTGGCGGTCGAGCTGCAGATCCTCAGCTTCTACCAGCAGCGCCGCCGGGCCGGCGCCGAAGCCGGCGCCCACGGGGCGGCCCCGGTCCGCGCCCCCGCCGCCCCGGGCAACGGCGCGGCCGGCGACGGTCCCGCCAGCGGTCTGCCGCCGGCAGCGGCCCCGCCCGTGGTTTGAGGCCGGCCGGTGCCCGTCGACCAGCCGCTCTACCCGGTGAACCTGCTGCTGGCGGGGCGCCCCGTGCTCGTCGTCGGCGGAGGGCGCGTCGCGGCCCAGAAGGTGCGTGGGCTGGTGGCCGCCGGTGCAGTGGTGACCGTGGTCGCGCCGGAGGTCGACGCCGCCGTCGAGGAGCAGGACGTGACCGTCGAGCGCCGCCGCTACCGGCGTGGCGAGGCGGCCGGCTACCGGCTCGTGACCGCCGCCACCGGAAACCCCGCCGTCAACCAGCAGGTGTACGACGACGGCGAGGCGGCCGGCGTGTTCGTCAACAGCGCCGACGACCCCGAGCGCTGCAGCGTGACCCTGCCGGCCCGCGTCCAGCGGGGCCGTCTGGTGGTCACCGTGTCGACCGGCGGGCACAGCCCGGCGGTCGCCGCCTGGCTCCGCGATCGCCTAGCCGCCGAGCTGGGACCGGAATACGACACGCTCGTCGGGCTGTTGTCCGACGAGCGCGACCTGGTCCGCGAGAGGGGCCTGAGCACCGAGGGCCTCGACTGGCGGGCCGCCCTCGATTCGGGGATCCTGGACTTGATCAGAGCCGGAAGGCTCGAAGATGCCAAGGAGCGCTTGCGCGCGTGTCTGTCGTCGTCATCGGACTGAACCACAGGACGGCCCCCCTCGACCTGCTCGAGCGCATGGCCGTGAGCGAGGGGTCGTTGCCGAAGGCCCTCCAGGGGCTGTGCGACCGCGAGCACATCTCCGAGGCGATGGTTCTCTCGACGTGCAACCGCACCGAGGTCTACGCGGTCGCCGAGCGGTTCCACGGGGCCTACAGCGACATCCGTGTCTTCCTCTCCGAGATGTCCTTCCTGCCGCCCGAAGCGTTCTCCGACCACCTCTACGTGCACTACGACTCGGCCGCCGCCGCCCACCTGCTAGCGGTCACCGCGGGGCTCGACTCGGCGGTGCTCGGTGAGAGCGAGATCCAGGGGCAGGTTCGTGTGGCCTGGGAGCGGGCTCGGCACGAGGGGGCGACCGGCCCGGTCCTGAACCTGCTGGTGCGCCACGCCCTCGAGGCCGGCAAGCGGGCCCGCACCGAGACCGGCATCGGCCGCAACATCGCCTCGGTGTCGCAGGCCGCGGTCGCGATGGCCGGCGAGCGGCTCGGCGGCGTCGCCGGGCGGACCGTGCTCGTCGTCGGCGCCGGCGAGATGGGCGAGGGCATGGCCGTCGCCCTGGCCGGAGCCGGCGTGGCCGAGGTCCGGGTGGCCAACCGCACGCGCTCGCGGGCCGACGCCTTGGCCGAGCGCGTGGGCGGCCGGGCCGTGGCGCTCACCGAGCTGGGCGTCCAGCTCACCGAGGTCGATCTGCTGCTCACCTCCACCGGCGCCCGGTCGCTCTTGCTCGAGCACGCCGACATGGCGCCCGTGATGGCCGCCCGGCCCGACCGCCCGATGCTCGTCGTCGACATCGCCGTGCCGCGCGACGTCGATGCCGCCGTGGGCGAGATCGACGGCGTCACCCTGCTCGACATGGACGACCTGCGAGCCTTCACCGCCGTCGGGCTCGCGGAGCGGCGGCGCGAGGTGGCCAGCGTCGAGCACATCCTCAACGAGGAGCTCGAGCGCTACCTCGGGGCCACCTCCGCCCGCGAGATCGCGCCGATGATCGTGGCGCTGCGCGAGTCCGCCGAGAGTGTGCGGACCGCCGAGATCGAGCGCCTGCGCCACCGCGTCGGCCCGCTCGACGAGCGCGAGTCCGCCCTGGTCGACGCCGTGACCAGGGGCTTCATGGCCAAGCTGCTGCACCGGCCCAGCGTCGTGCTGAAGGATGCCGCCGGCAGCCCCCGTGGCGACCGCCTCGTGGCCGCCCTGCGCGAGCTGTTCGAGATCGAGGCGTGATGGCCGTCGCGCTCGTCTCGCTCGCCCCCGCCGCCGGGGGAGGCTGACCGTGCGGCTCCGGGTCGCGACCCGGGGCTCGGCCCTCGCCCTGTGGCAGGCCGAGCGCGTGGTCGCCCTGCTGCAGAACGCCGAGCCCGGGCTCGACGCCGAGATCGTCCGCGTCGACACGAAGGGCGACCGCCGCCTCGACGTGCCCATCTGGGAGCTGGGGGGCAAGGGCGTGTTCGCCAAGGAGGTCCAGGCCGCCGTCCTCGACGGCCGGGCCGACGTGGCGGTCCACTCTGCCAAGGACCTCCCCTCGACCACCCCATCCGGGCTCGTGATCGGCGCCACGCCCGAGCGCGGCGACGTGCGCGACGCCCTCGTGGGCACCACGCTCGACGGCCTGCCCGAGGGTGCCACGGTCGCCACGGGGTCGCTGCGGCGCCGGGCCCAGCTCGCCCACGTGCGCCCCGACCTGCGCTTCGAGGGCCTACGGGGCAACATGGCGACCCGCCTGGCGCGGGCCGCGGACGTCGACGCCATCGTCGTGGCGGCCACGGCGTTCGACCGGCTCGGGCTGTCCGGGCACATCACCGAGCGGCTCGATCCCGAGGTCATGCTGCCCCAGGTGGCCCAGGGCGCCCTGGCGGTCGAGTGCCGCACCGGCGACGCCGACATCCGGGTGTTGCTCGACCGCGTCGAGCACGGGCCGACCCGCGGGGCGGTCGACGCCGAGCGGGGGTTCCTCGCCGAGCTCGGCGGCGACTGCTCGCTGCCGGCCGCGGCCTACGCCACCTCGGCCGGGTCCACGCTCCGCATCCGTGGCCTGCTCGCCGCCCCCGACGGTTCGCTGCTCGTGCGCCACGAGGTGTGCGGGCCGGTGGCCAGCGGACCGGCCCTCGGCCGCCAGCTGGCCCGTCACCTGCTCGACGAGCAGGGCGGGGCCAAGCTGCTCGGCCGGTGACCGTCCACCTGGTCGGCGCCGGTCCGGGTGATCCCGGGCTACTGACCGTGCGGGCGCACGAGCTGCTGGGGCGGGCCGACGTGGTCGTCTACGACCGCCTGTCGCAGGAGTCGCTGCTCGATCTGGCGCCGCCGGGTGCCGAGCGCATCGACGTGGGCAAGGCGCCCGGCCAGGTGCGCATGGGCCAGGACGACATCAACGCCCTGCTCGTCGAGCGGGGCAAGTCCGCTGCCACCGTGGTGCGCCTCAAGGGCGGCGACCCGTTCGTGTTCGCCCGGGGCGGCGAGGAGGCCGCGGCGCTCGCCGCAGCGGGCGTGTCCTTCGAGGTCGTGCCGGGCATAACCTCGGCGATCGCCGTGCCCGCTTACGCGGGCATCCCGGTCACGCTGCGCCACTCGTCGACGAGCGTGACGATCGTGACCGGCCACGAGGAGCCGGGCGCCGGCGACGAGGGCACGGTGGACTGGGAGGCCGTGGCGCGGGTCGGCGGCACCATCGTGGTCCTCATGGGCGTGGCGCGCATCGGGCGCATCGCGGAGGCCCTCATGGCCGGGGGCCGGCCGGCGTCCACGCCCGTGGCCGCCGTTCGCTGGGGGACCCGCCCCGAGCAGACCACCGTGCGGGCTACGCTGGGCACGATCGCGGCGCATGAGCTCGGCACCCCGTCGGTCATCGTCGTCGGCGAGGTGGCCGGTCACGATCTGGCGTGGTACGAGAACCGGCCGCTGTTCGGCCGCCGGGTGGTCGTGACCCGGGCCCGCGAGCAGGCCGGCGAGCTGGTCGACCGGCTGGCGGCGCTCGGCGCTGCGACGGTCGAGGTGCCGGCGATCGCCGTGCACGAGCCTGCGGACGGGGGAGCGTCCCTGGCGGCCGCCGTCGACCGCCTGGCCACCTACGACTGGGTGGTGGTGACCTCGCCGAACGGCGCCCACCGCCTGGTCGCCGCCGTGCGGGAGGCGGGACGTGACGCCCGGGCGTTCGGGGGTGTGCGGCTGGCGGCCATCGGTCCCGGCACGGCCGAGGCCCTCGCGGCCCGCAACCTGGTGGCGGATCTGGTGCCGCCCCGGTTCGTGGCCGAGTCGCTGGTCGAGGCGTTCCCGGCGGCCGCGACGCCTGCCGGGGCGGCCCAGGGCCCCTCACCGGGGGCGGCGGACCAGCCGCCGCGCGAGCCGGGGCCGCCCGGCGCCGACGGCTGGCCCCAGGGCCGGGGGCGCGTCCTGCTGGCCCGGGCCGCCGTGGCCCGCGACGTGCTGCCCGAGGGCCTGCGGGCCAAGGGGTGGCACGTCGACGTGGTCGAGGCGTATCGCACCGAGCCGGTCCCGCTCGACGAGGCCCGGGCCCGTGCCGTCGCGGAGGCCGAGATCGTCACGTTCACCTCGTCGTCGACCGTCACGAACCTCCTGGCGACCCTCGGCGGCCGCCCGGTGCCGCCCGTGGTGGCCGCAATCGGGCCCGTCACCGCCGCGACGGCCCGCGAGCACGGCCTGGACGTCGCGGTCGAGGCCGACGTGCACACGATGGACGGGCTGGTCGAGGCTCTGGTGGCCTGGGCCGTCGATCACCTGCCCGGCCGGGACCGCACGTGACGCCGGCGGCGCTCGTCTTCGACTTCGCCGGGCCGATCCTCGACACGGAACCTCGGAGTTCCACTCGTGACCGCAGCATTCGCCGGCACGGCCTCGAGCTCGACCGGGTCGCCTCGGCGTCGACCCGGCGGCGTGCGTGGCGTTCGAGGACTCGCCGCACGGCGCCAGCGCCGCCCGGGCCGCCGGGATGGCCGTCCTGGCGGTCCGCGGACCGATGACGGAGGGCCTCGATTTCGGGGGCCGCCGACCGGCTGGCGGCCTCGCTGGCGGAGGTCGACGTCACCGACCTCGGTGCGCTCGTCCGCGCCCGGATGTGAACCACTAACTCATTGAACCTTGTTCAAAGCGGGTGTGGCCAGGGCCTTCGCGACGTGAACGCTCGCGCTTCGACTGCAAGAGTCGAGGATATGACACGGCCAGAACCCGGTGTGGTTGACTGACGGCGTTCCGGTGACCTGGCGGTCAAGGAAGGGGGTTCCGTGCCGCTGCTGTCCGTGAACGAGGTCGGCGTTCGCTTCGGCGGGGTCGTCGCACTCGACGGCCTGACGTTCGACGTCGAGGCGGGGCGCATCTGCGCCCTGATCGGTCCCAACGGCGCAGGGAAGACCACGTTGTTCAACGTGCTGAGCCGGCTCTACGAGCCGACCACCGGGCGGGTGACCTTCGACGGGCACGACCTGCTCGACACGCCCGCCCACCGCATCGCCCGCGTGGGCCTGGCCCGCACGTTCCAGAACGTGGCGCTGTTCCCGGCGCTCACCGTGCTCGACAACGTCGTCGCGGGCGCGCACGCCCTCGGTCACATCGGCTTCGCCCGGGCGCTGTTCCGCATCGGCGTGGCCAAGGAGGAGCGGGCCCTGCGGCGCCGCTGCCTTGACCTGCTGGCCCGCCTCGGCCTGGCCGACCTGGCCCACCGGCCGGTGGCCGGCCTGCCGTTCGGCACGCTCAAGCGCATCGAGCTCGCGCGCTCTCTGGCCGCCGAGCCCCGCTTTCTCATGCTCGACGAGCCGGCCAACGGCCTCACGCACGGCGAGGTCGACGAGCTGGGCGAGACCATCCGGGCCATCCGAGACCAGTTCGACTTGACAGTTCTGCTCGTCGAGCACCACATGGCCATGGTCATGGCCATCTCCGACCACATCGTCGTGCTGGACTTCGGCCGCAAGATCGCCGAGGGCGGGCCCGCCGAGGTGCGCAACGACCCCGCCGTCATCGAGGCCTACCTGGGAGCGCCCGCGTGAGCCTGCTCGAGCTGACCGACGTCGAGGGCGGCTACGGCCCCGTGCAGGTGTTGCACGGCATCGACCTGCGGGTCGAGGAGGGCGCGGTCGTCGTGGTGCTCGGCGCGAACGGCGCCGGCAAGACCACCACCCTGCGGGCGATCAGCGGCCTGATCTCCACAAGGGGGTCGATCACCCTCGACGGGCGGTCGATCCGGGGGCTGGCGCCGCAGGCCATCTCGCGCCTCGGCATCGCCCACGTCCCCCAGGGCCGTGGCACGTTCACCGAGCTCACGGCCGAGGACAACCTCAGGGTGGGCGCGATCGGCCGCCGAAACGGCGAGGTGCAGCGCGACCTCGACCGCTGGTACCAGGTGTTCCCCCGGCTCGGGGAGCGTCGCAACCAGGAGGCGGGGCTCATGAGCGGCGGCGAGCAGCAGATGCTGGCCCTGGCGCGGGCGATGATGGCCCGGCCCCGACTGCTGCTGCTCGACGAGCCCTCGCTCGGCCTCGCTCCTCTCGTCACGCGCGAGCTGTTCAGCCAGCTCGCCGAGCTCAACCGCCAGGAGGGACTGACCGTGCTGGTCGTCGAGCAGAACGCCAACCTCGCCCTCGACGTGGGCCACTGGGGCTACGTGCTCGAGGCCGGCAAGATCGCCGTCAGCGGCTCGGCGCACGAGCTGCGCGGCGACGAGGCCGTGCGCAAGGCGTACCTGGGGTTCTGATGCAGCTCTTCGTCGAACAGCTCCTCAACGGCATCGGCAACGGGGTCGTCTACGGCTCGGTGGCGCTGGCGCTCGTGTTGATCTTCCGCACCACCGGCGTACTCAACTTCGCCCAGGGCGAGATGGCCCTGGTCTCGACCTACATCAGCTGGAAGCTGACCACGACCGGCATGCCGGTCGTGGGGTCGATCCTGCTGTCCATGGCGTTCGCGTTCGTGGGCGGTGCGCTGATCGAGCGGCTGCTGATCCGCCCGG